>Ga0209369_1000401_pt1 | contig 64506 bp, 55 predicted proteins | sample EBPBio142010_DNA_FD_185865 | JGI IMG/M metagenome (GOLD analysis project Ga0209369, IMG submission 185865) | Wastewater treatment Type I Accumulibacter community from EBPR Bioreactor in Madison, WI, USA - Reactor 1_10/4/2010_ DNA (SPAdes)... | ecosystem: Engineered > Bioreactor > EBPR >...
AGCGAGTTTGTCGTAGCGGGTGGCGATGGCGCGCCACTGCTTGAACCGCTCGAAGCCGTTCTCCACGACGTGGCGCTTGGCGTACAACGTGGGGTCGGTCTTCGGGGGTCGCCCGCCCTTGGACCCCCGACGTTTGCGGTGGCCTTGCTGGTCACGGGGCTCGGCGATGGCGGCCTTGACCCCACGGGCCCGCAACAATTTTCGGTGACCACGCGAGGAGTACGCCTTGTCGGCCAGCACTGCGTCCGGGGTGGTGCGAGGCCGTCCTGGCCCCTGGCGCGGGACTCGTACCGCGGACAGCACGTGGGTGAACATCGTGGAGTCGCTGCCCTGCCCGGGTCCCAGCAGCACCACCATCGGGCGGCCGTGGCCGTCGCAGAGCTGGTGGACCTTGGTCGACAGGCCCCCACGCGACCGCCCGATCGCGTGGTCAGGCGGCTCGATGAGCAGATTCTTGTGATTCGACAGAGCCCCCCGTGTCCCGGGTGGTGTTCGTCGCGTGCTGATGCGCCCGGTTGACCGTGGAGTCCACCGCGACGTCCCAGTCGATGACCCCGGCCGCGTCCGCCCTGCTCAGCAGCGCGGTCAAGACCGCATCCCAGGTCCCGTCCCCGGCGAAGCGGCGGTGCCGCTTCCACACCGTTTGCCACGGACCAAACTCCCCGGGCAGGTCCCGCCAGGCGATCCCAGTCCGGTACCGGTAGATGATCCCCTCGACCACTGCCCGGTGATCACGAAAACGCCTGCCGCGCTTGCCCTCCGAAGACGGCATGAACGGCTCGATCAGCTCCCACTCGGCGTCCGAAAGCACCCGCATACGCGACATGCCACCCACAATCGCCCATCAACACCCTCACCATTGGGAGACACGCCCTAGGGGCCGGGAGTCGCCGCGGGCCGGCAGTGCACGGGCATCCGCTGGGACAGTTCGCGGTAGTCCAGCACGCGTCCGTCCGTCGTGTCCGTCGCGCCGGCGAGGTAGATCAGGATCGCCAGCGCCGACAGCGGGGCGGTGGGGATGCCCGGGATGCTCGCCGTGCGCAGCTCCGGGTCGATCCGGCGTTCGAGGCCCTCGCGGATCACGAGGGCCTGGAAGACCCAGCAGGCATCGCTGATGTCGACCCCGTCGCGCAGCACCAGGCCGTACCGGGCGAGGATGCCGGCATAGACCGGCGCCCAGGTCTCGACCACCGACTGGCGATAGACGTCCAGGGCCTGGCGCACCGGTGGGTAGTCCGGCCACAGCGTCATGATCGTCTCGCCCAGCCGGTAGAGATGCGGGTCCTGGGAGGATTCGACCTCGGCATCGGCGAACCGGGCGATCAGCACCCCCAACGGCCCGTCCATCCAGGCCGGCAGCTGCCGCAACAACAGCACGGCGTTGCGCGCGAAGCGTTGGGGGCGAAGGGAGTACGAGATCAGATCGGCATACCAGCCGCTCGCCAACGGCCAGCGTCGGCGCAGCTGGTTGCGGCTGACGGCCAACACCTTGGTGGCGAACGAATCGTGGCCGACGAGGGTGGCGAGGATCGCCGGGACCCGGCCCTGGTCGCTCGTGGCGTCCTGGGTCAGCGCCGCGGCGAGGTGGCTGGCGCCCTCCCGGAGCAGGTACTGCGTGACCGGTGACTGCGGGCCGTTGGGGCCCTCGTCGTGGGCGATGTGCTGCAGGATCCCGGTCAGGTCCTCGACGACGACCGTGCCGCGGTCCTGGATGGCCTGCGCGGCCGGGCTGAAGACGCGCACCGGCACCTCGCGTCCGAATTCGCCGGGGACCGGGGACGCCGTGCTTGGCTGCATGGGCAAGTTTTTCACCGGGCCGGTCAACGACTCTGCCCGGCAGGGTCAACTTCGCGTCATGATCTGTGGGGGTTCTTGGCGGAGAGGACGTTTCATGCGACGGATGACGGCGACGCAGGCGAGTGCTCGGGTCGGCGAACTGACGGCCGGCACCGACGGGCGCGTGCTGCTGGGGCTGACCGGCGCCCCGGGTGCCGGGAAGTCGACCCTGGCGGCCCGGTTGGTCGCGGAGCATCCGGGGGCGGTCCTGGTCGGGATGGACGCCTTCCACCTGGCGCACGAGACGCTGATCGCGCTGGGCACCGTGGGCCGCAAGGGGGCGCCGGACACGTTCGACGCCGACGGGTACGTCGCGCTCTTGCGCCGGATCCGTGCCGGCGAACCGCGCACCATCTGGGTGCCCGAGTTCCGTCGCGACATCGAGGACACCATCAACGCCGTACGGCCCCTGGATCCCGACGTACGCCTCGTGATCACGGAGGGCAATTACCTGCTCCTGGACGACGAACGCTGGGCCCCGGTGCGGGAGTTGTGCGACGAGGTCTGGTTTGTCGAGGTGCCCGAGCAGGTCCGGCTGGAGCGACTGGTCGCCCGGCACCGGCACTTCGGCCGCAGCGCGGCGGAGGCCCACGAGCGCAGCGTGACCGGCAGCGACGCCGACAACGCGCGGGTCGTGGCGGCCGGCAGGGACCGTGCCGACGCGGTCGTGCTGGGGGACTGACGGCGCACCCTGACCCCGGGGACAGGGTGCGCGCCAAGGGGATTCGCGCACGACATGACCGCGAGGTGATTGACAGCGCAGGTCAGCGGCGGGATTTTGGGCGAATACGTGGCGTGCCCCGCGCCGCGGTCCCCCTCCGCAAAGGAAGTGCGACGATGAGTTCTACTCCGCAGCTGCGCCGTCTCGCCACCCTCACCGCCGTGACGCTCGTCGGTGTGGCGGCTCTGACGGGTTGCAGCGACTCCAAGTCCGGCAGCGCCGCGACGGGCGGCACCGGCGGCGCCACCAGTGGGGCCGCCGCCGGCAAGGTGAAGATCGGTCTGATCACCAAGACCGAGACCAACCCCTTCTTCGTCAAGCTCCGGGAGTCCGCCAAGGCGCAGGCCGACAAGCAGGGCGCCGAACTCGTCGCACTCGCAGGCAAGTTCGACGGCGACAACGAAGGGCAGGTGGCCGCGATCGAGAACCTCATCCAGCAGGGCGCCAAGGGCATCCTGGTCACGCCGAACAACTCGACCGGCCTGATCGCCTCGCTGAAGAAGGCCAAGGAGAAGGGCATCCTGGTCATCGCGCTGGACACCGAGACCGACCCCAAGGACGCGGTGGACGCGACGTACGCCACCAACAACGTGACCGCCGGTGAGCTGCAGGGCAAGTACGTCAAGGCGGCGCTCGGCGGGACCGCACCGAAGATCCTGATGATGGACGGCACCGCAGGCGGCACCGTCGATGAGATGCGCCACCGCGGGTTCCTGCAGGGCATCGGCGTCGCCGAGGGCGACCCGGCGATCCTGGGCAAGCAGAACACCAACGGCGACCAGAACAAGGCGCAGGCGGCGATGGAGAACCTGCTGCAGCGCAGCACGGACGTCAACGCGGTGTACACGATCAACGAGCCGGCCGCGGCGGGCGCCTATGCGGCGCTGGCGGCCAAGGGCCTGGCCGACAAGGTCAAGATGGCCTCCATCGACGGCGGCTGCCCGGGTGTGCAGAACGTCAAGGCCGGCAAGATCCTGGCCACCGTCATGCAGTTCCCCAAGAAGATGGCCGAGCAGGGCGTCGACGCGGTGGTGAAGTTCGCCAAGGACGGCACCAAGCCCAGCGGCTTCCAGGACACCGGGGCGCAACTCATCAGCGACAAGCCGATGGCCGGGCTGGACATCAAGGACACCGCCTGGGGTCTGCAGAACTGCTGGGGCTGACCCGTGACCGCTTCGGTGGATCGGGCCGAGTCGGCGGGCTCGGCCGACGTCACGCGGAGCAGTGCGTTCGGTGGGCCGGGCGGGATCGCGCAGCGCATGCTGCGTCATCCCGCCCTGGGTCCGCTCGGGGCGCTGCTCCTGGCGGTGCTCGTCTTCTCGCTGACGACCAGCACCTTCGCCGACGTCGACAACTTCTCCCTCGTCGTGCAGCAGACGCTGGTCGTCGCCACGCTGGCGCTCGGGCAGACGCTGGTCATCCTCACCGCGGGCATCGACCTGGCCAATGCCGCGATCATGGTGCTCGGGACGATGCTGCTGGCCCGGGTGGCCGGCGGTGACTCCCCACTGGTGGCGCTGGTCGCGGCGTTCGCCGTCTGCACCCTCATCGGTGCCGTGTCGGGCGCGTTGGTCACCCGGGTCAAGCTGCCCCCGTTCATCGTGACGTTGGGGCTGCTGACGGTGGTCACCGCGATCGCGCGGCTCTATTCGACCGGTACGTCGTGGCCGGTGAGCCACCCGCTCCTGACCGGACTGGGGAAGGGCAGCTATCTGTTCGGGCAGTTCTACGTCACGCCCGGGATGCTCCTCATGCTGGGGATGTTCGTTGGGGTCTGGTACCTGCTCGCGCACACCGCCTGGGGCAAGCACGTGTACGCCGTGGGCGACGACCCGGAGGCCGCCCGGCTGACCGGGATCCACGTCGATCGGACGCTGTTCAGCGTCTACGTCCTCGCCGGCCTGATCTACGCGGTGGCCGCCTGGCAGGCCCTCGGTCGGATCCCGAACGCCGATCCGAACGCCTTCCAGAACGGCAACCTCGACTCGATCACGGCCGTCGTCATCGGCGGCACCAGCCTGTTCGGTGGCCGCGGCGGGGTGTGGGGCACGCTGATCGGTGCCTTCATCGTCGCCGTGCTGCGCTCCGGATTGACGCAGGCCGGCATCGACAGCCTCTATCAGGACATCGCCACGGGTGCGCTGGTCATCGCCTCGGTGGCACTGGACCAGTGGGCCCGCAGGAGGTCGCTGTGAGCCCGGCGGCGCAGCCCGGTGCGGGCGCGGGCTCGGGGCCGGGCGCAGGCGCAGGCGTAGGGCCCGGCGCAGGTGCGGCCGGTTCGGCGGTCGTTCCTGTGATGGAGGCGCGCGGGCTGGTCAAGCGGTACGGCCGCGTGACGGCGCTGGCCGGCGCCGACTTCGAGTTGCAGCCCGGAGAGATCCTCGCGGTGATCGGCGACAACGGCGCGGGCAAGTCGACGCTGATCAAGGCGCTGTCCGGGGCGCTGGTGCCGGACGAGGGCGAGATCCTTCTCGACGGCACCCCGGTGCGATTCCACTCCCCGCTGGACGCGCGCCGGATGGGGATCGAGACCGTGTACCAGACCCTCGCGGTCGCCCCGGCCATGGACATCGCGAGCAACTTGTTCCTCGGCCGCGAACAGCGGCGCTCCGGGGTGCTCGGATCGGTCTTCCGGATGCTGGACCACCAGGCGATGCGGCGGGCCGCTCAGGCCCAGCTGGACTCTCTCGGGGTGGCCACCGTGCAGAGCATCACCCAGGTCGTCGAAACCCTCTCGGGTGGGCAGCGGCAGGCCGTGGCCGTGTCGCGGGCGGCGATGTTCGGGCGCAAGCTCGTCATCATGGACGAGCCCACGGCGGCGCTCGGGGTCAAGGAGTCCGGGCAGGTCTTGGACCTGATTCGCTCGATCCGGGACCGGGGCCTGCCCGTCATCCTGATCAGCCACAACATGCCGCATGTCTTCGAGGTGGCGGACCGGATCCACGTGCATCGGCTCGGTCGCCGGGCCGCTGTCGTCCGGCCGTCGGATCACCGGATGAGCGAGGTCGTGGCGCTGATGACCGGGGCGCTGCGACTCGATGAGAACGGCGAGCTCGTCGACGCCGAGGGTCACCACCACCCCGATCTGGAGGACATGGACTGAGGTCGTCTCGTCGCCGGGCATCCCGTGGACTTCGTCGGGATGCCCGGCCACGCGTCGTATGGGCCAGGGTGCCGATTGTTCCGCGGCCAGTGAGGACGTCCGCGGAACGGCCGCGGCTACGCGCGGCGGCGCCAGCGGATCCGGCCGTCGACTAGGCGCCCGACGAGGCCGCGAGCATGGACGTCGGTGTGGTGTCGGGTGCACAGCAGCGCGAGGTTGTCGACGTTGGTCTCGCCGAGGTCTGTGGTCCATTCGCGTAGGTGGTGGGCTTCGCACCAGCTTGGTGGTCGGTCGCAGCCGGGGAAGGTGCAGCACTTATCCCGTAGGCGCAGGTAGCGGACTTGGTCGGGGCTGGCCAGTCGGGCGGCGCGGCCGAGGTCGAGGATCGCGCTGTCGGTGCCGAGTACCGCTGGGATGATCCGGGCATCGCAGGCCAGGCGTCGCACCGTGGCCGGGGTCAGCGGAGTGCCGAACCCGTCGAGCCCGTACCCGCTAATCCGCGTCCCGCTGGTCGACGGGTGGCTGCAGCCGGTGCTCGTCGAGGGGTGGCCGCAGCCGGTGCAGGTGGCGGCGTGGTTGGGCGGGGAGGAGTAGGCGGCGGCGACGCGGGCGGCGAGGGTGTCGTGGTCGATCGTGATGATGATCTGGGCCTTGACCGCTGAGCCCGGCCGGACGTGGCCGCTCAACGTGGGGTCGGTTGCCACGATGCGGGCCATCTCGATGATCGCGTCCAAGTTCCGCTGCTCCGCGGTGCGGGCATCGACCTCGCCCTCGGCGGTCGGGGGTCGGTGCGGCCAGCGCATCGAGGGCGGCTTTGAGGGCGGCGTAGTCGTCGTTGGTCATCGCATACTTCCCGACCCACATCCCGGTGCCGTCCTTGACGGGGTTGGTGAACCGCCGCTGAGCGTGCAGCTCCTTCTGCTGCTCCTCGAAGTCACCCTCGTCGCCGTAGCTGGCGATCAGCGCCTCTTTGAGGCTGCCCAACTGCGACGCGGAGGCCCCGGTGGCGGCGTGCGCGATCAACTCTCCCGCCGCAGCGTCCCACCAGTCGGTGGGGATCTTGACCGCCAACGTGCTCAGATCCGCGCCGAGTCGGGCGCCGACCGTCAGGGAGATCCGCCCGGCCCGGACCGCCGCGGTCAGCGGCGCCAACTCCGGCCGGCGGGACTGCTCCCAACCCGTCCGATAGGTCCCCGCTACCCCGGCGGTGACCGGCGCACCGGCCGCGGCGGCCTGCTCCTGCACCCACGCGGTGACCTTCGGCCCGATCGGCCGCGGCGAATCATCCGAGGCGGCGACCACCCCACGGGCGACGGCCTCGGCCAACACCGCCGCCGAGGCCCCCTCCGCCACCGCCCGCAGCGCCACCAGATCCCCGAACAGGCCAGCCAGCTCCTCGGTCGGCACCAACGCCAACACGTCCCCCAGCCGGACCGAGCCACCACCATCTCCAGGCACGTCAGCCCCAGGCACGTCAGCATCGGTCAAGCTCCGCAGCCCCGACCCCACGCGACGTACCGCGTCCCCCATCCAGCGCGTCGCCTCGAACGACGACAACCCAGCCACCGGAGTCGGTGCGAAGGTGTCCGTCGAGGTCATAGCCCATTATCTCGAACACCTAACCGATCACGCAAGCACGAGGTGCCCGTTATGTGCGATATTAAATACGGAATCTCGCGGGAGACGACGCGAGCGGCGCTCAGCGGCACACGAATTCAACCCGCATAGAACTGTCGCCCAGATCACACCTTCCGTTATGACACACCGAGGCTGCCGGAGAAGCCGCGAAGCCTGTCAGCAGCGGACAAGAGTGCGGCGACGTCAGCAGCGGACAAGAGTCCGGCGAAGGTCAGGCGTCTTGGGAGTAGAGCAGCGCGGCGTACGGCCCGATCGTGACCTCGGCGTGTTGCCCGCACCCGTCGTACCAGCCCGGACTCGTCGTGAGGTCGGTCGGGTGCACCGCGCCGAACCCGTCGCCGTACCGCGGCGCGTCGGTATTCATCCGCAGCCGCCAGCGGCCGGGGTGGGGCAAGCCGATAGCCTGCCGGTGCACCGGATGCGTCGACAGGTTCGCGATCACGACGGTGTCGTCGCCCGGGCCGCCGTTCTCGAAGCGGTGGTAGGCCAGGATCTTGCGCTCCTGATCGGCGCGCAGGATGTGACAGTGCCGGCCGGACAACCCGCGGGTCGTGCGGGCCGTGTCGCGGCGCAACTGGATGAGGTCCCGGGCCAGATGCAGGAAGCACGAAAAGCGGTGCTGCTTGTCCCAGCTCAGGTAGCGGCGGTCGTCGAACCAGCGGTCCTCCAGGAAGTCCTGGCCCTGAAAGAGCATCGGTACGCCGAGGGCGGTGAGCGTGAGCATCAGGCCCAGGCCGGCGCGTTTGCGGGCGTGCCACGAGTCGGCTGCGCCGGGAGTGATCGACTCCGGCAACCGGGCCTTGCCGTTGGCGACCTCGTCGTGTGACTCGGTGAAGACGATGCGCTGGTGCGGCATGGTGACCCCGTGACCGGTGATTGCTGCAGCAAGCGCCGCCATGTCGCGGTCCTCGTCGCGAGGATGCTCCAGCACCGCCCGGGTGGTGTGCACGAAGCTCGCGTCCCACTGGCTGTGGAAGCCGAGCCCGCCGGATTCGCTCGGCTCGGTGACGACGGGATCGCCCTGCATGTCCTCGGCGATGAGGATCTTCCACGGCTGTCGGGCACTCAGGTCCTGGGTCATCGCCTGCAGGTAGTGGTGGCCGGACGGGAGGTAGTCGTCGGGGCGGCGGACGTCGCCCCAGCGCGACCGGATGAAGTTGGTGCCGTCGAATCGCAGGCCGTCGACGCGGAAGTCCTCGAGCCACATCACCGCCGAGTCCCGCAGGAAGTTGCGCACCTCCTTGCGGCCGTAGTCGGGTCGCGTCGAGCCCCACGGGGTGTCGGCGCGCCGGTCGTTGAAGAAGTAGGCGCCGCCATAGCGACGCTTGGCCCAGCCGTCGAAGCGCCACAGGTCGAGATCGGTGGGCCCGAGATGGTTGTGCACGAGGTCGAGGATGACGGCGATACCCCGCTCGTGCGCGGCCCGGACGAACCGCGCGAAGGCCGCCGGGCCGCCGTACGTGCTCTCGATCGCGTAGACGTGCGACGGGTTGTAACCCCAGCTCACGTCGCCGGCGAACTCGAACGGGGGCATCACCTCGACCGCGTTGATGCCGAGCCACGCCAGGTGGTCGAGGCGGCCGATGGCCTTGTCGAAGGTGCCCGGGCCGTGCTCGTCGGCGGCGAAGGTGCGGATGTGCAGTTCGTAGAGGACGAGGTCGTCCCAGCCGGGAGACCGGTACGGCGCGTCGCCCCAGTCGATGGCCTTGGGGTCGAAGACCACCGAGTTGCCGACCGAGTGGGTCACGGCCCGACCGCACGGGTCCATCCGCCACAGGTACGGGCCGCCGCGGCGGACGAGGAACTTGTATTCCGTGCCCGGCCGGGCGGCCGGCACGAACGCGGACCAGGTCCCGGCGCGCGCGTGGTCGCGGGCCAGCATGGTCTTGCGCCTGGTCTCCCAGCCGCAGAAGTCGCCGATGACGGCGACATGGCGGGCGTGCGGCGCCCAGACGCGGAAGGTGACGCCACCGTCGTGGCAGATCGCCCCCATGCCGGGGTGTCGGGACGCGGTCGCGGGCACGCACGACACCATAAGTCGCGGCACCGACAACGCCGGGCAGGCTCCACCGGGACCGGGTCGCTCCCGCCGCGAATCGTTCTGTGCCCCGGGTCGACGCCCTGATTCGGGGCCCGCATCGGGCAACGAATTGGCAACGTTCATGCATGGCAGGCGTCGAAAACTCAGAGCGTTGTCAGTCCTGCCGTCCACTATGGTGACCGGTAGGCAGACACGTTCGAGGGGGAGGGGAGAGTTGTGAGCATCTGCGCTGTGCCCGGGGTCGACGTCGAAGAGATGACGGTCGACGAGGGGCGGGCCATGTTCGAGGCGCTCTCCCGTGACCGCCTCGGCATCGGCCGGGAGGAGTTCCTGCGCCGGCTCGATGCGGGGGATTACGACGAGACGGACTCTGAGGACGTCATCCGCCTGCGAATCATGGCCCCGTTCGGCCGCTGACGAGGCCGCCCGCATGCCAGGGCGGACGCCGACGGACGCCGTGCGTGCGTTCCTCGACCCCCTTGAAGTCGCGATTTCCTGCCTGGGACAGGCCAAGATCACCCTCTCGCCGGGAGGCAAGAACACCCCTGATCGTGAGCACAGTTGGATGCTCAACGGGGGTAACGGCTACAGCCGGAGCGGATGGCACTTTGAGGCGCAGATGGGCTATCGGATCATCCGGACGAACGAGCCTGACCGGGGTCCATGGCGCGTCACGACGACGGCGTACCGGTACCGGCTGGCGGTGCCGGAGCACGACCTCTTTCGGATGCACTGGCATCCTGCCGGGAACAGTCCGGTCGACTATCCGCATCTGCACGCGGCTCTGGGTCCAGAGCGGATCACGGAGCAGGCTCTCAAGGCTCACTTGCGGACGTCCCGGATGACGCTGGAGCAGGCTATCCGCTGGTCGTTCGAGGTGGGTATGCCGCCGGCCTGCGCAGACTGGGAAGAGCGGCTCGACTCGGCGGAGAAGCCTCACCTCGAGCATCGGTCGTGGCACTGAGCTCGACGGCTATCCACCGGCGGATTTGCGCTGTTGAGGTGGTGCCCCCGGGCAGAATCGAACTGCCGACACCCGCTTTAGGAGAGCGGTGCTCTATCCCCTGAGCTACGAGGGCTGGGCCCGCCGGTGGCGTGCACCGGGACAGTCTCTCACGCGCGCGGCGGACCGCGAGTCGCCGTGTACGCCGCCGTGTACGCCGCCGCGTACGTTGCCGCGGTCGGGCTGCTCGCTCGGGAAGCGGCCCGGCCCACCGGGCATCATGAAGCGGTGAGCGACGATCCGGTGGGCGAGGCCGTCGCCGACCTGTACGCCCTGGATCGGGACCAATTCGTCGCCGCCCGTGACCATTTGGCGGTGGAGCTGCGCCGATCCGGCGACCGGGCCGGGGCCGCTGCGGTCAAGAAGCTTGGCCACCCGACGGTGGCCGCCTGGGCCGTCAACCAGCTCGTTCGCGCCCACCCCGAGACGGCCCGCCGGATCGCCGACCTCGGCGTACGGCTCCGTGACGCTCAAGCCGCCCTCGACGTCGGGGCACTGAAGGCGCTGCGGCCGCAGCGCGACGTCCTGCTGGCGGAGGCAGTCCACGCCGCCGCCACCGTTGCCGCCGTCCGCGGGCAGCCCCTCGGCGTCGCCGCCGATCAGGTGCGCGCCACGCTGGTGGCCGCGCTCGCCGATCCCGCCGCGGCCGATGCGGTCGCCTCGGGACGGCTGGTGCGGGCGCTGTCGTACGCCGGGTTCGGCGAGGTCCAGCTCGATGACGCAGTCGCCGCCCTGCCGACGCCCGCTGGGTTGCGGCCCGTGACACGGACGTCCCGGCCGGTGGCCGCCTCGACCACGGCGACCACTGCCGGCCCGCAACCCGCCACCGACGTGGTCCGCGCGCAGGCCGCCAGACAACAGCGGGCCGACCAGCGGGTCGGCGAGGCGGAGTCGACGCTGCGCGAGGCCGAGCGTCGGGCCGCGGCCGCCGCTGCGGACCTGGCACAGGCGCAGGACCGGCACGCGGCCGCCGCCCGACGGACCGCGCAGATCCGCGTCCAGCTCAGCGTCGCGGAACAGGACGAGCGTGCCGTCGCCGCACTGGCCGCGGCGAGTGCGGTCGAGGCCGAGCAGTCACGGGCGGCGGTCGCCGAGGCGAGCGCCGAATGGACCCGCGCCAGGGCCGAGCGCGACGCCCTGGGATGAGGCCTCGTGGGCTGGCGCGAGCCCGCCCGGGGATGCTTCGGGCGCCGTAGCGAAGGACGGTTCGCCGCCCGCGGATCGACTGGACGAATGTCCAGTGACCTGCGGCGACGCATCTGAGGGGCGGCGACCTGCCCGGAGGGACAGCAGCCCGGTCCCGGCTCCGCGAACCCGTCGGATGCCCTTAACCTTGGGGGGTGAGTCCCGCCCCTCCGCAGCCTCCGGCCGGCCCCGGTCCAGACACGGCGCGCCGGGCGTCGAGCGCCCGGACGGGTCGGGCCGGCGTCCCGCAGCGGCGCGTCCACGACGACGGGTCCGGCGTCGATGACCTCGTCGGCGCGCCGCGGGCCGAGGCGATCGAGGCGGGCCAGGTGATCGATGCGGTCGAGCCGGACCGCGTCATCGAGCCGGACCGCGTCATCGAGCCGGACCGCGTCATCGAGCCGGCCCGGGAGGTGGCGGGAGGCCCGCCGACCGATCCCGCTGCCGCCATCGAGGTGGCGGACACCGAGGTCCCGCCGCTGGTAGCAGCACCTCCCGACCGCCCGGCCCCGTCGTCCGCCGGGGGCGACGCCGCAACCGAGGTCACCGATCCCGATGGCGGCCAGCGCGCGGTGGAGCCGCAGGACGCGATGGCCGACGATCGGCCCGCCGAGCCGGACGTTTATCACGCGCCGATGGTCGTCGTGCCCAACGACACCGTGCAACGCCGGGCGGACGGGGGCGGCCAGACGATCTATTCCGCGGCGCCGCCGAGCCGGATCAGGACCGCGGCCGAGCTGGCGGAGGACGACCTCGACGACCCGGCGCGCGCACCGCTCGACCTGGTCCTGGGCCCGGACGGCGACCGGCAGCAGCGCAACGGTCACCACGAGCGCAACGGTCACCACGAGCGCAACGAGCGCAACGAGCGCAACGAGCGCAACGAGCGCAACGAGCGCAACGAGACCGCTGAAGACGTCGAGATTGCGGCGATCCCCGCCGCCGACGCCCCCAGCTTCGCCGATTCGCCCCGCGCGCAGAAGCCGCCGGAGGGTCCGGTCCGTCGCCCAGCGACCCGCCGCGCTCGGCGTACCCCTGTCGCCGACTCCGCCCTGGAGCCCGGCGCCGCCCCCTCCCGGGGGGAACGCGTCGGCGCCGCGCTGCGCGTCTGGCGCGGCGAGCTGGCCCAGACGGGCGGGCCGAATGCGCTGCTGTGGTACCGCGATACCCCCGACGGCACCCTCGATCTGACCAAGGCCCACCCCACCGGTGTCTCGATGCTCATGGCGGGCAATCGGGTGCGCCTGTCCCACCTGGTCCGCGAGCCGGCGGCGTTCCGGGAGGCCCTGGCCACCGCGCGTCGGATTCGCAACAAGGCCCTGGAGCTGCACGACGACCACGGTCTGGACACCGGGTACGTCTGTGTCGGCATGGCCACCTGGGCCGTCCCGGGCACGGTGCGCCGCCCGCAGGCCCCGATCATGCTGCGCAGCGCCCGGCTCCACGCCGTGGACGGCGCCGAGACCGATGTGGAGATGGAGCTGTCCAGCCGCGTCGAGATCAACCCCGTGTTCCTGCACTACATGGCCTCGGAGCAGGGCGTCCGGATCAAGGGCGAAGCGCTGGCCGACCTGGCCCATTCCACCGGCCGGTTCGATCCGCTGCCGGTGTATCGAGAGTTGCGCCGGGTGCTGGCCGGGGTTCCGGAGTTCACGATCGTCGACCGCCGGGTCATCTCGACGTTCGCGATGAGCAAGATGGCCATGGTCGCCGACCTGGCCGCATTCGCCGACATCCTGGCCGGCAACGACGTGATCGCCGCCCTGGCCGGCGACCCGAACGCGGAGCAGACCCTGCGCGCGGACGGCGCGGGCGGCCTGGCCGACAGCGACCGGCGGCCGATCGAACCGGATCTGGGCCGCGAATCCCTGGTCCTCGACGCCGACCCCAGCCAGCAGGACGTCGTCGACGCGGCGCGCAGCGGTCGGCACGTGTTGGTGGACGCGGCCCGCGGCACCGGCACCACCCAGACCCTCGCCAATGTCGCCGCCGCGCTCGTGGCCGGCGACCAGCGGGTTCTGGTGGTCAGCGAGAGCGCGCGACAGCTCGCCGACCTGAAAGCCCACCTGGACCGGGTGGGCTTGGGCGAGCTGGTGCTCGACGCCCGCGACCCCCACGAGCTGCGGCGGACCATCTCCACGGACATCCTGGCCCGGGTCGAGGGCCGAGCCGTCGACGACCTCGCGCAGCGGCCCGCGCACGAGGCGGGCGATCCCCCCGCCGAGGGGTTCGCCGGGGGGCCGGAGGGCGGGGGCGCCGCCGCGGGGTCGCCGGACCCTGCGGATCCGCCGCGCGCCGCCCGCAGTCCGGAGGAGGAGGCGCTGGCGACCGTACGTCGGGAGCCGCGGCCCACCGACGAGGCCCCGCATCGCGCCCTGACCCGGCTGCGCGCCCGGATCGCCGCGCACACCCAGTCGGTGCACACACCACGGGCGCCCTGGAATGTCAGCATCTTCGACGCGCAGACGGCGCTGGCCGCGCTGTCGGCGCACGCCGACGCCCCGAGGTCGCGGGTCCGGATCGCGCCGGCCGCCTTGCGCACCCTTAGCCGGGAGCGCCTGCTGGCGCTCGCGGAGGAGACGGCCCAGGTCGCGGCCGACGGAGCCTGGGCCACCACGCCGGGCGACGAGGATCCCTGGTGGGGTGCCCAGCTCGGCAACGCCGAGGACGCCGAGCTGGCGGTGGCGATCGCCGCCGACCTGGCGCAGGGTCGGCTCGCCGCGGATCGCGAGGTGCTCGACCACGCCCTGGCCGACGCCGGTCTGCCGCCGGGGCGCTCGGTGGAGGACTGGCACGAGGCGTTGAGCCTCATCGCTGGCATCCGCGAGACCCTGATGAACTTCAAACCCGAGGTCTACACCCGACCGCTCGAGACCCTGATCGCGGCCACCGAGTCCGCTGCCGAGGCCCGCACGTCGTGGTGGGGCCGGGGCAGTGCGCAGAAGAAGGAGGCGCGCGCCCTCACCCTGCCGCACGCGCGGATCGACTCGCTGCACGCGGCCCTGCAGCGCGCCCAGGACCAGCGCGACCGGTGGGCGGCCCTGACCGGTCGCGACGACGAGCCCCGCGTGCCCGAGGGCGCCGCCGAAGCGCTGTCCCGGTGCGCCACCCTCGGCAAGGACCTGACCTGGCTGGATGCGCAACTCGGCGGCACCCGCGGCGGTGCGGGCCTGCTGACGCTGCCGATCGACCGGCTGCAGGAGCGGCTGGCCGAGCTCGCCGACCGGGCCGATCGAGCGGTCGCGGTTCCCGCGGTCCGGTCCCGGCTGTTGGGCCTGGTCGAGGCCGGCATGGGGGAGTTCATCGACGACCTGGCGCACCGGCACGTATCGGCCGATCGCGTCGTGGCCGAGGCCGAGTTCGTCTGGTGGCTCTCGGTGCTCGACGCGGTGGCCGAGCAGGACCCCGCCTACGGGGGGCACGACGGTGTGGCCCTGCATCAGCTGGTGGCCGACTTCGTCGACAGCGACCGGGCGCTGCATGCCGCGCGGGCCCGTCAGGTGCTGGACCGGGCGCGCGCCCACGCCCGCGTCGAGGCCGCCACGCGCCCCGATCAGGTCAACGTGCTGCGCGCTGCCGCGGCGTACGACCGCACCCCGCGCCCGACCCGCTCCCTGCTCGCCGAGTGCGGGGACGTGGTCGCCGCCGTCGCGCCGATCTGGGTGATGAGCCCGCTGACCCTCGCCTCGGTGGTGCCGACGCACCTCGCCTTCGATGCGGTGATCATCGACGACGCCGGGCGGATGCCGGTCGCGCATGCGGTCTCGGCGCTGGCCCGCGGGGTGCGCGTGATCGCCGCCGGTGACCTGCAGGGTTTGGGGCCTCGGCATTTCGAGACGGTGGCCCTCCCCGATGACGTCGACGATGAGGACGAGGGCCCGGCCGCGCCCGTTTCGGTGTTGGAGGCGCTCGCGGCGTACCTGCCCCTTCGCCACCTGACCCAGGTCTACGGCGACCGGGACGCCCGGCTCGCGGCCTTTGCCGTCGGGGCCCGGGAGGAAGCGGTGCAGGCCTGGCCCTGCCCCGGCCGCGAGGCCGCCCTGCGGCTGGTCCGGACCGGCGCCGTGATCTCCTCCGTCGACCAGATCGGCGAGGCCGAGACCCGCGAGAACAGTCGCGTCGTCGAGCTGGCCGTGGAGCATCTGCGGCGACACCCGCAGTCCTCGCTCGCGGTGCTGGCCATCACCCCGGCCCAGGCGGCCGAATTGGACCGGCTCATCCGGCACGCGCTGGCCCGCGACGCGCAGGCCGCCTCGGCGCCGGTGCTCGCGGAGGGGGCGCGCGAGCGGCTGCTCGTGACGACCGTGGACCGCGCGGCCGGCACCTCCCGGGACACCGTGGTCTTCGCGACCGGCCTGGTGCCGCTGCCGGGCATGCGGGTTCGGCTGCCCGAGCGGTTGCAGCGCCCGGACGGCGACCGGCTGGTCGACACCGTCGCCGCGATCGCGCGGCACCGTCTCGACATCGTCTGCGCGGTCACCGCCAGGGATATGGCGCACCTGATCGCGTCCTGCCCGGGGCAGTCTCGGATGGCCGAGCTGCTGGAACATGCCGAACGGGACGGACATGTGGGCGCCACCGGCGACGATGGCCGGCACGCGCTGCTCGGCGAACTCGCCACGCGGCTGCGCTCGGAGGGGTTGGTGGTGCATCAGGGGTACGGCGTGGGCGCGAGCCGCATCGACCTGGCCATCGAGGAGCCCTACACACCGGGCCGACTCGCCGTCGCGGTCCTCACCGACGGCCTGCGCTACGCGCAGGCGAGCACGGTCCGTGAGGCGGTCCGGCTCTGGCCGCACCAGCTGACCCGTCTCGGTTGGCGGTGCGTGAGCGTCTGGAGCACCGACGTGTTCCGGGACCCGGCGCGCGATGTGGCCCGGATCGTCGAGGCCGCCCGGGGCGAACGGTGAGTGATCCGCGCCCCCCGGTACGTCGGGTGGGGCGGCGCCGAGTCGTCACCGACGAGGCTCCGGGGGTCCTGCCGCGCGAGGATTCGACCCCCGGTGCCGACGCCGCTTTTTCCGGCGAGGCGGTTGTCGGCGCCGGGGAAATCCGTGCTGGCGATGCCGGTTCCGCTGGGGCCGACGGCACCGCCGAGGTCGTTGCCGGCCCGGCCGAGCCCGCCCGGGACCGCTGGCTGCGCGACCAGCGGCCACCGCACTGGGCCTGAGCCTGGCACCGGGCCTGAGCCCTGGGGCGACCGCCGGCCCCGAGAAGCCGAGAGCCCCGCACCTCCCAGATCGGGAAGTGCGGGGCTCTTGGGTCCGCCGGCGGCGCGTCAGCGGCGCGCGCGCAGCTCGTCGCGGATCTCCTGCAGCAGCAGGACCTCTTCGGACACGGCCTCCGGCTCGGGCTCCTGCCCGCGGGCCCGGCGCTCGGCGAGCTTGTTCATCGGCACGACGAACACGAAGTAGACGACCGCCGCGGTGATCAGGAACACGATGATCGCGTTGATGATGGCGGAGAAGTTGACAAAGGTGTTCTCCTGGCCCGAGCGGACGAAGAAGCCCAGGCCCTGGGAGTCGGCCGCGCCGGCGGCGTTGACGAACGGGGTGACAATGGCCGACACCATCGTGTCGACGACCTTCTGGAAGGCGGCACCGATGACCACGGCGATGGCCAGGTCGATGACGTTGCCGCGGAGGATGAACTCCTTGAAACCCTTGATCATGAAAATCCTGTCGGTTAGCGGGGGTGTCGGCCGCGGATCGGGGCACCTCGCTGTGCTGGCGGAACGACCGCGCCAACCATAGCGACCCCGGGACCAAGGTCCCCAATCGACGCCAGTTTGTTTCCATCACAAAGTCTTTGGCGAAGTTAAGCAGCCCGGAATGCCCGATCTGGCGGGCTTCACGGCGGCCTCAGGCGGCGGGTCGGACGGCGGCGTGGACCCCGCCCCGGCCCCCGAGGGCCGCGGCGGTCAGGGGGCCCACCCGGTCCGTCGGCACTCCGACCGTCAGCCCCCGACCGGACTCCGACGCGCCGAACGCGCCGACCGAGCCGCGGTCCACGTCGATCACCACGGCGTCCTCGACAACGACGGCACCGTCGGCGACGGCGACGAGGTCGATGTGGTCGCCGGGGGACAGCCGGGCGGCGGCTCCGGGGTCGGCCAGCGGGACGTGGATGGCGCGCCGGCCGGCGGCGAGCGGGGGGCCGCCGCTGCGCAACCGCACGGCGGTCAGCACCTCACCGCGCCCGACCGCGGCGGCAAGGGGCACGCCCACGGCCTGGGTGGGGGCGCGCACCGCCCCGGCCGGGACGGCGTCCGCGGGCAGGGTGCGGGTGGCGACATCGTCCGGGCGCAGCACGTGGCCCAGCGGCAGGTCCGCGGTGACCACGAGCGCCGAGGTGCCGGGCGGTGCACCCCGTACGCTGTACGCCCCCAGGGCCAGCCAACACGCCGCCGCCGCGAACAGTCCGGCGACGATTCGGCGAAGCACGACCCGGCGCCACCGCGCGGCCCGGGTGCCCGGCACGGGCCGCAGCCGGCGGGCCATGCCGCCCCGGGGGGAGGCGCGACCCGTGCGGTCGGGGGAGAGGCTGGTGCGGACCGGCGCAGGGCCGGGACGGAAGGAGGCTCGGGCGCGGTTCACCCGGGGCAGCCTAGGATCGTGCCGCGCGACCGGGGTCAGCCCGCGCCAACCCTGGGGACGCAGCGGGTGCCGGGGTGGGGGTGTGGACTCAGCTCGCGGTGGCCGACGGCGTCGAGGAACCGGACCCCGAACCGGTCGAGGACCCCGATCCCGAGCTGGACCCTGAGCCGGCCGAGCCCGCCGACGCCCCGCTGCCCGACGATCCCGATCCGGAGCCCGAGCCGCCAGACGATCCGCCCGAGCCGCCAGAGGATCCGCCCGACGCGCCGGAGGTCGAGGAGCCGGACGAGGACGAGCTGGCACTGCGGGAGTCGGTGCGATAGAAGCCCGATCCCTTGAAAACCACGCCGACCGCGTTGAACAGCTTGCGCAGCCGACCCTCACATTCCGGGCAGACCGTCAGGGCGTCCTCGGTGAACGACTGCCGCGCCTCGAAGTGGTGGCCGCAATCGGTGCAGGCGTAGGCATAGGTGGGCATGCATCATCTCCCGCGATACGGATGGGTTCGCCGCGAATCCTACCGGGCCGGGCGCCACGGCCTGCGCGGGATCCCCTGGTCAGCCCGTGAAGTGCGGTCGCCACCGAGGGTGCCGCGTCGCCCCTGGGTCACTGGAACCGGCCGTGCCCGGTCGGTGGGCCCGGCCGGCGCGGCGGACCGGACTTGCCCTTGGCGGCCTCCCAGCCGGCCAGCCGACCGCCCTGGTCGATGGCGTGCAGCTGCTGTTCCGCGACCTTTCGCGTGCCGGGAGCCGCGACGATGACGAGCTGGTCGCCGCGCCGCAGCGGCGTCGTGGGGGTAGGCACGATCGACGCCTTGTCGCGCACGATCAGCGTCACCTGGGCTCCCCGCGGGAGCCGCAACTCGAACAGCTCGATGCCGTGCAGGCGAGACTTGTCGCCGATGCGAACCTCCAGGAGTTCGGCGCCCATCTCCTCCAGCGGCACCGCCTCGACCTCCAGGTTGAGGGCGCGATCGGTTTGGGTGACGCCCAGCCGGGCGGCCACCCAGGGCAACGACGGGGCCTGCACGAGCGTGAACACGACCACCAGGACGAAGACGAGGTTGACCAACCAGTCGACGCCCGAGACGCCTTCGATGAACGGCACGGTCGCGAGCACGATGGGCACCGCCCCGCGCAGCCCGGCCCAGGACAGGAAGAGCTGCTCGCGCCAGGGACAGCGGAACCAGGTACACGAGGCGAGGACCGACGCCGGACGGGCCACCAGGAGCAACACCAGCCCGAGCAGGACCGCGGGCAGCAGTTGCGGCAGCAGCTTGGCGGGAGAGACGAGCAGACCCAGCATCACGAACAGGCCGATCTGGGCGAGCCAGCCCATGGCCTGAGCGAACCCGCGCACGCCGGCCCGATGGGGCAAGGACTGGTTGGCCAGCACCAGACCGGCCAGGTAGACGGCGATGAACCCCGAGGTGTGGGCGACGGAGGCCAGCCCGTAGCCGAGCAACGTCCAGGCCAGGATGCCGATCGGAAAGAGGCCCGCATGCCCCGAGACCAGATAGCGCATGACCCGGGCACCGAGCCACCCCACCAGCAGCCCGATGACCGCTCCACCGATCAACTCCATCACGATGAGCATGAGGAGCCCGAGGACCTCGGCCGCGGAGTAGGCCACCCCCGGGGAGTCGGCGATGTGCTCCGAGAGCAGCACGACCACGATGACCACGGGCGCGTCGTTGAAGCCCGATTCGGCCTCCAGGATCCCGGTCAGCCGGCTGGGCAGCGGCACCGCGCGCAACACGGAGAAGACCGCCGCGGCGTCGGTGGAGGCCAAGATGGCCCCGAGCAACAACGCGATCGACCAGGGCTGGCCGAGAAAGACATGCGCAGCGACCGCCACGATGCCGATCGAGATCGCCACGCCCACCGTGGCCAAGACGGCGGCCGGCGCGACCGACCGCCTGATGCTCTCCCAGGAGGTGGTCAGCCCACCCTCGGCGAGGATCAGGGCCAGGGCCAGGTAGCCCAGGACCCGCGTCGTCGACATCGAACTGAACTCGAAACCCAGCCCCTCCTTGCCGATGGCGACGCCGATGAGCAGGTAGATCAGCAGCGACGGAAGGCCTGTGCGGGTGGACAGCCGGACCGCCGCCACGGCGACCACGACGACCGCGCTCGCGGCCATCAACCACACCCCGAGGTCCCACACCGTGAAGGACTCCAGGATGGACACGTCGCTCCCTCCGGCCGCGGGTCTAGGCGCGGGGTAAATCCCCGGGTTCGCGGCGATCTTCCCAGATCGCGGCCCCGATCGGCAGCTCCGTCCAACCCATGCCCGGGCGCACGACGGCGCTCACCAGCGCGTCGTGCGGTTCGTGCGGGACCTGCTCCACCAGCGCGTCGTCGTCGATGACCGCGACGATTCGGGCGGCCGGATCGGCTCGCGCGAGGGCCCGGTCGTAGCTGCCGCCGCCCTGCCCGAGCCGGCGACCCCGCCGGTCGACCTGCAGGGCGGGGACGACGATCAGCGCGGCTGTAGCGATGGCGTGCCGACCCAGGGGCCGGTCCGGGCCGTCGAGCACCGCCCAGTCCAGGTCCTTGTCGGGCCGCAGGATCGGCACGATCACGCGCAGGCCCCGGGCGGCCAGCGCCGCGTGCAGGGCCCCGGTCGGGGGTTCGGTGGGCAGCGCGACGTACGAGGCCACCGTCCCACCCGGGGGGACCTGCGGCAGGATGGCGGCGGCCACCGCCGCCGACTCCGCGGCCCGGCGGGGGTCGTCCGCGGCCAGCGCGGCGCGGGCCCGCCGACTCACCCGTACGGCGGCGCGCGCCGTACGTTTGGCCGCCGCGATCGGTTCGGGGCTTTCGCGGGGCGCGCGGGGGCTGCTCACCGGTCCAGTGTGCCTGCGCCATTAGGGTGCAGGCAGTACTTGCCCGCCGCCTGCCCTCGCCCGGAGGTGCCCCCGCGTGATCAGCGTCGAACAACACCTGGAGCGGATTCTCGCGACGGTGTCCCGGGTGTCCCCGTCCCTGATGGGTCTGCTGGATGCGCAGGGTGCGGTCCTCGCCGAGGATGTGCTCGCGCTGGTCGACCTGCCCGGCTTCGACAACTCGGCGATGGACGGGTACGCCGTGCGGGTGGGCGACGTCGCCGCGGCCGGCCCGACGACACCGGTGGATCTGGACGTGGTCGGCGACATCGCCGCCGGAGACCTTCGACACCTGGCGCTGCCGCCGGGGCGCACCTATCGGATCATGACCGGTGCTCCCATCCCGGACGGCGCGGACGGGATCGTGCCGGTCGAAGATACGGACGGCAACGCCGACGTCGTGACCATCACCGCGCCCACCGAAGCCGGCCGGCACATTCGACGCCGCGGCGAGGATGTCCGGGCCGGCGAGATCGTGGTCCGCAGCGGGACGCGGCTCGGGCCCCGGCAGATCGCGGTGCTCGCGGCCGCGGGTCACGGGGAGGTGCTCGTCGTCGCGCCGCCGCGGGTCGTCGTGATCAGCACCGGGGATGAACTCGTGGAGCCCGGTCGCGTGCCGGGCCACGGCCAGGTGGTCGACAGCAACTCGGTGATGTTGGTCGCGGCGATCCGCGAACTCGGGGCCGTGCCCTATCGCGTCTCCGGGGTCAAGGACGACGTCGATGGGCTGTTGGACACCCTGCGCCACCAGCTGCTGCGCGCGGACGCCATCATCACCACCGGCGGGGTCTCGATGGGCGCCTTCGACGTCGTCAAGGAGGGCCTGTCCCGGCTCGGCACGGTCGCCTTCGACCAGGTCGCGATGCAGCCTGGCAAGCCGCAGGGCTTCGGCCTGATCGGCAAGCAGGGCGTGCCGGTGTTCACGCTGCCGGGCAACCCGGTGAGCGCTCTGGTGTCCTTCGAGGCGTTCGTGGCGCCGGCGCTTCGCGTGCTCGCCGGGCGTCCGGCGCGGGAGGAGAACACGCTGCGGGCCGTCGTGGTGGAGGGTTGGACCAGCCCGGGGGGCAAGGTCCAGTACGCCCGGGTGCACCTGGCCCGTACGCCGTCGCGGCACACGATCCGGCTGGCTGGGGCGCAGGGCAGCCACGTGCTGGGCGGCCTCTCGGACGCCAACGGCCTGGCCGTCGTGCCGGCCGATGTCACCAATGTGGCTCCCGGCGACGTCCTGACCTGCATTCAGCTCGGCCCGGTGGACGCGGTGCGCGACGACCTGCAGGACACGCCGTGACCTCCGCGGGCGGGCTCTCCCACGTCCGGGCGGACGGGACCGCGCACATGGTCGACGTCTCGGCCAAGGCCGTCACCACCCGGACGGCGAGTGCGGCGGGGCGGGTGCTGTTGTCCGCGCCGGCGGTCGCCGCGTTGCGCGAGGGCACCGTGCCCAAGGGCGATGCCCTGGCGGTGGCCCGGATCGCGGGGCTGCAGGCGGCCAAGAAGTGTCCGGACCTGGTCCCGCTCGCGCACCCGATCGCGGTGCACGCGGTGACGGTCGACCTGGTCGTCGTCGATGACGGGGTGGACATTCGGGCCACCTGCCGGACCGCCGACCGCACCGGCATCGAGATGGAAGCCTTGACGTGCGTGGCCGTCGCGGCGTTGGCGCTGGTCGACATGGTCAAGGCGGTGGACAAGCGGGCTCGCATCACCGACGTCCGGGTGGTCGCCAAGTCGGGCGGCCGCTCCGGCGACTGGGTCGAGCAGCCGTGACGCACGAGCGGGTGCCGCAGCAACCGGGCTCGCCGGCCGGGCGCACCGCCCGCGTCATCGTGGCCTCGAACCGCGCGGCGCGCGGGGTCTATCCCGACCGCAGCGGCCCGATCGCCGTCGAGCGGCTGCGCGCCTGGGGGTTGAGCTGCCCCGACCCGGTCGTCGTCGAAGATGGCGAGCCGGTCGCCGCAGCCTTGCTCGAGGCCATCGACGCCGGCGTGGACGTCGTGGTGACCAGCGGCGGAACCGGCCTGACCCCGACGGACCACACCCCGGAGGTGACCGAGCCGCTCCTGGACCGGCAGCTTCCGGGGCTGGCCGAGGCGGTCCGGCGCGTCGGTGTCGAGGGTGGGGTCGCCGCCGCCGTGCTGTCCCGCGGGTTGGCGGGGGTGGCGCGACGCACGCTCGTCGTCAACCTGCCGGGATCCACCGGCGGGGTCCGCGACGGGCTGCGCGCCCTGGAGCCGATCCTCGGGCACGCGCTGGACCAGATCCGCGGCGGGGACCACGGGTGAGCGGCACCACCGCGGGGGCGGGCCCGCCGTGAGCGACCTGTGGCCGAGTCTCGTGCGGGTCCGGCGGCATGGCGGCCGACCCGATGTGATCCTGCGCGCCCTGCGCGGTCGGGACCGGGCCGAATGGGAGTCGCTGCGGGCCGCTAACGTGGGCTGGCTGCAGCCCTGGGAGGCGAGTAGCCCGCTGGCCGAGCAGCGGCTGCGCTACGGCCAGCTGGTCCGGCATTACGACCGGGAGGGCCGGGCCGGTCGAGCTCAGCCGTTCGTCATCGAGACCGAGGGCGCCATCGTCGGGCAGATGCACCTGACGCAGATCGTGTGGGGGTCGGCGCGCACGGGGCAGGCCGGCTACTGGGTCTCGCGGGAGGCCGCCGGTCAGGGGATCGCCACGACGGCGCTCGCCGCGTTGATCGACCACGCCTTCCTCGTGCTGGGGATGCATCGGGTCGCCGCCTACGTCCAGCCCGAGAATCTGCCCAGTCTCAAGGTGCTGAACAAGCTCGGCTTCCGCGACGAGGGCTTGGGTCGCAACGTGCTGTATGTCGACGGGGCCTGGCGCGACCACCGCAGCTTCGCCCTGACGACCGAGGACGTCGCGGGTGAGTCGGTGGTGCGGCGCTGGAACGCCGCCCAGGCGCATCGGGCGGAGGCCTCGGGCGGTACGCCGTGAGCCGTCGCACCCCCACCCCTGCGGCCGGCGGTGTCCGCGGCGGCGCCCGGTCTCGCGCTGGTGGTCCCCACATCAGGCGCTGGTGAGGCACCGAATCAGGCCTTGGTGGGCCCTAAATGACAGCCGTGTAACTCTATTCGCCGACACACCGGCACGCCTCCAGCAGCCGGTCCCGGGCAGACCTTAGCTTTCTCGTGTGGGCAGCCTGATCTTCGTCGTCGTCCTTCTCATCTGGGCGACCTATCTGTCGCTGTACGTGGCCCGACGCCGCGAGCAGGTCTCGACGGCCCGGTCCGTGGACCGGTTCTCGTCGCACATGCGCGTGCTGCAGCGGCGCATGGTCAAAGAGGCCGCGCCCGCCGAGGAGGCGGCGCCGTCGTCCGGCAACACCCGCAGCTCGATCCTCGCCGCGGGTGCGCTGGAGCACGACGAGCAGCCGGCCGGCACCGCTCGGCCCGGCATGGCGCCGACCTCCCGGACCGAGCGCGGGGTTGCGGCGGCTCGGGCCTACCTGGGATCCGTACACAGCAACCGAGCCTTCGCCGCGTGGGGCGGGCTGACCGGTGCCCTGGACGGGGTGAACCCGCGGCGGCTGCGGGCCTACGCCCTGCTGACCTTCCTGCTCGCGGGCGGCATCTCGTTTGTGCTGGCCGCGCTGGGCCGGACGTCGTGGCTGCTGCCGGCCCTGTGCGCCGCGGGAGTCTTCGGTCTGTTGGCCTGGCTGCGGTCGGACCGGATGGCCGTGCTGGCGGCGCGGGAACGGCGCGCTACCGCCGATCGCAGCGCCACCGAGCGTGAGGCGCTTTCGCAGCAGCGGGCCCGGACGATCGCCGACGAGGAGTCGCAGCGGCGCGCGGCGCAGTCCCGCCCGGCGGCCGCTGAGTTCCCGGTGGCGCAGGAGAGCGCGCCCGCCCGGACCCGCAGCGCCTACGAGTTCTTCGACTTGGCCGTCTTCGACGAGAGCGCGACCGCCGGATCCGAGGCGCCCGCCTCGCAGCCGGCGACCTCGCAGCCGACCCCGTCGCGGTCGACCACCATGTCACAGCCGACCGTGTCGCAGGCCACCCCGTCGCAGCCGAGCGCGCCCGCGGTCGACCCGGTGGCGCAGGAGAAGCTGTGGCAGCCGGTGCCGGTGCCGCCGCCGACCTACACCCTCAAGGCCCGCGCCGACCACCCCGTCCCGGTACCGCTGGCGACCCCGACCGAGCCCGTGCCGATCGAGGTGGAGGACGACTTCGAGGACGCCCTGTGGCGGCAGAACGCGGTCGGTAGCTGACCTCTGGCGAATCTTGACGTCGCGGGACCGCCGATCGGGCGGTCACGCGACGCTTTTCCGGCCCGTTTCGGCCCTTCCCGGTCGTTGTCCGGCGGCTCTCGGCGGGGGTTCGGACCCCTGGGATCGGCTGCGTCGGGGCCGGATTTCAGGGCGGCGCTGCGGATTTCGAGGGCCGCTGGCCTGGTGCTATCGTGGGGTCTCGCATCTAGGGGCTGTAGCGCAGCTGGTAGCGCACCTCGTTCGCAACGAGGGGGTCAGGGGTTCGAGTCCCCTCAGCTCCACCCCGCGCACAAGGCTCGAACCCTTGCCAATGGAATCGTTGGCTGGGGTTCGGGCCTTGTCGGCGTTCTGAACCCAGTTGAGGGCGTTGGCGTTGACTTCGGGGTCGAGGAGCATCTCGAAGGGGCGGTTGTTCTCGACGCGGAGGTCGTCGTCTTCGTCGATGTAGACCTTGGTGAAGAAGGCTTGATTGCAGAGGCGCCGGTTGGCGTCGTCGCACCGGGAATAGATGTCGGCGCAGTCGGCTAGCAGGTTCAACGCGTCGTCAAGGTTGGCACGAGCGTCGGTGTAGTCGCCGTGGTGAGCGTCGATGCGCCGGTTGAGGCTGTCGAGTTCGCCGAGTATGCGGTTTTGTTCTCGTTTGAGCACCGCCAGCGGCACGGCGTCGGCGTAGTGGGCTTGCATGAGTCGATCTTGTTCGTGTTCGAGCCGGTCGCGGTGCTTGGTCAGGCGTTCGAGTTCGTCGGTTTCGGCGGCCATGAGCCGATCGAACTCGTGGTGGAGCATCCCGGACAAGGCATCGCGCTGCGCGGGGCTGATCTGCACGTGCGCGTAGTAGTCCTCTATGAGCTTCTCGACGTCCTCGATCAGGATCGCCCCTCGGGTGCAGTCGGTGCGCTTGGAGTGCCGTCCGGAGCACACGAAGTAGCAGTAGACGTTGCCGTGTCGGTTCTTCGCGTTCGAGACGATCAGTCGGGATCCGCACTGTCCGCAGTGGACGGTGCCTTTGAGGTAGTGGTCGTGGACCTGCGTGGCCTCGGCAGCACTCTTGTGGGCAGTGAGGACAGACTGGACCTGGTACCAGACCTCAGTCGGGACGAGCACGGGGTGGGTGCCCTTGTAGCGGGTGCCGCGGTAGACGACATCGCCTTTGTAGTAGGCATTGGTCAGCAGTCGATGCACCGAGGAGACGGCGAGCGGCTTCGGTGGCCGCTTCGGGGTGGGGACGCTCACCAGGCCACGGGAAGTGAGTTCGTCGTGAAGCTGGCTGACGGTCCAGTTCCCAGAGGCGTAGGCCTTGAACGCCCACTCGATCAGGGGCGCGCGTTCGGGGTCGAGTTCGACGGTCCGGACCTCGCGGCCTTGGTCGTCGCGGACGCGGACGTTGAGGTAGCCGATGGGGGCTTTGCCCAGGGTGCCACCTCCGATGGCTTTCTGTGTCATGCCTTTGGTGACCTCGGTGGCGAGGTTGCGGGAGTAGAACTCCGCGATGGTGGACATGATGCCGTGCAGCAGCATGCCGGAGGGAGTCTCATCGATGTTCTCCGCCGCCGAGACCAGCAGCACGCCAGCTTGCTGGAGGGCGAGGTGGATGGTCACGTCGTCGGCGCGGTTGCGGGCGAGCCGGTCGACTTTGTGGACGATGCAGTAGGCGACCTTGTTGGCCTGGACGTACTGGATCATTCGCATCAGGTCGGGCCGGTCGGCGGACTTCGCTGAGGCTCCGGCGTCCACGAACTCCTCGATGATGGTTGCACCGAGCTGGTCTGCCTTGCGGCGCACGGCCTCGCGTTGGGCAGGAATGGAGAAGCCTTCGTCCGTGCCACCCTTGGACGCTTGTTCGCGGGTGGAAACTCGCAGATAGGAGATGGCAGCTGCCGTGCTGGCGGGCGGGTCGATCAGGCTGGCCGCAGGATCAGCAGCAGGCGTTGTTGTGGTGGTCATCGGGTCCTTACCTCTCACGCGGTTCGTCGCTCGCGCCCCCAGATGCCGGGGACGGGATGTTGGTCGTGAGAGCAGCCATCGGTGTGGCTGTAGGACGAGACCCGACGGGTCACGGTGCGTGTTGCCCGCCAGTGGCGGGGTTTAGGACCACAACACCCCGCGTTCGCGAGGCTTTGCTGTGCTTATTCTATCAACGGCCCTGCGACGCTCGCTGTTGCGCTGGTTCGTGCAGCCGGGTCGTGGTAGGTCTCCGGTGGTTCGGCGGCGCGGCGGTCGGCACGACTGCGGCCGGTCTCCTGCAAGGTCAGACGGATCAGCACCTCGGCGAGCTTGTGCAGGTCGGCTTGGTCTCGGTGGAGGGCGCGCACGGCAAAGATCCGGTCCTCGTACCGGCGCCGATCGGTCTTTTTCACATAACCGCCCATCAGTCCCGCACCTCCCCGGTTACCGGGTCGACATCAATTTCGAGGTCGTCGTTGAGGCTGGCGTAGAACTCGTCCTCGGCCCCCTGGCGCTTGCGGACCTGGGCTTGGACGAACTGCACGAACTCGGCGTCGCGGTCGGCAATCACCACATCCTCCACCGGCGGTGCCGGGTCTTCGCCCGGCCAGGTCGTCTGTCGGGTAGGACGGTCACGATCGAGGCGGGTGCCCGATGCGGCCACCCAGTCCCGGAGGCGGGCGCGGGCGTCGACGAAGTCGCGGTGCCAGCCGATCGGCGCGGAGGCGTTCTGCTCGGGGTCGTAAGCGCCCAGCCAGTGCAGGTGCAACGCGGAGAGTTCCCAGAGCAGTTCGGGATGGTGATGCCAGAACGGCGGCACCACGCTGGCAGGGAGTCCGTAGGTGCGACGTAGCCAGTCCACCCACCGGTTCAACGCAAGCCATTCCTGTTCCAGATCATGCGCTGACAACAGGTTCCAGTTCACCGGGTGCGGTGTCTCGGGCAGATCGGCGTCGCTGACGCGTGGCGGCCCGTCGAACACATCCGGTTCGTCCGGCCCAGGTCCCTCACCGTCGATCGGGCCGGGTTCAGGCGTGAGGTCGGTCATGATGCTTGGCTCCAGGCGTTCACAGGCCGATGGCCGTGGACTGTGGTGCCTGGGCGGGCCGTGCAGGCGGCTCGAACCCTGGCGCTTCGCGTTCTGCGGCGCGGCGTGGGGTGCGATCGACCTCGTAGCGGGTACGGGCGGCGTCGTGACCGATCTTCTTGGCCACGAACTCCTGGCTCTCGACCGCCTGGCCGCCTCGTTCGTAGTTGACCTCGCGGGTGTAGCCCTCGGCGATGAAGTTGTCGCCCTTGGCGAACCGGGCATGCGCGTGCTCGGCGGAACGACCGAACATCACCAAATGGTGATAGGTCGTCTCGGTCTGGGTGAACGACCCATCATCCTCGCGACGGAAGTGTTCCTTGCCGACACGGGAGTAGAACCGAGGATCACCCTTCGAGGTCTGGCTGAGCTGCGGGTCCGCGGCGATGAACCCCGAGAACGACTCCTGGGTACGGATAGCCATCAGACTGTCCTCCTGACACTCACGCGACCCCGCTCATCGAAGCCGCTGATGTCAGGCAGGTGCACAGCTCACACCCAGGCGTGCTCCCGTCAAGAGCCGGGTCCGCGAAGCAGTGCCTCCACCTCAGCGCGGTCGGCTTTCAACTGAGCTGCGTCTGGCAGGGATGGCCAGGCCCGTAGGTCGGTGATAATCGGTGGCGCGGCGCGTAGCAAGGTGACGCCGGTGCCGAACGGGAGTGTTCGGATGCGATCCGGCGGCAGGATCGGGACACGGCGCACCGAACGCTGATTCGATCGGGTGCCGTGATCACCCAGGGTCACGCTGTCGGTGTATTCGTCTCGCTCCCCGATGAGCGTGCTCAGGTCTTGGAGGTCTCGCGAATTCGAGGCTCCGCCCAGGATGATCTTGACGATGGAGGCGTCCCAGATGGCTCCGGCGGCGTTGTCGTTCCATTTGTCGCGTGCTTGGGCGAGGGATTGGAGCACGGGCAGGGTGGTGATGCCCGTGCCGCCACCTTCGGCCATCAGAGTGGGCAGGGATGGCAGGGGTGCGAGGTTGCCGATCTCGTCCAGGGCCAGCAGCAGGGGTGGGTCGAGGCGTGCGCCGGGTGAGCGGGCGGCGATGCGGCGGGCGGTCTCGATGAGGTCTTCGACGAACGCCGCGACCAGGGCGGCGGAGGCGCCGGCGCCCGCGCCGGTGGCGAGGAGGTAGAGGGTGCCGCGGTCGCGGATGAAGGTCTCGGGGTCGAAGCTCTCACCCGGCCCGGGTGAAACAGCGTCGAGGACGCGCGGGTCGGCCAGCGCGCCGAGGGCCAGTGCGACGCCTTGCCAGATCGAGTCGCGGGTTTTGGGGTCGGCGTCGATCATCGCCCCGAGGGAGTCGGCCCATCCGGTGGCGGCGGAGGTGTGGTTGGTGAGGATCGCGACGGCTTCGGCGGCGGCGGAGGGGTCGAGGGTCCAGCGGAACAGCTCGGCTGGGGGCCGCTGGTCGAGCGCCGCGGCGTGCAGGAGCGCTTGGAGGGCGGTGCGGGTCTTGCCTTCCCAGAAGCCTCCGGATTCGACCCCGCCGGCGGACAGTCCGGTGGCTGCGGCCAGGCCGGTGGCGCGGATCATCGCGGTGAGCGGGTCCTGGCATCCGCGGATGGGTGACCAGCGCATCCCGGCGGGGATGCCGTCGGCGAGGTGTTGGGGGTCGAAGACCGCCACCGGCCCGAGTCGTTGTCGGGCGCGGAGGGTGGCGGTGAGGTTGTCCGGCCGCGTGCTGGTGGTGACGACGGCGCCGGGTGCGTCGAGGATCGCCGGGATCACGATGTGTAGGCCCTTCCCGGAGCGCGGGGGGCCGATGAGCAGGATCGAATCCTCCACCGAAGCCCACACGTCGCGCCCCTTGCACGCACCGATCCGATACCCGATATCGCCGGGCGCGGGCTTATCCAGCGATGGGCGCAGGGTGCCGGCGCGGCGCAGCAGCGCTTTCGCTGAGGCGGTCTGGGCGACCTCGTGGGCGGTGGCGGTGCCGGCGAGGCGACGCGGATCGGTCTCGACTTTCCGGGCGTGGCGGCGCAGTCGCGTCCATGCCCACGCCCCGGCCGTGACGAGCCCGGTAAGCATTGCCATGGTGATGATCCAGTACACCGTCGGATTGAGCCCGTCCGCGTCGAGCGCGCCGGCGGGGTCGGCGGGGTGGAACAGCACCCCGAGCCCGGCGGCGGGTCCAGCGGTGGGTTGGGGTGTGCCGGCGAGGAACGCGGCCACCGACCCGGAGGCGCGCAGGATCAGCGCGATCCCGAACATGCCCACCAGGGCGATGAGGGCGGCGTTGGTCAGTTCGTCGCCGAGCGACCCGGCTTGCCGCCCGGATGGGGTGTTCACGGCAGCCGCACGTGGATCGTGCCCGAGACGCGGCCGAACAGCATCACCTCGCCGACGCCATCGGACAGCAGCGACCGGAGCCGACCCCGGTCCAGGAGGGTGCGGGCATGACCGGTGCTGGTGGCATCGGTGTGGGCGAGGATGACCGCGGCGGCGACGTCCTCACCGGGCACGAACCCGTCCCCGGTCACCTCCACCAGGTCCGGCCGCCGCCTGCTCTTGCTCTTGTCCCGGGTTTCCGGGTCGCCGACGGCGTCAGCGACGGTTGCGGCCGTGGTGTCGGCTGGTGTGGTCGTGGTGCGACGGCGGGCGCGGATGACGTCGGTGAACATGCTCCCGTCGCTCTCGTGCACCTCGATGCGCACCGTGACGGTCCGGTTCCGTGTGAGGACATCCAGTAGGGGCCCGAAGGTGCTGCGCGTCCATGCTTCGCCTTGGGGTGAGGGGACGTCGGTGCCGTCGAGGGTGACGTCCAGGGCGCCGGTCTCGGTGACGGTGATTATCGCGTGCGGCAGCACGACGGGTGTCTCTTCTGGTTCCGGTCGGCTGGCTCGGAGGGGTTTGCGGGGCATCACGTCACCCCGGAGGTGAGCCGTGAGCTGGTGTCGAACAGGGCGAGCTCGGCGGGGTGGAGTTGGTGTTGGGTGACGAAGGCCCGGTCTTTGATCCGCCATAGCCCTTGCCCGACTCCGAGGGTGGGGAGGAGTTTCTGTTCGGTGCCGGTCAGGCCGAGGGCTTGGGCGGTGGGGCCGAGCTGGTCGGATTCTTGGCGGTAGACGATCCGGGTCTCGGCGTTGGCCAGCAGACTGTTGGCGAGGGAGCGCATGGCGGAGCCGGCGTCGCCGACGTTGTCCAGGTCGGAGAGTTTGTGGAAGATCAGCATGTTCGCGATCCCGTAATGGCGGGCGAGTCTCCAGTGGGCGTCCATCCGTTTCAACAAGGCGGGGTGGGACATCAGCCGCCACGCTTCGTCGTAGATCACCCACCGCTGCCCACCGTTCGGGTCCAGCAGTGCGGATTCCATCCACGCGCTGGAGCAGGTCATCAGCACTGAGATGAGTGTGGAGTTCTCGGTGACGCGGGACAGGTCGAGGCTGATCATCGGCAGTGACGGGTCGAACCGGATCGTGCTGGGGCCGTCGAACAGGCCGGCGAGGTCACCGGCGACTAGACGGCGCAGGGCGTGGCCGACGAGCCGCCCGTCCTCGGCGAGCCTGCCGTCGGCGGTCTGGTCGGGGGTGAGGATGCGGTCGACGACCATCGGCAGGATCGGCACATCGTTCTGGGCGACGACTGCGGTGAGGGCGAGGTCGATCGCGGTGTGCTCCAAGGGCGTCAACCCGCGGGCCAGGACGGTCTCGGCCAGAGCGCCGATGAGGTCACGGCGGCGGGCGGCCACGGTGATGGCCCACTCCTGATCTGACAGCCCGGTGGGCCGGAGGCCTTCATCGAGAGGGTTCAGCCTCGTGCTGAGCCCATGGCCCAGGACGATTGCCTTGCCGCCGACGGCGTTGGCGACGGCGGTGTGCTCGCCTTTCGGATCGCCGGGGACGTAGACGCGTCGTCCGAACGGCAGCGAGCGGCTGTAGAGCGATTTCGCCAGTGAGGACTTGCCCGACCCGACGATGCCGGCGAGGACGACGTTGGGGGCGGTGATGATCCCGCGGGCGTAGAGGACCCAGGGGTCGTAGACGAACGAGCCGCCGGAGTAGAGGTCTTGGCCGACGAAGACACCGTCGGCGCCGAGTCCGCCTTCGGCGACGAACGGGTACGCCCCCGCCAACGTCGCGCTGGTGTCTTGGTGGCGTGGGGGCCGGAATCTGCCGGGTGTGCGCAGCGCGGCCGCGCCGGGCTCACCGGCAGCAGGTAGGTACCTGGTGGCTTTGCGTTCGGCGCGTTCCGCGTCGGCCTTCGCCCTAGCCGCGGCTTGATCGGCGCGGTGCTGTTCGGCCCGAAGTGTTGCGGCGGCCCGGCGGCGTTGTGTGCGTAGTCGGCGACGCTCAGCGGCCGGAGCGACCAGGACGGATGCGTGCAGCCGTTCGCTCTCCCGCGCGCTCACAGTGACAGCCCCCGGCCCGTCGACCCTGGGGGGCGGGCCGGACCGGCGAACCAATCCCGGTCCATGACCGCCGACGCCTGCTGGGTCCGCGCGGACGCTGGTGTCCCCGCGGTCCTGGGGGTGCGCGAGTCGAGTGGCCCGACGCCACTGATGGCCTTCCGTGCGGGCACCACATCGGTCTCGTCCAGGTCTGGGTCGGATATGGCGGCAGGGTGGGAACGCAGCAGGTTCACGTGGCCCATGAACGGGTTGTAGGTGAGGGTGTAGTCACCGTCGGTGACGGCCCGGTCGAGCTGGCCGGTGGGTGGTTCGTCGTAGACGTACCCGTTCTCCAGTGCCGCGTCGGTGGTCTCATCCCCGTAGTCCCAGTTCCTCAGGTGCTCGATGGCCGCGTCGGGGCCGTCACGGTCGATGAGGTCGAGCACCTCGCCGGCCTCGTCGCCTTGGAGGAAGACCACGCTGAGCCACCGCCGCGGCGCTTCCGCAAACCGGGCTTCCCGGTCCAGTTCTTGGGCTGGGGCGTGCCAGGCGATGCGTCCCGAATGGGTCATCGCGGCATTGACTCCCTCCTCGACACCGTCCAGCAGCGTTCCGGCGTGGTGCAGCTCGTCGGCGGCGGCGAGGGCGTCGGAGGTACCGATCGTGTGGTCACCGTCATCGTCGTGCGCGCGGCCGCGATGCACGAGATGCGCGGAGCCGACCTGGTCGAGCACCTGGCGCAGCGACCGGACACCCGACAGGAGGTCACCGAGCACGGCGTAGGTATCGGCAGGGTCGTCGAAGACGCGACTGGCGTGCGCGAGCCCGCGCAGCGCCTCGGATGCCTCGTCAGCATCCTGGAGTGGGTCGTGATACGTGGGCATGAGCGGCCTCCTGTGACAAGCGCGAAGCCCCGGTCGTCCGGGGGTCGACTCTCAGGTGCACCCGCAACCCCCACTGCGCGAGGACGGAGGTGTGCTGGCGTCAGATGCGGCGGCACAGCGGCAGCGCCGCAGCCGTGAACGCCGCGGCCTGCTGTCCCACGAGCAGTCGGGTTTCGCAGGAGGCTTGGATCGCGGCCTGCTCAATCGCGGCCACCCCGGCCTCCAGCTCCTCCACGGTCGGGGCGGAGACACTGATCAAGCCGGTGAACCGCAGCACCCCGTGGCCGGCGGTGAGGTCGGCCTCCTGCTGGAGCACGTCGTGGTATTCGGCGGTCTGGGTGGCGTCTTCGATCTGCCCGATCTTCGCCCGTTGGGCTTGGTCAGAGATGTGCTCGACCTTCTTCTTGCGGATCTCGCGGGCGGCCTGGTCCGAGCGCATCGGAGTGCACAGCAGCGCGAACGAGCGTTGGATGCCGGTGGACAGCAGCACCGGCGACAAGAACCCCGGGTAGACCATCGAGCGCGGCCACTCGCTGATCCACAGCACCGCGTGGTGGGCCGAATCGGTCCGCAGCCGGAACCAGGACTCGTTGACGGCCACGGGGCCGGCGGTGGCCAGCTGCTGGCCGAGTTCGCCGTGGCGCTCCAGGGTGGCCGCGATCGCCGGGTCATAGGCGCTGCGCAGGATCACCGCGATCTGTCCCGGGCTCAACCAACCCGAGGGTTGCAGGTCGGCGGAGCGCAGTGCCGCGACCAGGGTGGACATCTCCTGCCGCAGCACGGCGGCGGCCCCGCGGATGCCGCCACCGGCGGTGCGGATCTGCCGGGCCGCGGTCTTCAGATCCAGCGACAGGGACAGCGTGGTGGCGTGGCGTTCCCCGGCCGGCCCAGCACGCTCGATCAGTTCAGCGTAGGTGGTCGCGGCCCAGGTGTCGTCGGCGGTGCCGTGGGAGGCCCACCATTCGGCGAGCCCGGTGCCGGAGTCCGGCAGGGTCCGTTCCAGGACTTGGAGGGTGGCGATCCGTCCGGAGCGGCACACCGTGGCCAACACGCGGCCCCAGGAGGTGACGCGGCGTTCCTGCTCGCCGGGGTCGAGCAGCACGAACGCCGGGTGAGTCACCCCGCAGACCACGGTGAGGGTCGCGGCGTGCGGGTCATGGATCATCCCGGCCCCGGTGTCAGGGTCGGTGTACTCCCGCAGCCGGGCCATGTCGCCGGGCAGCGCGAGTGTGCCGACCGGGCGCGGTGCCACGATCCGGCGGCGGTAGAGGAGTTGCCCACCGGTGGAGCGCCACACCCACCAACACGCCACCGGCAGCCACTCCACGGCCGGCCGCCCTCCGATGGGGATCCAGGTCAGGGCGGCGGCAAGCACCCAGACCGGGGCGGTGTAGGCCAGCAGGATGCCGCCGCCGGCATAGAGCGCGCCGACGACCGCGAGGACGCCGGTGGCGAGGGTGATCAGCTGAGCCAAGGACAGGCCGAGGAGGATGCCGCGTCGGGTGAGGCGGGAGAACTTCACCGGCACCAGCTCCGTGGAGGACTCCTTGTGCTTCGCGGTCATCACGGGTCACTCCGTTTCGGTCGGCTTGGGTGCCGGCGGACCGGCCGGCTTCGGTGCAGGTGGTGCCGGATGTGAGGGACCCGCCGACGGTGTCTTCGGCTCGGCCGGAGGTGGAGCCTTCGTGGTCGGAGCGTACGGGGGCGACGACGGGGGCGGTGTGGCGCCGGTCTGCCCGGCGTTGTCGGCGGCGGTCTCGCCCTGGTGACCGAGTGCCGTGCCGGCCTTGGGCCCGGCGGTTGCCGCGTCCTTGGCGACCTTCGCCGCGACTACCGCGGCCGCGACCGGACCCGCCGCCGCTCCGGCTCCAGCACCAGCTCCCGGTCCGGCTCCGGCTCCGGAGGACCCTCCGGCGGTGCTGGTGCCTGCCGCGGCGCCCGTCCCGCTCCCGGTTGCTTGGGGTGGTGAGGTCTTCGGTTGCGGCGGCGTCTTGCCGCCGCTGCCGCCGCCCTGGCCGGTGCCGTTGGGGGCGTCCCCGCCGGGGTCGCCGCGGCTGGTGTTGCCGTCGAGGACCTTTTGGGGGCCGTCGCCGGCCGGTTTGGTCGGGGTGGGGACGGGTCGGTTGAGGGCGTGTTTGGCGTCTTGCTCGGAGCCGATCGCGTGGTACATGTCGAAGCCGATGAAGCTGATGAACTTGTAGGTCAGGTAGGGGGCGAACGCGGCCATCGCCATCAGGACAATCCCGGCCAGCGGGTCGCTGATCGAGGACAGGTCGGCATCGATGGGTGCCGAGACCTGGGTGATGGCGACGAGGAACATCACGACCAGGACGAGTTTGGAGCAGATGAGGGCGATGACGAACATCGCCCATTTGCTGATCCACCCGCGGGTGGCGTCCCAGGAGGCGCCGGAGAACGCCAGGGGGGCGAACACGATCGCTACCAGGAGCAGCGCCTTGCGGACCAGCAGGGATAGCCACACGATCGCCGCTGCGGTGATCGCCAGACCACCGAGGAAGATGGTGATGATCGCTCCCACTCCGGGGGCGGCGATGTTGATGCCGACCAGGCCCGCAGCCAGGAGGGTGATCTTGTCGCCCATGGACTCGGTGGTCTCTCCGGCGGCTTGGATGATCCCGACACAGAGCTGGTCGACGATCTCCAGCAGCAGCGCCGTCAGGGTGATGACCACGAAGGAGCCGAGCACGGACTTCGCCAGTCCCAGGGCGGCACGGGACAGCGCAGTGGGGTCGCGGCGGATGAGGCCGGTGATGAGTTGGAGGCAGAAGAAGATCAGCATCACGAACACGGCGATGCCAAACAGCAGGTTGTAGACCGCGACGTACTCGGCACGGGTGATATCGACGAGGGTGGTGGTGTCGAACACTGACCAGACGGCCTGGAACAGCCAGCCGGCGGCGGCGCCCATGGCTTGGGCGAGCCAGTCGAATGGTGCCGCCACCAGGGAGGCGGCGGCTTCGCCGGCGGTGTCGCACACGGACGAGATGACGGGGACATCGCACACACCCACCACGAATCACTCCTTCAAGCGGGGTCGAGACGGCGGGTGGGGTCAGACCTGCTGGCCGACGTCCCAGAAGAAGTTGATCAGGGTCACGGCGGCGCCGCAGAGCACTGCGGCCCCGCAGGAGACGAGGACGCCGATCTTGCCGCGGCCGGCGAGGTGGGGGTTGGAGGAGTTGGCGCCGAAGCCCCACACGATGGCGGAGATGATCAGCGCCAGGACGGACAGGATCAGGCCGATGGTCATGACCGCGCCGACGATGGTGCGCAGTTGGGCGATGCCGGGCAGGCCGTCATCGTTGGGCGTGATGTCGACTTCCATGAGCATGATCGGGGCAGCGGTGATGAGTTCGAACACGGTGGTCTCCTGACGAACGGAACCCGCCCCCGGTGGGGCGGGGAACCCGGTTGGGTTCACACACCAGGTGCGCCGACCAGCCCCAGGGGTCGTCAGGGCAGAGGGTGGGCGCTGCCGGTGGGGTCAAAGGTGCTGGCCGAGGGCGATGAGCCAGTTCATCCACGCCACGCCGGCGCCGGCGAGGATCGCGGCACCGAGGGCGACCAGGACCCCGGTGCGGCCCTTGGTGGCGGCGCTGTAGTTGCCGTTCGCGGCGGCGATGGCCCAGACCAGGGCGGAGATGATCAGCATCAGGACGGCGGTGATGAGCACGAACGTCAGCAACGCCCCGATCACCGCCCGCAGGGCCTCGGTGCCGCCGATTCCGTTGAAGTCGGGGAAGACGTCCATGCCCCGCTCAGCTCCTGGACCGGACGGTGATGTGCAGGTGGTCGTAGTGGCCGCCGGTGATGTCGTCGGGGTCGTGCATGCCGCCGCCGGTGTAGTCCCGCCACCCCTCAGCGTCGCGAGCAAGCGACCAGATTCGGCCTTGCCAGATCAGGTATTCCACGCCCAGGGGCTCGGCGTGGTCCTTCATCCAGTTCGTCACCGCCCACCCGGCTTCGAGCTGGGCGGGGGTCGGGTGGTGGCCGATGGCGTTGCCGAAAGTGAGGTCACAGGCCCGACCGAGAGGGTGCTCCGAGCGCGTGCCGGGCCGGGGTGAGTAGCAGGCCCAGGAGGTGTCGGGGAACGCCGCACCGGCCTGGGTGTAGAGGTGCAGCATCCGTCCGGTGATCTGACCGCCGCTGGTGGGGTCGTCCACCAGTGTGTCCGGGTCCCCCTCGAACGGGCCCGGCTCACCGCCGGGCGGTGTCGTGCCGGGGTCGCAACCAGCCGGGGTACCGGTCTGTGGTTCGGGCAGGTCGGCGGCGTCGTGCGCGTTGAGCCAGGCGGCGGGGTCGGTGTGGGCTCCGTCGGTGCCACCGGTGCGGACCTCGAAGTGCAGGTGCGGGCCGGTGCTGTTGCCCGCCGAGCCGATGTCGCCGATGTGCTGCCCGGCGGTGACCTGGTCGCCGGCGGTGACGTGGATGCCGTGGTCCCACATGTGTGCGTAGGCGGTTGCGACCGTTTGTCCGTCGATCTGGTGCTCGATGACGATCAGACCGCCGTAGCCGCCGGAGAACTCGGCGACGGTGACGGTGCCGTCGGCGGCGGCGAGGATCGGGGTGCCGTCGGGGGCGGCGAAGTCGGTGCCGGTGTGGAACGAGCTCTCCCCGGTGATCGGGTGGACCCTTGGCCCGTAGTCGCTGGTGAGCACCCAGGCGCCTTCCGGCACCGGGAACACCACCCGGGAGGATTCGGCCGCGACCGTCTGCACCGCTGCCGCGGCGGTGGTACCTGCTGCTGTGTTCGGTCCCGTGGTGAGGGTGGTCAGGATGGTCTCGGCGACGGGCTCGTAGTTGCGGTACCGGTCGGGGTAGGCGGAGGCTTCGACGGCTTGGGCGGCCTCGCCCTTGTCCATCTGTTCCCAGCCGGGGATGTCCAGCAGCCCTCTGGGGCTCGGGTGGTTGGGGCCGGTGGGTCCGCCGAAGAACGCCCGCGCTTGGTAGACGGGGTCCATCAGCTCGGCGACGGTGCCCCACCCGGACTGGGGGCGCATCTGGAACAGGCCCAGGGAGTCATGGTCGGAGCCGTCCCCGTCGTGGGGATAGTCCCCGGACTCCGGGTAGGTGGAGGTGTTCGCGAGCTGTCGGAGCGTGGATTCGGTCAGTGCCGCCATCAGCGCGATCACCAGCGCGTCGCGGGTCACCCCGTCGATGCCACCCCCGGTCTCGATGATGGTGGCTGCATGCGTCAGCTGAGCGTGGTTCAGCGTGAAGGTCTCACCGTTGGCGGTGTTCACGGTCAACGAGTCGGGAACCTCGCCGACGGTGACGTTCGTGCAGGTGGCAGAGGCGGCCGGGTTCATCACCAGACCGACGCCGATCAGCCCGGCGGTCGGGCCGAGCAGCACCGCGGTGAGAGCGGCGATGATGAGCTTCTTCAACACGACACGCCCCCGCTCAGTGCAGGGGGTTGTCGAGCTTGGAGAGCCGCAGCAGATGGCAGGTGTCGTAGCTGGGGGCGCAGACGAGGAACACGGTGAACGTCACCGGGTGCTGCGAGTTGACGGGCTGGCCGTTCCAGGTTCCGTCACGGTGGCGGGTGCCTTCGATCGTGTACGCGACGGTGCCTTCGGCGAGCTGGCCGGGCCGGGCCTGTTCCATCGCCGTGTCCCACGCCTGCGGCACGAACACGTCCTCGATGGTGAGGTGCTGGGTGGTGCCGTAGTGGCGCAGCTCGACCCACGCTTCCCGGCTCGGCAGGTAGGTGGCGATGTCGGCGGCGAGCCCGGCCTGCTCGGCGCCGGAGGGGTCACCCACCGCCAGGATCACGGAGGTGTAGTCCAGCGGCATGAACCTGCTGGCGGTGTCCCACCCGAACAGCGCCTCGGCGACGTTGTGCGCGAACGTCTCGGGGTCCGCCGAGGCCTCCACGACGGGCAGGCGGGGTGTCTGGGTGGGCGCGGGATCGGCGGGCTCGGTGACCTCTGGTCCCGGTCCGCTGCTGGCGTCGTTGCCGGGCTGGGGGCTGGTGGGTGCTCCGGTGATCAGGCCGTAGGCGCCGATCCCGGCGAGCACGAGCACGACCACGGCAGCGGCGAGTGCTGCGAACAGTCGGTGGCGGGTGGTGAAACGGTCGGGAGTCTGCATGCCGGGTAGGTGCACCGCCACCCCCGGGGGCGCCCGGGGTCAGAGGGCGCGCAGGTGCCCGCGCGACGAGCCGGCCTCGGTGCTGGTGCGTCGGTCGATGGCGGCCCGCAACTCTTTGGCGAATCGGCTGGTCCCGTCCGCGGTGGCGAGGAAGGAGTCGATCTGCTCGTCGGTCAGTTCGGCGGCGAGCTGGTCGAGGTCGTAGTGGGTCCACCAGTCGACCAGTTCGGTCCAGGTCAGCACGAATGCGCGCACCGGATACCGCACCGGCTCACCCTCAGCCGGACCCGGCGGCGGGGTGGGCCGCGGCCGGCGTGTCTTGCGTGTCGTGGCCTTGACTCGGGCCAGGGCGTCGGCGGCGAGCTGGTGCAGGTCGGCGTCGCGGTCACCGCGCGCGGTCTCGGCCAGCTCTCGGAGGGGGCGGTAGAGCGGGTCGACGGGGTGGCCGGCGTCGATGCGTTCCAGCGCGGTCGTGGCCTGCTGGCGCAGCTCGTCGGGTTGGGCGGGGTCGTCGGCGAGCTGGTGGAGGTAGCTGATCTTGTCCAGGGTCTTGTAGGACGCGGCGCCGGGGATCATCCGGGCGGCTTGCTCGCTGGCCCGGCCCTGGTCGGACGGTGGGGGAAACTGTCCCGCACCGTCGTCTCCGGGCTGGTGATCGGTGCTGAACCGGGTCGCGGCCTGCCGGCGGGCGGCGTCTTCGGCCATCACCTGTTTAAGTTCCCGGTACAGGGCGGCGGCTTCGAGCTGGGTCAACGGTTTGTGCAGGACGTTGTCGTCTTGTTCGGCCAGCAGGTGGCCGAGACGGTCGGAGATGCCGGAGCGGACCCACACGTTGACGGTTTTCCAGCCGAGCGTGCGGATCGCGGCCAACCGCCGGGCCCCGCACACCAGGACCCCGTCGGGGGTGATGGTGATCGGTTGCAGCAGGCCGTCGCGGGCGATGGAGGCGGCCAGCGCGTCGATGTCCCCCAGCTCGGTGCGGTGGCGTGTGCCGACCTGGATCGAGGTGACGGTGCGATCCAGTTCGACGAACCCGGCCGGCGCGCTCATCACGCACCGTCTCGGTCGGGCTGCTCGGCAGGGTTGTGGTTGCGGCGGTGTCGTGGCGCGGCGAGACAGATCGCGAGCACGAGGTCGTCGTCGCGCAGCAGCCCGGTCAGGGTCTCGCCGATCAGCAGCCGCAGCAGCACCCCGCGGCCGGTGCCGGTGGCACGGTAGGCGGGGTTCGGGTGGCCCAGCAGGGCCCGTAACAGGCCGGTCCAGGAGTGGCCGGGCAGGTCGAGCAGGGCGCGGGCATGCTTGTCCCGGCGCAGCGCCTCGTAGGCGCCCGGGCGGGTGCCCGCCCGGGTGAGCGCTGTACACACGTGTTCGACCGCGGCCCGGGCGGTGTCGGGTGGCCAGTCCAGGAGCGTGAACAGCGCGATCGCGTCCACGACCGCCGAACCTGCCGTGGTACTGGCCTGCTCCGATGCCGGTGACTCCGTGGTGGCGGGGATGTGGAAGGCGGGGTGGTAGTCGGTCAGCGGGGTTTCCCGGTCGGAGAACCGTTCCGGGTCGTGGAAGGCCGACACGTGGGGGCGGCGGGCTTGGTGGACCGAGCACAGCAGGCCTTGGGCGCGGTCTTCGAAGATGCAGGTGATCCGCACCGCGTGGGTGATCACCGCCCACGGGTCCCGTGCGGTACGGGCGGCTCGGGTGCGCATCACGTCGAACGCCGCCGAGGCGGCCTCCCACGGGTCCAGCCGGTACTTGCGGGCCAGCGGCGCGTACTTCTGCGCGGTGTACGCCATCAGTGCCGCTGCATACGGGTCATGCTGCCAGGCGCCCTGCCCGGCCCGGTGGAGCCGGTGCAGCAGCGCGCGCAGGCCCTCACCGGTGGTGAAGTCCTCGCCGCCGGTGGGCGGTGCGGCGGGCACCAGGTGGGTGTTCTCGGTCATGGTCGGGGCACCTCCTGACAAGCAGGTGCGCACGCCGTCCCCAGCACCGCTGTGGGCCCGGACGTGCGTGCGCATCGCTTGCCACCCCTTCCTCAGCTCATCCCGACCCGGGGTGACGGAGCGGTCTGGGCGCTGCTGCTGCGGCCGAACGCCGACAGCGGCGGCAGCCGGCGGGCCCGCTCACCCAGCTGCCGGGCACCGGCGGTGATCGGGGTGCGAGTGCGGCGGGCCAGCTCGACCTCGAAGTCAATACCTCGCCCGGCCAGGCTCGCCCCGTGGCGGGCGATGAGGTCGGTGGGCCGCACCCACTCCACCCCCCGCCCCCGTCGAGGCTCTACAGCAGATGCCCGCGACGCGGGTCCAGGCCGGAGGGAGTCCCGTGCCGCCCGGATCGCGTCCGGCGCCTCGGTCGTCTCTACCGCCGTCTCGGGTGTCGGATGCGTGGGGTCCGGTTCGCGGACTCGCTCGACGTTTCCGGGGCGGCCGAGGTCGTGGTCGTGGTTGGTGGTCATGGGGTTGCCTCCTCGTCATCGGTGCTGTCGAGCAGGTGCGCGGCGGTGAACCAGCGGCCCACCGTGGAGGGATGCACACCCAGTTCCCGGGCGATCTTCCGGTTCGTCCACCCCTGCCCGCGAAGCTGTGCCGCCCGGTCACGCCGATCCGTGACCCGGATACTGGGCCGTTCATCGCTCTCCTCGACCGGTACCGGCCCCGGATCGAAGCTCACCGCGGGCGCAATCTCCGCCGGCGCGGTGACGTCTTGCGGGGTCTGTGCCGCGGGCTCGGTTCGCGGTGCCGGTATCGCATCCCGCCCGGCGTCTGCGATGGCCAGGTCATCGGGCACGGTGTCGACACAGACGGGCGTGTCGGTGATCCGGTGTGCCCGGGTGAGGATGACGGTCAGGTGGGTGATCGCCAGCAGCACTACCGGTGGGACTGCCGCGACGGCGGCGGCCAGCACGCCGGGCACGTCGGCATCCGCGGCGACGACGGCGTGCAGGGAGTTGGCAGTCACCGACACCGCGGCCCCGCCGATCAGCAGGGCCCACGGGTACCATGCCGACCGCTGCCCGGCCAGGGCGACCACGGCGACGGTGGCCACCACGATGATGCCGTCGACGATCAGCGGCCACGCCCACGCCTGCCCACCGCCGACTCCCGACCGGGCCGCCAGGTCCGCCAGCGCGGTGAACGACAGCCAGAACGCGCCGGCAGCGATAAGCACCGTCCCGGCCACCGCGGTACGCACCGCCCAGCGCCGACTGCGCTGCTCGCTGCTGGCAGGGGCGGTCATGACAGCCCCCGCACCGAAGGCGACCGCACCGACGCGTCCCGGCTGAACCACCCGACCATCGACTGTGACGAAACGTCGTAGCTGCGCGAGGAGGTCTGGGGTGGGGGGTGGACGGTGCGGTAGGCGGAGCGAACGGTAGCGGTGATCTCGCGCTCACCCAGTCCCGCCTGCGCGGCCGGGGCGGTGAGCACGTCCAAGGCGTCCGCGGCCGCGATGTTGTTCTCGGCCAGTCGGCACGCGGCCCAGAACAGGCCCCGGTTGCGTTCCCCTTCCTGCCGCGCGGCGACCCACGCCGCCAACCGGGACACCTCCACCGACCGCTCCGCACCCGGGTCCGGTCTCCGGGTGGGGGCGGGGCGGGGGTCGAGGAACTCCCGGAGCCGGTCGGCATCCAGCTCCGAGCACGCCCCGGCGACGACCCGTCGCACCCGGTAGCCGCCAGAGCCGTCGTTCGTGGGCAGGGTCGAGGGTGGGACGACGATGTACCCGCCGTCCCCGCGGAAATCGATCCCGGACCGCGCGGCCTGCCACGACCGCTGCACCCGGTCCGGTGGGGCCCGGTAGTAGGCGTGCATCCCACCCGAGGGCGTCGCCACCACCAGTTGCCACCCCGACACCAGCCCCGCCCGCTCGGCACGCTCGAACGCCCGATACCCATCGACCAGGCCGTGGACATCGACATCGACCACCACCAGCCCGGACGCGGCACCGGTCGGGACGGCGAGGTTCGCCGTCGGGTGCTCACGCCACCACGCCACGACCCGGCCGGGGTCGGTGGTGGCGTCGTGGAACCCATGCGCGGTCAGCGGTCGCTTGCCGCCGGGCACGCACGGGAACACCGGCACCCCCACACCGGCCAGGCGCCCGGCGACCTCCCCAGTCGAATCCCGGGCCGTGATCCGGGCCAGCACACGGGTGAGCGCCGATGCGGAGGTCATCACAACCCCCGCCCCGACGACACCGACCCGATGGTGACCGCCCGTGGCTGTGCATCTGCGGCCGGGTCGATCGGCCGCTGCTGGTGAGGACCGCTCGCCCGCGTCGGGACATCGCGGTCCAAACCGGGTGGGCTGCCGGCGGCCACCTGCGTCGTATCGAGCCGATCGAGGATCGCCAGCGCGGTCTTGCGGACCCGCTCCCCGGTGGCCTTGACCACCTCCACCGGGTCGCTGCCCTCCACCCGTGCCGCCCACGTCGACACGTACGGAATCGTGTACCCGGAGGTGTCCATCCCATGAGCAGCACCGATCATCAGCGCCACCGACTCGGCCTCGACCTCCCCGATCCCACGATGCGCACGCGCCTGATCGGCCTCCGGGCCGTGCAACAGCACATGACCCAACTCGTGAGCCAACGTCTTGACCTGCGCGGCCGGATCCATGTTCTCCCGCACCACCACCGTCTTCGCGGTGTAATCGGTCATCCCGTTCGCGCCGCCGATTGCCGACTCATCCGGCACCCGCCGCACCGCGAACCCGCGATCCTCGATCTGCCCGGCCAGACCCTCCCACAACCCGGCCGGAGCCTCGCCGTCCAACAGCTGCGGTGCCGGCGGTTCGGGGATCGGATCACCGGCGGTCTGGGAGGCATCCCACACATAGGCGGGCTTGGCGGTGATCATCTTCGTGCGCACCACTTCACCCGGGCGCGGCTTCTCGCCCTTACCCAGCCGGCGCCACGACTGCGCATCCGCCGGTGTGGTGGTCGCGAACCGGCCGGTCACCGGGGCGAGGATCATGTAGCCCGGCTGCCCCTTGCCGACCTGACGGCCCAGGGACTGCCACTGCTTGTAGCCCGCCACCAACGACGGTGCTGGCGCCGGAACCCGACCCTGCTCGAACGCGACCAGATGCTGCGACCAGATCAACAACGTGTTCGCAAACGATCTGCTCCGAAAACGTGCCGCGAACGCGAGCGCCCGCGTCCAGTCCTCACCCGACACCAGCCGCTCCACCGCGCCAGTGAGGCGCTCATGCAGCTCGTCCAGCTTGGCCTCACGGGCCTCCCGAGCATCCTGCTGTGACATCGCCACCAGCCGCCTCCTCCCGATACGCTGAGCACCAGACCAATCGGCCCAGTGACCACCAGGTACGCCGGGAGAACCAGCAGCCACGAGACGGACACAGAAACAACAAGATGACCGCCAGGCGCACGGGGTAAACCCGACGAGTCCCCACCGGACTACCAGCCCGAAAGCCACCTGCGGCGGCGCGTACAGCGACGATGCCGATATCGCGACCCGCAATGCGTAGATCGCGACCAAACCTGTCAGGCGGCTGCGGTCCGTCGTGCGAGTTCGCGGTAGCGTCTCGGAGGTACCCCAACGACCTGGCGGAACAGCCGGGCAGCATGGTTGCGGCTCGTCCAGCCAACCTGGCGGGCGGCCTGCTCCACGCTCAGATCGGTCTCCCGCAGCAACCTCGCCATCTGCTCAGCGCGCAGCATCGACAAGTAGGCCAACGGGGTCTTCCCAAACGCCTCGGCGAACACCCGACCCAACTGCGACACCGACAGGTGCACCGAATCGGCCAACTCGACCAGGGTCCAGCGGCGGGCCGGATCCGCACGCATCAGTTGAGCAGCGGCACGCGCTTCACCGCGCAAGGCAAGGAACCGTCGCTGTCGGGGTGGACCCGGCCAGCTCGTTCGCCTTTGCGACGCCGACACGCGCACCCGGCTCGTCTCCAGATAAGGGGCCAGCACGTCGAAGACGGCGAAGAGCAACGACTGGAGGCGGTAGAACCTATCCGGCGACGGCCCGTCCAGGCTCAAGCACACGATCTCGTCCAACCACGGCGACAACCACCCCACCCTCTGCTCACCCAGGCGCAACAGCTGGGCCGGCTCGGTATACATCTCCTCGGCGAAGTCCTGGGCCTGCCAGCGGTCGGTCAGTGACGCTGCGTACTGCCAAAAGACCTGATCTATGACGTAGTCGTAGTCCAAACAGACGGTGGTTAGGGTCACGGAACCCTCGGGTTCGATCCCGCACATCGTGTTCGCCGACAGCACCACAACGTCCCCGGGCGAGACAGGCTTCTCCCCGAACTCACTCACCACGACTGCTGAACCGGCCCGCACGAAGACCAACCGCACACAATCAAAGGCAGACGCCTCGACTGCCCGGTACAGCCCATGACTCCGTGCCACCACCGGCGTGTAGCCCTGTCCCGGTGTTGCTGACACGTTGGTCGCCACGGGCGGATTCATCGTGGCGACCTAAAAGGGGTCGTTCACTGGGTCTTGGCTACCCCCGCGCGCGAAGCGGCACCCTTGTTGCGGCGTCATGCTTCAGGCTTCTCGTCAGGGGTTGGAGGAGAGGGTTCGACTCTGGCCCGGCTGCGCATGGCGCCGCCTTAGATCTGCCGTTCGAGGGCGAGATGTTGGCGTTGGCTCAGCCGGGTGCCGGATTCTTTCCGCGTCATGGCCCGGAGCAGCCTGGGGGCCAGGGCCGCTCCAATCAGTGCCCATACGGCGAGGGCGAGCGCGGTCAGGGGGAGCCGCCAGGTTCCGCCCAGTTCAACGGTGGCGTAAGCGTCGGGCAGGAGCGCTGCGCGCATTCCATGTCCGACCCAGTAGATCGGGCTGGTCTGCCCGATGATCTGGAGCCACCCGGGGAGGGCGGTGACCGGGTAGAAGATGCCGGAGATGGCGATCAAGCTCATGAGGAGCAGCGAGACGTAACCGGCGGCGCGCACGGTCGGGACCATGCTTCCGACGACAGCGCCCAATGCTTGGGATGCTGCCATGCCTAAGGCGAGCACCCAGAGCAGCGTCAAAGCGCGTCCGGGGTTGAGTGGTGCGAGGCCGTGCACCAGAAACGCGCCGGGGATCGCGATGATGGCCAGGTAGGCCAGGAGCGTGAGCGAGCAGAGTGTCACCTTCCCGATGAGGTAGGCCGCCACACCGCCAGGGGTGCTCCTGGCACGCAGCAAGGTACCGTCCTCGCGGTCAGCAGCGAGGTATTGCACCATCAGTTGCATCCCGAAGATTGTGAACATGCCGAGCACGCTCGGGTACATCATCGAGCCCAGCAAGACCCCGCCCACGTTGTGGTTTCGGAAGAAGTACATCGCTGCCAGGGTGGCGATTGGCCACAGTAGTTGCCCGGGCAGCCGGGTCGGCGCGAAGTCCTGTTTGAACTCGATCACGCCTCGCCACAAGCCGGTGCTGACGGGGATTCTTGATGCTCTGCTCATGCGGCGGTCTCCTTGCTGGGCTCGGCCTTCTCCGCCGACTGCACGTACGTGAGATAGGTGTCTTCTAGGGAGGCGGGGCGGACTTCGAGTTCGGTGACAGCAGCTCCGTGAGTAGCGAGAAGTTCACGAGTGAAACCGGTGGCGTCGGTGACGGCGTGTTGATGCCGCTGTCCGGCCAGGGTGTAGGCGACGTGGTCGGTGCCCGCGATCTGGGCGGTCAGTTCCGCACGGGTGCCGCACGCGATGATCCGACCGCTGACGAGGATGGCGATCCTCGTCGCCAGGGCGTCTGCCTCCCACAGATCATGAGTCGTGATCAGCACGCTGGTGCCCAACTCCCCAACCGCACGACGCACCAGATCATGGAAGTCGCGGCGGGCTTGCGGATCCAGACTGGCCGTCGGCTCATCGAGGAACAACAACTCAGGGCGACCCGCCAGACCGATCGCCAGGTCGAGACGACGGCGCTGCCCACCCGACAGCATCCGGATCGGTTTGTCGGCTTGCCCGTCCAGACCAACCGCTGTGAGGAGCGCTTTCACCGTCCAACCTTCGCGACCGTAGGGACGATACAGCCGTGATTGGTAGCTCAACAGATCGTGCCCCCGCCACTTGCTGTGGTCGCGCCATGACTGCAGGACGATCCCCAACCGGGCCCGCCAAGCGTCATCGCCCGTATCTGGATCGATTCCCAGGACGCGGACGATGCCCGCCGAGCGTGGACGGAAGCCCTCCAGAATCTCCACGGTTGTGGTCTTTCCTGCCCCATTGGGTCCCAGCAATGCGACGATCTCCCCCCGCTCCACGGTGAGGCTGATGCCATCGAGCACCGTGGTGGAGCCGTAGCGCATCCGGAGCGCAGCGACGTCGACAACAGGGTCGGTGCCAGGCCCGCTCATGACTATCCCCTCCTTCTGGCGGTGACCGCCTCATCGGTGACGCCGCGGGACCGGAGATGCTCCGTGAGCAGGCTGGGGACCTGGACCAGTCCCATGACCACATGGTCGATGCCCACCACCCGCGTGCCCTCCTCGACGGCCAGGTCTTCGGCACGGGCCAAGGCCACCGCCGCCGGATCGCTCATCCTCTGGCCCCAACCACCCGATGGACGCACCGCGCCGGCCTCACCCGAGGTGCCGCCCCAGACCTCGGCCCTCGCCATCACCTGATCGACATCGATTCCGACCCCGCCGAGCGCCTCACGATCGGCCACCGACAAGCCACCGGCGGCGCGTGCCCGAGCTACCTCGGGCCAGATCTCCTCGCGCACCACCACGTCCGTGAGAGGAGTCAGCAAGACCCTCCCGCGCGGCGTGGCCGCGACCGCCTCAAGCAGATGCTCCTCCCCAATGACCGTTCGGGGCCCGTCCGTCGCCGCCTCATACGCCCGCGCAATGATCGCCTTGACCCCACGATCCAGCCGTGTCAACGACATCGCCGTCACCTCCCGTGCTTCTTGAACGCCGCCTGCCGAGTCACACCCAAGTCCTTGGCGATATCCGCCCATGACCACCCAGCCGATCGGGCACGAGCAACCTGCACCCGCTCGAGATGATCGACCAGACGACGCAACGCAGCCACCGCCACCAAACCCACATGCGGATCCGCGTCACTGGCCGCGGTCGCTAACCTCACCGCGTCACGTTCCCTATCCATGCTGCCAACCTAGGTTGACGTCACCATGGTTGTCAACCCGGGTTGGCAGACCCTGCCATACTCCGATCTGTGCGCCACGGCCGTTCGGCGCGGTCGTTTGCAGCCCCTCAGGCACGCCACGCGTCTTGCAGATCAAGATGTCAACCAACGTTGACAGTAGGTTCGTGCGGTCAGCGCCCGCTCACCTGACCACCGAAAGGCGGCGGCTCGGTGACGGTCTCGATGCGGGTGATGAGCGCGGGTGATGGCTATCAGTACCTGCTGCGCACGATCGCGGCTGCGGACGGGGATCGTGAGATATCGACGCCTTTGACGAGGTACTACGTGGAGGCGGGAACACCGCCGGGCCAGTGGCTCGGCTCCGGTGTCGCCTCACTCGGTAAGGGGCAGCTCGCGGTGGGGGATCGGGTGTCGGAGGCTCAGCTTCAGCTCTTGATGGGCATGGGCCGTGACCCGATCACCGGCGACCCGCTCGGTCGCGCGTTCCCTGCCTACAAGTCGGTGCCGGAGAGGGTCGAGGCCCGGATTGCCGACCTCGATCCGGACCTGAGTCCGGGCGCCAAGGGCGAAGCGATCGCGCAGGTCGAGACCGAGGAGACCGAGCGCGGCAGGCGCCGTGCGGTAGCTGGGTTCGACTTCACCTTCTCGATCCCGAAGTCCGCCTCGGCGTTGTGGGCGGTCGCCGACGCCGGGACGCAGGCGCTCATCGGGGAGGCGCATCATCGGGCGGTTGCGGAGGTGGTTGCGTTCATGGAGCGCGAGGTTGCGGCCACCCGCTCAGGTGCAACCGCCGGTGACGGGGCGGTTGCGCAGGTCGACGTGACCGGCGTGGTGGCAACGGCGTTCGATCACTTCGACTCCCGCGCCGGCGACCCCCACCTGCACACCCACGTCGTCATCTCCAACAAGGTCCAGACCGCGTTCGACGGCAAATGGCGATCACTGGATGGTCGGCCGATGCACGCCGCCGTGGTCGCGCTGTCGGAACTGCACGAGGCGGTGTTCGCCGACCACATGACCCGCACCTTCGACGTCCAATGGGAAGCCCGCGACATGGGCCGAGACCGCAACCCGGCCTGGGCGATCAGCACCGTCCCGGAGGAACTGGTCCAGGAGTTCTCGACCCGTGCCCGGCACATCGACGCCGAGAAGGACCGGTTGATCGCCGAGTACGTCGCCCGGCACGGCCGCCAACCCTCCACAGCCACGATCATCAAGCTCCGCGCCCAAGCCACCCTCAGCACGCGGCCGGAGAAGCAGGTCCGGTCGCTCGCCGACCTGACTGCCGACTGGCGCACACGCGCGACCGAAGTGCTCGGCCAGGACGCCACCACTTGGGCACGCGGGGTGATGGACAACGACAAGCCGCTGCTGCTGCGCGCCGATGACGTGCCCTTGGACGCGATCCGCGAACTCGGCCAGACGGTCGTGCGGGTGGTGGGTGAGAAGCGGTCCACGTGGCGGCGGTGGAACCTGATGGCCGAGGCGTCGCGGCAGACGATGGGCTGGCGCTTCGCCACCATGCAAGACCGCGAAGCAGTCGTGGGCATGGTCGCCGACGCCGCCGAGCAAGCATCGCTCCGGTTGACCCCGCCCGACCTCGCCACCAGCCCCGCCGCGTTTAGGCGGGTCGACGGCACGAGCGTGTTCCGCCCGAAGCACTCGACGGTGTTCTCCTCCGAGCTGCTGCTCGCCGCGGAGGACCGGCTGCTCGACCGCTCCCGCACAATGACCGCACCCACCGTCCCGCTGGCGACGGTCGAGAAGATCACCGCCCGCCCCGATCCCGAGGGACGGATGCTCGGCGAAGACCAGGCCGACGCGCTCATGACGCGGTCTCCGGCCGCGTTCTTGATGTGCTGGTAGGGCCGGCCGGTGCCGGGAAGACGACAGCAATGGCGGCGTTGCGGCGGGCGTGGGAGAAGGAACACGGCAAGGGCTCCGTGGTCGGGATGGCGCCCTCGGCGGTTGCCGCGCAGGTCCTCGCCGACGACCTCGGCATTGCGACGGAGAACACGGCGAAGTGGTGGCAGAACCACCTCGTCCACGGAACCGACTTCCGGGCAGGTCAGCTCGTCATCATCGACGAAGCCTCCCTCGCCGGAACCCTCTCGTTGGACCGCATTACGCACCTGGCCGAACGAGCCGGGGCGAAGGTGCTGCTGGTCGGCGACTTCGCCCAGCTCCAGTCCGTGGACGCCGGCGGCGCCTTCGGACTCCTCGTGAACGACCGCGACGACGCGACCGAGCTGGTCGACGTCCACCGCTTCACCCACGAGTGGGAGAAGACCGCATCCCTCGCCCTGCGCCACGGGCGCACGCAGGTGATCGACACCTACCTCGACCACGACCGCATCCACGACGGCGACGGCGAGGCAATGACCGACGCCGCCTACACCGCCTGGCGTCACGACCGGGAGCGCGGGTTGGTGTCGGTGCTGGTCGCCGAGACCCGCGACCACGTGAGCGCCCTCAACCAGCGCGCTCGTGCCGACCTGATCCTCGACGGCACGTTGAAACCGGGCCGGGAGGTAGAACTCACGAACGGGACCACTGCTGGGGTCGGGGACACGATCATCACCCGCCGCAACGACCGCCGCCTACGGTCCGGGAAGACCTGGGTCCGCAACGGCGACACCTGGACCATCACCGGCGTCCGCGACGACGGCTCGATCACGATCCGCAAGACCGGCTGCCGATTCGGCGGCTCCATCGTCCTGCCCGCCGCCTATGTGACCGATCATGTCGATCTTGGATACGCGATCACCGCCCACAGGGCGCAGGGCGTCACCGTCGATACCGTGCACGTGCTGGTGGAGCCGACCACCACTCGGGAGAACCTCTACGTCGCAATGACCCGCGGCAAGCACGCCAACCACGCCTACGTGATCCTCGACCGGGCCGACGAGCACGCCGAGCCGCATCTGGGCGAGAATCCCGACGCCACCGGACGCTCCGTGCTGTTCGGGGTGCTCCAGCATGTGGGTGCGGAGCTGTCTGCGCACGAGACCATCACCGCCGAACAAGAGCACTGGGGTTCGATAGCTCAGCTCGCCGCCGAGTATGAGACCATCGCCGCCACCGGCCAACACGACCGCTGGGCCACCCTCATCCGTGCCTCTGGTCTGACTGCCGAACAGGCCGACGCCGCGATCGAGTCCGAGGCGTTCGGCGCGCTCACCGCCGAACTGCGCCGCGCCGAGGCCAACCACCACGACCTCGACACCCTGCTCCCGCGGCTGGTGGCCGCGCGCGAGTTCACCGATGCCGACGACATCGGCTCCGTGCTGCATTACCGCGTTGCGCGCGCCACAGCGCGCCCGGCTGGCTCGGGCCGCACCCGCAAGACGCCGCGGCTGATCGCCGGACTGATCCCGGCTGCGGACGGCCCGATGGCAAGCGATATGCGGCAGGCACTCGATGAGCGGCGCGAACTGATCGAGGTCCGCGCAGACGCGGTACTCGACACCGCGCGCGACGCCGCGGAGCCCTGGACGCGGCCACTCGGTGAGCCATCGCGTGACCCCCGCAAGGCAGCGGCATGGCGCCGGAACGCCCTCACCGTCGCCGCCTACCGCGACCGATACGGCATCACCGAGGACACGCCCCTCGGCCCGGCACCGGAGGACGCGGCGCAGAAGATCGACGCCGCGCGTGCGCGAACGGCGCTCGAACGAGCACAAGTGATCGCGCATCCGTACATGCCTGTTGCCCGTCCGCGACCGACTGCCGGAAGGGAAACGGTCGGGCCGAACCTGTAGACGTCTCTAGCGCCCTTGCGCCGGGCCGCGCTTGAGCCCTGATGCTCGGGTAACGACGACGCGCGTAGATTCCGAAATCTCGTGTTCGCAGGGAGAGAAGGTTCAGCGACGCGTCCTACTCGACCTGCGCGTCGGCGAGTGGCTGATACGCGAGTTCATGCAGACGAGTGACCAGGTCCTCGAACGAAGCGACTGGCTCGCGAGGGTTAGTGGTCAAACTGAACTCGGAGGTGATCTCGCGCGAGAGCCTTCGGATCGTCTCAGCTTCTTCGCTGGCGTCAACTAGCTGTCGTTCAATCTCCTCAAGCAGGATGCTGGTTTGGAGCTTCGTTGCGGCAACTGGGTGGTCCTTGAGGAAGTTTGCGCGAAGGCGGTTGATCGTCTTGCTGATCCTCTCGTGAGTGTTTTCGCTGACGGCTTGCCGTTGCATGGCGCCGATGTGCTCGAAGATCTTGTGAAAGTTGTTGAGGATGCGGTCCTGAGTGGCGGCCTCCGCGTCTTCGGTGACTTCTAGGACGGCACGGGCAAACGCGACTTTATCCAGAGTGAGAGGCCGGTCGAGTTGACTGCTTGCAGCCGTCGCAGCGGTCTGCGCGGCGTCGAACAGTTTCTCACCGGAGCTGACCTCCACCTTGTCGAGGTTGGTAGCGACGCTGGCTGCGTCGTCGCCGAGGGCTTCATCCGCGCATCGCCGTATGGCGAGCAGTGCGATCTCTGCGGGGATGAGGTCTTCGAGGTCCTGGACCGAGGACACGTCCACATCCAACGTTGCCAGATCCAGTGCGTCGAGGCTCAACACAAGGTCGTTCTTCACGAGACGCTTGCCGCGGTATCCGCGAGCGAGCTGGCGAGAGGCATCCTTGCCAGCGTCGTCCCCGTCGAGGAGGACGATAACGGCGGGCTTGTCCACGTCGCGGCCGCGGGCGAGGTAAACAAGATAAGGAATCTGGCTTGCGCCTCCGGACGGCACGAGGGTGATGCTGTTCAGATCGAGAGTTTCAGCAGTCTTGCCGAGGCGTCGAGATAGTGAACTCATGCCGGCGAGAAGCACCTGGTCGGCCTGTCCTTCGAGGAATAGATTGCAGTTTCCGATGAAGGTGGTTTCGGCCACAAAAGCGCCGAATGCCGATCTCAGTGGCTCGTAGTGGTTCTTCGCAGCATTGTGGACGACGCGGGTGCCTTCCTCCCCGTCTCCCTTTTCCAGAACGCGGATACGCTCTCCGTGATTCTTGTCAATGAGGAACGGTGAATGCGTTACGTACAGAACCTGTAGGGGCTTCTGCGCGGGGTCCTCGGGGTAGGCGAAAGAGTTGAACAGGCGCAGCAGGTCTTGTTGGCCCGTTGTCGAGAGGAACGCATCAGGCTCGTCCATGAGAAGGATTTCCTGTTCGCCGGTCTGCTTGTGTGCAAGCGCCTGAACAAAGTAGGAGAGGAAGTACTGCATTCCGCCACTGCGTTCGGCGAACGAGTACTTGCTTCCCGTGCGGTCGTGGACAGACAGAAGGAGGTCGAAGTCTCCTCGGTCGAGACTCAGCCCGAACTCCTTATCCTGTGACCACCACTTGCGGAAGTTCAAGGTTGCATCCAGGCGGGCGTTCATCTTCCCGAGGAGACCGTCTGCGTATCCGGTCGCGTCCTGTGCAGCCTTTTGAAACTCTGTGAACGCAGAGCGGTCTATCCCGCCGATCGTGACCAGCATGTCGTCCGCCAACTCGTAAGAGCGCAGGGTCTTTTTATCGATGTCGACCGACTCGTCCGTGGAGAACGTGAACGCCTTTGCAGCGCCGGCCTGAAACTTCTCCGCAGACGTGAACCAGTCCGGGTTATCTCTCAGCTTAGCGAACCGGCTGAGCCATGTTTGTCGCAGTCGAGGCTTCTTTTTGGTGTCGTTTGCTGCGAGATAGTCGACCGGGACGCTCTCCGGTAGCGGAACAGTTGAGTCGATCTCGAAGATCTTTGGGAACGCCAACTTCTTCACGTCTGTTGCTTTCAGACGTGCCTCCCGGAACTGGTCTCCGTCCAAGACGTAGAGTGTTGGGCCGCTGTTCAAGCGGAAGAACCAGAACGATGGCACCGGCGCGTCGTTGGCGAGGCCCGCGAGGGTTCGTACGACCTGCTTCTCGTCGTCTGACAGGTCTGTGAACTCTGCCCCGAACTCTGGCAGGAGCATCTGCCCATCGACTTTGAGAAACTCCGAATAGCGACAGAAGTCGTTCGCGACGATCTTCTCACCGGTGAGAAGCCGCTTCACTGCGCCGATGAGTTGACTCTTACCCGCCTCGTTAGCACCCACGACAGTGGTGATGCCGCGATCCATCTCTACACGCACAAATGGGTAGAACAGGTCGCTTCCTGGTGCAGCGTCCCAGGGCTCGCCGTCTTCACGGTTGACCTTGTACTTGCGCAGGTAGTCGTAGTTGAACGACTTGTAGAACCTCACGTACATCGTCTTGATCAGCATCGGACGCGGCTCCTTCCTTCCGAGAGACATCGTAGAGCGGAGCACTGACATGACGGGGGTACGGAGGCAACGATGGCTTCGGTGTCACAGGCGATGGGCGCGCCCGTCCCTCGGCGCGTGCGTCCCGAGCCGTCGGCGCAGCACGGGCAAGGCCACCGAACACGGTGATGATCCCTCGGTTGGTCCGTCGTCAAGAAGATGCGCCCCCGCGCCGGCAGTCGGGGTTCCGCATGTCCGGTGTCGGGCGTAAAGTGGAGATCGAGGCAGGTTCTCCTCGATTGCGGGTCCTTCGGGACGGCCCAGCTTGGGCGCTCATACACGTACTGCCTCCTCGACGGAGAGACACGTGTGACGAGAGGCCCGCCATGATCCGCCTGATCTGGACGCTCAGCGCCCACACCCGCTCCTACCTGCGCCGCTACATGCCCACCAACCGGCTGCTCGACACGATCCGACGGCGATCCAACTTGAAGTGGGGCATCCCCGCGATACTCCTCGCCGTGCCCTACCTGCTGATCGCGAGCATCTGCACCACCGCCCTCGCTGACAGTGCGCCAGGCTGGTTGCATCTGGTCGTGTTGTGGGCGGTGTGGAACGCGATGAAGTTCATCATCATGGGACCGGTCAGCCTCGTCCTCCTCGCGCGCGCCCGTATCCGAGAGGCTGGTGCACGTCGCCGGGATCGAACACGTGAGACCCTGAGCTGGACTCCGCGCCAGGAGGAACCGACTGCCTACGTCTCGGCGCGGTAGCCCTCGCCGGGACAGGCCTCACTTGATCGGCATGCGTAGTCACGCTCGCGGCGTCCGGAGGTCGGCTGCGAACCAGCACGCCCTATCGGTGCGTTGGTTGTCCCTTCGCGCGCCTGCCGGTCGCTCTAGAATTGAGCCTGAGTTGCACGGTCGCTCCCGACTTCGCACTCGCGGCGAGGGAGGATGACGGTGACAGACGCGACGCCACCTCAACGGGTGGACCCGCGCGACCTGCTCAGCGAGTGGGCGAACACCTCCGACGAGTGGGTGCGCTACATCGTGAGGCATGTCCTCAACGGCGGCGGGCCGCTCGGAAGCGAGGAGCAATCCGGAGCGTACGTCCTGTTTCGTCAGGAGAAGGCTTTCGATACCCGCGAACTCCCCACGGAGGAGCCGCTGGTCACCCTCGAACGCGAGGATGAGGCGATCGAGCCGCTGACCCTTACCTCGCTCTCCGATGTCGTTGGTGTCAACGCCTTGGTAGAGGGCGGAGTCATCGAACCGCATGCCGGCCTGACGATCTTGTTCGGAGAGAACGGCACGGGCAAGACGGGGTACTCCCGGATCTTCAAAGCCCTCGCGGCGAGCCGCACTGCCGATGTGATCCTCGGCGACATCGAAGCGGCATCGCCGCAGCCCCAATCAGCACTTGTCGGCTATACGCTCGGCGCTGAGTCGAAGACCTACACCTGGACCGGACAACAGGGCGTCGCGCCCTTCACCAGGATGTCCATCTTCGACAGCCCTTCTGTCAGCTTCCACGTCGATGACGACCTTGAGTACGTCTACGTGCCAGCAGCGCTGGCACTGTTCAATCACGTCATCGCAGGCATCAAGTCGGTACAAGCCCACATCGACCAGGCCGTCGAAGACCTACGATCTGGGTCCACAGGGCTTCTCTCTCGCTTCCCACGCACTGCCGCGGTTTACCCGCTCATCGAGACGCTGGGAGCGTCCACTGATCTGGAACACCTGAGGTCGCTCGCCGACTCCGATCCCGACGTCGAGACACGTATCGGCGACCTGCGCCGCACGGTCGCCGCGCTGGAGGCGGACACCATCAGCGCTGAGATCAAGTTGCAACAGCGAGTGGAACGCGTCTTGACGCAAGCTTCCAACGCGGCCACCGTGATGGCTGACTTCAACGTGGAGGCATACGGCCGCGAACGCGACACCCTTCACGGACTTGAAGAGGACTACCGCGCCTTCCGAGCCGCCCTGTTCGAGGCAGCCGACCTGCCGGCTGAGCCCGACGACACCTGGAGCACGTTCATCGAGGCCGGCGAGGCATACCAAACACATCTCATCGCGGTCGGAGCACACGATGCCGATCGGTGTCTGTACTGCCGGCAGCCTCTGAACGAAGCGGCGCGATCGCTGATCGGCAAGTACTCCGAATACCTCGAAGACAAGATCACCAGTGACATCGCCGCTTCAAAGGCGCGGCTCCACGCACTTACAGAACCGGTCGCCTCGATCCAGGTCAACGACGTCTCTACCTTTGCCGACGAGTACGCAGATGCCGAGGACAAGCCCCACTTCCACGTTGAACTCGACCGGACCCTGAGCACCATCGCGGAGCTATCCGAGCAGCTTCTCTCCGCTTCCGCCGTGAACACCGCGCTGACCGAACACGCCGTCACAGATGCGATAGCGCTCGGCTCGGCGTTGGAGACCGCCAAGCGGGCCCTCGGTGAACTGAGGGCACAGGCAGCCACACGGGCTGACACCTTGGCCGAGAAAAAGAAGGAGCTTGTCGAGCTAGAAGCCGCAGCAGAACTGACGAAGTCGTGGACGCTCATCGAGTCGCACGTCCGCGACGCCAAGCAGGCTGACCGGCTCACGCTGCTCGCCAAGCCCATGCCTGGGCTCCTGCGCGCTGTGACCGGGCTGGCCAAGACCGCAAGTGACCAGATGATCAACGAGAGCTTCGATGCGCTGTTCAACGACGAGTGCGCGGCACTTCGCGCGCCCGCGCTGCACGTGGAGTTCGTCGGCCGTCAGGGGCGCGCACAACGTCGCAAGATCCTCAGCGGGAAACACAAACCGTCCAAGGTGCTCTCCGAAGGAGAGCAGAAGGTCCTCGCAATAGCGGACTTCCTCGCCGAAGCGCGCCTCGCCGGAATCACCGCGCCGGTCATTTTCGATGATCCTGTCTCAAGCCTCGACCATCGCCGCATCAACGAAGTCGCGCAGCGCGTCGCGTTGCTCGCTGACACCACACAGGTCATCGTCTTCACTCACGACATCTTCTTCGCCAGCACACTGCTTACGCTCATGGAAGCAACGAAGCGCTGCTCCTACTTCCAGATCACCGATGAAGAGGGCAAAGGGAAGGTCACCCGAGCGACAGGACCCCGCTGGGACAGTTTGAACAACATCAAGAAGAACATCAACGAGACCATCCAGGCAGCAAAGTCGCAGGACGGCGATGCGCGGGCGGCGCTGGTCCGCACGGGTTATGACTGGGTGCGCGCGTGGTGTGAGGTCTTCACTGAGACTGAACTACTCCAGGGCGTCACGCAGCGCTATCAACCCAACGTGCGCATGACCAACTTGCCCAAGATCAAGTCCGAAGCACTTCCCGCTGCGATCGATACCGTCAACCGCATCTTTGAGGAAGCATGTCGTTACATCGACGGCCACTCACAACCCCTGCCTAGCCTCGGGGTTAGCCCTACACTCGCCGGACTCGAAGCCCACTGGGCCGAGCTGACCGAAGCGCGAACCGCATACAACGCTGCGACCCCATAGGTCTCCTCAACGACACGCCCACCGCAGTGGCCCCGACACCCAGCCGCAGCCAGTCATGCCGATGCTCGTGCCCGTCTACCGCTGGCGCGGATGGGCACATCGACGTTTGCCAGAGCGCGCCTAACCGCCTGCTGACTGACCCCGAACCGCAGTCCGACCTCCATCAGGCACAGCCCTCCGGCATACAGCTCGACCGCTTCGGCGAGGTGGCACTCATCGAGACCGCGCCTGCGGATCGGGACCGAGCGCCGGACCAGATGCGCCGCAGCCGTGCGGCGGTGCACGCCGAACCGCTCACCCAGCTCCACCAGCGTCGCGCCCGCCTCGTAGAGGTCCACCAGCTCGTCCACCTGCGCCGGGCTCAGAAAGGTTTGAGTCATCCCAACTGCGCGCACCATCCGCCCCCGCGAGTCCACCACACAAGGCTCCAGCGGCCGCCGGTCCCGCCGGTAGACGCCCCGCGACCTGCGAGAAGCCACGGTTTTCAAGGCCGGGCAGGGGTTCTCGAACTCTCTACGGAGGTCCACCGCACGCACAAGGCTCGAACCCTTGCCAATGGAAACGTTGGTTGAGGTTCGGGCCTTGTGTGCGTCTGCGGCCCAGGTCAGTGCGTTGGCGTTGACCTGCGGGTCGAGGAGCATCTCGAAGGGTCGGTTGTGCTCGACGCGCAGCTCGTTGTCCTCGTCGATGAAGACCTTCGTGAAGAACGCCTGGTTACACAGCCGCCGGTTGGTGTCGTCGCAGCGGGCGTAGATGTCAGCGCAGTTGGCGAGCAGGCCGAGCGCATCATCGAGGTGTGCGCGAGCGTCGGCGTAGTCACCGAAGTGGGCGTCGATACGGCGGGTCACCTGGTCGAGTTCGGCGACGATGCGGTCTTGCTCGCGCTTGAGCACGGAGAGCGGGATCGCGTCGGCGTAGTGCGCTTGCATGAGGCGGTCTTGCTCGCTTTCGAGCCGGTTGCGGTTGGTGGTGAGGCGTTCCAGTTCCTCGGTTTCGGCGGCCATGAGCCGGTCGAACTCGTGGTGGAGCATCCCCGCGAGTGCGTCCTGCTGCGCCGGCGTGATCTGGACGCGCGTGTAGTAGTCCTCGACGAGTTTCTCGACGTCCTCGATGAGCATCGCCTGGCGCGTGCAGTCGGTGCGCTTGGAGTGCCGCCCGGAGCATACGAAGTAGCAGTAGACGTTGCCATGGCGGTTCTTCGCGTTGGAGACGATGAGCCGGGAGCCGCATTGGCCGCAGTGGATAGTGCCTTTGAGGTAGTGGCCGTGGACTTGGGTTGCCTCGACGGCGCACTGGTGCGCGGTGAGCACGGACTGGACCTGGTACCAGACCTCACGATCAACGCCCCCTCCCACCAACACTGGGAGCGCGAGGGTCGAACCTCGTGAGAGTGAGCCCCCGATGACCACCATTGCCGACGATCCGGCAGCCAGCCTCATCGACCCGCCCAAGACCGCGGCTGCTGCCGTGTCGTACCTGCGGGTCTCAACCCGCGAGCAGGCAGAGAAGGGCGGCACAGACGAAGGCTTCTCGATCCCAGCCCAACGCGAAGCGACCAGGCGCAAGGCCGAACAACTCGGCGCCGTTGTGGCATAAACCTCGCTGCCACAACCGCAACGTCTCCGGACTCATTCCCAGCAGCCCGGCCACATGCCGGACCGCGCTCATCATCGTCGGGTGCGACGGCCGCGTCTCCGCGAGCATCCGCAACGCCCGCTCACGCATCTCCGGCGAATACTTCTTGTTCATCGTGTTCCTTCCTTGCTTTAAGAACGGAACGAAAGTCAGGCCGATTCAGCTTGAACACCTGCTTCGAGCGGCCCTCGACCATGTCCAGCAGCCTGGCCGGGCCGGTCTTGTTCCTCGCGGGGGTGAGGTCGATGATCACGGTCACGTACTTCTCGCCAAACCGTGTGTGACGCCAGACGTGCTCGTCGACACCGATCGTGGTGACCCCGTCGAACCGGGCCGGGTCGTCGATCAGGCGACGCTTGCCTTCGGCGAGGATCGCGGTGTTCGCGGTATGCCACGACACCCCAAGCCCTGCTGCGGCGCGGGAGACGGTGAGGTGGTCGACCACGATCGCCGTGAGTGCCCACCCAATCCCGCCGCGCGAGATCTTCGCCCGTGGCGCCGCCGCCTTCGACGTGTCCTGCCGCCAGTCCGGCGGCAGTGCGTGCACCGGTAGCGGCGCCCCCGGACCAGCAGCGTCGTCGGCCGATGCCCGAACGGCTCATGCGCCAGCGGCCGCGTCACCGTGTCACGCGGCACGCCCTCCGCGCCGCACTTCCGACACCACGGGTCGTCCTCGACGACGCGGCACTCCAGCACCGCCCGATCAGGCTCGAGCAGCTGCCCGACGGCTTGAAGGCCGAGCTCGCCGAGACGGCAGAACGTGGTCAGGTCAGGGGTCACGAACGTAGGGTGGTGCAAGTCGAGGTCTTCCGGCGGATGGTGAGCGTGAGAACTTCCACCCTGGAAGACCTCGACGCCTATCCGCGAACCAGCCGACGGTCCCGGGCTACACCCTCAACTGCGAAGAGCCGGAAATAGGACCTTAGACAAGCTCTATTCTTCCTGGTCAGAGGGGCATTTCTGCGTTACGACGCCAACTCAGCAAGCCTCCCCATCGGTGGATCGAGGTTCAGGCGTCCTGCGAAACCAGGCTGCTCGTTGGACAACAAGCTCAGGCGTTCACTGCTGCGGCGTTGCCCTTGTGCCGCAGCGTTTGAAAACTGAGCGTTGGGTATGGTTCATTCAGTATTTTTGTAGTAATCAATTTTCAACTCGCAGTGTGCACACCACGCAACGGGAACCGCATTAGGTCTGTTGGTGCGTGGTGTGCATCGCTTGAGGTTAGTGAGTTGTATTGGGGTGGGTCCTGCCTTCGTCCTGCTGTTTGGTGTTTGTGTTTTGGTGGAGATGTTTCAAGAGTCGGTCGCCTTCGATATCGAGGTTGGGGAGCAGCTTGTCGAGCCAGTTCGGAAGCCACCATGCCGCTTTTCCGAGCACCGACATGAGCGCTGGAACAAGCGTCATGCGCACGAGGAACGCGTCGATGAGAATGCCAACTGCCAGGGCGAGACCGAATTGTTTCACCATGCTGTCGTCGCTGAAAATGAATCCCGCGAACACGGACACCATGATAATTGCTGCCGCGACGACGACGCGGCTGGCCTGCTCGAATCCATGGATCACCGACTGTTTGCCTGCGCACCCGTGTACGTGTGCTTCACGCATAGAGCTGACAAGGAACATTTCGTAGTCCATTGCGAGGCCGTACAAGATGCCGGTCACCATGATCGGTAGGAACGAGAGGATCGGGCCGGGCGTATCGAACCCCACGACCTCTTTCAGCCAGCCCCACTGGAAGATTGCGGTCATAATGCCGAAGGTGGCACCGATCGTGAGCAAGAACCCTGCTGTTGCTTTGATTGGAATAAGCACCGACCGGAACACGACGAGCAGTACGAAGAGTGACAGCACCACGATGATGGTGATGTAGAGCGGCAAGACACTCGCGAGTTTCTCTGAAATGTCGAGGTTGATGGCGGTGAGCCCTGTCACACCGATGGTGGTACCACTGATGCCGGTGAGAGTACCCGTGTCTTCACGCAGGGTGTGCACGAGTGTCTTCGTTGCGTCATCATCAGCGCCCGCAGTCGGGATCACGGAGAACAACGCCAATGAGCTATCGGGCGAAATGCCCATGGGGCGTACTGTTTCGATCGTGTCGCTTTGTTCAAGTTCGCTGGTGATGCCAGGCAACTGGGAGTCTTTGAAGCTGGTGCCGTCGGGGGCGTGGATCACGGTGATGAGGGGTGCGTTGTATCCGTCACCGAAGCTTTCAGCGATGGCGTCTGCTGCTTGGCGTTCGGTGGTGTCGAGGTTTGCTGTGGCACCGTTTGGCATGCCCAGGCTCATTTGCGTCATGGGGATTGCGGCTACACCAAGCACTGCAACGACCGCAATGATAACTGCCCACCTGCCCTTTACAAGAGTTGACGCATAGCGGTGGGCGAAGCCGTGGCGCTGTTCGTAGCTGCGCTTTTGCCCGCGAGTACGCGCTTTAGTGCTCAGGATTCGTTCACCGATGAGCCCGAGAAGTGCTGGCAAGAGTGTCAACGCGATCAACACCGCACAGAGCACAGTTGCCGCCGCTACCAGAGCCATTGTGGTGAGGAAGGAGATGCCGATGAGGGTGAGGCCCCCGAGCGCGATAATGACAATCAGCCCAGCAAAGAGCACGGCGCTTCCTGCTGTGCCTGCGGCTCGGCCGGCGGCTTCTTCTGCCGAGAGGCCCTCACGCAGAATCAGGTGGCGTTGCCTGTTCACTATAAAGAGTGCGTAATCTAGCCCGACGGCGAGCCCGATCATGAGGGCGAGCACCGGAGTGGCGCTTGTGAGTTCGATGCTTTGCGAGAGCGCGAAGGCCCCGCCGAGCCCGACCGCGACACCGATGATGCCGGTCACCAGCGGCAGACCCGCCACGCGAAGTGAACCAAGCGTAAGAAACAGCACGAGGCCCGCGACGAGCAGCCCCAACGCTTCATGGCCACCCAAAGGTGGTTCGTGTGGCTTCAGTGATTCTGTTGGAAGCGCCGTCAGCCCTGCTGTATCGGCATGATCGGATGCGATCGCTACGACGTCTTCGATGACACCAGATGGCAGGTCTTCAACCTGTTCGGTGAACTGGATCTGCATAAGGGCGACCGCCCCGTCAGCTGACACGAGCACCCCGGGTGCAAGCATGCCCTGTTTCAGCAAGGCCTCTTGCATCTTCTTTTCCTGCTGCTCAGGACTTGGCGCAACAATCGGGGATGGCATCTGTGATTGCTCAGCTGATTGTTGAGGTAGCGCCGGTTGCTGCGCCTGTTGACCAGCTGTCGCTTGGGTGGGTGGGGCTGCTAATGCTTGGGCTTCACGGGCAACAACGTATTCATTTTCAGAAATTTCTTTCATTGCCGCGCGAATCACGTCTGCAGCCTCACCCTCATCGAGGCGTTTGCCTTCGGCAGCCGTGAAGACGATGGTGCCCTGACCGCCAGAAGTTTCGGGAAACTCGGTGCGAAGCTGGTCGATGACCGTCTGGCTTTGGGTGCCATCGATCGTGATTGCCGAGCTGATTTTGGCCCCGCTTGCAACAGCAAGGCCTAGCACCCCACCAACGATAAGCAGCCAGGTGAGAATGAACACCCACGGACGTCGGTAGGAAAACCGCGCTAAACGGTACAGAAATATGGACATCAAAAGCCTTTCTGGCATGCCGAGTAAACGTAGGGTGGGCCCCTACGTGCGAAGAGTTGAAAAATGGTGGGGTTAGAGACCGGCTTTGAGCTTTGAGAACACCTTCTCAACGAACTCATCAAGTGGCGCTCCCGCATCCGAAGACCCGGCCTCGATGAATGAAGTCAGTGCACCGTAGGCGGCTCCAACTATGATCGGAGCCGCAAATTTCGCCGCAGAATTCTTAGCCTGTGCTGTGACCACAGCCTGCGCAGTTCTACGAATTTCTGCGTGCACGTTCTCAACGAACGGCTGCAAAGCCGGATCTTTCCGTGCCAGGTCTCGCAGCTGGATCAACAGGTCAAGCATGCCGCCCGAAAGTTGGTGAAGCGCGAGTGCGCGCACCCACTCCAGCAACGGGGTGCCCTCGGACATCTCAGGCAGCGTGGCAATGCCGTCTTCTAACTGTTCAAGAGCGAGCGCAGCAACAGCTTCTTCTTTACACGAGAAATAGTTGGCGAATGTGCGTCTAGAAACACCGACCTGTTTGACAACGTCGTCGATGGTGAACCCATCGAGGCCACGCTCCTGCGTGAGTTCAAACGCCGTGCGCGCAAGTGCGTGCGAAGTCTGCTTACGTTTCTGGTCTCGAAGGCCGGGTGTTGTCATACAGCGAGAGTAACAGCAACTTTGCCCATTGGGCAACTTTGCGCGTTGGGAAATGTCTAGACGGGTTTGCTGGCTCTTCGCAGTTGAGGGTGTAGCCCGGGACCGTCGGCTGGTTCGCGGATAGGCGTCGAGGTCTTCCAGGGTGGAAGTTCTCACGCTCACCATCCGCCGGAAGACCTCGACTTGCACCACCCTAC
>Ga0209369_1000402_pt1 | contig 64433 bp, 61 predicted proteins | sample EBPBio142010_DNA_FD_185865 | JGI IMG/M metagenome (GOLD analysis project Ga0209369, IMG submission 185865) | Wastewater treatment Type I Accumulibacter community from EBPR Bioreactor in Madison, WI, USA - Reactor 1_10/4/2010_ DNA (SPAdes)... | ecosystem: Engineered > Bioreactor > EBPR >...
TCGCTGGCGGTTTGCCCCCGGCGCGCCCTTTCATGAGAAGCCCGCCTTCGCCCCGGTCTGGAACCCGCCGCTGCAACCCCATGCGACGCTGACGGGCGCCATGCCGTTTCTTGCCCTATTCGCCTGGACTGCGAATGTGACCGCCCCGGCGCATGTGATCCCGGCCCCGGACTGGGCCATGTTCGAGCCTGTTTCATGATGACCGAAACCCTGATCGTCCATGGCCGCATCCGCACGATGGACCCAGCCCAGCCCATGGCCGCCGCCATGCTGATCCGCAATGGCAGCATCGTGGCGCTTGGCCCCAGCGCAAAACTCCGCCGGATGGCCAGCGCCCAGGCCCATGTGATCGACGCGGGCGGGCGGCTGGTCCTGCCGGGCTTTCAGGACGCGCATGTCCATTTCCTGTCCGGCGGCACCGATCTTGCCACTTCGGCCCCGCTTTACGAGGTGAAGACCCTGCCCGAGCTGGCCACCAGCATGGCCGCCCATGCGGCCCGGCATCCGGCCCTGCCACTGGTGATCGGCGCCGGGTGGCAACCGGGGCTGTTCGGCGAACACAACCTGACTGCCGCGGCGATCAACGCCGCGACCGGCGACCGCCCCGCCGTGCTCTATGATTCCAGCTTTCACAATGCCTGCCTGAATTCCGCCGCCCTGCGCCTGGCCGGGATCGGGGACGACACGCCCGATCCGCCCAATGGCCATTTCGTCCGGGACACTTCAGGCGCGGCGACGGGCATGCTGCATGAAGACGCGATCAAATGGGCGCTGGACCGTCTGCCGCAGCTTTCAGACGCGGATTACATGGCCGGACTTATGGCCGCGCAGGCGCATGGCCACGCCCATGGCCTGACCGGCGTCCTGGACCCGCGCGTCGAGGAATTGGAAAGCCGGATCTACAGCCGGGCCATGGCCGAGAACCTGCTGACGATCCGTGTGGCCGGCGCCGCGCTGGTGCGGGAATCGGACAGCGTGGAATCCGCCCTGACGCGCCTTCTGGCGATGCGGGCCGCCGCGCCGGGGCCGATGTTCCACATCCATTCGGCCAAATTCTTCATGGACGGTGTGTTCGAGAATCGCACCGCCGCGCTGCTGGCCCCCTATGCCGACGCCGCGGGCGGCAATGCGCCCTGCATGTTCGGGCAGGCGCAGACCCTGGCCCTGATGACGGCGCTGGATGCGGCGCGCTTCCAGATCCATGTCCATGTCATCGGCGATGCCGCCCTGCGCCGGTCGCTTGACGGGTTCGAGGCCGCCCGCGCCGCCAATGGCGCGTGGCCGGGGCTGCACCAGCTGGCCCATCTGCAACTGGTCGATCCCGCCGATGCGCCCCGCCTGTCGGCCCTTGGCGCCATGGCGAATATCCAGCCGCTCTGGGCGCGCTATGACCCGGTGGTGCCCGACATCGCGCTTGACATGATCGGGGCGGAGCGCCAGCCGCTGACCTATCCATTCCGCAGCCTGCTGGACATGGGCACCGCCACCTGCCTGTCTTCGGACTGGCCGGTCTCGACCCTGAACCCGTTCGAGATCATCGAAACTGCGGTCACCCGGCAGGCCAGGCTGGCCGATGGCCCGAAAGACCCGTTCCAACCGCAGGAACGGCTGACCGTGGAAGACTGCGTGCTGGGCTATACCGTGCAGGCCGCCGCCGCCTGCTGGCGGGGCGACTATACCGGGCGGCTGAAGCCGGGGTTTTCGGGCGATGCGATCATTCTGGATCAGGATATCTTCACCTGCCCGCCTTGGAAGATTGCCAACACCAAGGTTCTGCTGACGCTGTTTCAGGGGCGCGAAGTCTATCGCGCGGGCTGGTTCGCGGGCTGAAAGCCCGGCCAGACCAGCCGGACGCGATCCTGCAACCAGGGCACCGCATCGCCGCGCGCCAGAAATTCGGCCACTTCCATCATCTCCCAGCGCTGGCCCTCGTTGCCAAAGCGCAAAGCCGCCACTTCGGCCGCGCTGATCCGCCCGGCATAGAAGATCGAGACGCGGCCGGGAAAATCGACCGACGGCAGAACCAGCCGCCGATCCAGCCGCGCAGCGGGTAGCGACAGCCCAAATTCCTCGAGCAATTCGCGCAGAAGGCAGGCTTCTGGCGTCTCGCCGCCTTCGCGGCCGCCGCCGGGCAGATCCCAGTGATTGCGCCAGATCAGGCCGGGAAAATCGTCTCTGAGATAGCATAAAAGCCGCGTACCCAGAAAGAATGCGGCCTTTGCGCCGATGAAGTCAGGCACGGGCCCGTCGCGGCCCGCGCCCTGCCCCTCAGGGATTGTCATTGATGTCGCGGTCCCAGGTCTTCACCTGACCGGCCCGCTTGCCCAGGAAGGTGCGCAGGCCCAGCCAGGCCACAAGGGACAGAACCGCGAAGATCAGGATCAGGGCGGGCAGGCCGGGCGCCAGCCCCACGCCCACCAGCACCCCGGTCAGCGCCGCGCCGATGGCGAAGCCCAGGAAGATATAGCCGGGCGCGAGGATTTCCAGCACGCCCAGCGCAAAACCCAGAACGACCCAGGCCCACCAGATCGTCCAGATCTGATCCGGCATCAGCTTCCCCTCCGGTTGAACATGCGGAAGGCGTCGCCGAAGGCCTCAAGCGCATTGGCCGGAACTAGGATCGTCTGCTTGCCCTGCCCGGTCGCCACGGCCTGCAAGGCCTCGACCTGTTTCAGCGCCACCTGATACTGCGCCGCCTCAAGCCCGTTCTCCTTGATCGCCACCGCGATCACGCTGGTCGCGAAAGCCTCGGCCTCGGCGGTCACGCGCTTGGCCTTGGCCGCCTGCTCGGCCGCATAGAGTTCGGCATCCGCCGCCAGCTCGACGCTGCGCTTGCGGCCCTCGGCCTCCATCACCTGGGCGCGGCGGGCGCGTTCGGCATTGAGCTGTTGCAGCATTGCCGCGCGGGTCGCCTCGTCCAAATTGACGTCCAGGATCTCGGCCCGCGTCACCTCGACGCCCCAGTCATCGACCATGGCCGCCACCTGCTCGCGCACCCGTTCGATCAGCGAGGCGCGGTTCGACTGAACCTGGTCCAGTTCCAGCTTGCCGATTTCCGAACGCACGATCCCGGCCACAGTCGTGGCGATGGCGGCGTCGATGTCGCGAATCCGGTAAACCGTCTTTTCCGGCTCGGTCACGCGATAGAAGACCGAGGTCTCGACCTTCACCAGCACGTTGTCGGCAGTGATGGCATCCTGGCTGGCATTGGGCAGCTGGCGTTCCAGCACCGAGACCTTGTGCGCGATGCGGTCCAGGAAGGGCACGACAAAGTTGATGCCCGGCCCCAGGACCGATTTCAGCCGCCCGAAACGCTCGACCACATGCTTTTCGCTTTGCGGCACGATCCGCACACCCAGGAAGATGCAAAGGATGATGAACAGCGCGATGGCCAGGAACACTGCGTTCCAGCCCAGGAAATCGGTTGGCTGCATGAAATTCCTCCGTGTCAAAACCGGCCCGGAATTGCCCCGGCCGGATCAAGCTTAATGTGACCGCACAGCCCCCGTCCGGCAAGGGCCGGAATCGCCGCCATCAACCCGCCCCGCGCTGCCCATCTTTCGCTGCCGCGCCGCAGCGGTTATCCTGCGCGCATCCAAGCAACCCCTCCTCCCGGAAGGCCCAGAATGCCCCAGCGCCTGCACCTCGTCTTTGGCGGCGAACTCGTCAGCCCCGACAAGACCACCTTCCGCGACCCGTCGCAGATCCATATCGTCGGCATGTTCCCCGATTATGCCAGCGCCCATGCCGCCTGGAAGGCCGAGGCGCAGCGCACCGTGGACAATGCGCATATGCGCTATTTCATCGCCCATATTCACCGGCTGCGCGATGAGGAAACCGCCGCTTCCTCGACCGAGGAACTCGGCTGATCCCATGGCGCCGCTTGGGCTATCGCTGGCCGCGTTCCGGCCGCGCACATCCTCCGCGATGGCGGCGGCCCGCCTGCCGCGCCCGGACGGCCGTCTGGTTTGGCTGCATGTCGGCAGCAGCGATCCGGCGCCCGCCGCCGAAGAGCTGATGCGGCGTCTGGCCGAAGAGGAGGATGTCTCGGTCCTTCTGACCGGCCCGGCCTCGGGTGCGCTGGCCGCGGCGCTGCATCAGGATCCGCCCGAGGACAGCATCGTGGAGGTGCGGGCCTTTCTTGACCATTGGCGCCCAGAGGCGCTGGTCCTGTCGGATGGCGGGTTGCGCCCGGTCCTGATCGCAGCGGCGCGGTCGCGCGGCCTGCCCGTTCTGCTGACCGATGCCCGCACGCCACGCCTGATGCCGGGCAGCGCGGGCTGGTTTTCCGGCACGCTGCGCAAAAGCCTGACCGCCCTGACCTATATCGCCACCGTGGACGAAGCCGCAGCCGCAGCCTTTCGCAAGGCCGGCGCCCCGCCGCAGATCCTGGCGATCACCGGGCGGATGGAGGAACGGTCTGCCGTCCTGCCCTGCCTGGAAGCCGAACGCGCGGCGCTGGCCAAGCTGTTCGCCTCGCGCCCGGTCTGGTTCGCCGCCAGCCTGCCCGAAGCCGAAGAGACCGCCGTCCTGGCCGCCCATCGCCGCGTTCTGGGACAAAGCCACCGGCTGTTGCTGATCCTTCTGCCCGCCGATCCCGCCCGCGCCCAGCCGCTGGCCGAAAAGCTTGAGGCGGAGGGCTGGACCGTCGCCCTGCGCAGCGCCGAGGAAGACCCCGAGCCGGAAACCGAGGTTTTCGTGGTCGACACACCCGCCGAGCTGGGCCTGTGGTATCGCCTTGCGCCGATCACCTTTCTGGGCAGCAGCCTGTCCGGCAATGGCGCGGCGCGCAGCCCTATGGAACCGGCGGCGCTGGGGTCCGCCATCCTGCACGGCCCCCGTGCCGGGGCCTATGGTGCGCTTCTGGGCCGGTTGGGCGCGGCGCGGGCGGCGCGGGCCGTGGCCGCCGCCCCCGATCTGGCCGAGGCTTTGGGCGATCTTCTGGCCCCCGACCGCGCGGCGCGGCTGGCGCAGGCGGCCTGGATCGTCGCCTCCGACGGGGCCGAGGCGACCGAGGCCGTGCTTGACCGGCTGCGCGCATTGACCGGGGCCAAGTGATGCGCCCGCCCGCCTTCTGGTTCACCCCCCCCGAAAGGCCCGGCCTGCTGCCCCGGCTGCTGTCGCCCCTTGGCGCGCTTTATGCCGCCGCGACCGCAAGGCGGTTGGCGCGGGGCGCAGCCTATCGCGCCGGGGTGCCGGTGATCTGCATCGGCAATCTGAATGCGGGCGGCACGGGCAAGACGCCCACCGCCATCGCGCTGACCCAGCGCCTTCAGGCCCGTGGCCAGCGCGTCGCACTGGTGTCGCGCGGCCATGGCGGCAGTCTGGAAGGCCCGGTGCAGGTCGACCCGGCCCGTCACTCCGCAGCCGAGGTCGGCGACGAGCCCCTGCTTCTGTCGGCCTTCGCCCCCACGTTCATCGCCCGCGACCGCGCGGCGGGCGCCCGCGCCGCCGAAGCCTCGGGCGCCAGCGTCATCCTGCTGGATGACGGGTTCCAGAATCCTGCCGTCGCCAAGGACCTGTCGCTGGTCGTGGTCGATGCCGGGCGCGGCTTTGGCAACGGGTTCTGCCTGCCCGCCGGCCCCCTGCGCGAGCCGGTGGCAACGGGCCTGGCCCGCGCCGATGCCGTGCTGTCGATCGGCCTGCCGGAAGCCCAGGCCGACTTTGCCGCCCGCTGGGGCAAGGCTATCCACATTCCCCACCTGACCGGCGCTTTGCGCCCCTTGCAGATGGGCATGGAGTGGCGGGGTGAGCGCGTCATCGCCTTCGCGGGCATCGGCCATCCGGAAAAGTTCTTTGCCACCCTGCGGGCCGAAGGCGCGCATCTGGTGCGCAGCGTCGCATTGGACGACCACCAGCCCTTCTCCGACACCCTGCTGCGACGACTGGAGCATGACGCCGCACAGGCCGGGGCGCAGCTTGTGACGACCGAAAAGGACGCGGCCCGCCTGCCCGCCGCTTTCCGGCCCAAGGTTCTGGCTCTGGTGGTGCGGCTTAAACTGGACGACTGGTCGCCGCTTGACGCGATGCTGACGCGGCTGGGCCTTTAGCCGCCGGGCTCAGGCCCGGCGTTCCAGCGTGGCGATGCCCAGAATCTCCAGTACCTTCGCCTCGATCTGCGGCGCCTCCATGCCAGCCACGCGATACATCGCCTCGGGGCTGGCCTGGTCGATGAAAATATCGGGCAGAACCATGCTGCGGAACTTGTAGCCGCGGTCAAAGATCCCCGCATCCGACAGAAGTTGGGCCACCTGGCTGCCAAAGCCACCCACCGCGCCTTCCTCGATGCAGATCAGCGCTTCATGTTCCGCGACCAGCCGCAGGATCAGATCGCGGTCCAAGGGCTTGGCAAAGCGCGCATCCGCCACCGTGGGCGCCAATCCCCGCGCCGCCAGCGATTCCGCCGCCTTCAGCACCTCGGCCAGCCGCGTGCCGAAGGACAGCACCGCCACCCGCGCGCCTTCGCGGATCACACGGCCGCGGCCGATCTCCAGCGGCACGCCGCGCGGCGGCATCTCGACCCCGCAACCCTCGCCGCGCGGGAAACGGAAAGCGATCGGCCCCCCGTCATGCGCCACCGCCGTCGCCACCATATGGCGCAGCTCGGCCTCATCCGCCGCCGCCATCACCACCATGCCCGGCAGGTTCGACAGGAAGGCCACGTCGAAAGCCCCGGCATGGGTGGCGCCATCGGCCCCCACCAGCCCAGCCCGGTCGATGGCGAAACGCACCGGCAGGCGCTGGATCGCCACGTCATGCACGACCTGATCGTAACCGCGCTGCAGGAAGGTGGAATAGAGCGCGCAAAAGGGTTTCAGCCCGCCCGCCGCCATGCCCGCCGCAAAGGTGACGGCATGTTGCTCGGCAATGCCCACGTCGAACATCCGGCGCGGGAAGCGCTTGGCGAAAAGATCAAGCCCGGTGCCATCAGGCATCGCCGCCGTGACCGCCACGATCTTTTCATCGCGCTCGGCTTCAAGGATCAGGCTTTCCGCGAAGACCTTGGTGTAAGAGGGCGCGTTGGACGGGGTCTTCTTCTGCTCGCCCGTCACCACGTCGAACTTGGCCCGCGCATGGCCCTTGTCCGCCGCCATCTCGGCCGGGGCATAGCCCTTGCCCTTCTTGGTCAGCACATGGATCAGCATCGGCCCGGTCGCCCGGTCATGCACCGTGCGCAGAACCGGCAGCAACTGGTCCAGATCATGGCCGTCAATCGGGCCGACATAGGAAAAGCCCAGGGCTTCGAACAGCGTGCCGCCGATGGCCATGCCCTTGAGCATGTCCTTGGCCCGCCGCGCGCCTTCCTGCAACGGCCCCGGCAACAGGCCGACAAAGCCCTTGGCGACCTGTTTCAAGTCATGCATCGGCGCTTCGGCGTAAAGCCTGCTGAGATAGGAGGACAGCGCGCCGACCGGTGGGGCGATCGACATCTCATTGTCGTTCAGGATCACGAACAGCCGCTTGCCCAGATGGCCGGCATTGTTCATCGCCTCGAAGGCCATGCCCGCCGACATCGCGCCGTCGCCGATCACCGCCACCGCATCGCCCGGATCGCCGCCCAGATCCGCCGCCACCTTGAAGCCCAGCGCCGCCGAGATCGAGGTCGAGGAATGCGCCGCCCCGAACGGGTCATAGGGGCTTTCGCTGCGCTTGGTGAAGCCCGACAGGCCGCCTTCCATCCGCAGGGTGCGGATGCGGTCGCGCCGCCCGGTCAGGATCTTGTGCGGATAGCACTGGTGGCCGACATCCCAGATGATCTTGTCGCGCGGCGTGTCGAAGACCGCGTGCAGCGCCACGGTCAGCTCGACCACGCCCAGACCCGCGCCCAGATGGCCACCCGTCACCGAAACCGCCGAAATCGTCTCGGCCCGCAGCTCATCGGCAAGCTGGTGCAGCTCGCGGTCGGACAGCGCCTTCAGGTCGCCCGGAAAATGGACGCGGTCAAGGATCGGCGTTGCGGGGCGGTCGGCCATTCGGGCCTCCTTCTTAGCTGTCGCGCGAGATAGAGAAACGCGCCGCCGCGATCAAGTAACGTGCAGCCTCTCCGTAGGGTTCCAGAAGGCTTTCCGCCTGTTTCACCAGTGACGCAGCCTGCGCCCGCGCCCCTTCCAGCCCCAGCAGAGAGACAAATGTGGCCTTGCCCGCCGCCGCGTCCTTGCCCACGCGCTTGCCCGCCGACTCGGCGCTGCCGGTCACATCCAGAATGTCATCGGCGATCTGGAAGGCCAGACCCAGCGCCTCGGCATAGGCGCGCAGGGGCGCGCGGTCGGCACCGGCCAGGATTGCCCCGGCCTCGGCGGAGAAACGAATCAACGCCCCGGTCTTTCCGGCCTGCATGGCGGTGATCTCTTCCAAAGTCAGCGCGCGGCCAGCCGTTTCGGCGGCAATGTCCAGCGCCTGCCCCAGCACCATACCCTGCGCGCCGCTGGCGCGGGCCAGCCCGGCGACCAGCGCGATCCGCGCCTCGGCCCCGCCCAGCGCCGGATCGGCCAAAAGCTCAAAGGCCAGCGTCTGCAAGGCATCGCCCGCCAGAACCGCCGTCGCCTGATCCCATTTCACATGCACCGTGGGCTGGCCCCGGCGCAGGTCGTCATCATCCATGCAGGGCAGGTCGTCATGCACCAGCGAATAGGCGTGCAGGCATTCCACCGCCGCCGCCGCCGAAACGGCCCGTTCGGCGGCAACGCCCAGCATCCGTGCCGATTCCAGCACCAGAAAGCCGCGCAGCCGCTTGCCGCCGCGCAGGGCGTAGCGCATGGCATGGATCACCGGCTGATCCGGGTAATCCGCCAGCGCCTCGTCCAACCGCAGCGCGATGCGCTGGGCGTCCTCGGCCAGCCGTTCGGGAAAGCTCACATCCCCTCCACCGGCTCGGTGCCGACGGCGCGGCCCTCGGCCAGACGGATCTTTTCCACCTTCTCCTCGGCCTCTTTCAGCCGCGCCGCGCAATGCGCCTTGAGCGCAGCCCCGCGTTCATAGAGCGCGATCGACTGCTCGAGCGCCACATCGCCACGCTCAAGCTGCCCCACCACCTGCTCCAGCGCGGAGAGCGCCTCTTCGAAACTCATCTCCGCCACGGATTTCTCGCTCATGCCTCAAGCCTCGCCATCTCGCCCACATAGGCCCCGGCACTTTCTGCCAGCGCCGCCAGATCATAGCCGCCTTCCAGCGCCGAGACCACCCGGCCCCCGGACACTTCCCACAGCCGCGCCGCCAGCCAGCGGAAATCCTCGGCCTCCCACTCAAGCTGCGCCAGCGGATCGGCGGCATGGGCATCGAAACCGGCCGAAACGATCAGCAGGTCGGGCTTCGCCTCGGCCACGGCCGGAAGGATGATCCGCTCATAGGCCGCCCGCATGGCCGCCCCGCCGCTGCCCGCGCGCAAAGGCACATTCAAAACCTGGCCATGCGCGCCACGCTCATCCGCCGCGCCTGTGCCGGGATAAAGCGGCATCTGGTGGGATGAGGCGAACAGGCACCGCGCCTCCTCCCACAACAGATCCTGCGTGCCATTGCCGTGATGTACGTCGAAATCCACCACGGCCACGCGCGCCAGCCCGTGATGGTCCAGCGCCCGCTTTGCCGCGATGGCGACCGACCCGAACAGGCAGAAACCCATGGCCCGCGCCGTCTCGGCATGGTGACCCGGCGGCCGCGCGGCGACGAAGGCCGCCCCCGCCTCGCCCGCCAGCACGGCATCGACCGCCGCACAGACGCCGCCCACCCCGCGCAATGCGGCCTTCAGCGACCCCGGCGCCAGGAAAGTATCGCCATCCAGCTGCGCCCAGCCCGTTTCCGGCACCGCGCCCGCCACCCGCGCCAGATAGGCGGCGGGATGACAGCGCAAGACCTCTGCCTCCTCCGCCAGAGGGCAATCCCGCCGCTCCAGCGCCAGACCTTCCAGCCCGGCCTCCACCGCGGCCAGCCGCTCCACCCGCTCGGGGTGCCCCGGCGGTGTCACATGGCCCAGACAGTCGGAATGCGAGAAAACCAGCATCCTGGCCCCTTCCTCTTGGCGCAGATACTCCTGGGGTCCGGGGGCAGAGCCTCCGGGATATCCCCCTCAATCCGGCGCCAGCATATAGCCTTCGCCCCGCACCGTTTGCAGATAGCGCGGTGCCTTGGGGTCTTCCTCGATCTTGCGGCGCAGCCTTGTGATCTGCACATCGACGGCACGTTCCTGCGCGGCATCCTCGCGGCCCAGATCGGCCACCAGCCGCTCGCGGCTCATCGCCGCGCCCGGCGCGGCGGCGAACAGGCGCATCAGCGCCGCCTCGGTCGCGGTCAGCCTGATCGGCGCCTCGCCGCGCCACAATTCGCCGCGGTCCAAGTCATATCGCACCGCGCCCAGATGCAGCATCTTCGGCGCCGGCTCGGCCGCGCGCGGCTGCGGCACACGGCGCAGGATGGCGTTGATGCGCAGCAGCAGCTCTTTCGGCTCGAAGGGCTTGACCAGATAGTCATCGGCCCCGGCCTCCAGCCCCTCGATCCGGTTCGCCGTCTCGCCCTTGGCGGTCAACAGCAGGATCGGCACGGTCGTGCGTTTGCGCAGATCGCGGGTCAGGCTGATGCCATCCTCGCCCGGCATCATCACGTCCAGCACGATCATGTCGAACTCCAGCCCCGCCAGCACGCGCCGCGCCTGGGCGGCATCGCGCGCGACCGAGACCAGGAACCCGTTGCGGATCAGGAATTTCTGCAACAGCCCCCGGATGCGCTCGTCATCGTCGACGACCAGAAGATGCGGCTCGTTTCCTGTCACTGCCGACATGCGATCCCTCTTTCTCAGCTTCCGTCGCGCAAACGGTTGTAGGCGGTCCGCATCTCCGGGTCCATCATCGCTTCCAGCACCTGCCGGAAGCCGGCCACGGCCGTCGGACCCGCCGCCCGATAGGCCGTGCGCATCCGCGACCGCTGGGCATCCGACAGGGCGCGCTCCAGCTCTGCCCCCTTGTCGGTCAGGAACAGGTGGCGTTCGCGGGCATCGACCTTGCCCTTCTCGCTTTTCACATGGCCATCGTCGATCAGCGTGCGCAACACCCGGTTCAGCGACTGTTTGGTCACGCCCAGGATCGACAGCAGGTTCGACACGGTGGTGCCGGGGCTGCGATGGATGAAATGCACCGCCCGGTGATGGGCGCGCCCGTAATCCATCCCTTCCAGAATCCGGTCCGGGTCGGCGGTAAAACCACGATAGGCGAAGAACATCGCCTCGATGCCCTTGCGCAATTGCTCGTCGGTCAGAAAAAGAAGGCTCTCGCCCCCTGCCGGTTCCGCCATGTCGATCCCGCCTCCTTTTTCAGTGGAATTTACGTCAGCCTTGTTGACTTTCCAAGTCATAAAGCGTAGCGATGCCCCGCCTTGACGCAACTTCATGCCCGTTTCGGACCCATGTTGCGCAAGAATCGAAAATCAGGAGGCCGAGATGGCGGCATATGACGATCGCGACGGGTTCATCTGGATGGATGGCAAGATGGTGGAATGGCGGGGGGCGCAGGTCCATCTGCTGTCACACGCGCTCCACTATGCCTCGGCCGTATTCGAGGGCGAGCGTTGCTATAACGGCAAGATCTTCAAGAGCCATGAGCATTCGGAACGCCTGATCCATTCCGGCAAGCTGCTTGACATGGAGATCCCCTGGACGGCCGACCAGATCGACGCCGCCAAGGATGCCGTGCTGAAGGCCAACGGGCTGACCGATGCCTATGTCCGCGCCATCGCCTTCCGCGGCGCGGGGGAAGAGATGGGCGTGGCCAGCTTGGGCAACCCCGTCCGCCTGGGCATCGCCTGCTGGACCTGGGGCGCCTATTACGGCGACGCCAAGTTCAAGGGTGCCAAGCTGGACATCTCGAAATGGAAGCGCCCCTCGCCCGAGACCATCCCGTCCGAGGCCAAGGCCGCCGGTCTGTACATGATCTGCACCATGTCCAAGCACGCGGCCATGGCCAAGGGCTGCAGTGACGCGATGATGTTCGACTATCGCGGCTATGTGGCCGAGGCGACCGGGGCGAACATCTTCTTCGTCAAGGATGGCGAGGTGCATACGCCCAAGGCCGACTGCTTCCTGAACGGAATCACCCGGCAGACCGTGATCGGCATGATGAAGGACATGCAGATCAAGGTGCATGAGCGCCATATCATGCCCGAAGAGCTGGAAGGCTTTGAACAGTGCTGGCTGACCGGCACCGCCGCCGAGGTTACCCCGGTCGGCCAGATCGGCGATTACAATTTCGAAGTGGGCGAACTGACCAAGCGCGTCGCGACGGAATACGAAAAGCTCGTTCGCCGCTGATCACAATCAAGACTGTCTTCTGCCAGGCGCATCGTGGCGACCTGGCAGGAGGCCAGCCAGGCCCGGTGTCGGGACCACGCGGCGATCCGAAGGCCGGACTGTGGCAAAGGCGTTAAGCGCACCCCATCCCCGAAATCGATAACTGGGATCCGCGCGCCGGGCGCTGCCCGGCCAATGGTGCGTCGCACCCGGGCGCGCGGGCAAATTCCGTGCCCAGAAAGCAAAAGCCGCGCAATCCGTTGGGAATGCGCGGTTTTTGATTGTAGTGGTGCCCAGAAGAGGACTCGAACCTCCACGCCTTGCGGCGCTGGTACCTGAAACCAGTGCGTCTACCAATTCCGCCATCTGGGCACTGGCGGCGATGTATCCGGGGGCATCGGCAGTGTCAACAGGGGCCAAAGCCTGTATCAACGAAAATCGTCACATGGCTTTCGCATCGGCTTTTGTCTTGCGGCTGCAGCAAGGCCGGGGCTATTCAGGGCGCAGGATTTTCGGCCTCTGGCAAGGATGGCACGCATGAGCAAGCTGGTCACGATCTACGGCGGTTCGGGCTTTGTCGGCCGCTACATCGCGCGGCGGATGGCGAAAGAGGGCTGGCGCGTCCGCGTCGCCGTGCGCCGCCCGAACGAGGCGCTGTTCGTCAAGCCCTATGGCGTGCCCGGCCAGGTCGAGCCGGTTCTCTGCAACATCCGCGACGATGCCAGCGTGCGCGCGGTGATGCGCGGGGCGGACGCGGTGGTGAACTGCGTCGGCACCTTTGATCGCGGCGGCAAGAACAATTTCCAGGCGGTGCAGGCCGAAGGCGCGGGCCGCGTGGCGCGGATCGCGGCGGAAGAAGGCGTGGCGCGGCTTGTCCATATCTCGGCCATCGGTGCCGCTGCGGACGCGCCCTCGCTTTACGGCCAGTCGAAAGCGGCGGGCGAGGCGGCGGTTCTGGCCGCCTTCCCCGGCGCGGTGATCCTGCGGCCCTCGGTGATCTTCGGCAATGAGGATGGATTCTTCAACAAATTCGCCTCGATGGCCCGGCTTGGCCCGGTGCTGCCGCTGGTCAAGGCCGAGACGAGGTTCCAGCCGGTCTTTGTCGATGACGTGGCGCAGGCGGCGGTCAAGGGCATCACCGGCGAGGCCACGCCGGGCATCTATGAGCTGGGCGGGCCGGATGTGGAGAGCTTCCGCGAATTGATCGGCAAGATGCTGAAGGTGATCCAGCGCCGCCGTCTGGTGCTGAACATGCCGACCTTCCTGATGGGCATCGTGGCGGGCGCCCTCGACATCGGCTCGGTCCTGACGGGCGGGCTGATCCGCAACAAAGTGCTGACGCGCGACCAGCTTGCCAGCCTGGGCCAGGACAATGTGGTGGCGCCGGGCGCCAAGGGGCTGGCCGATCTGGGCATCACGCCCGTGGCATTCGAGGCGGTGGTGCCGGAATATCTGTGGCCCTTCCGGCCCTCGGGCCAGTTTGCGGCGATCAAGGCCTCGGCCAAGAACCTGACCAAGGCCTGACGTGGACGGGACGCTGACCGCGGCCCTGCTGGGCCTGCTGGAAGGGCTGACCGAGTTCATTCCGGTGTCGTCGACTGGCCATCTGCTGCTGGCCGGTCATTTCCTGGGCTTTGAGGCGACGGGCAAGACCTTTGAGGTCGTGATCCAGCTTGGCGCCGTCCTGGCGCTGTTTTCGGTCTATGCGGCCAAACTGACCGGGCTGTTCCTAGCGGCGCGGACGGAGGACGCGGCGCGGCGGTCGATCGTGTCGGTTCTGCTGGCGTTTTTCCCGGCGGTGATCGTGGGGCTTCTGGCGCATGACTTCATCAAGAACGTGCTGTTCGAAACGCCCAAGCTGATCTGCATCATGCTGATTCTGGGTGGATTCGTTCTGCTGGTCATTGACCGGATCGCGCCCCGGCCGGTGCATTTCGATGCCTTGCAACTGCCTTTCGGCAAGTCGCTGGTGATCGGTTTCTGCCAATGTCTTGCGATGATCCCCGGCGTCTCGCGCTCGGGCGCGACCATCGTGGGGGCACTGTTCCTGGGGGTCGAGAAGCGGGCGGCGGCCGAGTTTTCCTTTCTTCTGTCGCTGCCGACCATGGGCGCGGCGGTGGCCTATGACCTGTTCAAGAACCGCGATTCGCTGGATTTCGGTGCGATGTGGGAAATTGCCGTCGGGTTCGGCGTGGCCTTCCTGACCGCTGTTCTGGTGGTCCGCTGGGTGCTGAATTTCGTTGGCAAGCACGGCTATTCGATCTTTGGCTGGTGGCGAATCATCGTCGGCTCGGTGGCGCTGGCGGCGCTTTTCGCCGGCTATTGAGGAAGTTTGGAACTTATACTGACCTAATTTCCAAAGAAAACGTCAATGCTGCTGCCATTGCGGGCCAAAAACTGCAAATTAGGTCAGCTTGATTGACTTTTATTCTGGATCGCGGCCATGTAGGAAGGCGTGCCTGAGGGAAATCACGGGGACGCGCAGCCATGGCCACGCAGAAGATGCTGAAATTCGTCAATGTCGGTCGCGAGATGCCGGCCAAGCGCGATGCATCCTCGCGCGCCAAGGATTTCAGCGAGATCTATGCCGAGTTCGCCGCCGAGAAGGCCGCCGAGCAGGCCAGCCGCTGCAGCCAATGCGGCGTGCCCTATTGCCAGTCGCATTGCCCCTTGCACAACAACATCCCCGACTGGCTGCGCCTGACCGCCGAGGGCCGCCTTCAGGAAGCCTATGAGCTGAGCCAGGCCACCAACACCTTCCCGGAGATCTGCGGCCGCATCTGCCCGCAAGACCGGCTGTGCGAAGGCAATTGTGTGATCGAACAGTCGGGCCATGGCACCGTGACCATCGGCTCGGTCGAGAAATACATCACCGACACCGCCTGGGAAGAAGGCTGGGTCAAGCCGATCAAGCCCGCGGTGGAGCGGCCGGAATCGGTCGGCATCATCGGCGCCGGTCCGGGCGGCCTTGCCGCCGCCGATGTGCTGCGCCGGGCGGGCGTGCAGGTCACGGTCTATGACCGCTATGACCGCGCGGGGGGCCTGCTGACTTATGGCATCCCCGGCTTCAAGCTGGAGAAGGACGTGGTGATGCGCCGCAACGAACAGCTTCGGCTGGGCGGGGTGAATTTCGTTCTGAACTGCGATGTCGGTGTGGATCTGTCGTTCGACGCCATTCGGGGCCAGCATGATGCGGTGCTGATCGCGACGGGCGTCTACAAGATCCGCGAGATCGAGGCCCCCGGCGTCGGCGCCAAGGGCATCGTCAAGGCGCTGGATTATCTGACCGCCTCGAACCGGAAATCCTTCGGGGACGAGGTTGCCGAATTCGATTCGGGCATGCTGGACGCCAAGGGCAAGCGCGTGGTGGTGATCGGCGGCGGCGATACGGCGATGGACTGCGTGCGCACCGCCATCCGCCAGGGCGCGCAATCGGTGAAATGCCTTTATCGCCGCGACAAGGCGAATATGCCGGGCAGCCAGCGCGAAGTGCAGAATGCCGAGGAAGAGGGCGTTGAGTTCGTCTGGCTGTCGGCCCCCAAGGGATTCACCGGCGGCACCGAGGTCGACGGCGTGATGGTGCAGAAGATGCGCCTTGGCGCGCCGGATGCGACGGGTCGCCAAAGCCCCGAGATCATCGAGGGGGCGGATTACGTCGAAGAGGCCGATCTGGTGGTGCAGGCGCTGGGCTTTGAACCTGAAGACCTGCCGGGCCTCTGGGGCGTCAAGGAGCTTGGCGTCACCCGCTGGGGCACGATCAAGGCCGATTTCCGCACCCATGCGACGAACCTGCCGGGCGTCTATGCGGCGGGCGATATCGTGCGGGGGGCATCCTTGGTCGTCTGGGCAATCCGCGACGGCCGCGAGGCCGCCGATGCGATGCTGGCCTATCTGGCGCAGCCCGCCACGGTGGCCGCGGAATAGAGTCTTGAACCCGTCTTGCCTGCGTCTTCCTTTCGTCTCTACGCGCGGAAGAGGCAGGAAAAGTTAAACGTCAGGATCTGTGACCTGATCAAAGGTTTGGTTGTGATGCAGAAGTTTGCCATCCTTGCCTGTCTGAGTGCCGCAGCTTCGCCGTTGGCGGCCGAGACTTCGCGCCAACGGCCTGAATCCTGCGTACTCGTCGCCACATCACAGGACGATCATTGTGCAGTGACAAACCACTTCCGCTGCGATGGTGCGGGCCCGATCGCCTTCTGGCAGGAAATCACGCACGGGAATGGCGCGGTCGAGATACATGCGGACGACGCCAAGCATGGCGCCATAGAGATTGTCATGCCCGGCGGCTCTCACATCAGGTTCAAAAGCAGTGGCGGTTCGCCTGCAGAGGCTGTGCAGACAGGAAAATCTCGTGTGACCGAGCGCGCCACGCTGACCGGAGGTGGTGCGAGCCAATCGGCGAGCATGGTTATTGAATATACTTTTGACGGTGAAACCCGCGAGCTTGCCGGCAAGACGTTCAAGCGCCTCAGCTATGAGGCCGATCTGGATTATCCGCAGTCGGGCAGCAAGCTTCATACGTCGGGAACACTGTTGTTCAATGAACAACTGGACCTGTTGATCAACGAGACAGAGGTTTCGGACGGACAGGGTGGACCCGGTCGTCGCATCAAGCTGAAAACCTTGGCGCTGGAGGGCAGGAAAGGCTTTGGATCGACCAAGCCGAAATACGGCTGCCAATCCCTGAGCCTGAACGAATCTTTCCCGCCGGAGGTCCGCGCATGAAACGCCTTGTCCTTCTTCTGGCCCTTCTTCCCGCCCCGGCCCTTGCCGGCACCTGGACTGCGCCCGAGGGCTGCGAGATCAATATGACCGTGCAGTCCAAGGGGTGCCGGGTGTCGAACCACTACACCTGCAAGGCCGACCCGGCGGGCGATCAGTGGCGGGCGGATTTCGATCAGGAAGGCGTCTATTTCTACTCGCGCATCAACCGCGAGGCGGAGTGGATCGAAAGCTTCGACGTCAACCCGACCGTGCGCCAGACGCTGGACCCGGGCGCGGAAGACCCGGCCTCATTTAGCGAGCTGTTGTCGGCGGGCATCGACACCTATGTCTTCAGCCTGACCCGCGAGGATGGCACGCATTCCAATGTCTCGGGCTATGACCGGCTGACCGGGCGGACCGTCACCATCGACGGCGTGGCGCTGGAAGAGACCGAGTTCGAATATACCGAGACCGACGACAGCGGCTACGTCGTGCGGCGCGCCCATGGCCATGAATATATCAGCCGCGAGCGCCGCAATTTCTTTGCCGGGCCGGGCGAGACCGATCTGGGCGATGGCCAATGGCTGCCCATCGACGGCAGCCCGGTCGATTTCGCCTTTCCCGGCGACAAGGGCTTTGGGTCCACCCAGCCGATCTATGACTGCGACGCCATCATGTCGATGGCGCCGGTGCAGACTTCCCCTGACCTGATGGAGGCCAACCATGACCAGCTTTGATGATGCCTGGGTCCGCGCGGAAGAGGCCAAGCGCGCCTATATGGACGAACATTCGCTGTACCGCGACGAGGATGAGCATTCCTCTTGCGGGGTGGGTCTGGTCGTGTCGATCTCGGGCAAGCCCAGCCGCAAGGTGGTGGAGAACGGCATCGCCGCGCTGAAGGCGATCTGGCACCGGGGTGCCGTGGATGCGGATGGCAAGACCGGCGACGGCGCGGGCATCCATGTGCAGATCCCGGTCAAGTTCTTCTACGATGTGGTGCGCCGCACCGGGCATGAGCCGGATGGCAACAAGCTGATCGCCGTGGGCCAGGTCTTCCTGCCGCGCACCGATTTCGGCGCGCAGGAGCGCTGCCGGACCATCGTCGAGGCTGAAGTGCTGCGGATGGGCCATTACATCTATGGCTGGCGGCATGTGCCGGTCGATATCTCGGTCCTGGGCGAGAAGGCCAATGCGACGCGGCCGGAGATCGAGCAGATCCTGATCCGCTGCGAAAAGGACATCGACCACGAGCAGTTCGAGCGTGAGCTGTACATCATCCGTCGCCGGATCGAGAAGGCGGCGGTGGCGGCGGCGATCCAGGGGCTGTATCTGTGCTCGCTCTCGTGCCGGTCGATCATCTACAAGGGGATGATGCTGGCCGAGCAGGTCTCGACCTTCTATCCCGACCTGCAGGACGAACGCTTTGAGTCGGCCTTCGCGATCTATCACCAGCGCTATTCGACCAATACCTTCCCGCAATGGTGGCTGGCCCAGCCCTTCCGCATGCTGGCCCATAACGGCGAGATCAACACGCTGAAGGGCAACATCAACTGGATGCGCAGCCATGAGATCCGCATGGCGTCGGGCACGTTCGGCGAGGCGGCGGAAGACATCAAGCCGATCATCCCCTCGGGCGCATCGGATTCGGGCGCGCTGGATGCGGTGTTCGAGGTTCTGGTGCGGTCGGGCCGGTCGGCGCCGATGGCCAAGACCATGCTGGTGCCGGAAGCCTGGTCGAAGCAGACCGTGAACATGCCCAAGGCCTGGGCCGACATGTATTCCTATTGCAACTCGGTCATCGAGCCCTGGGATGGCCCGGCGGCCCTGGCGATGACCGACGGGCGCTGGGTCTGCGGCGGGCTGGACCGCAACGGCCTTCGGCCGATGCGCTATGTGGTGACGGGCGACGGGCTGCTGATCGCCGGGTCCGAGGCCGGGATGGTGCCGGTCGAGGAGACCACGGTGCGCGAGAAGGGCGCGCTGGGGCCGGGGCAGATGATCGCGGTCGATATGGCCGAGGGCAAGCTGTACCACGACACCCAGATCAAGGACCGGCTGGCGAACAACCAGCCCTATGGCGACTGGATCGAGAAGATCGTCGATCTGAACGCGCTGTTGCGCGACGTGCCGGAACGCGCCGATCACACGGGCGCCGACCTGCGCCGCCGCCAGATCGCGGCGGGCTATACGGTCGAGGAGCTGGAACAGGTTCTGGCGCCGATGGCCGAGGACGGCAAGGAAATGGTCGCCTCGATGGGCGATGACACGCCGCCTGCGGTTCTGTCCAAGGTCTACCGGCCGCTGTCGCATTATTTCCGGCAGAATTTCAGCCAGGTGACCAACCCGCCGATCGACAGTCTGCGCGAAGGCCGGGTGATGAGCCTGAAGACGCGCTTCGGCAACCTGAAGAACGTGCTGGATGAGAATTCGGGCCAGACCGAGATCCTGGTGCTGGAAAGCCCCTTCGTCGCCAATGCCGAGTTCAAGGTTCTGGTCGACCGCTTTGGCGAACAGGTGGCGCATATCGACTGCACCTTCCCGGTCGGCCCGTCGCTGGACGATCTGCGCCAGGGTCTGGAGCGGATCCGGTCGGAAGCGGAAGACGCGGTGCGGTCGGGCGCCGGGCAATTGGTGCTGACGGACGAGCATCAGGGGCCGGAAAAGGTTGGGATGCCGATGATCCTGGCGACCAGCGCGGTGCATAGCTGGCTGACGCGCAAGGGGCTGCGGACCTTCTGTTCGATCAATGTGCGGTCGGCCGAATGTATCGACCCGCATTATTTCGCGGTGCTGATCGGCTGTGGCGCGACCACGGTGAATGCCTATCTGGCGCAGGACAGCATCGCCGACCGCATCGAGCGCGGCCTGATCGAGGGCAGCCTGACCGATGCGATGCGGCGCTATCGCGACGCCATCGACGCGGGTCTTCTGAAGATCATGTCCAAGATGGGGATCTCGGTCATCTCCTCCTATCGCGGCGGCCTGAACTTTGAAGCGGTGGGCCTGTCGCGCGCCATGGTGGCCGAATATTTCCCCGGCATGCACAGCCGCATCTCGGGCATCGGCCTGCACGGGATCGAGCACAAGGTCGAGGAGATTCACGCCAAGGGCTGGCGCGGCGGCAGCGACGTGCTGCCGATCGGCGGCTTCTACAAGGCGCGGCGCAGCGGCGAGAAGCACGCCTGGGAAGCCCAGACCATGCATATGCTGCAGGCCGCCTGCGACAAGGCGAGCTATGATCTGTGGAAGCAGTACAGCGCCGCGATGCGGGCCAATCCGCCGATCCATCTGCGCGACCTTCTGGACATCAAGGCTCTGGGCAAGCCGGTGCCGATCGAGGAGGTCGAATCGATCACCAGCATCCGCAAGCGGTTCGTGACGCCGGGCATGTCGCTGGGCGCGCTGTCGCCCGAAGCGCATAAGACGCTGAATGTCGCGATGAACCGCATCGGGGCGAAGTCGGACAGTGGCGAGGGCGGCGAGGATCCGGCGCATTTCCTGCCGGAACCGAATGGCGACAACCCCAGCGCCAAGATCAAGCAGGTGGCCTCGGGCCGGTTCGGCGTGACGGCGGAATATCTGAACGCCTGCGAGGAACTGGAAATCAAGGTCGCGCAGGGTGCCAAGCCCGGCGAGGGCGGGCAATTGCCCGGCATGAAGGTGACCGAGCTGATTGCGCGGCTGCGCCATTCGACCAAGGGGGTGACGCTGATCTCGCCCCCGCCGCATCACGACATCTACAGTATCGAAGACCTGGCGCAGCTGATCTACGACCTGAAGCAGATCAACCCGCGCGCCAAGGTGACGGTCAAGCTGGTGTCGTCTTCCGGCGTCGGCACGATTGCCGCGGGCGTGGCCAAGGCCAAGGCCGATATCATCCTGGTGTCCGGCCATAATGGCGGCACCGGGGCATCGCCCGCGACCAGCATCAAATATGCGGGGCTGCCGTGGGAGATGGGCCTGACCGAAGCGCATCAGGTTCTGGCGATGAACAACCTGCGCGAGCGGGTGACGCTGCGCACCGATGGCGGGCTGCGCACGGGGCGCGACATCGTGATGGCGGCCATGTTCGGGGCCGAGGAATACGGCATCGGCACCGCGGCGCTGATCGCGATGGGCTGCATCATGGTGCGGCAGTGCCAGTCGAACACCTGCCCGGTGGGCGTCTGCACCCAGGACCAGAAGCTGCGCGACAAGTTCACCGGCAGCGCCGACAAGGTGGTGAACCTGATCACCTTCTACGCGCAGGAAGTGCGCGAGATCCTGGCCCAGATCGGCGCGCGGTCGATGGACGAGATCATCGGCCGGGCCGACCTTCTGACCCAGGTGTCGCGCGGCCATGCCGATCTGGACGATCTGGACCTGAACCCGCTTCTGATCAGCGTCGATGGCACGCACCGGATCACCTATGACCGCTCGAAGCCGCGCAACGCGGTGCCGGATACGCTGGACGCGGAAATCATCCGCGACGGCAGCCGCTTCTTCGAGGATGGCGAGAAGATGCAGCTGTCCTATGCGGTGCGCAACACGCTGCGCACCATCGGGACGCGGGCATCGAGCCATATCGTCAAGAAATTCGGGATGCGCAACGGATTGCAGCCCGACCATCTGACGGTGAAGCTGACCGGGTCCTGCGGCCAGTCGCTGGGGGCGTTTTCGGTGAACGGGCTGAAGATCGAGGTCATGGGCGATGCCAATGACTATGTCGGCAAGGGCCTGTCGGGCGGCACGATCACGGTCAGGCCGCAAATGGCCTCGCCTTTGACGGCGGCCGAGAACACGATCATCGGCAATACCGTGCTTTACGGCGCGACGGATGGGTTCCTGTTCGCGTCCGGCCGGGCCGGCGAGCGGTTCGCGGTGCGCAACTCGGGCGCCAAGGTGGTGGTCGAGGGCTGCGGGTCGAACGGCTGCGAATACATGACCGGCGGCGTGGCGGTGATTCTGGGCCGGATCGGCGCCAACTTTGGCGCCGGGATGACCGGGGGCATGGCCTATCTGTATGATCCGGCGGGCACAGCCGAGGATTTCATGAATCTGGAAAGCCTGGTGACCTGCGCGGTGTCGCATCCGCATTGGGAGGCGCAGCTCAAGGGCCTGATCGAGCGGCATCTGGCCGAGACCGGATCGAAGGTCGCGGCGCGGATCCTGACCGACTGGGCGGAAGAGCGAGCGAATTTCCTGCAGGTCTGCCCGAAAGAGATGCTGCCGCATCTGGCGCATCCCTTGTCGGACGAGCCGGTAAAGGTTCCGGCGGAATAAAAAGGGCCCCTACGGGGGCCCTTTCCTTTGGCTCAGGGTGTCGGCACGACCGGCGGCGTACCGGGCGCGCCGTCCCCGGCGGGCGGCGGCGGGGCATCCATGCCTGGGCCGCCCTCTCCACGACCGTCGCCCCGGTCTCCGTTGCCCTTCTTGCGCCAGTCGCCCCGGTCATGCTTGCCGCCATCCTTGCCATGGAACTTGCCCATCTCGACCGGCGGGGTGGCGGCGACCTTGTCGATCACCGGCTGGGCGACGGTCAGGCAGGCGGAAATGTCGGTCGCGCCGCAGTCGATGCGGACCGAACGCCCGGCGCCGAAATCCACCTTGAACCCGGCTTCGGCAGCCTTGGCTGCGGGGGGCGCGGCCGGGGCTTCCTGCGCGATCAGCGGCAGGGCGGACAGGGCGAAAGCCGCGACCACGGCGGCGGGCAGGATCAGGTTCTTGGCCATGTTTCAGGTTCCTCATTTCTTGTGTCGCATCGGGAAAACGGACGGGCGCGGCATTTCCGCCGTCACAACACGGTCACGCCTGCGTGTGGGCGGCGGCGGTCTTGACCGCGGGGCGGCCATCGGGCCTATGGGCATATGGCCGAGACCGCCGAGAGAAAGACCCGCAGCCGCAAGGCGAAACCCGCGCCGCGCCGTGCGCCGGTGCGTCGGGTGCTGCGCTGGGTCGGGCGTGGGATTGCCGGGCTGGCGGCGCTGTTTCTGGCGCTGATCCTGGTCTTCGCCTTCGTGCCGCCACCGATCAACCTGTACCAGATGTCCGAGGCCTGGCGGCTGGGCGGGATCGAGAAGGACTGGGTCGGCTGGGACGAGATCGCCCCGGTGATGGGCCGGTCCGCCGTGGCGGCGGAAGACGCGAATTTCTGCGAGCACTGGGGCTTTGACATGGCGGCGATCCGGCTGGCCATCGAAGAGGGCAGCAATCGCGGCGCTTCGACCATCACCCAGCAGGTGGCGAAGAACGTGTTCCTCTGGCAGGGGCGAAGCTGGCCGCGCAAGGCGATGGAGGCGATGCTGACGCCCGCCGTGGAGCTGGTCTGGACGAAGCGGCGGATCCTGCTGGTCTATCTGAATGTCGCGGAATTCGACGAGGGCGTCTTCGGCGTGCAGGCGGCGGCGCGGCATTACTTTGACGTCGATGCCAAGGATCTGTCGGCGTTGCAGGCGGCCCGGCTTGCGGCGGTGCTGCCCGATCCCAAGGGGCGCGACGCGGCGAACCCTTCGTCTTTCGTGAGGAAGCGCACCCGGCAGATCATGGCGGGGGCCGAAACCATCAAGGCTGACGGTCGATCCGCCTGTTTCGAGGGCTAGGCGCGGGCGGGGATTGCACGCGCGCGGGGCAAGCGGCTAGGAAGGGGGCAAGCACAGGATCCCCCGCCCATGAACCGTCTCTACCACGTTCCGCTGTCGCCCTTCTGCCGCAAGGTGCGCCTGACCCTGGCCGAGAAGCGGATCGAGGTGGAGCTGGTCGAGGAACGCTATTGGGAGCCGAGCCCCGATTTCCTGCGCCGCAACCCGGCGGGCAAGGTGCCGGTCTTGCGGATGGACAGCCGGGTCCTGAGCGAAAGCCAGGCAATCTGCGAGTATCTGGACGAGACGGTGCCAAGCCCCGCCCTGATGCCGCGCGATGCCGATGGCCGCTATGAGGTGCGCCGCCTTTGCGCCTGGTTCGACGACAAGTTCCACAATGAGGTGACGTCGAAGCTCTTGTACGAGCGGGTGAACAAGAAGGTCACCGGCGCGGGCTATCCGGATTCGAAGAACGTCAAATACGGCGCGAGCCGGATCAAATATCACCTCGATTATCTGGCTTGGCTGCTGGATCAGCGGCGCTGGCTGGCGGGCAATGACATGACGCTGGCCGATTTCACCGCCGCCGCGCATCTGTCGAGCCTGGACTATATCTCGGATGTGGACTGGAACCGCCATGCGGTGGTCAAGGACTGGTATGCCAAGATCAAGTCGCGGCCCAGTTTCCGCACGCTTCTGGCCGATCAGGTGCCGGGCTTCCTGCCGCCGGCCCATTATGCCGATCTGGATTTCTGACTGAACCCCCGGGGGCGCTGCCCCCGGACCCCCGGAGTATTTTCGCCAAGATGAAGCAGGCCTTGCACGCGCAGGCTTTGGCCGAGGGGTTTACGGCCATGGGGGTGTGCCGCCCCGATGCCGTGCCCGAAGCGGCGGGGCGGCTGCGGGCGTTTCTGGCGGCCGGGCGGCATGGCCAGATGGGCTGGATGGCCGAGCGCGAGGGCTGGCGCGGATCGGCGGCGGCGCTGTGGCCGGCGGCGCGGTCGGTCGTCATGCTGGCCGAGGCTTATACGCCCGAGGGCGACCCGATGGCGGGGCTGGCGCAAAAGGACCGCGGGGTGGTGAGCTGCTATGCCCAGGGCAAGGATTACCATGATCTGCTGAAGAAGCGGCTGAAGCGGCTGGCGCGCTGGCTAGTGGCCGAGGCGCCGGGGACAGAGGTCAAGGTCTTTGTCGATACCGCGCCGGTGATGGAGAAACCGCTGGCGCAGGCGGCGGGGCTGGGCTGGCAGGGCAAGCACACCAATCTTCTGGGCCGCGATCTGGGAAGCTGGGTGTTTCTGGGCGCGATCTTCACCACGCTGGAGCTGGAGCCGGATGCGGCCGAGGTGTCGCATTGCGGGTCCTGCACCGCCTGTCTGGACGCCTGCCCGACAGGGGCCTTTCCCGCGCCCTATCAGCTGGATGCGCGGCGCTGCATTTCCTATCTGACCATCGAACATGCCGGGCCGGTGGAGCCTGAGTTGCGGGCGCTGATGGGCAACCGGATCTATGGCTGCGACGATTGCCTGGCCGCCTGCCCCTGGAACAAATTTGCCGTGGCGGCGCGCGAGATCGGCTATCAGCCGCGCGTCGGGCTGCCGGAACTGGCGGAACTAGCGGTTCTGGACGATGCCGGGTTCCGGGCGCGGTTCGCGGGATCGCCCGTCAAGCGGATCGGGCGGGGGCGGTTCGTGCGCAATGTCCTGTACGCGATCGGCAATTCGGGCCTGCCCGCGCTGGCGCCGGTGGCGGCGGGGTTGCGGGGCGACGATGACCCGGTCGTGGCCGAGGCGGCGGTCTGGGCGCTGGGCCGGATTTCGCAGGCGCAGGACGGGGGGCTGGGGCGAAGGGGCGATCCGTGCTAGGCTGGTGCCTCGCAAGCGAAGGAGGAAGAGCCATGGCCAAGCATCTGGCGGACAAGCGCAAGACCTCGACCGGGGGGCGGGTGAAGCATTTCCTGCGCCTGGCACGGGCGACCCGCGAGACCTGGCATCGCAGCGAGGCCAAGGCGGGATCGAGCCGCCTGGCCCAGTTCCTGCGCATCGCGCGGGGCCGCGAGGCCTGAGGGCAACGGTGGCTTGTCCCACGGTGGGACAGGTCACGACTTCAGTAAAATCAAAGGCTTGACCGAGTCGTTTTAACGAATTGTCAAGACTTGGCCGGTTTGAGCCGGTCGCGCAGATCAGAGAGAACCTCGCGCAGATCGGCGATCGAGGCGAGGTCCAGCCCGGTCTTTTCGGCGAAAGCGCGCGGCACGGCTGCGGCCTGCACGGCAAGGGCGCGGCCTGCATCGGTCAGCGCGATGCGGACCTGGCGTTCATCGACCTCGTCGCGCTTGCGGGTCAGCCAGCCCTGCTGCTCCATCCGCTTGAGGAGCGGCGTCAGCGTGTTCGATTCCAGCCGCAGCGCCGCGCCGATTTCGCCCACGGTCTGCCCGTCCTGTGCTGCAAGCGCAGAAAGCGCGAGATATTGCGGATAGGTCAGGCCCAGCGGGTCCAGCAAGGGCGCATAGGCGGCGTGCATGGCATGGGCGGCGGAATGCAGCGCGAAACAAAGCATGTCGGGCGGGGCGAGAGTCATGAGCGAAATATAAATCGCGCACGATTGGAACGCAAGCGATGCATCCGGGGTTGACAGGATGCACGATTCTGCGCCAGTAAAATCGTGCACGATTGAATCGCAAGCGATAGGAGCATGACATGTCGGTGGATGCGAAATACTGGACCGAGGCCAAGGCGACCGGCGGCGGGCGCAATGGCACGTCGGGTCTGGTCAATGGCCAGTTGACGGTGACCATGGCCAGCCCCAAGGAACTGGGCGGCTCGGGCCTGGGCCACAATCCGGAAGAGCTGTTCGCGACGGGCTATGCCGCCTGCTATCTGGGGGCGATGCGCTTTGCCGCGCAAAGCGAGAAGCTGGGTTCCGTGCCGGAGGATGCGACGGTGCATGCCCATGTCGGCATCGGCCCGCGTTCGGATGGCGGTTTCGGGCTGAAGGTGAAGCTGGTCGTCAGCCTGCCCGGGTTGGACAAGGCGGTGGCGGAAAAGATCGTGGAACGCGGCCATTTCATCTGCCCCTATTCCAATGCGACCAAGGGCAATATCGAGGTGGTGACCGAACTGGCCTGAGGCCGGGACGGACTTCGGGCGGGGTGCAGCAGCGGCTGCGCCCCGGCCAACCGGCCGGGCTTGCGCCTTGCGCGCCGCTGGCGGAAGGTGGCTTCAGGCCGCAATCCCGAGGGCAGCATGACCAACCCGCACTGGATTTACACGCAGACGATCAAGACCTTTGCCGCCGGGGCCGAACCGCCCTTCGAGGATGAGGGCGAGCTGACGGCAAGCTGGGGCCGGGTCTGGGGCATCGACAATGATGTGGGCCGCATCCGCGATATCCTGATGCACCGGCCGGGGCCGGAAATGGCGGTGGTCGATCCGTCGAAGCGCCTGCCCGAGATCGGATCTTACGGCGATCCGGCGGTGGGCTGGTATTTCCAGTCGGACACGCCGCCCGATATTCCGTTGATGCAGGCCCAGCATGACGGCTATGTCGCGGCGCTGCGGGCCGAGGGCGTGAATGTCCATTTCATGCAGGGCGATGCAGGCAACCGGCTGAAGCAGGTCTATACCCGCGATCCGTTCATCATGGTGAAGGGCGGCGCCATCGTCTGCCGCATGGGCGCGCGCATCCGGCGCGGCGAGGAACTGGCGGTGACGCGGACCCTGGCCAATCTGGGCATCCCGATCCTGCGCACGGTCAACGGCACCGGCATCATGGAGGGCGGCAGCTTTGGCTGGCTGAACGAGAAGACCTGCGCCATCGGCGTGGGGGTGCGGGTGAACCGCGAGGGCGCGGCGCAGGTGGGAGAGGTTCTGGCCCGGCAGGGAGTGGAGCTGCTGGTGGTGGAACTGACCGGCTATGACATCCATCTGGATGTGAGCTTCCTGATGATCGACCGCGATCTGGCTTTGCTGAACCCGATGGGACTGCCCTATTCCTTCCTCGAGGAGCTGGGCCGCCGGGGCATCCGCTATATCGAGACCGATCCCGGCGACGATCCCTGGATCGTCAATTCCATCGCGCTGGCACCGGGCAAGGTGCTGATGCCGGAAGGGGCGACCAACCGGACGCTCGACCGGCTGGCGGCGGCAGGGGTAAGCTGGATCACGGTACCCTATGCGGCGGTGCACAAGAATGGCGGCGGCCTGCATTGCAGCACCACGCCGCTGCGGCGCGACAGCCTGTAACCGCGTTACGCGCGTTTGCCGCCGGTGCCGGGCCGGCGGGCCGCCCCGCAGTTGACCGCACCGGGCCGGGGGGCTAATCCCGTCGCGAACCTCAATCGCGATGTAAGGGCAGCCCTTGGCCATCTTCCTGCACCAGAACGACCTGCCCGACGGGCTGGACCTTGGCCCCGTCGTCGCCATCGACACCGAGACGATGGGTCTTGACCCGCGCCGCGACCGGCTGTGCGTGGTGCAGCTTTCCTCGGGCGATGGCGATGCCCATCTGGTGCAGATCGCCCGGGGCCAGACGACCGCACCGAATCTGGAGCGGCTTTTGGCCGATCCGGCGGTGCTGAAGCTGTTCCATTTCGGGCGCTTCGACATTGCGGTGATGAAACGTGCCTTCGGCGTGACCACCGCGCCGGTCTGGTGCACCAAGATCGCCTCGAAGCTGATCCGCACCTTCACCGACCGGCATGGGCTGAAATATCTTCTCGCCGATCTGGTGGGGGTGGATGTGTCGAAGCAGCAGCAGACCAGCGACTGGGGCGCCGAGGTCCTGAGCGAGGCGCAGAAGGATTATGCCGCATCGGACGTGCTGTATCTGCACGCGCTGAAGGCGGCGCTGGAAGAGCGGCTGGCGCGCGAGGACCGGCTGGAGCTGGCCCAGCGCCTGTTCGCCTTCCTGCCGACCCGCGCCGAGATGGACCTCATGGGCTGGGATGACGCGCATGACATCTACACCCATTAAGGGCTTTGACCCGCTGGCCGTCGCGCGCCGGGTGATCCTGCGCGAGGCCGAGGCGCTGGGCATCCTGGCCGAAGCGGTGGGGCCGGGCTTTGCCGAGGCCTTCGAGCTGATCCTGAAATGCCAGGGCCGGGTGATCGTGTCGGGCATGGGCAAATCGGGCCATATCGCGCGCAAGGTGGCGGCGACGCTGGCCTCGACCGGAACGCCGGCGCAATTCGTCCATCCGGCCGAGGCGAGCCATGGCGATCTGGGCATGATCACCCAGTCGGATGTGCTGCTGGTGCTGTCGAACTCGGGCGAGACGCCGGAACTGGCCGATGTGGTGGCGCATTCGCGGCGCTTTGGCATTCCGCTGATCGGGGTGGCAAGCCGCGCCGACAGCACGCTTCTCCGCGAGGCGGATATCGCCATCGTCCTGCCCGAAGCGCCGGAGGCCTGCGAACAGGGCATCGTGCCCACGACCTCGACCACGATGACGCTGGCGCTGGGTGATGCGCTGGCCATCGCGCTGATGGAACAACGCGCCTTCACGCCGGACCATTTCCGCATCTTCCACCCCGGCGGCAAGCTGGGGGCGCGACTGTTGCGGGTGCATGACCTGATGCATGGCGAGGTGCCCCTGGTCACCGAAACCACGCAGATGGGCGAGACGCTGATCACGATGTCGCGCGCGGGCTTTGGTGTGGTTGGCGTGACCGACGCGAAGGGCCATCTTCGCGGCATCGTCACCGATGGCGACCTGCGCCGCCATATGGACGGGTTGCTGACGCTGACGGCGGGGCATGTGATGACGCGCAATCCGCGCACCATCGCCCCCGATGCTCTGGCGGTCGAGGCGCTGGCCCTGATGAATGACAAGAAGATCACCTGCCTGATCGTCAGCGCCGATGGCGCCCAGGCCAGCGGCATCCTGCATATCCACGACTGCCTGCGCGCGGGCGTGGCCTGAGCGCGTGCCCCGCTCTGACCGCCATACGCGCGTCGTGGGCTGGCTGAAGGTCGGCCTGCCGCTGGCGGCGCTGGTGCTGTTGTCGACCCTGTTCCTGCTGTCGGACCGGATCGACCCGGATGCCGCCATTCCCTATGCCGAGGTCGATGTCGAGGATCTGGCCCGCGACCCGCGGATGACCGCGCCGGCCTATGCCGGCACAACGGCGGATGGCACGGCGATCACCGTCACCGCCGAACAGGCCCGGCCCGCCACCGACAACCGCACCGCGGCCGCCTTGGACGTGACGGCCAGGATGGACATGCCCGATGGCAGCGCGACCGAGATCGCGGCGGCCGATGCCGAGATCGACGATGCCAAGGGCGAGATGCGGCTGTCGGGCGGGGTGACGCTGAAAGCCTCGTCAGGCTACAGGCTGACGACCGAGGCGATGGTGGCGAACCTGGACCGTTCGGGCGCGGTCAGCGACGCGCCGGTGCAGGCCGAAGGCCCGGCGGGCCGGCTGACGGCCTCGGGGTTCCGGCTGACCCGGCAGGAGGCGGCGGCGGCCGGGGGTGGGGATTCCTATCTTCTGGTTTTCACCGGCCGCGTTAAACTGGTATATCAACCCGGCGGCGCGCCAGATCCGGCCGCACCCGCCCCTTGAAACAAGCAGATTGCATGTCGCGCAGATTGGCCCCTTTCCTTCTTGCCGCCCTTCTGGCCTTCCCCGCTCTGGCGCAACAGGCCAAGGTCGATTTCGGCGGGCTTAAGCAGGACACGACCCTGCCGGTCAATGTCGAGGCTGACCATTTCACCGTGAACAATGCCGACGGTACCGCGGTCTTCACCGGCAATGTCGCCGTGGCCCAGGGCGAGATGAAGATGTCGGCCGCCGAGGTGCGGGTCGAATACGGCGCCAATGGCAAGGGCATCTCGAAGCTGCACGCCACGGGCGGCGTCACGCTGTCGAATGCGCAGGAGGCGGCCGAGGCGCAGGAGGCGGTTTACACGATCGACAGCGGCACGGTGGTGATGACCGGGAACGTGCTTTTGACCCAGGGCGCCAGCACGCTGGCCGGGCAGAAGCTGACGGTCCACCTCAAGGACGGCACCGGCGTGATGGAGGGGCGCGTCTCGACGACCTTCGTGCCGGGGGGCAACTGATGGCGGCGCAGGCGGCACGGCCGGAATTGACGCTGACCTCGGGCGGGCAGGGCCTGTCGATCCGCAACCTGCGGAAAAGCTACAAGAAGCGCCCGGTCATCCGCGAAGTTTCCATGGATCTGCGCCGGGGCGAGGTGGTGGCGCTGCTGGGGCCGAACGGTTCGGGCAAGACGACCTGCTTCTACACCATCGCCGGGCTGGTGACGCCGGAAGGCGGCCAGGTGCTGATCGACGGCAAGGATGTGACCGCGCTGCCGATGTACCGACGTGCCCGGCTGGGCATCGGCTATCTGCCGCAGGAAGTTTCGATCTTTCGCGGCCTGTCGGTCGAGGACAATATCCTGGCCGTGCTGGAGATCACCCATGACGACCGGCACAAGCGGCGCGAGCGGCTGGAAGAGCTGCTGAGCGAGTTCTCGATCACCCATCTGCGCCAGACCCCCGCCCTGGCGCTGTCGGGCGGCGAGCGGCGGCGGGTGGAAATCGCGCGCTGTCTGGCGGCCGATCCGAAATACCTGCTGCTGGACGAACCCTTCGCGGGGGTCGATCCGATCGCGGTCGCGGAAATCCGCCACCTCGTCTCGGATCTGAAAAGCCGCGGCATCGGCGTCCTGATCACCGATCACAACGTGCGCGAGACGCTGGAGATCGTCGATCGGGCCTATATTCTGCATGATGGCAAGGTGCTGATGAGCGGAACGACCGATGAGGTGGTGCGCGACGAGATGGTGCGCCGGGTCTACCTGGGCGAGAATTTCCGCATCATCTGAAACGTCATCGCGATTCTGTTGACAGCACGGGGATGCTGTCACCAAATGATGTGAATGACAGCGAATATCGCCCCTCGCACCGTGACCGCCGCGGCCCTTCCGGCGCCCCGCCTGCCCGCCGTCTTGCCGACCGTTCGGCCCGCCGTCACGCCCTGCCCCAACCCCCGGAATTGGAAGGCCTTGCTGGCGTGACGCGGCGTCACGGTCCAGCGGGCAAGCATGAAGAGGAGAGACCATGCGCTACCAGATCAGCGGCAAACAGATCGATATCGGCGAGGCGCTGCAAACGCATGTGAAAGCCGAAATGGGCGAAGTGGTCGAGAAATACGCCCAGCGGCCGACCGAGTGCATCGTCGTTTTTTCCAAGGCCGCGCATGAATTTGTCTGCGAAGCGGTCATTCACCTGTCGACCGGGCTGAATGCCCAGGCCAAGGGATCGGCAAACGAGATCTATGCGGCTTTCGAAGCCGCGCGCGAGCGGCTGGACAAGCAGCTTCGCCGCTACAAGCGCCGGATCCGCAGCCATCACAGCGACCGCAAGGGGCCGGTTGAATTCGACGGCGCAGCCCAGTATATCCTCGCCGGATCAGATGAGGCAGATGAGGCCGAGCCAGACACGCTCGCCCCCGTCGTCATCGCAGAGATGGAGACGAAGATCCCTTCGATCACGGTCGGTGAGGCCGTGATGCAGCTGGAACTGGCCGGGCAAAGGATGCTCGTGTTCCGCAACGAAGGGCATGGGGGCGTGAACGTGGTGTACCGTCGCGATGACGGCAACATCGGGTGGATCGACCCCCGCAACAGCAGATAGGCCAGCGCCAGGCGCGCGGGCACGACAGGACAGACCGGACGCATGGACCTTTCCAGCCTACTCGTACCCGCCGCCGTTCGCGTGGTCGGCCAGTTCACCTCGAAGAAACGTCTGTTTCAGGAGCTGGGCGAGATCGCCCAGCAATCCTACGGGCTGCAATCGGCCGGCGCCGTTGACGGGCTGCAAGAACGCGAGACCCTGGGGCCGACCGGCGTGGGGCATGGCATCGCCCTGCCCCATGCCCGGATCGAGGATCTGACCCGGATCGCGGGCCTGTTCATCCGGCTGGAAAAGCCGCTGGATTATGACAGCGTCGACCGCCAGCCGGTCGATCTGGTCTTTGCGCTGCTGGCGCCCAAGGATTCGGGCGTGGATCACCTCAAGGCGCTGGCGCTGGTCAGCCGCACCATGCGCGACCCTTCGGTGGTGACGAAGCTGCGGGCCAATACCGACCCGGCCAAGCTGCATGCGATCCTGACCGAATCGAAAGCACCGCAGGCGGCCTGAGGGCCGGGCCCCAAGGCGGGCCAATAGAGCGCGCAAGCGATACCAACAGCCTGCCTTCAGGCCCCCCGGACAATTGAGCGATCAGACGCGCCAGCGGCCAAAGCCGAAGGCCATGTAGTCGCGCGCCCAGGCCTCGGCCGCGGCCTCTTCCAGCGCGGGGTCCCAGATCGCGGCCAGCGCCTCTTCCGCCGCATGGTCGGCGGTGACGGGCGGCACCTGGCCCAGACCAAGCTCGGCCGCCAGATGGGCAAGGCCGGTGGCCATCTGATCCTCGCGCAGCACATGGTCGGGGCTTTGAAAGCCCGCGAAGCCCTGCAGGACGGCGCTTTGGCTGGCCCAATGCGGATCGACCTTCTGTCCGGTCTGGCCCGCCACTGACAATTTGGCAAAGCGCAGGAAGGCGGCAAAGCCCTCGCGGTGCTGGGCGGGATCAAGGAAGGGCTGGCCGGGCGGTGGCAGGTCGGCCTTCTGGCTGCGGATCAGGCTTTGGCGCTGATCGGCCAGCCGGCCCGAAACGATCATGGTCAGGAAGGCCTGATGGGCGCGCAGAAGCGGGTGGCGCAGCACGGTGAAACTGCGATGGCCGGGATTGGCGCGTTTCCACTGGCGCAGGGTTTTCTGGACGAAATCGCCGCGCAGCCCGCCCCGGCCCAGCCGGAGCATCCAGGCCCTGACCTGCGCTTCCGGCCCGCCGCGCAGCGGCATGTACAGAAGCCCCGCATCCCCAAGCGCCACAAAAGACGGAATCGCGGGCGGGCGGCGCGGTTCGAAATTCGGCGTGCGAGACAGGTTGAACCTGTCCAGCCGCGACAGCGCCTGTTCCATCTGGTCCAGATTGGCGACCTTGTCGGCGATGTCTTCGGGGTTCTGCTTTTTCAGCGTCTCGTCCGGCGCCTCAAGCCGGCCGTCAATGCCCAGCCAGGCAGCCAGGCCGTTGAGGACAGCAAGATCCTGGATGTCATCATAGTCGATGTAGAAGGCGGTCTGGCCGGTGATCTGCAGGGCGTGCAGGATCTGGACCTGAAACGCCTGGGCAGCGTTCAGATGGGCCTCGAACTCCTCGGCCTCGAACCGCGCCTGGGCGGATTTCAGGTTCCTGGCATTGGTCAGTTTCCACTGGCCGGTGGCCTGGGCGATCTTGAGGCTGACATAGCTGTCCACCGGATTGCGGGTCAGCACGATCTTGGCACAGGCGGGATCGTCCAGCAGGGTCGGCAGGATGCGCGGGTCGTGATCGTGGAAATAACGGAACCCGGCAAGGCCGGGCGTCTGGTCGCGCAGGCGGCGCAACAGAAGATGCGGGTCCTGTTCGCGCAGGTCCAGATCGACGCCGAAAGCCTCGGTCTGGTCTTTCTTGCCGATGAAATGCGGATTGAAGACCTCGCCCAGACAGGTGATGCCGGGCAGCGCGTTGAGATTGGCCTCAAGATAGTTCGAGCCGGTGCGCATTCCGGCCAGAAGCACGAAAGAGGTGAATCCCGGCACGGGCTATTGCACCAGATAGGGCCGCGCCCGGCGGCCGCCCTGGGTGGGCAGGTCCTGCCCGGCGGGGAAATCGCCCATCAGCACCGGCTGCATGCCCTGATTGCGCAGGTTTTGCAGGAACTGGCCAAAGCCGGTCAGATCGGCCAGGCGCGGCACTTCGGTCAGGCGGCGCAGGCTGCGGGGGCTGATCTCATCGACGATGGTCTGCAAGGGTTCCATCGGGCTTTCGACGAATTCGGCCAGGTTCCAGACCCGGACGCGCGCCTTGACCCAGCTTGACCGCAGGGTGTGAAGGAAATCGGATTCGATCTTTTGCAGCCGCGCGGCTTCGGCCCGGATCTCGCTGAAATTGCGGTTGGACTGGAACAGCGGAATGGCGAAGGCGCCGGTGATGATCGAGATTTGCGCGTTCGGGTCGCCCGCGATGAATTCGACCGGTTTCTGATTGTCAGACGGGCCGAACTGGAAGCATTGGCGTTCGCCGCGGGTGTTCCAGATCAGGTTGGTCAGGAAGCTGCGCGGGTTGTAATCGCGCATCGCGGCGCTGTCGGACAGGGCGCCATTATAGACATCGGCGCCGCCCGCGAAATGCACCCGGTCGGGCGCGAAAAGATGGCCATGGACACGGGTTCCGGCGACCTTGGTCAGCCAGGTGTCGAAATTCTCGAACAGTTCGGCGAACCCTTCGAAGACCGAATAGGGCGCGGCGGTGCGGCCCTGCTCCCAGTCGCGGTTCGGGAAGCGCGACTGCATGTAAAGCCCGGCCCGGCCTGCGGTGCGGCGTTCGATCGCCTTGGCGAAAAGCCGGTCGATCTTGCCGGGGTTCGGTTCGGCCCGCGGCTGGCTGGCGGCATCGGGGGAAAGGAAGGACGCATAGAGCTTTTCGGCACGCGGCCAGATCTTGCGGGCAACGAAACAGTCGGACCGGCGCAGAAGCTGGAGATGGTCGTCATAAAAGACGTGCGGCTTGCCCTGATAGTCGAACTTGGACAGCGTCAGGGAACGGCTTTCGACATTGGTCGAGACCATGCGGACCAGCGACTGGAAATAGCTTTCGTCGGGGATCCAGACCTTGCGGAAGAAACGGTCCTGCTCTTCGCGGTCGGGACCCTCCAGGATGGCGGTCAGGGTCTGGCGGGTCAGGCACCACCATTGGCTGCCAAGGTGCGGCACGAGACCGCTGGGCAGCTTGCGGCGCACGCCAAGGCGGCGCTGCAGGGCGACATAGGTGTCGAACAACCCGCGATGCTTGCGCCAGGAGAAGGGGAAGCGCAGCGTGAAGCGTTCGGTGTTCAGCCCGCCGATCGTCCAGCCGACATCGGAGGTGGTGACGCTTTCGATGAAATCGGTGCGCGGGCGCGCATCGAGATAGGCGCGCAATTCCTCGACCGGGCGCAGCGGCAGGCAGGAGCCGGAAGCCAGGAAGACATGGCGGACCTGGGCAAAATCGCGCAGCAGAAGCTGGGCGGCTTCCTGCGTGGCGGCGACGATGCCCCAGGTGCCCCATTCGCAGGCATGGCGCGGCGAGAAGCGGATATTGTCGAGATCGGCCAGATCCTTGCGAAGCTGGTCGACCTGCGCGCCTGGGGTGCGCTTGTCGACATGGATCACCACCGGGCAATCGCGCGTGGCCCAATAGCGCGCGATCTGGGCGGCGCGGTCCAGCGCGGTGTGGCAGAGCATGACGAACCCGAGGCTCATGCCCAGTTCCCCTTGGACATCAGCCCCAGAATCTCAAGCTGGCGCCAGTTGATGTATTTCTCGCTCCATTTGCACCAGAAATCGGGCTGGTCGCGCAACCCGTCGAGATAGGCCTTGTATTCGCGGCTTTCGGCATAGTGCTGGCCACGGGCCATTTCTTCCGAGGCCTTGGCGGCGAATGTATCCAGGAACTTGGCGTGCAAGAGGCAGCCCGAGGCTTTCTCGCCCCCCCATTCGTCGAAGACGAGGTTCAGCCCGCGCGGCAGAAGCATATGGGTCGAGGAGACATAGGCATAGGAGCGGTGCCAGCGGATCAGCGGCACCTTGTTCAGCGCGGGCGCGGCCTTGGGCCGGTCGGGGAAAAAGGCGCGGGTGCGCGGCCCGCCCTGGATCCAGAGATTGCCATAGGCCCAGTTGCGGCTGATGGCGTAATTGCCGCTGTCGAACCACTGGGCAATTTCAAACGGGTTCTGGCCTTCGCGATAGGGCTGATCCTCGGCCGGTCCCTTGGGATACATGTCCAGCAGCATGGCCGAAAAGGCGCGGATCTGGCTGGCATCCAGCCAGTCGGTCAGCGCGCGCAGGGGGCGGGTTTCGCAGAAGGGGTAGATCAGGAATTCATCGACATCGACCACCACGCACCAATGGCCATGGCCATAGCGGCGCAGCAGGGCCATGATCCAGTCCATGCCGAAACGGCTGCGCTTGTAGCTGGCCTGGGTGGACCAGACCGAGACATCGGGCTGCTGGGCCAGATATTCGGCGCTGCCATCGGTGCTGCCATTGTCGACCATGAGGAAGTGTTCCACCCCGAGGTCGCGGTAATATTTCAGGAAATAGGGCAGGCGCACGCGTTCGTTGCGCAGCGTGGCGAACAGGAGGATCGGTTCGGTGCCGATGGCGGCGGTGCGGTTCGACAAAGGCCGCAGCTCGCGCCGGCGCCAGAGCGCGCGGGCGAGAAGGCGCTTGCGGCGCCACCGCAGCCTGTATGACTCGATCACACCCAACGCGACCACCCGCCCTGACGGTATTGCGGGTGGGATGCCATGCCTTCAGGGCCCAAAGAACCGCCGCTCCCTGCCCGATCGACCGCCATTGACACCCGGTCCCGCTATTGTTGCCTAGAAACTAGAGACTTACCGGCGAGAAGTAAACAATCTGCCCCGATTTCATCGGGACTTGCGGCATTTACACCCAGCCGCCGCGCGACATCAGGCCCAGCGCCTCGAGCTGCCGCCAGCCGGTATATTCGCGCGAGGCGGCGCAATGCAGGTTCGGGTCGGCGATCAGCCCGTCGTAATAGCCGCCAAAGCGGGCGGGATCGGCGAAATGCTGGCGGCGGTCTTTCTCCTCCGCCGACTTCGCGATCACTTCGGGCAGGAATTTGGTGTGCAGCAGGATGCCCGAGGTGCGCTCTCCGCCCGTCTCGTCGAAGACGGCGTTCAGGCGCGGCGGCAGGGCGGAATGGGTGGAATTCAGATAAGCATAGCGCCAGTGCCATTTGACCAGCGGGATCTTGTTCAGCGTGGGGGCGCGGCGCGGATCGTCGGCAAAGAAGGCGCGGGCGCGCGGCCCGCCCTGAATCCAGAGATTGCGCATCCGGGGCTGGACCTGAAGCCCGTAATTGCCGCTGTCGAACCAGCGCAGGTGGCGCAGCGGATCGCCGCCAGGCACGGGGTCCTGCGCGGAAAGCGGTGTATCGGGATAAAGGTCCAGCATCAGCGCGCCAAAGCTGTCGGCGCCCTGCCCTTCCAGCCAGCGCACCAGCGCGGGCAAGGGGCGGGTTTCCCAATAGGGATAGACCAGCAGCTCGTCAGCATCGAGCGTCAGGCACCAATGCCGCCGCCCGTAGCGCAGCAAAAGCCAGTTCTGCCAGTCAAGGCCGAAGCGGCTGGCGCGATAGCTGGCCGGGGTGGACCACAGCGAGACATCGGGCTGGTCGCGCAGCAGATCGGCGCTGCCATCGCTGCTGGCATTGTCGATGACCAGAAAGTGGTCGACGCCAAGGCGGCGGTGATGGGCCAGGAAATGCGGCAGGCGCTGCGCCTCGTTGCGCAGGGTCAGGACGCAGAGGATATCGCCCTTGCGGATTGCGGCGGTGCGGATGGCGACGGGGCGCAGCTCGCGCCGCTTGCGCAGCGCCCGGGCCAGAAGGGCCTGCCGCTTGAGACGCAGGCGAAGATCCTGCCAGAGCCGCGACAGGCTGCGTTCGGGGGCAGGCAGGGCAAGGATCGGAAAGGCCTGCGGCCCTTCCGATATGCGCGCCCTGCCCATGGGCCTATTGCGCCGCCTTGAGCTGGGCCATCATGTCGTTGAGATAGGCCGAAAACTCGTCGCGCAGGTCGGGGCGCGACAGGCCGAAGGCGACGGTGGCCTGAAGGAAGCCCGCCTTGGACCCGCAATCATAGCGCAAGCCGCGGAAGCGGAAGCCGTAGACGCCAGCCTTGGTGCCAACCTCATCAGCGATGGCATCGGTCAGCTGGATCTCGCCGCCGGCGCCCTGTTTCATGCGGTTGAGGTTGTTCAGTACCTCGGGCGTCAGGATGTAGCGGCCGATCACGGCCAGGTTCGAGGGCGCATCCTCGGCCCTGGGCTTTTCGACCATGCCCTTGGCCTTGACGATGCCGCCCATATCCTCGGCAATGTCGAGAACGCCGTAGGACGAGGCCTTGGCCGGGGGCACTTCCATCGCGGCGACCATGCAGCCGCCGGTCTGGGCATAGGCCTCGACCATCTGCTGAAGGCAGGGCTTTTCGGCGGCGATCACGTCATCGGGCAGAAGGACGGCGAAGGGTTCGTCGCCGATCAGGCGGCGGGCGCACCACACGGCATGGCCCAGGCCCAGCGCACGGGTCTGGCGCACATAGGCGATGGCGCCGGAATCCATGTTGGTGTCCTTGAGGATCTCAAGAAGGTCGGTCTTGCCCTTCTTCTTCAGCTCGGCCTCAAGCTCGGGCGCGGTGTCGAAATAGTCTTCCAGCGCCGACTTGCCGCGGGCGGTGACGAAGATGAATTCCTTGATCCCGGCGGCGCGCGCCTCGTCGATGGCGTATTGGATCAGGGGGCGGTCCACCAGGGTCATGATCTCTTTCGGGACCGACTTGGTGGCAGGAAGGAAACGCGTGCCGAGGCCTGCAACAGGGAACACGGCCTTGGTGACTTTCTTGGTTTTCATGCTCTGGCTCTTGGGTTGTGCCGGCTGCGGCAAAGCTACCGCTTGATAGTCTACATTCCAGTCTAAAGTGTCGGATCTTTGGCATATATGGGAAATTCCGCCGACGGTGGGGGAATTTCGGATAGGGTCTACCCCTTGCGTGGATAGGGCGGTTGGATCGTATCTGTTGCGGCTAGGCGGTCGCGGAAAGAATGGTTTCGATGATGGAAACATCGGAAGGGTTGTTCAGTTCCCAGAAACGGCGGCCCTTTGCCTTGACCTCGACGCAAAGCACGGGACGGCCCTGCTCCAGAAATCGAAGCTGTTCCAGCCCTTCCAGCGTCTCCAGCGGGCCGGTTGGCCAGGCCGGATAGGCCGCAAGCGCCGCCGGGCGATAGGCATAGACACCGACATGATGGAAGACCGGGGTGTCTTCGGCCGCGGCATAGCTGCGGGCGGTGAAGGGGATGACCTCTTTCGAGAAGTAAAGCGCCCGCATCCCCGCGCCGAAGACGGCGGTGGTTCCGCCGACACGGCCTGCACGGCGGTCGGCCAGAAGGCCAGCAAGCGCCGCGCCGTCGCAACGCAGGACGGGGGTGGCGATCCAGGCCTCGGGATCGGCGGCAAGGCCCGCGACCAGATCCTCGACGAACCAGGGCGGCGTCAGCGGCGCGTCGCCCTGAAGGTTGACGACGATGTCATAGCCGGGCAGCGCGGCGGCGACCTCGGCGCAGCGTTCGGTGCCGTTGGCGGCATCGGAGGAGGTCATCACCACCTCGGCGCCAAAGCCCGCGGCATGGTCGGCGATCCGGGCATCGTCGGTCGCCACCACGACGCGGTCGATGCCGCGCGCCTGGCAGGCGGCTTCCCAGCTGCGCCGGATCAGGGTCTTGTCGCCATCGGGGCCGCGCAGGTTGACCAGCGGCTTGCCCGGGTAGCGGGTCGAGGCATAGCGGGCCGGGATGGCGATCAGGGTCTTCACTTGAGCAGCACCCCGGGCGCGTAGGCGATGAAGAAGGGGTTGTCCCAACCGGACTTGCCATAGGCGAGCGGCTTGTGGTCATCAAAGCGCACCACCTGCCCGCCCGCGCCGCGCAGCACGGCATCGCCGGCGGCGGTGTCCCATTCCATCGTGCGGCCAAGCCGGGGGTAAAGGTCGGCCTCGCCCGTGGCGACCAGGCAGAATTTCAGGCTGGAGCCTGCGGATTTCATGTCGGCCACGGCGTAGCGGGCGATGTAATCGTCGGTCGCCTGGTCGCGATGCGATTTGGAGGCCACGACCATCAGGGCGCGGTTGTCGGGGGTGGAGACGCCGATCGGCTTCAGCGGGCCGGGGGTCGCCTTGTCCAGCGCGCCGGTTTCCTCGACCGCTGCGCCATCGGGCAGAGTATAGAAGAGGCGGCCCTGGGCCGGGGCATAGACGACGCCGCGCAGGGGCACGCCGTCCTGGACATAGGCGATGTTCACGGTGAAATCGCCGCGGCGCTGGACGAATTCCTTCGTGCCGTCAAGGGGATCGACGATCAGGAAGGTGGCAGCCGACAGGGCGTGGCTGTCGGCCTGTTCCTCGGTGATCAGGATGACATCGGGGAATTCCGCACGCAGCCCGGCCGAGATCAGCGCATCCGCTGCCTCGTCGGCCTCGGTCACGGGGCTGGAATCGCCCTTGGCCTTCACCTCGAAGTCGGGGCCGTTATAGACCTCCATGATCCGGTCGCCGGCCTCGAGCGCCAGGCGGCGCAGGACGGGGATGAGGCGGTCGAAATCCATCGGTCTCTCCTTCTTTCATGCGGCCCGGCGCGGCTGTTGCTTTTGGCCTGCCTTGGCCCTTATCCTCTGCGCGCAAGGGAACGGCAAGATTTCCCGTTGATGATCGCAGGGATAGAGGCGGGCGGAGGGCCGGATGTTCCGGGCACAGGCAGCACGACCCACGAGGTTGCGGACCGGGTTCGAGCTTCTCGAACTGATCTACCATGTCACGGTGCGCAACCTGCGCAAGTCGCATGGCAATGCCGTCTACGGCATGGTGATGAATGTCATCCAGTCGGCGATGGTCCTGCTCATCTTCGTGGTGATGTTCCATATCCTGGGGCTGAAGCGCATCGCCATTCGCGGCGATTTCATCCTGTATGTGATGTCGGGCGTCTTCATGTTCCTGACCCATACCAAGGCGCTGGGCGCTGTATCCGGGGCCGATGCGCCCGCTTCGCCGATGATGATGCATGCGCCGATGAACCCGATCGTCGCCGTTTCGGCGGCGGCGCTGGCCTCGCTGTATCAGCAGACCTTTTCGGCCGCGGTGATCATGCTGTTCTACCACACGCTGATCGCGCCGCTGACCTTTCACGACCCGGTCGGCATGGTGGGGATGTTCGTGCTGTCGTGGTTTTCCGGCGCCTCGATCGGGCTGATCTTCTATGCGGCAAAGCCCTGGCAGCCGGAGGTGGTGGGCATCCTGTCGACGATCTATGCAAGGGCCAACATGATCGCCAGCGGCAAGATGGTGGTGGCGAACATGGCCTCGCCGCAGTTGCGCAGCTGGTTCGAATGGAACCCGCTGTTCCACACCATCGACCAGGGCCGGGGCTATACGTTCCTGAACTATCACCCGCGCTACACATCGATCGACTATCCGATCTATTGCGCGCTGGCCTGTATCATGATCGGGCTGATGGGGCAGTTCTTCACCTCGCGCTATGCTTCGCTCAGTTGGGGGAAACGGCATTGAAATCAATGTCTTTGCTGCGGTTTGGTGCGGGGTTTGCGCTGGGGCTGGCCCTGGCGGGCGGCGCGGTTCAGGCATGGGCGGAAACGCTGCCCGCCGCCTTCATGGTCAAGGGCGTGGCCGCAAACGACGTGCTGAACATCCGGGCCGAGCCCAGCGCGGGGGCGGCGGTGCTGGGCACGATCGCGCCGCACGCGCTGAATGTCGAAGTGATCGAGATTTCGCCGGACGGCAAATGGGGCAAGGTTGCGGCGGGGGGCGAGGGCAATGGCTGGGTGTCGCTGGCCTATCTGGAGCGCCAACCCGTGCTGGACCCGGCGCTGGTGCCACGGCCGATGACCTGCCTCGGGACGGAACCCTTCTGGTCGCTGGGCCTGTTCGAGCAGGGGGCGGAATGGTCGACACCCGACACGCCGCGCGCGGATCTGGGCGAGGTGACCGAGGCGGTGGCGCCGCAGGGCTTTCACATCAGGGCCGAGGAAGGGCCGGAGCGGGTGTATAACCTGACGATCAGCCGGGAATGGTGCAGCGACGGGATGTCGGACCGGCAGTTCGGTTTCGCGGCCAAGCTGTTCATCGAAAGCCCCGATGGCAATGCGCTGCTGTCGGGGTGTTGCACGCTGGACCATCGGTGAGAGATGGCGGTGTGAGCCCCGCCCTGCGACGTCGGGCCGGCGCTGCGCGGTAGCCTAGCACCCCATCGCGCCAGGCGGGCGCCTGGCGGGCCTTGGGGCGGCAAGGGGCCTGGAATCGCTGCGTTAATCCGGGTCAGGGCGGGGGGTTCGCCCCGCTGCCGATGGTCTGGTGAAGGTCTGGCAATGGTCTGGTCCATGGGCGGGCGCGGCGGGCGTTAACCCTGTTCGGGGCGCGGCTGCGAATCAGCGCGCCGGGGGCGCGGTCAGGCCACGACGCGCAGGGTCAGGTTCAGCCGCCCGCCCTTGGGCAGCAGCGTCGAGGAGCCGGGGCGCAGCCGGTCGATGCCATGCCAGGCCAGACGCGCCGGGCCGCCCATCAGCAGGACATCGCCCGAGCGCAGCCAGACGCTTTGGGTGGGCTGTGACCGCTCCACCCCGCCGATGCGAAAGAGCGCCTCGTCGCCCAGGCTGATCGACAGGACGGGAAAGGAGAAATCGCCCTCGTCGCGGTCCTGATGCAGGCCCATGCGGGCGCCTTCGCCGTAGAAATTCACCAGACAGCAATCGGGATCGCGCGCGAGGCCGGTCAGCGCGCGCCAGACCGCGAGGACCGAGGCCGGGATCGGCGGCCAGTCCATGCCCTGCGGGTGCTGCGGCGCGTAGCGATAGCCCTTGCGGTCGGTGATCCAGCCCAACCGCCCGGCGGCGGTCATCCGCACCGACATCGGCCGCCCGCCGGGCGTGACCGGGGCTGTCAGCGGCGCGGCGGCGACCACATCGCGGATATCGGCCACCATCGCCTCTTGCGCCGCGCGGTCAAGCCAGCCGGGCCAGAGGCGAACGCCCTTGATCTCATACGCGCTGTCCATGGCCAACCTTTACACGCCAGTCTTTGCACAAGCGCCGAAAATTCGCCCCAGACTCTGCGCCACGCCCGTTGCAGGCGCAATTCCACCTGCCTATATACGCCAAGTCCGGCACAGGGCACCTGCCCGGCCGTCATGTAAACCCGCCGAAGGGTGCCGAAGGTTCCGGGCCCCGAGGCGGCGATCGCCTGTATGAAAGGGATATGCACATGGCCAAAGTCATCGGTATCGACCTCGGCACCACCAACTCTTGCGTCGCCATCATGGATGGTTCCGCCCCGCGCGTCATCGAAAACTCGGAAGGCGCGCGCACCACGCCCTCGATCGTGGGCTTCACCGAAAGCGAACGCCTGGTCGGCCAGCCCGCCAAGCGGCAGGCCGTGACCAATGCGGTCAACACGGTCTTTGCCGTCAAGCGCCTGATCGGCCGCCGCGTCGGCGATGCCGAAGTCGAGAAGGACCGCAAGCTGGTACCTTACAACATTGTCGATTCCGGCAATGGCGACGCCTGGGTCCAGGTGCGCGGCGAGAAGTATTCGCCCAGCCAGATCAGCGCTTTCATCCTGCAAAAGATGAAGGAAACGGCGGAATCCTATCTGGGTGAAACCGTCACCCAGGCGGTGATCACCGTTCCGGCCTATTTCAACGACGCCCAGCGTCAGGCCACCAAGGATGCAGGCAAGATCGCCGGTCTGGAAGTGCTGCGGATCATCAACGAACCCACCGCGGCCGCGCTGGCCTATGGCCTGGACAAGAAGGAATCGAAGACGATCGCGGTCTATGACCTTGGCGGCGGCACCTTCGACATCACCATCCTGGAAATCGACGACGGGTTGTTCGAGGTCAAGTCGACCAATGGCGACACCTTCCTGGGTGGCGAAGACTTCGACATGCGCATCGTCAGCTACCTGGCCGACGAGTTCAAGAAAGAGCATGGCGTCGACCTGTCGCTGGACAAGATGGCGCTTCAGCGCCTGAAGGAAGCGGCGGAAAAGGCGAAGATCGAGCTTTCGTCCTCGTCGCAGACCGAGATCAACCAGCCGTTCATCTCGATGGACAAGAACACCGGACAGCCCCTGCACCTGGTGATGAAGCTGACCCGCGCCAAGCTGGAAGGCCTGGTCGAGGATCTGATCAAGAAGTCGATCAAGCCCTGCCAGGCGGCGCTGAAGGATGCGGGCGTCTCGAAGGACGAGATCGACGAGGTCGTGCTGGTGGGCGGGATGACCCGGATGCCGCGCGTCGTGGAAGAAGTGACCAAGTTCTTCGGGAAAGAGCCCCACAAGGGCGTGAACCCTGATGAGGTCGTGGCGCTGGGCGCGGCCATCCAGGCCGGCGTGCTGCAAGGCGACGTCAAGGACGTGGTTCTTCTGGACGTGACGCCGCTGTCCCTGGGCATTGAAACCCTGGGTGGCGTGTTCACCCGGCTGATCGACCGCAACACCACGATCCCGACCAAGAAGAGCCAGGTCTTCTCGACCGCCGAGGACAATCAGAACGCGGTGACGATCCGTGTGTTCCAGGGCGAACGCGAGATGGCGGCCGACAACAAGATGCTGGGCCAGTTCAATCTGGAACAGATCCCGCCGGCCCCGCGCGGCGTGCCGCAGATCGAGGTGACCTTCGACATCGACGCCAACGGCATCGTGTCGGTGAACGCCAAGGACAAGGGCACCGGCCGGGCGCAGCAGATCACCATCCAGGCCTCGGGCGGGCTGTCGGATGACGAGATCGAGAAGATGGTGAAGGATGCCGAGGCGAATGCCGAGGCCGACAAGGGCCGCAAGGAGCTTGTCGAGACCCGCAACCATGGCGAAAGCCTGCTGCATTCGACCAAGAAGTCGCTGTCGGAACATTCCGACAAGGTCGATCCCTCGACCGTCGAGGCGATCGAACTGGCGATGGGCCCCCTGGAAGATGCGCTCAAGGGCGAGGATGCCGGCAAGATCCGCTCGGCGATCCAGAACCTGACCGAAGCGGCGATGAAGCTGGGCGAGGCGATCTACAAGTCGAGCCAGGCCGAAGGCGGCGAGGGCGACGAGGATGGCCCGCGCTCGGTGGATGACGATGACATCGTCGATGCCGATTTCGAGGATCTGGGCAACAACAAGCGGAAGTAACGCCGCTTGAACCGGAAAGAGGGGCGGCCCGGGCAAGGGGCCGCCCCTCGCCGGTTCCGGGAAGGGGGTTTTGCGCATGGCAAAACGCGACTATTACGAGATTCTCGGGGCCTCGAAGGGCGCTACTGCGGAAGAGTTGAAGAAGGCCTATCGCCAGAAGGCGAAAGAGCTGCACCCCGACCGCAATGCCGACAATCCGCAGGCTGAGGCCCAGTTCAAGGAAGTGAACGAGGCCTATGACGTTCTGAAGGACGAGCAGAAGAAGGCGGCCTATGACCGCTTTGGCCATGCGGCCTTTGAAAACGGCATGGGCGGCGGGCGTGGCGGGCCGCAGGGCGGGTTCCAGCAGGGCGATTTCGCCAGCGCGTTTTCCGACGTGTTCGAGGATCTGTTCGGCGATTTCATGGGCGGCCGTGGCGGTGGCGGCGGCGGGCGGGCGCGGGCCCAGCGCGGGTCGGACCTGCGCTACAATCTGCGCATCAGCCTGGAGGAAGCCTGGAAGGGCGTCCAGAAGACGATCAACGTGCCGACCTCGGTCGCCTGTGACACCTGCCGGGGCACCGGCGCGGAAGGCGGCGCCGAGCCGGTGACCTGCCCGACCTGTTCGGGCATGGGCAAGGTACGGGCGCAGCAGGGCTTTTTCACGGTCGAGCGCACCTGCCCGACCTGCAACGGCATGGGCCAGACCATCAAGAACCCCTGCAAGAGCTGCCATGGCGCGGGACGGGTGGAGCGCGAGCGGTCGCTTTCGGTGAATATCCCGCCGGGGGTGGAAACCGGAACGCGGATCCGGCTGGCCGGCGAGGGCGAGGCGGGGCTGCGCGGCGGGCCGCAGGGCGACCTTTACATCTTCATCGAGGTGAAGGAACACGCGATCTTCCAGCGCGACGGCGTGCATCTTTTCTGCCGGGTGCCGATCTCGATGCCCAATGCCGCCTTGGGCGGCGAGGTGGAAGTGCCGGTGATCGATGGCGGGCGGGCGCGGGTCAAGGTGCCTGCGGGCGCGCAATCGGGCAAGCAGATGCGGCTGCGCGGCAAGGGCATGCCGGCGCTGCGCGGCGCGGGCACGGGCGATATGGTGATCGAGCTGGCGGTGGAAACCCCGGTGAACCTGACCGCCAAGCAGAAAGAGCTGCTGCACGAATTCGAGAAACTGTCCGAAGAGAACAACCCCGAGGGCAAGAGCTTCTTCTCGAAGGTGAAGGGGTTCTGGGACGGGATGAAGGGCTGAGGCGCGGGGTGCGTGGGATCGCGCACCCTGCTGCGTGTAGCTGCGCCCGCCGGATTGGGATTTCGTTAATCCTTCCTTCACCAACGCCATGCGAGGCTTGCGCCCATGGCAAAGGGTTTCTCAGAAGCGTCGCTGCCCCTGTTCGACCCGGAAGGGGACGAGGATGAGGTCGTGGCGTTTTCCGCCCTGCCCCAGCGCCTTCCCAGCTATATCGCCGATCACCGCAAACGCCTGCGCAGCCGGTTCCTTGAGGGTGGCGCGGCGGCCATGCCGGATTACGAGCTTTTGGAACTGGTGCTGTTCCGCGCCATTCCCCGGCAGGATGTCAAACCGCTGGCGCGACTGTTGCTGGACACGTTCGGCGATTTCAACCGGGTGGTGACCGCCGCCATTCCCCGGCTGATGATGGTCAGGGGCGTGGGCGAGGCGGTGGTGCAGGAGCTGAAGATCGTCGAAGCTTCGGCCCAGCGCATGATGCGGGCGCGGGTGATGAACCGCCCCGTCCTGTCTTCCTGGGATGCGCTGCTGGACTATTGCCACGCCGCGATGGCGCATCGCGAGACCGAACAGTTCCGCCTGCTGTATCTGGACCGCAAGAATGTGCTGATCGCCGATGAGGAACAGGGGCGCGGCACGGTGGACCATGTGCCGGTCTATCCGCGCGAGGTGGTGAAACGGGCGCTGGAACTGAACGCCAGCGCGCTGATCCTGGTGCACAACCACCCGTCGGGCGACCCGACGCCGTCGGATGCGGATATCTCGATGACGCTGCAGGTGCAGGATGCGGCGCGGGTTCTGGGGATCGTGCTGCATGATCACCTGATCATCGGCAAGTCGCGCGAGTTGAGCTTTCGGTCGGAGGGCTATCTTTAGACGGGTCGGGCATGGGGGATGCAGCCGGCGGACCCACGATAAAGGTTGAGGCGAGGGTTAGGGCGCCGGGTTCTTTTGGAGCGCGGCGAGGGGTTGCCCTGGGGAAGGTGCGTGCGAGCACGCACCCTACGGCGGGCGCGAGACGTCGTTGGGCAATCCAATGCGCGGTGCGGTGGTCCGGGCGGCGGGCGCAACCGAAGTTGGCCTTGCAGGATATGTGCTTGCACGCATCATGCGGGGGGTCGCGGGCGGCGGTTTTTTCCGGCGACGCGCGCCGGAGCCGCCGGGAAGGTGCATCCGGGCAGGCACCCTACGGGCTGGGATCCGGGGTGAAATCGGGCACGACCCACAGTTCGATGCGGCGGTTCAGGCGGCGGCCGATGGCGGTTTCGTCGCAGGCCATGGGCAGGGCCTCGCCAAAGCCTTCGACCCGGGGAAGCTGGTCGGGGCGCAGGTCGGGGGCGAGGGCGGCAAGATCCTGGGCCACGCGGGCGGCGCGTTCCAGCGACAGGGCGCGGTTGGCGCTGGCATCGCCGGTGCCATCGGAAAAGCCCGCCAGGATCAGCGCCTGGGCGGGATAGCTGCCCGAGGCGATCAGACGGGCAAGCTGGGCAAGGTTTTCCTGCGAGGCGGCGTCGAGGGTGGAGGTGCCCTCCTCGAACCGGAAGGTCAGCGACAGGCGGTCGGCGCCGTCCATCACCGCCGCCAGCGCCTTGAGATCGGCCAGGGTCACATCCGCGCCCGCGCCCCGGATGGCGTTCAGAAGGCGCAACCCGTCCTGGGTCATCGGCGCGCGGGTGACGGCGCGGTCGATATAGAGCGATTGCGCCACCACCTTCTCGGCCGCCGGGGTGGCGAGGAATTCCAGGAATTCGCGGGCCAGAAGCGGCAGGCGGCGCGGCGGGGTCAGCAGGTAGAGCGGCAGGGCCAGCGGATAATCCTGCGCCTTGACGGCGATGGGCGTGGGCAGAAGCGGGAAGCCGCAACTGTCGGTCAGCGGCACCGGGCGGGCGGCGGCGGTTTCCGACCGGCCGGTGATGGCCAGCGCCCAGGGGTCGCGGGCGACGGCGGCGTCAAGGCTGGCAAGGTCGGGATGGGTGACGGTGATTGCCGGGTCCATGCCCAGCCGGGCCGCCAGCGCGCGGGCCATGTCGGTTTCCGGGGCAAGGCCATGCAGCACGAGCGGCATGTCGGGGCCGCCCAGTTGCGCCCAGTTGGTGACCTCGCCCGACAGGGCCTTTGCAAGATTGACGGTCGAGACGCGGGGGGTGGGGTTGTCGGGCGCCATGACCGGCACCAGCGCGTCAAGCGCCAGGGGACGGGCGGTGAAGCGGGGGTCCTCGAGGAGCGAGAGGGCCAGTTCCGCGCCGCCATCGGCCAGGGCGGCGGTGGCGCTGTCGGGATCGGCGGGGATGAAGGACAGATCGGCCAGGGTCCTGTCGCCCGCAGGGTCGCGCAGGGTGGCGGCCCAGGCCTGGCCGGGTGCGGGGGTCTGGTCCTGCCAGACCAGGCCACGGGTGGCGGCAAAGGCGCGCAGAAGGCCGGGCAGCAGGCGGGTGCCGGGATCGGCGGCGCCGGTCAGACGAATCGTGGCGCGGGGGGCGATCAGGTCGGGGCAGGCCGGGCCTTCGCAGATCACGCCCTGGGCATCGACTGTCAGCGGACCATAGGCCGAGGCGATGCGGTAGAACTCGCCATCAAAGCCCTGCAAGGTGCCGGTCAGGGTGATGTTGCCTTCGCGTGACGTCAGGGTGACATCCTGCGCGCTTGCGGGCGTGGTGCCGCAAAGGAGCAGCGCGGCGAAAGCTGCCGCGCATCCGGCCCTGAAACGCATGGAACCCCGTGCCCCCTAGTTCTGGGCGGCGAGTGTCACGTTCCCGACGAGATTGTTCAAGACCAAGATATCGCCCAGGGCGTCGCAGCCGGGCATGGCGACGGTCAGGTCGGTGACGGTGGCCTTGCCGTCCCGCGACTGGATGGTTTCACCCAGAAGCGTGCGGTCGCAGGTGGCCGGTGTCACCACCGCCTCGATGACCGGATCGGCGGTCAGGGCGGGGTCGGCGGGCCAGGTGTAGATCTGGGCCAGCATGGGAAGATCAAGCGTCGGGTCGCCAAGGATGACGAGATAGCCGCCCTGGGCCGAGACCGGGGCCTCGGTCGAGACATTGGCGGGGTCGCCATAGCTTTGGCCGCCCTCGACCGCGCGGAGCTGGAAGCTGTCTTCCGCCATCCATTGCACGGCAAAGCGGCGCGGCAGCGGCGTGTCGGGCAGGGCGGCGCGGGCCGTGGTGCTGCTGGCATCGGCGAACAGGACCGAGACCTCGCCCGCCGCGTCAAGGGTGGGCAGGTCAAGCGCAAGCCGACCGCTGGCGTCGAGCCGTTCGGCCAGGGCCAGCCCCGCATGGCGCAGGACGACGCGCTGGCCCGCGGCGCAGGGGGCGTCAAGGGTGAGGGCGATCATGCCGCGCGGGGCTGGGGTCAGCGCAAGATGCGGGGTGCAGTAGGGCGCGGCGGGCGGGGCAAGCCCCGGCAGGCCGGGCAGAAGCACCAGCGGCGGAAGCCGGGGCGTCTCGACCGTGAGGGCGGCAAGTTCGACCTGCGCTGCGGTTGGGGCGGGGGCGGTTTGCGGCCCGGCGGAGACTTTTTCGATCTTCTTCGGCGCGGCGGCAGCGGCCTGGGCCTTTTCATGGCGGCTGGCGGCGAGGTTCTGCGCCAGATGGCCCGCGGCAACCGCCACGAAAAGGACGGCCCCGGCGCGCAGGAGGCTGCGTTTCATGTCCATGGAATCGATCCCGACCCTTTCACAGGCCGATCGTCGTTAAGGATGGGGGCAAAGCCGTGGCAACTTCGCGGAATGTTTCCGCGCCGAGAACCGTCAAAATGCGCCGGGGCGGCCAGAGCCGCCCCGATCTTGCCACAATTCGCCGGAAAAAGCCGACCGGATCAGGCCAGCTTGCCGTGGCAATGCTTGAACTTCTCGCCCGAGCCGCAGGGGCAGGCGTCGTTGCGGCCCGGATTGCCCCAGGTGCCGGGATCGGCCTCGTCAAAGCCTTCCAGACGCGCGCCCGCCATGGCGGACAGGCCAGAACCGGCAGCCGCCGCAGCGGGGGCTGCGCCGGTCGGTTCGGTTTCGCGCGGGGCCCCGGCGGGGGTGGTCGCGGCCACGGGGACGGCGGCACCGCGTTGCTGCTGGGCGGCCAGCATCTGCGCCATCATCTGTTCCTGCTCTTCCTTGGTCAGGGGACGGATGCGGGAAAGCTGTTCGGTGACCTGGACGCGCAGGCCTTCGAGCATGGATTCGAAAAGCTGGAACGCCTCGGTCTTGTATTCGTTCAGCGGATCGCGCTGGGCGTAAGAGCGGAAACCGATGACCGAACGCAGATGTTCCAGCATCAGAAGGTGCTCGCGCCATTTGCCGTCGATCGCCTGAAGCAGAACCTGCTTCTCGATCTGGTCCATGGTCTCGCGACCGAAGGCGGCGGTCTTTTCGGCCATGTAGGTGTCGGAATTCTGGATGATCCGCTCGGACAGGGCCGCCTGGTCCACGCCCTCTTCGGCGGCCCAATCGGCCACGGGCATGTCCATGTTCAGCTTCTCGCGGCCCGCCTGTTTCAGCCCGTCCAGATCCCAGTCGTCATGGTAGGTCTTGGGCGGCAGATACTGGTCGACCAGATCGTCGATGACCTGATGGCGCATGTCGGTGGCGATTTCCGAAATGTCATCGGCCTGCATGATCTCCATGCGCTGGCCGAAGATCGCCTTGCGCTGGTCGTTCATCACATCGTCGAAACGGAGCAACTGCTTGCGGATGTCGAAGTTGCGGCCTTCGACCTTGGCCTGGGCCTTTTCGAGCGATTTGTTGACCCAGGGGTGAACGATGGCCTCGCCTTCCTTCATGCCCAGGGTCGAGAGCACCTTGTCGAGACGTTCCGAGCCGAAGATGCGCATCAGATCGTCATCGAGCGAGAGGAAGAATTCCGACCGGCCCGGATCGCCCTGACGGCCCGAGCGGCCGCGGAGCTGGTTGTCGATGCGGCGGCTTTCATGGCGTTCGGTGCCCAGGACGAACAGGCCGCCTGCGGCGAGCACACGGGCCTTTTCATCGGCATGTTCGGCCTCGATGCGGGCGCGCACCTCGTCGGGGTGAAGATGCGGGTCGGCGGTGATCGCCTCGAGCACCTTCATCTCGACATTGCCGCCAAGCTGGATGTCGGTGCCGCGCCCGGCCATGTTGGTGGCGATGGTCACCGCGCCAAAGCGCCCGGCATCGGCGACGATCTGGGCTTCCTGTTCATGCTGGCGGGCGTTCAGCACATTATGCGGGATGCCGGCCTTCATCAGCAGGTCCGAGAGCGCTTCGGATTTCTCGATCGAGGTGGTGCCGACCAGGATCGGCTGACCCCGGTCATGCGCCTCTCTGATCGATTCGATCACGCCGTCGTATTTTTCCTTGGCGGTGCGATAGACCTTGTCATGTTCGTCCTTGCGCTGGACGGGACGGTTCGTCGGCACTTCCACGACGCCCAGGCCGTAGATCTGCATGAATTCCTCGGCCTCGGTCGCGGCGGTGCCGGTCATGCCGGCAAGCTTTTCGTAGAGGCGGAAGTAGTTCTGGAAGGTCACGCTGGCGAGGGTGACGTTCTCGGCCTGGATCTTGGTGCCTTCCTTGGCCTCGATGGCCTGGTGCAGACCGTCCGAGAGGCGGCGGCCCTTCATCATGCGGCCGGTGAATTCGTCGATCAGCACGACCTCGTTGTCGCGCACGATGTAATGCTGGTCCTTGAAGAACAGCTTATGCGCGCGCAGGCCCTGGTTCATGTGGTGGACGATGGTGGTGGATTCCGGGTCGAACATGTGCTGACCCTCGGGCAGGATGCCCGCTTCGCGCAGAAGAACCTCCATCGCGTCATTGCCTTCGTCGGTGAAGGTGACGCTGCGCTGTTTCTCGTCCAGCTTGAAATGCGCCTCGGTCAGGCTGGGGATCAGCTTGTCGATCTGGGTGTAAAGTTCGGACCGGTCCTGCGCCGGGCCCGAGATGATCAGCGGGGTGCGGGCCTCGTCGATCAGGATACTGTCCACCTCGTCGACGATGGCGAAGAAATGGCCGCGCTGGGCCATCTCTTCGACGCTGCCCTTCATGTTGTCGCGCAGATAGTCGAAGCCCAGCTCGTTGTTGGTGGCATAGGTGATGTCGCAGCGATAGGCCGCGCGCTTTTCAGCCTCGGGCTGGAACGGGACGACGACGCCGCAGGTCAGGCCGAGATGGGCATAGACCTTGCCCATCCATTCCGCGTCGCGCCGGGCGAGATAATCGTTCACCGTGACGACATGGACGCCGCGGCCGGTGAGGGCGTTGAGATAGGCCGGAAAGGTGGCGACCAGGGTCTTGCCTTCGCCGGTGCGCATCTCGGCGATGTTGCCCTGATGCATGAAGATGCCGCCCATCAGCTGCACGTCAAAGGCGCGCAGGCCAAGGGCGCGGCGGGCGCCCTCGCGGCAATTGGCGAAGGCTTCGGGCAGGATCGCATCCAGCGTCTCGCCGCCTTCCTGCACGCGCTTTTGCAATTCGCGCGTCTTGGCGATGATGCCTTCGTCGCTGAGCGCGGCATATTCCGGCTCGAGGGCGTTGACTTGCGCGACGAGCGGACGCGCCGCCTTGACCTTGCGGTCATTGGGCGAACCAAAGACCTTGCGCGCAAGGGAAGTGAGACCAAGCATGACTTCTCCGTAAGGCGGCCGAATACGATTTCGTGTGGGACCTCGGGCTTGCCGGGTTGCATCGCCTTCCATAGAAGGGCCATGAGGACCGGCAGGCCCCGGATCACGCGACTGTCGCGATGTAAGGGGTTGACCGGGCATAGTCAACGTGGCGCGGGTTTTACACGGCCTTTCGGCCGTCCGCTCAGGAGGGTGTGAAATGCTGAAACATCTGCGGCTTTCGGCGGTGCTGGCGCTTTCGGCGCTGATCGCGGCCCCGGTTTACGCCGAGGGCGAGACGGCGGAGACGGTGGTGGCGACGGTCAACGGCACCGAGATCACTCTGGGCCAGATGATCGCGCTGAAGGAAAACCTGCCGCAGCAATATTCCACCCTGCCCGATGACGTGCTGTTCAAGGGCATCCTGGACCAGCTGGTGCAGCAAGAGGTACTGGCGCAATCGGTGACCGCGATGTCCAAGCGCGACGTGGCCAATATCGCCAATGACAAGCGGGGCTATCTGTCGGGCGTGGTGATCGCGGGCGTGGCCAAGGCGGCGGTGACGGATGAGGCGCTGCAAAAGGCCTATGACGACCGTTTCAAGGATGCCGAGCCGCAGAAGGAATATCACGCGGCGCATATCCTGGTGAAAACCGAGGAAGAGGCGAAGAAGCTGAAGGCGGAACTGGACGGCGGGGCGATTTTTGCCGAACTGGCCAAGGCCAATTCGATCGATACCGGATCGGGCGCGCAGGGCGGCGATCTGGGCTGGTTCGGCAAGGGCGTGATGGTCAAGCCCTTCGAGGATGCGGTGATCGGGGCGACGATCGGCAAGGTGACCGATCCGGTGCAATCGGATTTCGGCTGGCACCTGATCCTGGTGTCCGAGACCCGCAATGCCGCCAAGCCCTCGCTTGACGATCTGCGCGAGGAGCTGGCGCAGGAGATCGAGAACAAGGCGATCGAGGATCACCTGAAGACCCTGACCGAGGCGGCCAAGATCGAGAAACCCGGCGAGGGGATTGATCCGGCCGTGCTCAAGGACGCCAAGCTGATCGACTGACCCTCGGGCAATTAGGAGACCGGATCATGGCCAAGACCGACTGGAAAGCCGAGGCGAAGGCGCTGAAGAAAAAGCTGAAGGCCCTGAAGGCCACGGTCAGCGAGACCGTGGCCCCGGTGGCCGAAGCCGTGCAGGAAAAGGTCGCCGAGATGGCGGGCGAAGTGGTGGCGGCGGCGAAGAAGGCGGTGAAACCCGTCTCGCCGCTGGCTCCGGCCAGCTTTCCGGTGCTGCCGCTGATCAAGGGGGCGGAATTCGCCGCCATCGGCGCGGGGGTCAAGTATCAGAACCGCCGCGATGTGATGCTGGTGCGGCTGGCGCCGGGCACCGCGATGGCCGGAGCCTTCACCAGGTCGACCACGCGGTCAGGCTGCGTGCGCGATTGCCAGGCCAAGCTGGCCGCCACGGTTCCTGCGGGCGCGGGCGCGGCGATCGTGGTGAATTCGGGCAATTCCAACGCCTTCACCGGCAAGGTCGGCGATGCGGCCGTGGCGGCGGTGACGGGGGCCGTGGCCAAGGCGCTGGACATGCCGGCTGGGCGGGTCTTCTCGTCCTCGACCGGGGTGATCGGCGAACCCCTGCCGCATGAAAAGATCACCGCCGTGGTTCCGGCGCTGGCGGCCGATCTGTCGGAAGCGGGCATCCAGATGGCCGCCGAGGCGATCATGACCACCGACACTTTCCCGAAAGGCGCGGCGGCGACCGTGCAGGGCGAGGGCGGCACGATCCATATCGCGGGGATCGCCAAGGGCTCGGGCATGATCGCGCCGGATATGGCGACGATGCTGGTCTATATCTTCACCGATGCCAAGGTGACACCGGCGGCCCTGCAAAAGTTGGTCGACCGCAATGTCGGGGCGACGTTCAACTCGATCACCGTCGACAGCGACACCTCGACGTCGGACACGCTTCTGGTGGCGGCGACGGGGCAATCCGCGGCGGCGCCGCTGAAAGGCACGGTCGCCAAGGCCTTTGAGACGGCGCTGGCCGGGGTGATGCAGGATCTGGCGCTTCAGGTGGTGCGCGATGGCGAGGGCGCGACCAAGATGGTCGAAGTGCGCGTCAGCGGCGCGGCCAGTGACGAGGATGCCGCGAAACTGGCCTTCGCCATTGCCAATTCGCCCCTGGTGAAGACGGCGGTGGCGGGCGAGGACCCGAATTGGGGCCGCATCGTCGCCGCCATTGGCAAATCGGGCGCTGCGGCCGACCGCGACCGGCTGTCGATCCGCTTTGGCGATATTCTGGTGGCCGAGAAGGGCTGGAAAGCGCCGGGCTACAGCGAAGAGGCCGGGGCCGCCTATATGAAGCAGCCGGAGCTGGTGATCGCGGTCGATCTGGGCCTGGGCCGCGCCAAGCGCCGGGTCTGGACCTGCGACCTGACCGCCCGCTACATCGAGATCAACGCCGATTACCGCTCGTGATCTTCATCCTGGCGAAAATGAACCACGGGGGCCCGGGGATGTGAAACCCCCGGGCCATCCGACAGCGCGAAGGCCAGTCATGAAAACCCTGCTCGTCTCTGCCGTCGCCCTGGTCGATGCCGATGGACGCGTGCTGCTGGCCCAGCGCCCGCCGGGAAAATCGCTGGCCGGGCTGTGGGAATTTCCGGGCGGCAAGGTCGAGCCGGGCGAGACGCCCGAGGCCTGCCTGATCCGCGAGCTGAAGGAAGAGATCGGCATCGACACCTGGGCCTCGTGCCTGGCGCCGCTGACCTTTGCCAGCCATACCTATGAGGATTTCCACCTGCTGATGCCGCTGTTCGTCTGCCGGCGCTGGGAGGGAATCGCCGAAGCGCGCGAGGGGCAGACCCTGGCCTGGGTGGCGCCGTCAAGGTTGCGCGACTATCCGATGCCGCCCGCAGACCTGCCCTTGATCCCTATCCTGCGCGATTGGCTGTGAATGTGGCAGGTCCGCCACGATTTGCGCGATAATTCCGCTTTGTGGAAACAGTCAGAGTGGTTATCGTCTTGGGACGCACAATCCTTGGGGGGGGAAACTATGCTGCGCACTATCGCCATTGGTGAACATGTTTCGGTTCAAGGTCTGCTTGTGGGCAATACCGCAGATGGCCGGGTGATGATCAAGGTCGGGGACAAGGTCTTTACGGGCTTTCCGGTGAACACGGTGCGCGCCGCCTGATCGGCGCGCCTGCGGCAAGGCGAAGGCCGGTGCCAAAGCAAAGGCCGGGCAATGCCCGGCCCTTTTCATTTTCAGGATCGCGGCGCGATCAGGCCAGCGTGCGCTGAACCTCTTCACGCTCGAAGATTTCGATCACGTCGCCCGCGCGAATGTCTTCGTAGCGTTCGAAGGCCATGCCGCATTCGGTGCCGGACTGGACTTCCTTGACCTCGTCCTTGTGGCGCTTGAGCGTCTTGAGCGTGCCTTCGTGGATGACCACGTTGTCGCGCAGAAGCCGCACGCCCGCCGACCGCCGGGCCACGCCCTCGGTGACGATACAGCCCGCCACATTGCCGACGCCGGTGATGCGGAAGACTTCCTTGATCTGGGCATAGCCGATGAAATGCTCGCGCATTTCGGCCTTGAGCAGGCCCGAGGCGGCTTTCTTGATGTCGTCGATCAGGTCGTAGATGATCGAGTAATAGCGGATCTCGACACCCTTCTGCGAGGCGGACGAGCGCGCCGTGGCATTGGCCCGGACGTTGAAGCCGATGATCGGCACGCTGGAGGCTTCGGCCAGGTTGACATCGCTGTCGGTGATCGCGCCGACGCCGTAGTGCAGAACGCGGACGCGGACCTCGTCATTGCCCACTTTTTCCAGCGCCTGGACGATGGCTTCGGCAGAGCCCTGCACGTCGGCCTTCACGATGACCGCCAGCTCGGCCACGTCCTTGTCAGCCTTGGCCTTGGCCATAAGCTGTTCCAGCGTGGTCGCGGCACCGGCGGCGGCGCGTTTGTCCTTGGCGGCTTTCTCGCGGTAATCGGCGATCTCGCGCGCTTCGGCTTCGGATTTCACCACGTCCAGCGTGTCGCCGGCGGACGGCGTGCCGTCGAGACCCAGAACCTCGACCGGGACCGAGGGTCCGGCTTCGGTGATGGTCTCGCCCTTGTCGTTGACCAGAGCGCGGACCTTGCCCCATTTCTCGCCGACGACGAAGATATCGCCCTTCTTGAGCGTGCCGTTCTGCACGAGGACGGTGGCGACCGGGCCGCGGCCAACATCGAGCTTGGCCTCGATCACCGCCCCGCGCGCGGCGCGGTTCGGGTTGGCCTTGAGGTCGAGAAGTTCGGCCTGAAGGCTGATCGCCTCAAGCAGGGCATCGAGACCCTTGCCGGTCTTGGCGGAAACCTCGACATCCTGCACGTCGCCCGACATGGCTTCGACGATGACTTCGTGTTGCAGAAGATCGGTCCGCACCTTCTGCGGATCGGCCTCATACTTGTCGATCTTGTTGATCGCCACGATCATCGGCACCTTGGCGGCCTTGGCGTGGTTGATCGCCTCGACCGTCTGGGGCATCACGGCGTCATCCGCCGCCACCACCAGCACGACGATATCGGTCACATTCGCGCCGCGCGCCCGCATCGAGGTGAAGGCGGCGTGGCCGGGCGTGTCGAGGAAGGTGATCAGCTGGCCGTTCGGCGCCGTCACCTGATAGGCACCGATGTGCTGGGTGATGCCACCGGCTTCGCCCGAGACGACATTGGTCTTGCGCAGCGCGTCGAGAAGCGAGGTCTTGCCGTGGTCGACATGGCCCATGATCGTGACGATCGGCGGGCGGGTCAGCAGGTTCTCGGCCTTGTCGACGACAGTGTCGATCGCCTGTTCCACATCGGCATCGGTGACGCGGACGGCGCGGTGGCCGAATTCCTCGATCACCAGTTCGGCGGTGTCTGCGTCGATGGCCTGATTCATGGTGACCATCATGCCCATCTTCATCAGGCTCTTGACCACATCGGCGGCCCGTTCGGCCATCCGGTTGGCAAGTTCGCTGACGACGATGGTTTCGGGCAGCTGCACGTCGCGCACCTGCTTTTCGGCCTTGTGGCCCAGACCCAGCGCCTTGGCGCGGGCCTTTTCCTGCTTGCGCTTGATCGCGGCAAGGCTGCGCTGGCGGCCGCTTTCGTCGCCCGTCGCATCGGCCAGGGTCAGCTTGCCCGCCCGGCGGCCTTCGTCGCCGCGCTTGGCACCGCGGTCGGTGTCACGGTTCTCGCGCTCGCGGTCGGTCTTGCGCGGGGTCGAGCTGGGCCTGTTCCCGTCATCGCCGGTCGGGCGCGGACGCGCCTGGCCGGTGGAGCGGTCGGTGGGCGTGGCTTCGGCCGGGGCCGGGCCATTGGCCGAAGCCGCCTGCGGGGCGACCGGCTGGCGGCGCTGGGTGCCCAGCACATCGGCCTTGCGCTGCGCGGCACGGGCCTCTGCCTCGGCTGCGGCTTCGCGCTTGGCGCGTTCCTCTTCCTCGGCCTTGGCGCGGAGCGCGGCTTCGCGCTGGCGATCCTCGCGCTCTTTCGCCTCGATCTCTTCGCGGCGGCGCTGGCGCTCTTCCTCGCGTTCCTTTTCCTCGGCGGCGCGGCGGGCGGCATCTTCCTGCTCGCGCGCCTTGGCCAGACGCAGCGCGTCGAGCCGGCGCTGCATCTCGGCTTCGGAAATGCCGGCCGGCCGCTTGGCCGGATCGCTGAAGGCACCGGGCGCGGACCCGCCGCCCGCTGCCCCGCTGGGGCCAGGCTTGGCGGGCGTCGGCACGACAACCCGCTTGCGCTTGGTCTCGACGACCACCGCATGGGTGCGGCCATGCGAGAAGCTTTGCTTCACTTGGCCGGAACGGGGGGTGCCACCCAACCCGAGGGGTTTCTTGCCGTCAGTATCGCTCATGCGTCCTTCGTATCCTTCCCGGCGGAATTTCCGCCGTCCCGCTGCCCGGTTTCGCTTGCGCTTTCGCGCAGCCCGGCCAGCCTTGCCGCTTCCTCTACAACACGGGTCGTGAGTCCACCAGCCGCAAGCGCGGCGTGTATGGCACGTTCCCGGCCGAATGCCAAACCGATTTCCCCCGCCGTAAGGCAGGAAATCAGGGTGTTTTCGCCTTCCGGGGCCCGAAGCTTGGTCTTGCCGCGCTCGGAGCCGTCTGCCGCCTGAATCAGGACCCTTGCCTGGCCCTTCTCAAGCCATTCCTTCACCTTCTCATAGCCGGTGACCGCGTCGCCTGCCTTGCGGGCCATGGACAGAAGGTCCAGCACCCGCCGCGTGACCAGCGCCTCGACCATATCGGCGAGGTCCGGCGGGGCCTTGACCGGCTGGCGCGCGGCGCGGGCGAACAGGCCCTTGGTCGCCGCGCGGGCGATCAACGCCCTGTCGGCCGAGACGTAAAGCCCGCGCCCCGGCAGCTTGGCCGCCACATCGGGCACCACCTGGGCCTCTGGCCCAATGACGAAACGGATCAGCCCCGCCTTGGGGCTGACCTCGCCAGAGGCAATGCATTTGCGCTCTGGCTCGTCCCGCAATTTTTCCCGGCCGCCGCGCGTCATGGCGCGTTCCCGAGGCCTGAGATCAGGCCCCGGTCTCCTCGTCGGCTTCGGCCTCGTCACCTTCTTCCTCGGCGGCGGCGGCCATTTCGGTCGGGTCGACCCAGCCCAGCATGACACGCGCGGTCATGACCAGGGTCTGCGCTTCTTCCAGGCTCATGTCGAAGGGTTCGAGAATGCCTTCATCCTTCTTGCGCTGACCGTTTTCGGTCGTCCAGCCGCCGGCCAGTTCCCAGTCGGCGCAGGTGGCAAAGTCCTCGAGCGTCTTGATGCCTTCCTTGCCCAGCGCCTCAAGCATCTGGGGGGTGAGACCTTCGAATTCAATAAGGCTTTCCTCGACACCCATGGACCGGGCCGCTTCAAGCGCCTTCTTGGCCTGCTCTTCCAGGAAGTCGCGGGCACGGGCCTGAAGCTCGTCAGCGGTGCCTTCGTCGAAGCCGTCGATCGACAGCAGCTCGTCGAGATCGACGTAAGCCACTTCTTCCAGATTGGTGAAGCCTTCCGAGACCAGAAGCTGGGCCATCATCTCGTCCACGTCCAGCGTGTCCATGAACAGCTTGGTGCGTTCGGCGAATTCGGCCTGACGGCGCTGCGATTCCTCGGCTTCGGTCAGGATGTCGATGTCGAGACCGGTCAGCTGCGAGGCGAGGCGGACGTTCTGGCCGCGGCGGCCGATGGCAAGCGAAAGCTGCTCGTCCGGGACCACGACCTCGATCTTGCCGGCGTCTTCATCGACCACGACCTTGGAGACCTGGGCCGGTTGCAGCGCGTTCACAAGGAAGGTCGCCTGGTCCTGGTTCCACGGGATGATGTCGATCTTCTCGCCCTGAAGCTCGTTCACAACGGCCTGCACGCGCGAGCCGCGCATACCGACGCAGGCGCCGACCGGGTCGATCGAGTTGTCATAGGAGATGACGGCGATCTTGGCGCGCGAACCAGGGTCGCGGGCGACAGCCTTGATCTCGATGATGCCGTCGTAGATTTCCGGCACTTCCATCTTGAAGAGTTCGGCCATGAATTGCGGGTCGGTGCGCGACAGGAAGACCTGCGGGCCACGCACTTCGCGGCGCACGTCCTTGATGTAGCAGCGCACGCGGTCGCCGATGCGATAGGCCTCGCGGCCGATCTTTTCGTTGCGGCGCAGGATGCCTTCGCCACGGCCGATATCGACGATGACGTTGCCATATTCCTCGCGCTTGACGACGCCGTTGATGATGCTGCCCTTGCGGTCCTTGAATTCGTCATACTGGCGGTCACGCTCGGCCTCGCGCACCTTTTGCAGGATGACCTGCTTGGCCGATTGCGCGGCGATGCGGCCCAGATCGACGGGCGGAACCTCGTCGACGATCTCGTCGCCGATCTGCGGGTCGGCGAGATAGTTCTTGGCCTGCTTGACGGTCAGCTGGGCGTGGTGGTTTTCGACCAGATCATCCTCGACCACGGTGCGGATGCGGGCAAAGCTGGCACGGCCGGTCTTGCGGTCGATCTTGACGCGGATGTCCATCTCGGCGCCGTAACGCGACTTGGCGGCGCGGGCGAGGCTGTCTTCCATCGCCTGGATCACCAGATCCGGGTCGATCATCTTTTCCCGCGCCACCGCCTCGGCGGTTTGCAGAAGCTCCAGCTGGTTGGCCGATGTAATCGCCATGGGTCTCTCTCCCGCTTTTCAGTGTTTCGTCTCGGGGGCGTCGCTGTCCTCGTCGCCCTCGGAAATTTCATGGGTCTCGTCGAAGCCGCCCTCTTCGGGCAGCGCCACTTTCTTCTGGCGCAGCATCTCGGCGATCAGCAAGTCGGTGAGGATCAGCTTGGCATCCGACAGCCAGTCAAAGCGCAGGCCGATGGTGACGTCCTGGCCGCCCTCTTCGATCTCGATCAGCACCTCGTCACCCTCGATGCCCATCAGCCCACCCTTGAAGCGGCGGCGGCCGTCGATCAGCTCGGTCGTCTCGATGCGGGCTTCCCAGCCTTTCCAGGTCTCGAAATCCTTGAGACGGGTCAGCGGGCGGTCGATGCCGGGCGAGGAGACCTCGAGCGTATACATGTCCTCGATCGGGTCTTCGACGTCGAGGACGGCCGAAACGGCGGTGGAGATCGCACCGCAATCTTCCACGCCGATGCCGCCCTCGGGCTTGTCGGCCATGATCTGGAGGGTCTTCTGCACCTTGCCATGGCCGCCCATCAGGCGCAGGCGGATCAGTTCGAAGCCCAGGCCCTCGATCACCGGGCCGACGATCTCGGCCAGGCGGCGGTCGATGGCGGTCTTTGCGATCAGCTCGTTCATGCAGGTTCCAAAACAAAAAAGCGGGCCCGAGCGGCCCGCCTGTGACTTTCGGTAGCTTCGGGTGTGGACCCCGAAACCGCTGTTGAGCGGGGATATACGCATCGGGGGATGAGTCTGCAAGTCGCTTGTCACCAACCAGCAGGTTTTCCAATCTTTGCGCCGCCGCGCCCGATCACCGGGTCAGGAAATTGGCTGCGCGACAGCATAGAAGGCGTAGCGTGCCTGATGAAGCTGGACACTTCGCGGTAGCGCTTCCCAGGAGTATTCGCTTCAAGCCAGCCGATCCCGACGATCTTCCCGATCTCTTTGCACACCATCTTGAGAGGCTCGCATAGGTCACTGTCTTGCGAGATGATCAACGCCACTTGGAAGCGCTCGTTGAAGGCGTCATTGAGCAGATGGGATGCCAGGTTCACATCAGAACCCTTCTCTTCGGTGTCGTGGACCTCAACGAACTTGGCTGGATTCGAGACCAGCGGCCGCATCTTAGTCTTGGGCAGAAACCGGCCTTTGTGGATCGTCAGTTCTGGGATGGTTCTCAACGCGCGAAGATATGCTTGCTGTCGTCGAGGTGCGTCTGGGTCTCCACTTCGGGGACTCACATCGGCGGTGAAATACCTGATCGAAGCGATAACATCCCCCGGATCAAGAAGTTCTTGCGAGAGCAGCTTCAGATCCAACCATTTGTAGGATGTACCCTTGAGGCCTCGATAGTAGAGGTTAAACCCATCAACATAGACAAAGGCCTTCAAAAGATACCTCCGCGCAGATACAGCAAGGGCCGCCGGGGTTGCCCCCATAGCGGCCCTTGAACTGGTAGACTTGCTACCAGCCGGTACGACTAGAATGTAGGCGCGGACTCGTTTTCAGTCAAGAGTCAAGCGTTTTTTCAAGATATTGCGGCATCAATAACTGTAGATACTAAACGTACAGGAATTACACCCGCCGGAACACCATCACCAACCCGCGGTCGTCCTTGTGCGGGTGTTCCGCGCCTTCGTAGATCGGGATGTCGCGCCAGGCGATGGGGGTGATCTTGCCGGCCGCGGTCAGGCGGGCCAGGGCCGAGCCGAAGCCCGCGCCGTCAAGCACCGGGCCGATGGTGCCACAGGCGAAGACGGCGCCCGGGCGGGTGATGCGAAGAAGTTCGGGGAAACATTCCGGGCCGACATGGCCATGGGTGAAAGTGCCGCAAGAGACCACGGCGTCATAGCTGGCATCGGGGATGTCGAGCGTCTGGGTCAGGTCGCCCAGTATGAGATGGCGGTAGAGGCCCTTCTCGCGCGAGACGTCGAGCATTTCGGGCGTGATGTCGATGGCGTCGACCACGCGGCCGCGCAGATGTTCGGCCACAAGGCCGGTTCCGGCGCCGATGTCGAGGATTTCGGCAGAGGTCGCGATTTCCGAGGTCAGGATCGCGGCGATCTCGCGCGGGGCGATATAGCCCCAGGCGCGGCCGAAGCTTTCGTCATAGGTCTCGGCCCAGGCGCCATACATGCGGCGGGCCTCGTCGGGACCGTTGATTTCATAGGCTTCTTCGAGATCGTATCCGTCGAGCGACATCGGGGGTCTCCATGAGGGGTCGGCGGCATAAGGGCACGGCGAGGTGACAGGCGGATGACGGCGGAAAGCCGCCGGTGCGCGGGCCGGGGAACTTCTGTCGCTGCCGTGTGTTGCCCTTGACCGGGGCTTTGCCGATACTGGGGCCAAGAGCGGTGGGGTGCAGGGTGACGGGCAGGCGGATGAGCAGCGCTGGACGGCTGGGGCGGCAGGTTGGGGCCGCGGTTCTGGCGCTTGCGCTGGCCTTGCCAGCCGCGCCGCTGGCGGCGCTGGACCGCATCGATTTTCAGGTGGCGGGCGGCGATGACGATCTGGCCAAGCTTCTGCGGCAATCGTCGCTGCTGATCGCCCAGCGCAACGAGAAACTGACCGATCCGCAGGATCTGTTCGCCGCCGCGCGGGCCGATTACGCGCGGCTTCTGGGCGCGCTGTATGCCGAGGGGCATTACGATGCGGTGATCCATATCACCATCGACGGGCGTGAGGCGGCGGGGATCGCCCCGCTCAACGCGCCACAGCGGATCGGGGTGATCGCGGTCAGCATCGACCCGGGCAAGAAGTTCACCTTTTCCAAGGCCGAGATCGCGCCTCTGGCGCGGGGGACGGCCCTGCCTGACGGGTTCAAGGCGGGCGAGACGGCCAGGTCCGGGGTGATCGAAGAGGCGGCGGATGCGGCGATCCTGGGCTGGCGCGAGCGTGGCCATGCCAAAGCGGCGGTGGCGCGGGATGATATCGTTGCCGATCACCGCGCCACGACCCTTGCCGCCGAGATCGTCATGGCGCCGGGGCCGGAGCTGAAATTCGGCGGCGTCACGGTGCAGGGTGCCGAGCGGATGGAAGTGCGGCGGATCGTGAAGATCGCGGGGCTGAAAACCGGCGAA
>Ga0209369_1000404_pt1 | contig 63718 bp, 53 predicted proteins | sample EBPBio142010_DNA_FD_185865 | JGI IMG/M metagenome (GOLD analysis project Ga0209369, IMG submission 185865) | Wastewater treatment Type I Accumulibacter community from EBPR Bioreactor in Madison, WI, USA - Reactor 1_10/4/2010_ DNA (SPAdes)... | ecosystem: Engineered > Bioreactor > EBPR >...
CGCATCTTTTCGATCTATATGATCATCACCATGCTCGGCCTGCTCTGCGGGCAGTACATCCTGCCGTTCGGCGATGCGGGAACGCAGACGCTCTTCATCATTTGTGCCATCATCTATGCAAGCGCACTGCTTCCAACCGCCCTTTCAAGCGCGCAGTCACCCAATCCGCTGACGCAGGTTTCGCTCGATTTGAAGGGACTTTATCGACGGTCACCTGCTGCGGCTGTTGGCTCGCTGATTGCAGGTATCGTTGCAGGTACCTGGAACTTCCTCGCCGCGATTTACGGTGAGATGAATGGCCTCTCCACCTTCGGCATCGCCACAATGCTTGCCTGCGCCATGATCGGTGGCGCTATCTTCCAGTACCCGCTCGGACGGGGATCGGACTTTGTCGATCGTCGCTATGTCATGGTGATCGCCGGTGTCATCGGCTTTGCCTTGTCGATGGTGATGGTGCTGTTCCACCCCACCTCGCCCTATGCGCTTTACGCGATGATGTTTCTGTTCGGTTCGGTGATTTATCCGATCTACAGCCTCAACGTCGCTCACGCCAATGACTACGCAGATGCCAGCGAATTCGTGAAGGTCTCCGGCGGGTTGCTGATTATTTACGGCGTGGGCAGTGTCATCGGGCCTGCCCTTTCCGGCCCGTTGATGGATATGATTGGCGCATCGGGCTTCTTCGTAACTATGGCCATCGCCTACGGCTTATACGGCCTGCATGCCTTCTGGCGTATCCGCCGCTTCGAGCGCCCGGCGATCAGCGACCAGAAGACCGAGTACAAATTCCATACGCCGGACGGCCAGTCCACGCCGGAGACCATGCAGCTCGATCCCCGTGCAGAAGGCACATCCGGTCAAAGCTGAATTCATTGCGTCTGCGGTGCGTTAACCTTGTGGGGCGCAATCGAAAGCTTGTGCTCGCGGTAAATGATGAAACCGCCCGCCGCCATGACGATGGCGCTACCGGCCAGCATTTCGAAGGTCGGAATATCGCCGAACAGCAGAAAGCCAATGGCTAGTCCCAGCAGCATCGACGTGTATTCGAATGGAGCAATCGTCGACATCGGCGCATGGCGATAGCACTCGGTCAGAAGAATCTGGCCGACGCCCCCGGCAAAACCAGCACCGACCAGCATGGCAAGCTGCGACCAGTTCAGCACGATCCAGCCAAAAGGAAAGCTCACCAAGGAAATGACGCTCGCGGATATGGAAAAGTAGATCACGATGGTCGAGGTGCGTTCCGTCTGCACGAGGCGACGTACAAGCATCATCGCCACCGCAGACAAGATAGCCGCACCAAGAGCGGCGAACGCACCCATGGCCTCGTCATGCCCCATACTACCGCCGGAAAAAACCGTCAGCCGCGGCCAGATGATGACCATCACCCCACCAAGCCCGATGAGAACCGCGCTCCAGCGATAGAACCGCACGACTTCATGCAGGATGACCGCGCCAAGAATGACGGTAATCAGTGGTGAAGCGTAGTTGATCGCGATTGCTTCGGGCAGCGGTAGCTTGGTGAGAGCGAAAAAGCTCATCGACATGGAACAGACACCCACCAGTCCGCGCCAGAAATGGCTGAAACCGTTCTGGGTGCGGAACACGCCAGAAAGCTGCCCGCGCCACCCCAGATAGAGCAATATCGCAAAAATGGCGAAGAACGACCGGAAGAAGATCAATTGTCCGACAGGCACGCCTTCAGCTGCTTTCAACAAGGTGGACATGGCGACAAAAACAGCAACGGAAGCGATTTTGAGACCGATGCCGAGCATCGGGTTCGTTTCAAGATGGGCAGCCTCGACAGGCGCGCTCGCATGAGCGTTCACAACGCAATTCCTTAAAACATGAAATGCAGGTTCGCCCAAAGCATTCGAGCGCCTGTTTTCTTATTCCTGTTTGTGACACAGCACCAGTAGCACAAGGTTCAAGCTGAAAATTATTTGGCAAAGCGCGTGCTGTTTGTTTTGTCGCATTATACGAAGCATCGAAGCGGGAATACAAATCAATCCAGTGAACTGATTTCCCCGCGCAGACGCTTCGCAGTTTTGCTGGAAATGTTCAGGTCACAAAAGGCCAGTTGGTTGTTCTGGAATTGAGTTTCCCTTGGCGGCAATTTTAGGTACGAATCCAACATCGTGAGTTCAATGAGAGTTCAGGGAGAGAGTTTCGCTATGCGTACTGAAACCGGCCAGACATTTCGTCTCGAAGATTACCGTCCGACCCCTTACGCCATACCTGAGACGAAACTGGACTTCTCCCTGGAACCGGAAAAAACCATCGTCCGTGCCACCCTCACGATTGAGCGTCGCGATGGCACTGCAGCTGGTACGCCATTGATTCTCGATGGTGACGAACTGAAACTCGTCAGCATCGCCATCGACGGCAAGCAACTCGCCGACAACAGCTATATCGCAACGCCCGATCAGCTCGAAATCAGCGACCTGCCAGAAGGCAAGCGCTTCACGCTTGAAGTCGTGACGGAAATCAATCCGACCACCAACCGCCAGCTATCCGGCCTCTATCGTTCAAGCGGCGTCTATTGCACGCAGTGCGAGGCAGAAGGTTTCCGCCGTATTACCTATTATTATGATCGCCCGGATGTTCTGTCAGTCTATACCGTGCGGGTTGACGCTAACGAACAAGCCGCTCCTATTCTTCTGTCCAACGGCAATCCGGTCGAGAGCGGATCGGTCGAAGGCACGCCGGACCGGCATTTCGCCATCTGGCATGACCCGCACCCAAAACCATCCTATCTCTTCGCGCTTGTTGCCGGATCGCTCGGCGTCGTGAAGGATCACTTCACCACGAAGTCAGGACAACCGGTCGATCTGGCGATCTATGTCGAGCATGGCAAGGAAGGCCGCGCACTCTACGCGATGGATGCATTGAAACGCTCCATGCGCTGGGATGAGGAGAAGTTTGGTCGCGAATATGATCTCGACGTCTTCAACATCGTTGCCGTTTCCGATTTCAACATGGGCGCGATGGAGAACAAGGGGCTCAACGTCTTCAACGACAAATATGTGCTGGCCGACCCCGAAACCGCTACCGACGTTGACTATGCGGGTATCGAGGCGGTCATCGCACATGAATATTTCCATAACTGGACCGGAAACCGCATCACCTGTCGCGACTGGTTCCAGCTCTGCCTCAAGGAAGGCCTGACGGTCTATCGCGATCACGAATTCTCCGCCGATGAGCGCTCGCGCCCGGTTAAGCGCATCGCCGAAGTGAAAATTCTCAAGGCGCAGCAATTCCCGGAAGATGCCGGACCACTCGCTCATCCCGTGCGCCCGCGCGAATATCGCGAGATCAACAATTTCTATACGGCGACCGTCTATGAAAAAGGTTCGGAAGTCGTGCGCATGATCCGCACGATCATTGGGCCTGAGCTGTTCCGCAAGGGTATGGACCTCTATTTCGAGCGCCATGACGGGGAAGCCGCAACTATCGAGGATTTCATCAAGGTCTTCGCCGATGTTTCCGGTCAGGACTTTTCACAGTTCGCGCTCTGGTACGATCAGGCCGGAACGCCGAAGGTGGAAGCTGCTTTCTCCTACGATGCTGCGAAGGAAACCTTCTCGATTGAACTGGCACAGTCGCTGGGGGCAACGCCCGGACAAACAGTCAAGAAGCCGATGCATATCCCGATAGCTTTCGGCCTTATCGGAACTGACGGCGAGGATATGGTTCCAACATCCGTCGAAGGTGGGGACGTGCGCGGCGACGTTATTCATCTGCATCGTCCGTCCGAAACGATCGTCTTTCATGGCATCAAGGAACGCCCTGTTCCGTCGCTGTTGCGCGGGTTCTCGGCTCCCGTAAACCTGTCGGCGCCCCTATCGGACGATGATCGTGCATTCCTGGCCCTGAACGACAGCGATCCGGTCGCCCGCTGGCAGGCATTGACCGGAATTTTCAACCAGGCTCTGCTTGAAGGCGCCAAGCGTATCCGCGGCGGTCATGCACCGGCAGTTGACGATAAAATCATCGAACTTGCCGGAAACGTTGCTTCCGACGAAACGCTTGATCCAGCCTTCCGCGCGCTCTGCCTCACGCTGCCGAGCGAAAGCGACATCGCGCGCGAAATGGGCAGCAATGTCGATCCGGATGCGATTCTCGCCAGCCGAAACCACTTCGTGGACGCCATTGCCGCCCGTTATGCTGGCGATTTCACCAAGCTCTACGATGCCCTGAAACAGGACGGCGCCTTCTCGCCAGATGCAGGCGCGGCAGGCAAACGTGCCTTGCGGAACGTGCTGCTCGATTATCTGAGCCGTCACGAGAAAAGCCAGAAACGGGCCACCAGCCAGTTCGCCAATGCGGATAATATGACCGACCGCTTCGCGGCCCTGGCCGTGCTGGTACACCGCTTTGGTGATACGAACGAGGCAAAGGACGCACTGGCAAGTTTCGAACGCCAGTTCGGCAAGGATGGTCTTGTGATGGACAAGTGGTTCAGCGTGCAGGCGAGCCGTCCCGGCGACGAAGCCTTGCAGGCCGTGCGCGATCTTACGAAACACGCCCTCTTCTCGCTCGACAATCCAAACCGCGTCCGCTCGGTGATTGGTTCGTTCTCGGCATCCAATCCAACCGGCTTCAACCGCAAGGATGGTGCGGCCTACCAATTCTTTGCAGATACGATCCTGTCCATCGATCCGGAAAATCCACAGCTTGCCGCACGGCTTCTGACGGCGCTTCGCTCCTGGCGTTCGCTTGAAGAGACCCGCCGCGAACATGCAAGGGCAGCGCTGGCGCGGATTTCGGGCGCGGGCAAACTGTCTACCGACCTGCGCGATATCGTGGACCGCACTCTCGCCTGATTCGCGACCTATCCTGATCGTTGTGATGATTTGCTCGCTCCTACTGCTTAACCGGCAATCGGAACGAGCCTTTTCATGCTGATGAACGCAGAGGCGGTGGACGGTCAGCTTTCGTGAGTCTTTTCATGCCTTTAGGCGAATCAGATGCAATATCGAATCCACTTAAGAGCTTGAGATTCATGAATAATTCGGCTGATGAAAACCCCGATTTTTACGCCTCGTTAACGAATTCGCTGGACAGCGCGAATCACTTTTGATTCATTGATGACATTCGGAGGTGGCGTATTCCGAATCACTTCACTCGCAGGGAATTCACGAGGGACCATTATATGGCGAGCACCGACGCGTATGGCGCGCCGGCGGGGACGCATTGCGAATCCGGTCGGAAAAGAAGGAAAGGCAAGCTCTCGGGCCATGTCAGTCTTCTTGCTGGTCCGGCCTATGGCAAGTTCATCTCAATCGAGCCTGTCCTGCGACGCCTCGTTCCAGCGCTCATCATTATCTTTCTGATTATTCTCGGCGTAGCGCGCGTCTTTTCGATGCTGGCGTGGCGGGAAGATATCGAGCAACAGCATAAGGCATTTCTGTCGGCTGCAACCGCCAATCTTGCACAGATGATCGAACGTGTTGCCAACGGCACCGACGCGGGCGCACAGATCGCCGCGAAGGATATTCAGGACACAATAGCGGAGTTTCGCTCGCGTGGGCTGTCCTCGTCCGGCATGACGCTTGCCGTCATCGACCCGCAATCCTCCGTGGTCGCAATATCCGGCCCGATATCCGATCTGTCCGGCAAGCCGGTCGATACGATCCTTACCGAAGCGCAGCCGTTATTCCTGTTTGCAGAACGTGCAGGCGTGCTGAAAGTCATGCTGCAAGGTGAACCGGCTTTCGGCGCCTTGTCCAAGCCGATGACCCTGCCCTATTCCGTTATCGCCGTCGAACCGGAAAGCACGATCTTTGCGGAATGGCGCCGGGCAGTGTCGCTCAATGTGACGCTCTTCGCAGGCACGACCGGCGTGATGTTCGCCATCCTTTACGCCTATTTCAGCCAGGCGGCGCGGGCCCGTGAAGCCGACGATCTTTCCGGCCAGATCCAGCGCCGTATCGATCTGGCTCTGGGGCGTGGTCGCTGCGGCCTGTGGGATTGGGACATGGCACGCGGTCGCATTTACTGGTCGCGCTCCATGTATGAGATGCTAGGCTACGAAGCGCAGGATGCAGTGCTGCCTTTCGGCGATGTGGCTGCAATCATCAACACGGAAGATGGCGACCTCTATTCCATCGCCGAACAGGCTGCCGCAGGCGATATCTCGCACGTTGACCGCGTTTTCCGCATGCGCCATGCCGATGGTTCATGGGTATGGATGCGCGTTCGCGCCGAAATCGCCAGCGAAGGCGATCTTCATCTGGTCGGCATTGCTTTCGACGTCAGCGAACAGCACCGCTTTGCGCAACAGACGGCCGAAGCCGACATGCGCATCCGCGAAGCCATCGAGAACATTTCTGAGGCCTTCATCCTGTGGGATTCCAACAATCGCCTCGTCATGGCGAATTCCAAGTTCAGTGAATATGCTGGCCTTCCCGTCTGGACGCTGAAACCCGGCGTGCCGCGCAACGAGGTCGATGCCCATACGCGCCCGTTCACCTTCGAGCGCCGCATGGCCAATGAACACAATCGCGCCGGTGGCCAGACCTTCGAACGTCAGCTCAGCGACGGACGCTGGCTTCAGGTCAACGAACGCCGCACGCAAGATGGCGGGCTTGTTTCCATCGGCACCGACATTACCCAGCTCAAGCTGCATCAGGAACGTCTGGTCGACAGCGAACGCCGCCTGATGGCGACTATTCACGACCTGTCGATTGCGCGCAAAGGCGAACGGGACCGCGTGCGTGAGCTGTCCGAACTTGCCCGCAAATACGGTCAGGAAAAGGAACGCGCCGAGGCTGCGAACCGTGCCAAGTCAGAATTCCTCGCCAATATGTCCCATGAGCTGCGTACGCCGCTCAACGCGATCATCGGTTTCTCGGAAATGATTCAGGCAGGCACATTCGGTCCGCTCGGTTCCGACCGCTATGAGGAGTATATCAACGACATCCATACGAGCGGCAACTTCCTGCTCAACGTCATCAATGATATTCTCGACATGTCGAAGATCGAGGCCGGCCATTTCTCGCTGGACCGTGAGCAGATCGATCTCTGCCCGCTCATCAATGAAACAGTACGTATGATTTCGCTGCAGGCGGATGAGAAGAATATTGCGGTCAATACGCGCATTGAAGAAGCAATGCAGCTCTATGCCGACCGGCGCGCGATCAAGCAGGTGCTGATCAACCTTCTCTCCAATGCGGTGAAGTTCACATCCTATGGCGGACAGATCACGGTGCGGGCACGCAAGACCGGCTCGGCTCTTTTCATGACGATTCAGGATACCGGCGTCGGCATCCCGAAATCGGCAATCAAGAAGATCGGCCAGCCCTTCGAGCAGGTGGAAAACCAGTTCACCAAGACCCATACCGGTTCCGGCCTCGGGCTTGCCATCACCCGTTCACTTGCCGAGCTTCACGGCGGCTGGCTTCGCATTCGCTCGACCGAAGGCGTTGGCACCGTGGTTTCGGTCTGCATCCCTGATCGCAAGCGCGGTCACGTTGGGCATGGTGCGGAAATCCACGCGGCCTGATTAGAGCTGTTCCAGTTAAAACGGAGTCGCCGGAACTGCTCTAAATATTCAAAAGCTTCTCGAAACTTGTCCGCACTTCAACGGCGACTTCCGCCAGGTTATGCTCGACACGTTTTATATCGGGCATGTCAGCCGCACGGCATAGCAGGTCGATCATGCCAGGTATGAATTCTTCGCGTTTGGCATCGCCTCCAAGACACAGACGGATCGTCTGGCTCAGATTGGTATAAAGGCGATGGGCGCCGACAAGATTATCGGCAAGCGCCGGATCAGCAAAGGACGGGTCGAGGGCTGACAGGATTTCTTCTGTACCCAAGGAACGCGGCTTCCGGTCGAGTTTGTTGGCCAGCACGGCAAACTGAGCGATGAATTCCAGATCGACAATGCCACCGGGCTTCAACTTGAAATCCCAATCATCGGCAGGTGGCTTTTCCTGATAGATGAGATCGCGCATCTCGCGCACATCCTTGGCAATCTTCTCCACATCGCGAGGGGCGACAAGAACCTCGTCAATCTCACTTCTGATATGATCCATAAAGGCCTCGTCGCCATGGATCGGGCGCGCGCGCGTCAGGGCCATATGTTCCCATGTCCATGCTTCGCTGCGCTGATATTTGCCAAAGGATTCGATATGGGTCGCAACCGGCCCCTTGTTGCCGGAAGGGCGCAGCCGCATATCGACTTCGTAGAGCACGCCTTCCGCCGTTGGCGCGGAAAGTGCCGCAATGAGCCGCTGGGTCAAGCGGATATAATATTGCGAGGGAGCCAGTGGCTTTTCGCCATCGGATTCGTCCGCCTCCTTGTCGTGATCGTAAAGCAAGATCAGATCCACATCGGAACCCGCAGTGAGTTCACGACTGCCGAGCTTGCCCATAGCCAGAAGAGCCACCTTGGCGCCCTTAACCTTGCCGTGGCGTCGCTCCAGTTCGGCTTCGACAACCTCGAATGCCCTACCGATCATCAGTTCGGCCAGATCGGAAAATGCGCGACCAGCGCGAACACCGTCAATGGCGCTCGTCAGCAAGCGGATACCGATCAGGAAGCGATGCTCGGCAGCGAAGATGCGCAGCCGGTCCAGCACTTCCTCATAATCGGTCGCAGGTCCCAGAAACACGCGAAGGCGTTCTTCCAGATAGGCGCGTGTCGGCATTTCCGAGAAAATCGCCGGATCAAGCAAACCGTCAAAAACATGCGGGTTACGGGTGATGATTTCAGCAAGCCGAGGTGCGGCGCTCATGATCATAACCAGGAGGTTCAGGAGACGGGGATTGGATTGCAACAGGCTGAACAGCTGGATGCCCGCGGGCAAGCCCTTTAGAAACCCGTCGAAACGCAAGAGTGCTTCATCCGCACGCTTGGTTTCGGCAAAGGCTTTGAGCAGAGCGGGCGTAAGCTCGGTCAGACGCTCGCGCGCTTCTGCCGACTGCGTCGCACGATAACGCCCGAAGTGCCACGTGCGGATCACGCGACATATATCGCTCGGGCGTTCATAGCCCATGGCTGCAAGCGTCTCCAGCGTGCCCGGATCATCCACATCGCCGGTAAAGACCAGATTGCCGGATGAGCTTCCAAGTTCGGGAGCCTGCTCGAACAGGGCCGCATAGTGCTTTTCAACGACCTTGAGCGCATCGAGAAAAACATCGGAAAAGGCCGCCGGATCGGCATAACCCATCATATGGGCGACACGCGCAAAGCCTTCATCGTCTTCCGGCAGAATATGCGTCTGCTCATCGGCAATCATCTGGATGCGATGCTCGACGTCACGAAGAAAATAATATTCCTTTGCCAAGGCATCGCGCGCCTTCTCAGTGATCCAGCCCCGCTCCGCCAGTCTTGCGAGCATCGGCACCGTCTGGTTGCCGCGCAATTCGGGAAATCGTCCGCCAGCGATGAGCTGCTGTGTCTGGACGAAGAATTCGATTTCGCGGATGCCGCCGCGTCCGAGCTTCACATTATGCCCGCGCACGGCAATATCGCCGTGGCCCTTGTGGGCGTGAATCTGGCGCTTGATCGAGTGCACGTCTGCAATGGCAGCATAGTCGAGATACTTGCGCCAGACATAGGGGGAGAGCTCCGCCAGCACCTGCTTCCCGGATTCGCGGTCCCCCGCAACGGGACGGGCCTTGATCATGGCTGCGCGTTCCCAGTTCTGGCCGCGCCCTTCGTAATAATGAAGTGCTGCACCGACAGGAATGGCCAGCGGCGTGGAACCGGGGTCGGGACGCAGGCGAAGATCGACCCGGAAGACATAGCCATCGCCGGTACGGTCCTGCAGGATGCGGACAAGGCGGCGCGTCAGCCGTGAAAAAGTTTCGACGCATTCATACGGATCACCGATAGCCGGTCTGGTTTCATCGATGAAGACGATCAGATCAATATCGGACGAGTAATTGAGTTCCCGCGCGCCGAACTTGCCCATGCCGAGAACAATCCAGCCACTGTCCTTGTCGGGCTGGTTTCGGTCAGGAAGTTTGATCTTGCCCGCACTATCAGCGTCAAGCAGCAGAAACCGGATGGCAGCGCCGGTGCAGGCCTCGGCCAGATCGGTGAGCCAGCCTGTCGTTGCTTCCGTATTGAAAATCCCAGCGAGATCACAAAGTGCGATCAGGACATGCGCCTCGCGTTTCAAAACGCGCAGGCTGGTCATGAGGGAGGCTTCCGTCACGTCCGCGCTTGCAGCACTGGCGGAGATTTCCGCCAGAATATCCTGTAGTGCAGCCTCCGGCGCTTTGGCGACGATGCGATCAAGAATACGCGGATGACGGATCAGCGCTTCGCGAATGAATGGAGAAAGATCGAGAACGGCGGAGAAGAAACTTACAGCTTCCGCCTTTTTCAACAAGGTTAAGACACCTGTAAGTTCCTCTTCTCCGGCGCGCGCCGCAAGATCGGCCAGGAAGGTTTCCGCCCTTGCGGGATCGAGCGGCGTCAAAGCACGGATCTCTCTCTCGAAGAATAGTGCCGTTGCGTTATCTGCCGCCATGATCCCCTCTTATGTCAGGCCATTATTCGACCTTGTCCGATGGCAACGGGAACTCCAGCACGGCGCGCAGGCCCGGATCATTGCCTTCAAGACGAAGTGCGCCACCGTGCAATTTCATCACAGCCTTGGCAAGACTTAAACCGAGTCCCGAGCCGGGCTGTGTGCGGCTTTCCTCAAGACGGACAAAACGTTCCGTTGCCTGTTCGCGTTTTTCTTCAGGAATACCGGGACCGTTATCGGCAACGATGATGCGGACCCAGTTCGGATCACGTTCCATCGAAAGACTCACGGTCGCGGTCCGCTCATCGCCACCGGCATATTTAATTGCATTGTCCACGAGATTGGAAATCGTCTGCCCGACCAGTTCGCGATTGATATGAAGCGCAACTTCATCGAGATCGCCAAGTGTCAGGTTCACGCCCACGTCCTCGGCAACGGGCTCATACATTTCGGCCACGTCGCGAAGGATCGGCGCTACCGGCATATTCTCCAGACTTTCGGACGAATAACCTGCTTCAAGACGCGAAATCATCAGGATCGCGTTGAAGGTCCGGATCAGTTGATCCGACTCGCCAATGATATCTTCAAGCGCTTCACGATATTCAGGCCCCGCCTTCTTGCCGGAAAGAGCTTCTTCCGCGCGGTTACGCAGACGCGTCAGCGGCGTTTTAAGATCATGTGCGATATTATCGGAGACCTGTTTCAGCCCCTCGTTCAGTTCCAGAATTTTGCCGAGCATGACATTGAGATTGCTTGACAGGCGATCGAATTCGTCACCAGAACCATTGACCGGAAGCCTCCCTGTCAAATCGCCATCCATAATGCGCTGCGACGCCCGCGAAACCTCATCAATGCGCTTCAATGCACGGCGCCCGACTACCAGCCAGATCAAGAGCGCGCCAACACCCATGATGCCCAGCGCCAGCATCAGCGACTGGCGAATAACATCGCGGAACCGTTCTGGTTCACCCAGATCGCGACCGACCAGAAGCCGCATGCCGTTCGGCAAGGCAATCACGACTGCAATGGCGCGATGTTCCGTTTCCGTGCCCTGCTCGCCATAGCGCCGATATTTGAACCCGCGCTCGATAACGCCATCGGTGTCCAGAACACCGGGTTCTACGCTTTCAACATTGCCTGCAAGGATGCGGCCTGTCGGGTCGGCCACCAGATAGAGGTAAGCACCTGGCTGGCGTGAACGATAGTCGATTGTGCGCACGAGCTGGGGGATGCCGCCTCGCGCATAGCTTTTGCCGATGCTGCCGACTTCTTCGCCCAGCGACTGCTGGGTCTGCGCTGCCAGCATGGAGGCCGATAAATTGGTCATGTAGAAAACCAACGCTATCGCACCCACGATGAAGAGCAGCAGATAGAGCGTTGATAGTCGAACAGCGGTTGTGCGCATGAGCGCTGAGAAGCGGCTCATCAATCCACCTTGGCGGCTGCAGATTGTTTCGCTCGCCCTGCCTTCAACATGTAACCGGCGCCACGCACAGTATGAAGCAGCGGACCGTCAAAGCCCTTCTCGATTTTCGAACGCAGCCGCGAGATATGCACGTCGATCACATTGGTCTGCGGATCGAAGTGATAATCCCAGACGTTTTCAAGCAACATCGTGCGCGTGACGACCTGTCCGGCATGGCGCATCAGATATTCGAGAAGACGAAACTCGCGGGGCTGAAGCGTGATATCTACATCCTGACGGCGCGCAGTATGCGCAAGCCGGTCAAGCTCCAGATCACCGACGCGGTAGATCGTGTCCGCCTCACGCGGGCTGGAACGACGCTGCAGGACCTCGACGCGAGCCAACAGTTCGGAAAATGCATAGGGTTTGGTCAGGTAGTCGTCACCACCGGCGCGCAAGCCCGTGACGCGGTCATCCACTTCGCCGAGCGCGGAAAGGATCAGGACCGGGGTTTCCATACCCCTGGCGCGCAGACCAGCCACGACGGACAAGCCATCGCGCTTTGGCAGCATACGGTCGACTACGAGGACATCGTAGCTTCCATTCTCGGCCAGCGTATAGCCGGTTTCGCCGTCTCCGGCGATATCGGCGGAATGTCCGGCCTCGGTGAAGGCCTTCTCCAGATAGCGGGCCGCTTCGCGGTCATCTTCAATAACGAGAATCTTCATGGCGCTACTTATAATACCGTTTGATGATAAGGCGATGCCAGGCGGAGAACCGCCTGGCATCGAATTGCTCAGAGCCTTAAGGGGCTGCCGGTCATCATCCCTGATCGATCGGCAGGGCCACAAAGCGGCTCTGATCGTTGCTCTGCAATTGCAGCAGCACTGCCTTGCGACCCGACTTGGCGGCTTCGCTGATGGCGTTGTTGATATCCTTGGCGCTCTTCACCGTCTGGTTATTGACGCTCATGATGATATCGCCGGAACGGATACCGCGATCGGAGGCATCGCTGTCGGGATCGACATCGGTTACCACTACGCCGTTACCGTCTTCGGACGGGGTCACGGTCAGGCCATAGGAGTCGAGGGTCTCGTTCTGACCACCGCCATTGTCGCCCAAGGCGCTGGCTGCCTTGCCGAGATCGCCCGGCATCGCTTCAATGGTGATATCGACTTCCTCGGCCTTGTTCTTGCGCCAGACGGTGAGTGCCGCCTTTTCGCCAGGAACAATGCCAGCAACCTTGCGTGCCAGATCGCGCGGATCCTGCACGGTTTCGCCATTGACAGCCGTGATCACATCACCGGACTGGATGCCCGCCTTGGCAGCAGGACCGTCCTTCTGCGGCGACGCAACGATTGCACCCTTCTCTTCGGCAAGGCCGAGCGAAGCAGCAATATCCTTCGTCACCGGCTGAATCTGAACACCGATCCAGCCACGTTCCACCGAGCCCTTCTTGATGAGCTGGTCAACAACCTGCTTCGCGGTCGAGGCTGGGATTGCAAAGGCAATGCCCACGCTGCCGCCCGAAGGCGAGAAGATGGCGGTGTTGATGCCGATCACCTGACCAGACAGGTTGAAGGCCGGACCACCGGAATTACCCTTGTTCACAGCCGCGTCGATCTGGATGAAGTCATCGTAAGGACCGGCGCCGATATCACGGCCACGAGCCGATACAATACCCGACGTCACCGTGCCGCCAAGGCCGAACGGGTTGCCGACAGCCACGACCCAGTCGCCGACGCGAATCTTGTTGTCATCGCCAAATGCAACATAGGTGAACTTCTGCTTCGGATCGTTGACCTTCAGCACGGCCAGATCTGTGCGCGGATCGGTGCCGATCAGCTTCGCGTCAAGTTCCGTGCCGTCATCCATGACAACGCTATATGCATCGCCATCGGAAACGACGTGATTGTTGGTTACGACATAGCCGTCTTCGGAAATGAAGAAGCCGGAACCCTGAGCGACCGGACGTTCATGACCGGGGCGCGGGCCACGCTTGCCGGGGCCGCGGCGATCCGGACGAGCGTCGGGACGTGCATCGCCACGCGGGTCCATGCCGAAATCACGGAAGAAGCGCTTCAGCGGATGATCGTCCGGAAGCTGATCAAACCCGGGAGGGCCCGAGAACTGGCCACTGCCACCGCGATCAGCAGTTTGCTGCACGTCCTTCTTTACACGAACGCTGACGACAGCCGGACGAACCTTCTCAACAAGATCGGCAAAACCCGCAGCCTGCGGTGGTGGCGTTACCTGCACGGCTTCCGCGCGGGCGTCATTGAGCGCACCGAGCGGGCCGGTCGCGACAAAACCACCGGCGAGAACAGCCGATAGTGCAATCGCGGCAACGCCTTTGCGATAGTTGGAAATCCTGGCTCTGGACATTTATTTCTCCTTACGAGCAGCAATCCGGCCGTCCCTGATCCTTCAGGAAACGTGGACCTGTGAAACCTTTATAGAGCGTAAGATAGTCAGGGCTACCTTACCGCTCCGTTTCCACAACATGAAAGTTTCGTAAGGTTACGAATAACAACCGCAGGCGACCAACGCTTATTTTCCGTCCAGCAGACGCGCGAGTTCCACCTTTTCGCTTTCGGTGAGCGGTTTAGGCGCTTCACCTGCCTGTTTGCGTCCGCGAAAGGCAACAACCAGCGCGACCGCACCGATCAGAAGCACGGCGACAGGAAAGCCCCACAGAAGCACTGTGCGCGCATTGAGACGCGGCTTCAGAAGCACGAATTCGCCGTAACGGTCGACGATGAAATCCATGACCTGTTCGTCGCTATCGCCTTCTTTCAGCCGGTCACGGACGAGAACGCGAAGATCGCGGGCAAGCTCGGCATTGGAATCGTCGATGGATTCGTTCTGGCAGACCATGCAGCGCAGTTCGCCGGAAATGGTTCGGGCGCGCTTTTCAAGCGCCGGATCGGACAGGACTTCATCCGGATTGACTGCGAACGCCGCCGTCCCTTGAATAGCCAGAGCAGCACCGAGCAGGAGCGCCGCAAATGCCGAGCGCTTTCTCATGCTGTGGCCTCCGCTTCTTTCGACGCGGACTTGCGACTGCGCGAAGGTGCGCCAACCCGCAGGCGACGATCTGCAAGGGAAAACAGCGCACCCACCATCATCACGAGAGCGCCATACCAGATGAGTGTCACGTCAGGCTTCCACCAGATGCGAACGACGGCTGATCCATCGCCCGGTTCATCGCCAAGCGCGACATAGACCTGACTGAACCACAGGGTTTTGATGCCCGATTCAGTTGTTGGCATCTGGCGTGCTGGGAAAAAGCGCTTGGACGGCTCAATCTGCCCGAGACTGCGCGAGCTGGAATCGAGCAGCGTGAAAGTGCCCCGGTTTTCGGTGAAATTCGAACCGGTCAGCGGGCGCAGGCCGTCGAAGCGAAGTGTGTAATTCTGCACCTTGGCCGTGTCGCCCGGACGCATGATCAACACATTCTCAGTGCCAAACGTGGTCACGCTCACAATGCCGAGCAGCGTTACGCCAAGCCCGATATGGGCGAGCGCCGTGCCAAAGACCGAACGTGGCAAACCCTTGAAGCGCGCAACTGCCTTGCCAGCGGATACCTTGCCGATGCCAGACTTGAGAACAAGATCCGTCAGGCTGCCGAAAATCAGCCATACGGCAAGCCCGATACCGCAGGCAGCGAGAACCGATTTCGCCGATGTGCTCCACAGAACGATCGCCGCAGCCAGAAGCGAGAGCGCGAAAGCTGTCATCAGCCGCTGCGACACGCCGTAAAGATCACCGCGTTTCCAGGCGAGCAGCGGGCCGAAGGGAACCGCAAAAAGAAGCGGGATCATCAGCGGACCGAACGTCATGTTGAAGAACGGTGCGCCGACGGAAATCTTGTCGCCGGTCATCACTTCCAGCAGCAGCGGGTAGAGCGTACCGATCAGCACAGTTGCGGCAGCGGTCGTCAGAAACAGATTGTTGAAGACGAGCGCGCCTTCGCGCGAAATCGGGTGGAAAATGCCGCCTGCCGTCAGGCTCTGCACGCGAAATGCGAAAAGCGACAGCGATCCGCCAATGAAAATTGCAAGGATCGCCAGAATGAAAAGACCGCGCCCCGGATCGGTGGCGAAGCTGTGAACCGAGGTCAGAACACCGGAGCGGACAAGGAATGTACCAAGCAGCGACAGCGAAAAAGTGAGGATCGCAAGCAGCACGGTCCAGATTTTCAGCGCCGAGCGTTTTTCCATCACGAGAGCGGAATGAAGCAATGCGGTGCCGACCAGCCACGGCATGAACGAAGCGTTTTCGACCGGGTCCCAGAACCACCAGCCGCCCCAGCCAAGCTCGTAATAGGCCCAGTAAGAACCCATGGCGATGCCACCAGTCAGGAACATCCAGGCCACGAGGGCCCACGGACGTACCCAGCGCGCCCATGCAGCATCGAGACGCCCCTCGAGCAGTGCCGCTACGGCAAAGGAAAAGCATACCGAAAAACCGACATAGCCGAGATAGAGCAGCGGCGGATGGATCGCGAGGCCGATATCCTGAAGGATCGGATTGAGATCGCCGCCCTCCATCGGAGCCGGAAAAATGCGGGTGAACGGGTTCGAGGTGAACACAATGAATGCCAGAAATGCGACACCGATCCAGCCCTGCACGGCAAGGACATTGGCGCGCAATGTTTCAGGCAGATTGCCAGAAAATGCAGCGACCAGCGCACTGAAAAAGGTGAGAATGAACACCCACAGCAGCATTGAGCCTTCGTGATTGCCCCAGACGCCCGTGATTTTGTAGAGGAGCGGCTTTTGCGAATGCGAGTTCTCAACCACGTTCAGGACCGAGAAATCCGACACGACATAGGCATGGACAAGCACCGCCGATGCAAGGCAGATCAACGCGAACACTGCAATTGCCGTCGGCGCCGCGACTGACATGAGCTGCGTATCCCGGCGATGCGCACCAACCACCGGCACGATCGATTGGACAATCGACAGGGCCAGTGCCAGAACCAGAGCGAAATGGCCGATCTCGACACTCATCTGCAGTCTCCATCAAGCATCTGCCGGACCACCGGTCCGATACGAAATGCCCTAGTTTTTATTTGCCTTCCCAGACGCCCTTTTCCTTCAGGCTGTCGGCAAGGTCCTTGGGAACGTAATTCTCATCGTGCTTCGCCAGCACATTATCGGCGCGGAACACGCCATCGTCTCCGAACCGCCCTTCGGCGACAACGCCCTGCCCTTCGCGGAAGAGATCGGGCGGAATACCCTCGAACACGACCTTCACGGTCTTGATCGTATCGGTCACCGTAAAGCGCAGCTCGCTGCCCTCGCGGCTGACGGACCCTTCCTCGACGAGGCCACCGAGACGGAACCGCGAGCCGGAGGCCATATCCTGTTCCGTCAGGTCGGCAGGTGTACGGAAGAAGCGAATGTCCTGACTGAAGGCCATCAGCATTAATCCAACCGCTACGGCCAGAACCGCCAGTGCGCCGCCGATCAGGAACAGGCGCTTGCGCTTTCTTTGGCTGACGGTTCGGGCAAAATTACCCGCCGGTTTGGCACCACGTGCGTTGTCTTCTGCGGTCGCGCTCATTTTTGTGCGTTCCCTGTCTCTAGTCCAAGACCGGCTGCGAAACTCTGCAAGTTCGTCCGGCTTTCGCCCTGAAGGGCTGTCATGCCGCGATTGAGAGCGTCCAGCGCTGCATCGCGACGGTTGAGGATCATATAGGAGCGCACGAGACGCTTCCAGCCTTCGACATCCCCACTATTCTGGCGAAGACTTTCATCAAGACGTTGAACCATGCCTTCGATCATCGCCTGCCGGTCTTCCGGGTTGAGCGACGAAGCAGCGTCGACATCGTCCGCCGTTGGCCCTTTCGGCTGCGGGTCACCATCGGAAGCAGGATTACGAAGCCGGGCGATAGCCTGTTCGATCTGACCGCGCCACGGCGCATCGGCCGGCGCCTTGTCGAGGAACGCCTGCAGGCGCTTGGCGGCCATATCCATACGACCGTCCTGCATCTCGCCCTGTGCGAGGTAGAACTGCGGGCGAACATCATTCGGTTCGAGATCGGCAGCTTTCTTGAAAAAGCCTTCAGCCTCGGCGGTCACGGTGCCGCCCGAAGCGGTTGCCAGTGCTTCACCCAATCCCAGAACGCGTGGGAAATTCTCACCGGCGATGCGAATGGAACTCCGATAGGCATTGACCGCATCAGCAGCGCGACCAAGCCGCAGATAGATCGGCGCCAGCACGTCCCATCCACGCACATCGCCCGGATTTTGCGCCAGATGCGCTTCGGCACGCGCTACCAGTTCATCGACAGAGCCGCGATCCGCACTGGCCGAAAGCCGTTCGGCGAGCGGCATGGAAGGCATGTCCGGTTTGCCGAAAAGCGGATAGATGCCCCAGGCGATCAGCGGCACTGCAAGCACGGCGATGAAAGCCAGCATCCGGCCCGGCACTGCCTTGCCCGCGGCTTCCGCAGCTTCCTTGCCGGACTTTTCAGCATTCAAAATGCGACGCGAGATTTCGATGCGTGCCTGTTCGGCGCTCTGCGGGTCGATCATGCCGCGTGCAGCGTCGGCTTCGACCTCGCGCAACTGATCCCGATAGACCTCAAGATCGTTCTTTTCAGCGGGCAAAAATGCCTGCTTGCGCCGCGTGAGAGGCAACAAAACAGCCAGAGTGGCTGCCAATGTCAGTAATGCTGCAATAAGCCAGAATCCCATGGCTACGACTTAAGCGCAGCCAAGGGAAAAACCAACTACTACCTGCAGTAAGTTGCTACCTAGGGCAATTCGCCGCAAAGGTAGGACGCGAAAGTTAGGTCAGAGGAGTCCAGCTGCCGTCTGGATTGCGACATGCTGTTCCACGGGAAGTCTGCTGCGACCCGCCGATGTTGAAGCTGTGCGAATACTGGCGGCAATTCTGAGAGCCGACCTGATAAGGCTGCGCCGCCGTCACGTCGCCGGAATTCGACCCGCTCCCGCTCCAGGATACGGCCTTGCCTGCCGGTGAATATTCAAGCGCACGATATTCAGCCTCAAGGGCCTTCTTGCGGTCGGCTGCGTTCAGCTGATTTGCGGCGCTGCCAAGGAGACCGTTTCCAAGAGACGTCAACAGGCTGGTTTCGGGCTTCTGTGCCGTAGAACCACCGCCCAGCGAAGCAAGACCAGTGCCTTTGCCGGTCGTGCCACAGGCTGACAATGCGAGCGCCACGGCAAGCATCATTGAAGCGACTGAAACTGGGTGAGAAAACCTGGATACCATCATCATAACAACCGGCCTTCATAAACAATTAGCATGCACACTATATCGGCATGTGGCTTTTCAATTTAATTGTCTAGAGCGGATCCTGTTAAAATGAAATCACGGATCCACTCTATCTCTTGGTTTTTACGCATTATCCGACGCAAAACCGCTTCGCACTTTTGCTGGAAATGCTCCAGTTGGCTTTCGCCCAAAACAACCGTCAATCTTCCGTCAACGGCAACACGACCCGGACACCCAAGCCACCGAACGAACTCTTGCCCAGATGCAGGCTGCCGCCATATTCGCGAACGGTGTCCTGCACGATTGCCAGCCCAAGCCCGGTTCCCGGCTTCGTTTCATCGACACGGCTGCCGCGCTTCAGCGCCGCTTCGATCTTGTCCGGTGCCAGACCCGGGCCATCATCTTCTATCAGGACTTCGAACTGTCGTTGCTCCCCAGAAATAGGGGCGAGCCTGATATTGATATGTTTGCGTCCCCATTTGCCCGCATTCTCCAGCAAGTTGCCGACGATCTCTTCCAGATCTTCCCGCTCTCCGGCAAAGACGGCGTCGGGCAGGTCATTCCTGAAGTTAACGCTGAAAGCCGGATTGAGTTTCGCTGTCACGCGCTGCATGCGTTCGAGAACCGGCGTCACAGGTGTACGGAACACCACGCTGTCGCGCTGCGCGGCAATGCGCGCGCGCTGCAAATAGTGCTGTATCTGCACCTGCATCGCCTCGCTCTGTTCCTGAACGATGCGTCCGTGTTCACCACCCATGCTCCGTGCTTCATTGACCAGCACGGAAAGCGGGGTTTTGAGAGAATGGGCGAGATTGCCGACCTGTGTTCGCGACCGTTCGACAATACGACGATTGTTTTCGATCAGCGCATTCATTTCACTGGCCAGCGGCGCAATTTCGACGGGCAGCGATGCGTCGAGCTTTGACGAGCGCCCCTCGCGAATATCGGCCAGCGCCTGGCGCACCTTGTCGAGCGGACGCAGGCCGAACAGGATCACAGCCGCATTGATGAGGATACTGCCGATGCCGAAGATCGCCAGATAGGTCGCGAGGCTGGTTCTGAAATCGGATATCTCCTTCAGAACCTCGCTGAGATTGCCCATGACACGAAAACGCGCAACGCGATTGGCAGTATCCAGAACCACTTCGGTTTCAACGATGAAGAGCTCCTCGCCGTTGAGGCCGGGCAAGGTGTAGCTACGCATGAAGGAACTGTCGAAGGGTGCCTGCGAGACCGGCATTTCCGGTACGATGCGCCCTATCAGCGATGGCGATTGCAATTTTCCGGTCAGGTTCGGCGTGACGGGATCGACGGACCAGTACCAACCGGAGAGCGGGCTGGAATAGCGTAATTCGCCCAGTTCCGGGCGCCCCTGCAAGGAGCCCTCGCCCGACGTGCTGACGGCACCGACCAGACTGAACAGGTGGGCGGTCAACAGGCGTTCAAAATTGCTGCGCGCAGCTTCGCCATAAAGTGAGCCGATGAAAGTCGCCACCACCACAAGTGCCACGATGACCCAGATCGTCGAAAGAGTAACGACGCGGACTGCGAGCGAACGTAGCGGAGGAAAGACGCTAAGAAGCTTCAGCTGTCATCGCCTTTCGTTTCGTCCCCGCCCTCTTCAGAGCGGATGCGATAGCCCATGCCGCGCACGGTCTCGATCAGGTCGACACCCATTTTCTTGCGCAAGCGACCGACAAAGACTTCAATCGTATTGGAATCGCGGTCAAAATCCTGATCGTAGAGATGTTCGACCAGTTCAGTACGCGAGACCACCTCATCCATATGGTGCATCAGATAGGACAGAAGCCGATATTCGTGCGAGGTAAGCTTGAGCGCAACGCCGTTGACACTTGCCTTCGACGTTTTCGTATCAAGATAGAGCGGCCCGCAGACGAGTTCCGACGAAGCATGTCCCGCAGCGCGGCGGATCAGCGCGCGCAACCGCGCAAGCACTTCCTCGATATGAAAGGGCTTGGCCACATAATCGTCGGCTCCGGCGTCAATACCGGCAACCTTGTCGCTCCAGCGATCGCGGGCCGTAAGCATGAGAACAGGCATTGTACGCCCGCTGCGCCGCCAACGCTCCACGACGCTGATGCCATCCATACGAGGCAGGCCGATGTCGAGCACCACAGCATCATAGGGCTCCGTATCGCCGAGATAATGCCCTTCCTCGCCGTCATAGGCACGGTCGACCACATAACCGGCAGCAGCCATTGCTTCGGAAAGCTGCCGGTTCAGGTCCTTGTCGTCTTCAACGATCAGGATACGCAAGCGGACATTCTCCCTCAATCTACGAAAAACAGCGGCAAAAGCTGTAGTTATTGAGCGGGAACAGCCACTTCAACGCGGCGTGGGCGCTCGCCATCGCGGCCTGGCACAAGCACCACGACCACGCACATGGGACGCCCGTTCTGAGTCGTGGCGGTGGCCTTGGCAAGCTGACCGCCCTGCTGGGCAGCCACCTGTTCGCCGACCGCCGCACAATCTCCGGCGGCAGCGACAATGAGATTGGATTTCTGCGGCGCAGTCATCGGCAAGGCACCGGCATCGACCGGCAGCAAGCCAATACTAACCGCTAGAAGCGCGAAAACTTTGAGTGCAGAATTTTGTTTCATCATGCCGCCTTATATAGCGCCCCACAGCTGAACGATGCATGAACAACCATTCCTCTTCCGGGCCCAAAGGAAAATTCAGCCCCTGACTATCACGCTTTGTGAAATTATGAAATGCGTGAAGTGCCTTCTATACGACCGATTACCGTAACAATTCCGACAATTGCGGTCACCTGTTGTAGCAGAATATCCGTTAAAGCATCCTGATCGATCAAGACGGTTGCGGTTCCGGAAGCACTAGAGAATGATTTAAAAACGAAACGAAACCAGTTGAACCAGGATCGACCAAGGCCATCCTCTATCTCAACCAATGAGCCTTTCTTTCTGGGGAATTATTGTCGACATGCGGAGGAGGACTGAATCTACATGTCCGTTCCTTGCCCAGACCCATACAACACTAAACAGGAATGCCATGGACGAGATCGGTCTGTCTTCTGACATATCGACAAGTGTCTAAGTCTGACTGCTTTTTGCTTCCTCTATAGCAAAACAGCTAGGGGGACACTTGATTCCCGAAAAGTGGCTGCCAAACTCCCCTTGAACACCGAGAACAGTATTTTACAATTTCATCCATCGTCAGGATTCGTCATCGTTTCTTTTTCTTCAGGAAGTAGCCCGGGTATAGGCGCATGTTTCAGTCGTTCGGACAAATGCTGAAAAACCCCGAGAACCGACCACGCCGCCAAGCTTGCAACCGCGGATCCTATCAACATCAGTTCCTCCCGGCCAAGCAATCCTCCAAGAGCCAATACTTCTGAAATCTTGACGCCTGCTGCGCCACCGAAAACAATGCCACAGATCACGCCGACCGCGAAACGGATCGCAGCTTCTCGCTTTCCTCGCGGAGCCATATAGGCGAGCGACATAAAAGAGCCTGCCATTGCACCCGCCATCTTGGCGAACCAGATCCACGTAACCTCAGAGGTAAATATTGCATCCTTAAGGTCAATCATGATGGTTTCCTTTCATGTTGCAGACCCAGATGCCAACCGCATCGCATTTTTTCTGTCTATGAAAACTACTCCGCAAGTGTATTGCCCCACTGAACTCCGCCTCATGAGTTTAATCGGGAGTTTTGTTGCACTTGCGGCGCGGCGCGAGATCATCTTTTCGTTGTCCAAAGAGAAGAAGACCCAAATTGGCCAATGTCTCATTACGATTTTTGCGGCAAAAACTTTATCCTCGACCAGTGGCCTCAAAAGACATCATCCTGAAAAGCCTCCACAGCTTTTCAGGATGATGTTTGCATGCGTCGAAGGGAGATAAACCTGATTAGTCAGAACTCTTTGATTGTATATGAAACCTAGCAAAGCAGCGTTACGCAGTCAAAGATTATTTTCCTATAATTGATTTTATTCCTGACGCCAAAAAGCTGCGAGCGCCTTAACCATTTCACATGAGGTGTGGCTTATTTATCTGCTATGATGGAACGGTAATTTCGCCTTTCTCCGAAACCAACGATGCCGAAGTCAGTGTTCATGCGTAAAACGGCAGATAAAGACCCCGAAAGCGAGAAGCGCAAACCCTTCAGGGCGTCGCGCCTGATCGGGCTTGACGCATGGATCGATTCCACTCTCTACAGCCTGCGCTACAATCTCGGCGAGTGGTGGGAAAATATCACCATTTTCTCACGGCGTTTTCGCGTGCGCGGCTTCCGGCGTTTTGTAGTCGAAGTTCTCGATGAAGGGTTTACGCTCGGCGTTGGCGGTGCGGTGTTGATGCTCGTCCTCGCCCTGCCTGCCTTCGAGGAAACCAAGAAGGACTGGCGCGCGCAGGACGATTATGCCGTTACCTTCCTCGATCGCTACGGCAATGAAATCGGCCAGCGCGGCATTCTGCATCGTCAGGCCGTGCCCATCGACGAATTGCCGGATCACGTCATCAAGGCTGTGCTCGGCACCGAGGACCGGCGCTTCTTCGACCACTACGGCATTGATTTCTGGGGCCTGACCCGCGCACTCAGCCAGAACATGCGCGCCAATGGTGTCGTGCAAGGCGGCTCGACCATCACGCAGCAGCTTGCCAAGAACCTTTTTCTCTCCAACGAGCGCACCATCGAACGCAAGATCAAGGAAGCCTTCCTCGCGCTCTGGCTGGAAAGCAATCTCAGCAAGAAGGAGATCCTGCAGCTATACCTCGACCGCGCCTATATGGGCGGCGGAACCTTCGGTATCGCTGCCGCTTCGGAATTCTATTTCGGCAAAAGCGTGAAGGATGTCTCGCTGGCAGAAGCCGCAATGCTGGCCGGCCTTTTCAAGGCGCCCGCCAAGTTTGCGCCGCATGTCAATCTGCCCGCAGCGCGTGCGCGTGCCAATGTCGTGCTTTCCAACATGGTTGAAAGCGGCTTCCTGAGCGACGGACAAGTGGCCGTTGCACGCCGTCATCCGGCAAGCGTCATCGACCGCGCCAAGAATGAGAGCCCGGATTACTTCCTCGACTGGGCTTTCGAGGAGGTGAAAAAGGTCGCCGCCAAAATTCCACAGCACACATTGATCGTGCGCACGACGCTCGACCGCAACCTGCAGAAGGCGGCAGAGGAATCACTGGAGTATCATCTGCGCCAGTTCGGCAAGGATTATAATGCTGCAGAAGCTGCGACCGTGGTCATTGCCAATGACGGGTCCGTCCGTGCGCTTGTTGGCGGGCGGGACTACGGCGAAAGCCAGTTCAACCGCGCCACCAAGGCATTGCGGCAGGCCGGTTCGTCCTTCAAGCCCTATGTCTACGCGGCAGCGATGGAAAAGGGCCTGACGCCCAGCACCATCGTTTCGGATGGTCCGATCAGCTGGGGTAACTGGTCGCCTCGTAATTACGGCCGCAGTTTTGCCGGTCGTGTGGACCTGACGACCGCACTTGTCCGTTCATTGAACAGCGTACCGGTGCGGCTGGCGCGCGATTATCTGACCACAGCCCCCATCGTAGCCCTCACCAAGGCGATGGGCGTGGAATCGCCGATCTCGTCACACAAGACCATGGTGCTCGGCACATCGGAAATGACGGTGATGGATCAGGCCACCGGCTTCAACGTGTTTCCGAATGCGGGCATGGCCGGTAACCGTCATGCATTTACGCAGATCGTTTCGTCGGAAGGCAAGGTTTTGTGGGACTTTGGTCGCGATGCACCGAAGCCGCACAGGGCGCTGTCGGAAAAGGCCGCACTCGAAATGAATTCCATGCTGGTGCAGGTGCCCGAACGCGGCACCGGACGCCGGGCGGCATTGCCGATGACGCGGGTCGGTGGCAAGACCGGCACGACACAGAACTATCGCGATGCATGGTTCGTCGGCTTCACCGGCAATTTCACGGCGGCTGTCTGGTTCGGCAATGATAATTTCACGCCGATGAAAGACCTGACCGGCGGCATCCTGCCAGCCATGGCCTGGCAGCGCATGATGGCCTACGCGCACCAGAATATCGAGTTGAAGCCAATACCCGGCGTTACTCCGCCTTTCCCGGCGCCGCCCAAGAAGAGCGAGCCGCAAGTGGCAAATGCCAAGCCGGAAGAAACCATGGCAGCACCGCCGCGCATACTCTCGCCCATGTCGACAAAAGTTATCAAAGAACTGCATGACCGCTTCCTTGCGGCTCCGCCTCTGCCTAAGATCGCCGAACGCACGAAAATATCGGTACTCTGAGGGGCGATGTTCAAAAGGATATTCAACACGGCGATTGTGCTTGTGCTGGCGCTTGGCGGCGGCATCTGGAGCGTCGACAAGGTTCTCGACCGGTTTGAGGGTTTCGGAGAACTTCGTGTCGGGGTCTGGAGCGCCTATCCGGCGGCAGGCACACCCGATGCCGACCCCTATTCCAAGGCTCGGGCTGCTCGCAAAGCCTATCTGGCGCTTGGAACGGCTGAAGGCCTGCCCTTCTATGCGCGCAGCGACAATAGCGGGCGCACCCTCCGGCGCGGCTGCACCTATCGCCTGAGTGGCTTGACGCCACCGGCCCGATTCTGGACCGTCTTTCCCGCCTCACCTGATCTCGAACCGATCTCGCCGCGCGAAGGACTGCAGGCAGCGCTGCATTCCCGCGAAGTGCTTTATGACGATGACGGCAGCGTCACGATCACCATCGGCCCCGATGCAGCTTCCGGCAACTGGTTGCCAGTGGAAGGAAGCGGCGATTTCGTTCTTGTCATGACGCTCTATGATACGCCTGCGGCATCATCCTCCGGCCTCTCCGATCTGGTGATGCCAGGTCTCACCCGTGTTCCGGGTGCAAACAAGGGGGCGTGCCGTGGCTAGAATTCTCCACCTCGTTCTCCTCGGCATCGTCGGTGCCGCGATTGTGCATATCGCAGTTCTTTTCCTCGTTCCCTTCTATTCCGACAAGAACGCCTGGTCGCGGATCGAAACCGGAAGCGAGCCATACCGTTTCCACAGGCTGGACGAAAAGACCGGCCCGGTCAGCGACAGCGACCCGCTGGTACAGGAAGCCACCTGTCGCTTCGATCTTGCCGATGGTCCCGTGCACATCACGACCGGGGCAAATGTGCCCTATTGGTCGCTCTCGATCTATGCGCCCAACGGAGACAATCTCTATAGCCTCAACGACAGCGTTTCCAACGAACGCAAGCTCGATCTGATCCTTGCCGATCCCATCGGCATGGCAAGTCTGCGCTCGGATGGTTCGCAAGCCGATGCACGTTCCATCCTGATTGAGCAGAATATCGGCGAAGGTGCCGCCGTGCTGCGCGTTTTCGTGCCTGACGCGACGTGGAACACGGAAGTGCAGCGCTTCTTTGCGGAGGCGGAATGCGCTCCGTTTGAAGGGCTCTAATTGCCTGCCCCAAAAGTCGTCAGGCATTACCCCAGCCAAATGCTGTTTCTTTATGGCACGGTTAATGAGTTGCTAAGGCTTCAACGCTACTATCCGGAATACCGACCCATGCGGGGAGCACTTCCGCATTAACCGGCTGCTGCCGGATGCGCGATCTGCAATTTGGGACGGGTGAGTTGTGTGCCTACCGGAGTATTCTGCGTGACAAATGATCAGTTCCGCGCCCTGGAGGATATTTCAGGCCACCGGAGCCCGTCGAATTCAAAAGCGGGGAGCAGCAAGGCGGACGACCTTCTGGCGGCCGCGATTTCGGCGTTCGCGGGTATCACGCGCCCCGGACGGCAGGACATGCAACAGCTTGAAGATCTCGCCATGCCGCTACTGCAATGCGCGTCCACCCGCGGCAAGCGTCATGCAGCCAATGCGCTGGCACAATTGGAAGACGCACCGCGCCGCCTCATTCTGACGCTGGCCGACGACCCCGTCGAAATCTCCGCACCTATCCTGTTGCGCTCTCCCCTTCTGCGCCCTTCCGACCTCATCGAGATCATCGGCAAGAACGGTCTTGCCCATGCGCGCGCCATTGCGCGACGCCAGTCCGGTGACGTTCTTTTGCAAGGCGTGCTGCGCAGTTTCGCCGATCCGGTCATCGATCGCACGCTGACCCTTCAGGAAAATCTCGCCAATATCGAGGCCGAACCGCTCGAAAGGCCGGATGTACCCGACCTTTCTGCGGCCAGAGCGCCGCTGATGAAGGAAGACAGTTCCGAACGACTGGCACGCGCGTTGCAACAGCCTTTCTTCGAGGCTGGCGCAACTACCGGCTCACAGCATCTCATCGATACCGCACTGCTGATCGACAGCCAGTTTTTCCGCAATGCGCTGGCCGATACGCTAGACCTGTCCTTTGAACGGTCCGACGCGATCATCGGACAGTGGCCGGATTCGCATCTGCCGATTGCACTCAAGGCGCTCGGATTGTCGCCTGCAGAATGCTATCTCGTCATGACTGCCATTCTGGGGCCTATCGACACCAACCGCGACAGCCTGCGTGAGTTTGTGCATATTTATCGCTCCATCGACCGCGAAAAAGCGATGGCGCTCGTGCGGCGCTGGAAGGCGGAAGACATGTCGGCCATGCTGCGTGGGAAATTGCGTGAAATGGCCGAGGACGATACGCCACTCGCCGACGCCGCCAATTCCGATCACCCGTCGCTTCAGCGATTGGTGAAATAGAGTTCATCAGGAAGAAGTTTTAGAAAGCTTCTCCGTCCTGCGAAATCGAGAACAGTGCCGACGCATCGGCTATATCTTCCAGTTCGACCAGCCACAGGTCGGGGTCGAAGCGGGTTTCCCGCGCCATACGGTCACTTGCCGCCATGTCATCGGCATCGTGCAGAATGCGCAGGAACATGCGCTCGCCGTCATTATCTTCTTCATAAGAAGTTTGCGGCGCAGGCGAATATAGATCGCAGGTGCCGAAGCGTGAGCTTACCTTGATGAAGATTGCGCCCGCCTCCGGCGATCCGCGACGGGCAAGATAGGCAAAGCCGCCCTCGCCCTGAACATTGCGGATCAAAGCCGAAACCCAGAAGTCGGATGTCAGGCGCATCGGAAACCCATCAGCTTATCAGGCCGATCTCGCGCATCTTGGTGATGAGCGTCGCATCGATTTCGCCGGTTACCGGCATACTGAACAGTTTCTGGAATTCGCGCACCGCTTCTTGTGTCGTCTTGCCCGGCTGTCCGTTCACCGGCACGGTGTCATTGCCGAATGCTTTCAACCCGGCCTGTACGCGGATGATATCCTGCGAACTCACTTTCACCGATTGCACGGCGGGCGTTGCCGCCACCTGCTTTTTCGGCGCGGGCTTTTCATAGGAAGCGAGAGCGGGTTTCGGTTTTGAAACTGTTTCCGTCTTCAAAACGGCGGGCTGCGGGCGCGGCGTCGGAACTGCTACCTCGATGACTTTGGCAACATCGTCCTGAGCCGGGGCACTGTTTTGGGCATCGGCCTGCAACTGCGCCGGAATATTTGCTTCCTGCACGCCGAGCTTCTGCTGCAAAGCGCGCCAGCGTTCCACCGCTTCGCGGGTCTGCGGCCCGGTGAAACCATCCACCGGTCCCTTGTAAATTCCAAGCGTCGAAAGACGTTGCTGCAGCCGTGCGATTTCGAGATCGGCATTGGGCGCAAGTGCCGGCAGCATGTCATCAACCGATGCGCTCATGTTCAGCCGGTCCGCCGACAGGCTCGCGGCTTCCAGCGGCTGGGCAGTCTCATTGTTTGCAGGTTCGGCAGAGGCGGTCTCGGTGGACTTCGGGGCATTGTCACTTGCCGCCGCCGTGCCAGGCAGGACTGCACGTGGAGTCGGCTTGAACACAAAGTCCGGTCTTGTGCTGAAGAATACCGCCTTGTGCGCCTCCGGCTGATACCAGAGCGCATTAGCCGAGACGAAACTCATCACCACCAGAAACGCAGTTGCCCCGCCAGTCAGGACGGGGTTGCGCACGATGAAATCTCCGGCAGCAATTGCAAGTGCCGAAGCCGATGTGAAGAAGAAGTGGAGGAGCCGCAAGCCGAGACTACGCCGTTTTGCGGGTTTGCGCATCTTTCTGCTCCCGGATTTGGCTGTTGTCTTCGTCGTTCTGACAGTCATTACGCCTTTCCCCCTGGTGACGGTGCATGTCGATCACCGTGCCAAGTTCCTGATATTCGTCTTCTCCCATGACAACCTGCGGGCCTGCCACCGGAAGGCGGATCGTGACGATCGTGCCTTCGCCGGGGCAACTCTTGAGTTGCATGCTTCCCTGATGCAGTTCCACCAGCCCCTTGACCACAGAAAGTCCGAGGCCACTTCCCTCCTGCGCGCGCGTATAGTTATTGTCGGCGCGCACGAATGGCGTGCCGATGCGCTGCATATCTTCCGGCTCGATGCCGATGCCCGTATCCGACACGCTGATTTCCAGCATCGCGCGTCCGCTCGCCATCACGCGGCTTGCATCGATGGTGACGCAGCCGCCGCTTTGTGTGAACTTCACCGCATTACCGGCCAGATTGAGCAGAATCTGCTGAATGGCGCGGCGATCCGCTACCAGCTCACCAATGCCTGCGCCGACGCGGTGGCAGAAGGCAACGCCTTTCTTTTCAGCCTGCGGCAGCATGACAGAAGTGCACATTTCAGCCGCGTCACGGAAAGCGAAGTTCTGCGGGTCGATGCTGTAATTGCCGGTTTCCAGACGCGAATTGTCGAGAACAGCATTCACGAGCTCCAGCAGGTAATGGCCGGACTGGTGAATGAGGCCCGCATATTCGCGCTGCTTCTCATTGGCCAGCTTGCCGCCCATTTCATGCGACAGCATGTCGGAAAAGCCGATGATCGAATTGAGCGGCGTGCGCAGCTCATGGCTGACGGCTGCAAGCAGGCGGCCCTTGCCGATGCGCTCCGATTCAAGCTCTGCTTTCAGTGTTGCAATCTCGTCCAGAAGCTTCTGCTCGCCTTCGAGCGAGCGGCCAACGAGCGTGATAGCGCGAGCGCTTGCGGCACCTTCGAGACGATAAGTGCGGAAGACCGTATCGCCATTTTCGATGGAACGCAGGCGCACATCGATCTTGCTGGAAGCGGAACCGGCGCGAAGATCGGCCAGAAGCGAAAGATATTCTACACGGTCGGCGACATGAACACGGTCGATGAGCGCCGTGCCTTCCAGCATTTTGGACTGTACGCCCAGAAGCTTTGCCGAATTCATATCGACCGAGGCAACCACGCCATCCGAATCGAGGCTGAACTGCAGGTCACCCGCAGCAACTGCGACTTGCGGCGCGGTGACCTTGATCTGCGCGGGCTTGGCGGCGCTCGCGTAACCACGTGCAACAAGACTTGCTGCATAAAGTACCAGAACAGCGACGGACACATAGCTGCCGCCGGAAATGGCGCCACCGCTTGCCGTCGCAAAATAGCCGAGAATCATGGCCGCGAATGCAGCGCCTGCTACTGCGGCGGCAGGCTTGCGGGTCGCAAACCAGACTTCAAGCGGCAGACCAGCCGCCATCAACCACAAAACCGCATTGCCATGAGAAAAAGCGCCAATGGCAGCAAGACCCACGCCATAGGCAGCGAAGTTCAGGCCAGCCAGAACAGGTGCGGCGACGCCCATCAGCGACAGCGCGCAAAGGATCATGGCGACGCCTGCAAAGCTTGCTGCAAGAATCGCAAATTCCGTAAAGCCCGGTGTCACACCCGAAGCGAGCACGGCCGCACAAAGCAGGACCGGCGCGGTGATGACCGAACCGATAACACGTATGGAGGCCGCATCGGGACTGGATACCCAATGGCGGCAGAAACGTTCGTAAAAACGGCTGATCGCCTGCACATTCATGCGGACGGTCTCGGCTGTTTTCAAAAGAATGGCGTTCAACGTGCCGTACTCACTCGATACTCTTGCATTGTCAAAACCGGAAAACCGTTCGCCGTGACGACGCTCTCCCAGCCAGCAACAGATTGCAGCCGAGGCTTTAAAGAAACGATAAAACGAAACCGCCCAAAGCGGATAAGTGACGCGCCGGGTCTGCTTTTCTGCCTATGGTAAACAGAGAGTAGCGATCAGGTGGCGAAACCATAGCCGCGGCACAATTTAGACGTTCAAAAGCTTTACCATGACGCACATCTTGTCCGAAAACCGTTTCACACTTTTCGCGATGCGCTCCAATAAACCGAACAGTTACGGAATCTTTTCCAATTCATCCGACATTGACGCAAACCGAAGGCACGCAACCGCAAGATGGCAATGATCCGTTTTCTCATCAAATCCGTTTTCTGGTTGTCGTTGGCATTCATCGTGATGCCGCGCTTCTTCCCTGCGGATGAGCAAAACAAGCCGCAGGAGAAGCCAGCCATTGCCGAGACGAAGCGGGAGCCGGATTCAATCGATCAGCTTCTCGCTAATGGCAAAACCGCCGTGGAACTGGGCAAGCTGTGCATCGACAACCCATCCTTCTGCCAGAACGGTACCTCGCTTGTTTCCGGCGCCGGGAGCGGCCTTCTGGAAGGAAGCCGCGTGGCCCTCGAATATCTGAGTGATCGTTTCGGCACCAAGCCGCAACCGCCTGCAAAAGTGGAACCGACAGCCGCCACCCCTGTGCAGGCCGCAATCGGCATTCCCATCCCGACCTCGCGGGACGAAGCCCTGCGCGCACTGGACCGTCGCCCGACTGGTTCAATTCAACGCTAAAGCTTTTTTAGACACGCAGCTGGGTGCGCTCGAGTTTTCCGTGACCTTGCAGCGTTTCATGACTATATAAGCGGCAAGAAACTTCTTTCAGGCGAGTATTATGACCACGACCATCGATAGCATCATGTCCGATTTCGAATTTCTCGACGATTGGGAAGACCGCTATCGCTATGTCATCGACCTCGGCAAGGAATTGCCGCCCTATCCTGACGATGCGCGCGACGCTGCACACAAGGTTCAGGGCTGCGTCAGCCAGGTCTGGCTGAAGACGCTTCCGCAAGACGGCAACGATCCGGTCATCGAGTTTCTCGGCGATTCCGATGCGCATATCGTGCGCGGTCTGGTGGCGATCGTGCTGGCGCTTTATTCCGGCCACAAGGCTTCAGAAATTCTCGCCGTGGACCCGGAAGCCATTCTGAAAAAGCTCGGCCTCGATGAACATCTGACGCCGCAGCGCTCCAACGGCCTGCGCGCCATGGTGGCACGCATCCGTCGTGAAGCAGAGCTGGCGAAAGAATCAGCCTAAGAACCCGTTCCAAAAGTCGCCCTGTGCGGCTGCAAATGGCAATTTACCTGCGTTCCGGTGCTCATGTACCAAAAGTACATTGCGCTCCGGTACTCGAAAATCACCATTTTCGCACTCACATGCCGCTTTTTGATTCAGGCTCTAAGAGTTTCTCAACCGACAAGGCTGCGGCAAGCAGCCTTTTATCCGTGCCGCCGCGCGCGCTGAGCATGAAGCCGGTCGGCAGTGTCATGCCCGGCATGGGCACGGTGATGCTGCACAGGTCGAACTGGTTTCCGACCTGCGTATCACGCAGCAGCAGCCCTTCCACACGGTCATATTCAGCCTCGTCATTGCTGACCGAAGCAATCGTCGGCGCAACAATCGGCGTAGCGGGCGTTACGAACATATCGAAGCCGCTCAGGCGCTCGTCCATTTGCCGAACAAGCGTTGCGCGTGTTTCCATGATCCCGCGATAGGTTTCCATCGGAACCTTGACGCGGACGGACAGCGGGTGCTTCACACGAATATCGACATTGGCGTCAAGATCGCCAAGCCAGGTCGATGCGTGGATATGACTTGCCTCGATCCCGGCGATGGAGCCAACGCGGGTTGCCTCACGCAGGCGCTGGATCAGATCGTCGACTTCCAGATCGGCGATGATCGCTCCTGCCTTTTCAAGAAGCGCAACCGTTGCTTCGAAGTGCTTTGCGACGTCCGGCTCCATATCGGCCAGAAGATAGCCTTTCGGCAGTGCAATGCGCAGACCCTTCAGCGGCAAGGCGTTCGGCAACGCCGGCGTTTCGCCTGCCATAATCGCATCGCTTATAATGGCGTCGGCTACTGTCCTGGTCAGCGGACCAACGGAATCGAGCGACGGCGCCAGCGGAAACGCACCGTCGAGCGGAATGCGCCGGGCGGTCGGCTTGAAGCCGACAATGCCGTTCAGCGCTGCCGGAATGCGCACCGATCCCCCGGTATCCGAACCGATGGCGATCTCGCTTGTTCCTTCAGCTGCCGAAACTGCCGCACCCGACGACGATCCGCCCGGAACGCGCGTCGGATCAATCGCATTGCCCGGCTCGCCGTAATGCGGATTGAGGCCGACCGGCGTGAAGGCGAACTCCGTCATCTGGGTCTTGCCGACAACGACCGCACCCGCATCACGCAGACGGCTGACAATCTTGGCATCCTGTGTCGCCGGGGCAGCATCGCGGCGAATAACCGAACCGGCAAGCGTCGGCTCTCCGGCAACATCGAAGAGATCCTTGATCGAAACAATGCGCCCGTCGAGCGGCCCAAGGGCGCGCCCATCACGAAGACGCGCATCGGCGGCATCAGCCTCAGCGCGCGCCTGCTGTGCATAGACCTTGCTGAAAACGTGTTCGCTTGCTGTCCGCGCTTCCAGACGCGACAGGATGCTTTCCAGCCGATCCCGTACCGAATTCATGTGATTTCTCCCCACTTCCCCAACGGACACAAAGTCCCTTTGAGAAAGAGGCGATAGCCCCGCCCCGGAAAGGTGTCAATGAGTGCGCCACCTCACATATTCTGCGGACGCATTTGCGGCCGGTAGTCGTCTGTTCCCCAATGCAGGACAGCGCCTCTGCCCCGCTCCTTTTCGAGTTGAGGATTGTAGTGCCGGTGCAGCGCGGCCAGACCGAACTTGAGCAGCATCTTGGCAGAACGAACGGGCCATTGCCGCTCACGTTCCACGGTTTCAAGCCCTTTCAGGAAGCAGCAGACATCAACCAGAACGCCGTTCAGTTCCGGCCCGACTGCTTCCAGCGCCCGCTCGACGCGGATGCGGCTGGCCAGCGCGATATCGGTCAGCTCTGCCATGCCGCCCGGCCCGCTGCGCCCGCCGCCAACACTGGTGTCCCAGCGCATGGTGACGGACGGCATCAGCGATCCGCGTGTAAAGTCGGCCCGCAGCCTTTCACCGGCAAGGAACTCGCTCTCCGAGATAAAGGAAGAACCATTCGCATTCTTGCGCCTGTAGAGCATCGCAAGAGGCGATTCCTCTGGATTGATCTCAATCTTTTCGCCCTGCTCATAGTAAATCGTCTGCAAGGTTCTTGCCGGGTTGCGCAACGGCTTGCCGCCTTCCTTTGCGCGGTTGATAGTGGGCTGCGATGAAACAAGCCGTTCCTCATTCCAATACAGCAATCCCTTTTTCTGCATGGCCTCCAGTTCGGCGCGGGAAGCAGCGATGGTCCCCTGATCCGTTGCAAGCAAGACATGCGAAGCGCGAATGGAATCCTGAACCTCGCAGCCGCCATTTTTCAGAAAGCGCATAATTCTCGCTTCGGACGCTAACAATTGGGTGGTCATGCCGCAAACCTCCAGGCCGTGAAAGCACTTTGCGCAATGCGTTCGAATGTCGAGACAATCGCATCGAACTCCGTATCGTCGCGCATGTCCTCCACCAGATGGCAGGCATGCATTACGGTTGTCCGGTCTCGCGCAAATCCGGCAGCCACTTCACGCATGGCCAGCCCGAAAGCCGTGTGCGCGACATACATGCCGATCTGCCGCACACGCGCCACCTCTCGCCTGCACCGCAGCGGTGACCGCAATTCCGCGCCGGAAACACCGAACATAGTCACCAGCAGATCAATAAGGGCATCGCACAGCGCTATGTTCTGCTGCTCCCGCGACCGGTCGGCGACACCCTCCACCCTTCCAAGGTTAAGGCTTCGCCCATGCCGCACCGCAAGCAACTTCAATGCTTCGAAAGCTTCCGCCCGTGTATGAATGACATCCGATAGTTCCAAAGACATTCATCTTTCCTCACCAGAATAGGAATATCTTCTTATACGGAGAAAATTGCAAGTGTGGATAAGTTTCGTAGAAGGAATTGCTGTCTGTTGTTAGTTTCGACAGCTCTTACATAGGCTAAAGCCTTGCCAAAACGGCATTAACGCATTTGAATCCATCGCGTTTGATGGCCATCTTACAGAAAAATCAGAAAGAATCTAGGAATATTATCCAAAGACATTTCGCGTGGCTCATGCTCATTCGCATCAAGAAATGAGGAATGATCGCCATGGACGCGGATCTGAAGCAAGCCCGCACACTATTTTTTGCCCGGCAAAAACAGAATCAACTGACCGCAATGCAACGCATTGCCTTGCAGATCATCGCCGGCATCGATCTCGATGAAGTTCTCAAGGCCCCGCGGGAAGAGAAGGAACGGACCAAACGGCGTCTGACGCGTCTCATGGAAAGGGAGCGCCTGAAAGGAATGTGCGGTAACTGGAATTATGACCTGAACAGGCACATTGCACTAAAACAAGCATTCGACCGGATTGGTTGAAAAGACCATGCGCTTCCGGACGTGCTCAAATCCAAAACAAAATGGCCAGCATCTAGGAGCGTAAGCTCAACGATACTGGCCATTTCTATAAAGCTCTCAGAACAGACACTGCAAAGCGCGGTCCGCTCGACAGTCGGAGCGATTAAGCGTCCTTAGGCTTGCGGCCCAGGCCCATCTTCTTAGCCAGGCGCGAGCGAGCAGCAGCGTAGTTCGGAGCGACCATCGGATAGTTCGGGTCGAGATCCCACTTTTCGCGGTACTGTTCCGGCGTCATGTTGTAATGGGTCATCAGGTGACGCTTCAGCGACTTGAACTTCTTGCCGTCTTCGAGGCAGATGATGTAGTCGTCGTGAACCGACTTCTTCGGATTGACGGCAGGCTTCGGCTTCTCGACAACGACAGGCGCTTCTTCGCGTTCGACGTGACGCTTGAAAGCAGCGTGTACTTCAGCGATCAGCAGCGGCAGTTCACCAGCGCGAATCGAATTATTGCCGACATATGCGGCGACAACATCTGCAGTAAGGCTCAGAAGCAGTTCCGCGCTTTCGTCGTGCGTGTCCAGATTTTCCATTGTATTTCCTTTTTACTTCTTATTGTTGCGTAATCGACGACTGGAGATCCCCGCCTGCCATCGTCGTTACGTATTCCTAAACCCTGCCCCATCCGTTCCCGGCTGCGAATACCAGTTGATAATGTCATTTGCAATAGAATTGTCAAACCACATTACATTAACAACAAGTCTTTCTTCTTGAATCATCAAATAGAAAAACTCGAACTCAACCTTACTAAGATGGGGAAACTTTGAATCGCGATGTGTTCGCGTTGCCGCCCCTGCCGTTTATTGAAGGATATGGATGAAGCTGCAGTTCACAGCCGTGCTTCCTTTAATTTGCTCGAACTGCGTTAGCAATAGTTTTCTCCCTCAAGTTTTCTTGTACGAAGTCCAAGACTAACATGTTTCCGCTAGGTAGCTTTTGGCGACAGAATCGGGCCTCAAAAAGGCATTGCTCAAATATATTTCAACGAAATCAACTCGCTTTCGCCACTTCGGCCAACTATATAAATGTCACTATCACCCGCCAGAAGGCACGGCTTACCGGCCTTGCAGCAAATTGAAACAGTTTTCATCGGAATTGTGGATGTCTCAAAGCTCCTCCCAACTTCAACCACCGCATGCAGCCAAGCATCCGGTCAATGACACTCGCCACGGGATCACACGCACCGACGATTATGCTTGGTTGCGCGCAGATAACTGGCAGGAAGTATTCAGGGATCCATCGGTGCTGGCCCCCGAAATCCGCACGCATCTGGAAGCAGAGAATGCCTATCAGGCAGCGTTGATGAAGGACACAGAAGCGCTGCAGAAAGGCCTGTTTGCCGAAATGCGCGGGCGCATCAAGGAAGACGACTCCTCCGTTCCTTCCAAGGATGGCCCTTTCGCCTATGGCGTGTCCTATCGCACCGGTGGCGAGCAGCCCTATTTCATTCGCACACCGCGCGATGGTGGCGCGGAAACCATCCTTCTCGACGGCGATGTCGAAGGCAAGGACAAGGCCTATTTCCGCCTTGCATCGGCCGATCATGCACCGGATCACAAGCTTTTGATCTGGGGATATGACGACAAGGGGTCGGAATTCTACAAGCTGAAAGTCCGTGATCTGTCTTCTATGAAAGACCTTGAAGACATCGTCACCGATACGAATGGCGGCGGCGCGTGGGATGCGGAGAGCAAGGGCTTCTTCTATACGCGTCTCGACGAGAACCACCGTCCATCCAAGGTATTCTATCACAAGGTCGGCACGGACCAATCGGATGATCCGTTGATCTATGAAGAGAAAGATCCAGGCTTTTTCCTCGGCGTCGGCGGCTCGGCGCTGGACGACTATATCTTTATCGACATTCACGACCATGAAACATCGGAATGCTGGCTCCTTCCCGCCAACGATCCGGCGGCAAAGCCGCAGCTCGTCATGGAGCGCAAGACCGGCACGGAATATGACATCGCGCCGGGCGGTGATGTCTTCTACATCCTGACCAATGCAGGCGGCGCCAAGGATTTCAAGATTTGTCAGGCGCCTGCCGCCTCGCCGCAGCCGGAAAACTGGGTAGAGGTTGTGGCGGAAAAACCGGGACGGCTGATCCTGTCGCACTCCGCCTACAAGCATCATCTAGTTTGGATGGAACGCGATAACGGCCTGCCGCGCATCGTGATCCGCGATCGCGAAACCGGCGAGGAACATGCCATCGCATTCGACGAGGAGGCCTATTCGCTCGGCCTTCATGGCAGCGCCGAATATGATACGGATGTGATCCGCTTCTCCTATTCGTCCATGACAACGCCGGAACAGCTCTTCGACTACAATATGCGGACACGGGAGCGGAAGCTCTTGAAGACGCAGGAAGTTCCTTCCGGCCACAACGCCCAGGACTATGTTACGCGTCGGGTCTTTGCCACGGCGTCGGACGGCGAACTGGTGCCGGTGTCCCTGCTATACCACAAGGATACGAAGCTCGACGGCTCGGCACCCTGCCTGCTCTATGGCTATGGTTCCTATGGCATCACCATTCCCGCAAGCTTCAGCACGTCACGGCTGTCGCTCGTGGATCGCGGCTTCGTCTATGCCATCGCCCATATCCGCGGCGGCAAGGACAAGGGTTTTGCCTGGTACGAAAACGGCAAGCGCGACAAGAAGGTGAACACGTTCACCGATTTCATCGCCGCTGCAAACCACCTCGTCGCCGAAGGCTTCACCAGTCATGACCGCATCGTTGCCCATGGCGGTTCCGCAGGCGGCATGCTGATGGGCGCGATTGCCAATATGGCGCCCGACGCATTCGGCGGCATCATCGCCGAAGTCCCGTTCGTAGACGTGCTGAACACGATGCTGGACGACACCCTGCCGCTGACTCCGCCGGAATGGCCCGAATGGGGAAATCCGATCACATCGGAAGCGGATTACCGGACGATTGCCGGTTATTCGCCCTACGACAACGTCAGCCGCCAGGCTTATCCGGCCATTCTGGCCGTGGCAGGTCTTACCGATCCGCGTGTCACTTACTGGGAGCCTGCCAAATGGGTCGCCAGACTGCGTGAACTGAAGACCGATAGCCATCCGGTTCTGTTCCGTATCAATATGGATGCGGGCCATGCCGGCGCGTCGGGTCGCTTCTCGCGACTGGAAGAAGTCGCCTATACCTATGCCTTCGCACTCAAGGTGGCAGGCAAGGCGGGCAGCGTACTCTGATCCTTTACAACAAGCATCGCATCCAGGTTTTAAGGGTGCGATGCTTCCTTCATTTTACACATGTCTTTATCCCGAAACGAATTCCCACTTTCGGGAGACATGCTCTGGAAGACCGCGCTATTTCACTTATAATATTGTTTTACATCTATTCTTCTTAAGGAGAGACCGATGTTGCGTCAGGTCATTGCTGTTTGCCTCACTTCCGCATCGCTTGCGGTTTCCGGTCTTGTTGCACTGCCGATGTCGGCTGAAGCGCAGGTACGCAAGGATGTCAGCGAATATGCAGGCCAGCGCTGTAACGTGCCGAGACGAGGCAGCGGCATCATCGTCGGTCAGTTCAGCGGCGTGGACGACTCGCCCTTCATCACTGGCGGTGACGGTCTGGTTGCGATCGACCGCGTCCGGTGCTTCAGCAGCATGTCTGAATGCAAGGGATGGCTCTATACGATGCAGAGTAAATACACCAATGCCGGTGCCGCCACTCTGGTGCGCTGCACCAAGCGCTGAACGTCAACATAAAAACTGCGGTTTTCACGAAGCCTCACGAATGGCATCCTCCCATCACTTGATGCATCGCCTTCGGGTGTCATCTTCGGTTTGGGAGGATCGGAAATGCAGCAGGCCAGTTATGTACATGGTGCGAGCGACAAGCTTCTCATTGGCAATACGATCGGTCGGCATCTTGACCAGATCGCGGAAAAATATCCCGAACGTCCTGCCGTCATTGTCCGGCACCAGAATATCCGGCTGACCTATTCCGAACTCAGACAACTGACCGACCAGCTTGCCGAAGGCTTCCTCGCCATCGGGCTACGCCCTGGCGAACGTCTCGGCATCTGGTCGCCGAACAATCTCGAATGGATTCTCACCCAGTTTGCCAGCGCAAAAGCGGGGTTGATCCTTGTCAACATCAACCCGGCCTATCGGGCGCATGAACTGGAATATGTGCTGGGGAAAGTCGAATGCGCGGCGCTGATCCTCGCGCCGTCACTGAAAACCAGCAACTATATCGATATTCTGCGCAGCATCGTGCCTGAACTTGATGCAGCCCGGCCCGGTCATGTGATGTCCGAGCGGCTTCCCAATCTGCGATGCGTGATCCGGCTCGGTGCGGAACAGACGCCGGGCATGTTGAATTTCGACGAGGTCACCCAATCCGGCGACGAAGTCACCGGGCAAGAACTGGCGCAGCTTTCCGAAGAACTGCAATTTGACGATCCCATCAATATCCAGTTCACCAGTGGCACGACCGGCAGCCCGAAGGGTGCGACGCTCTCCCACCACAATATCCTCAATAACGGGTTTTTCGTCGGCGAAGCGATGCAACTTTCCGAACAGGATCGGCTCTGCATCCCGGTGCCATTCTATCATTGCTTCGGCATGGTGCTCGGCAATCTTGCCTGTGTGACCCATGGTTCCTGCATGGTGATCCCGAATGACAGTTTCGATCCACTCCTGACGCTCCAGACCGTTGAAGAGGAGCAATGCACCGGCCTCCATGGCGTGCCGACAATGTTCATTGCCATGCTGGATCACCCGGAATTCAGCCGTTTCAACCTCACCAGCCTGCGCACCGGCATCATGGCCGGATCGCCCTGCCCCATCGAAGTGATGCGGCGGGTGGTGAGCGAGATGCACCAGAGCGAAATCACCATCGCCTATGGCATGACGGAAACCAGCCCGGTCAGTTTCCAGAGCTCGACGACTGACCCTCTGGAGCGGCGCGTTTCCACCGTCGGGCGCATCCATCCGCATCTGGAGGTGAAGATCGTCGATGCAGATGGCAAGGTGGTACCGCGTGGCGAAAAGGGCGAATTGCTGACGCGCGGCTATAGCGTCATGCGCGGCTACTGGAACGATGCGGAAAGTTCAGCTGGCGCCATCGACGATGCGGGCTGGATGCACACGGGAGACCTCGCCACGATAGACGAGGAAGGCTATTGCAACATTGTCGGGCGCATTAAGGATCTCATCATTCGCGGTGGCGAGAACATCTATCCCCGCGAGATAGAAGAGTTCCTCTTCACCCATCCCGCGATCAGCGATGTCCAGATATTCGGTATTCCCGACCGCAAGTTCGGCGAAATCATCTGCGCCTGGGTCAAGCTGCACAAGGATGGCGAACTTTCCGAAGAAGAACTGATTGAATATTGCCGGCAGCGCATCGCGCATTACAAGGTTCCGGCCCATATCCGCTTCGTGGATCAGTTTCCGATGACCGTGACCGGCAAAATCCAGAAATTTGTCATGCGGCAGGTCATGATCGAGGAACTCGAATTGCAGGAAATTCGAACAGCGTAATTATCTCGTCACATCACGAGACATATTCTCCAAGAGCGGGATGTTTGTAAGTGTATCGTCGTTTCGCTCCAAGTTTTTGTTTGAGCATGATTTTATCCGAAAACCGGTTCCCACTTTTCGGAAACATACTCTAATATTTTCGCTCATGGCGGCTTGCAAAGCGAAGGCGAGAATGCATATTACGTAAACGTAAGATTTTTGGGAGAGTTTCCATGGAAGAACTAATCGCACGCATCACCTCCAAAGTTGGCATTGATGCGGCAACGGCAGAAAAGGCAGTCGGCATGATCCTCGCCTTCCTGCAGAAGGAAGGCCCGGCAGCCGAAGTCCAGAAGCTTCTGGCAGCATTCCCCGGCGCTGAAGAAGCAATCGCGCAGGTCAAGGGCGGCGGCTTCCTGTCCGGCCTGATGGGCGGCGTGATGGGTCTCGGCTCCCAGCTCATGGGCGCTGGTCTGGGCATGGGTGAAATTTCCGGCGTTGCCAAGGAAACCATCCGCTTTGCCAAGGAAAAGGCTGGTGACGAACCAGTTGATGCCGTCATCGGCGCAATTCCGGGCCTCGGCCAGTTCGTCTGATCATACTTTACATGCTCGAAAAGGCCCCGGTTTCCGGGGCCTTTTTGTTTTGGGCTACCCAACCGAGTATACCGGCACAAATAATGACACCGCTCAGTATAAAACAATAGTATTTAAGTCATGTTTTTCACGATAACGTGAAGCCGATGTAATAATCCCTATAAATTCAGGATGATACTTGCTGCACTGGGGATTTAACCGACGCAATGATTGCAATGCCCCGGATTGTATCGGATATTTGAACCAAGGGACGAAGTCTGTTCAATTTTTAAATGCGGAGGATCGCATGCGTTTGTTTTTCCTGACTATCAGCTCTGCAGCTGTATTGATCGCCGGCGCAGCACAGGCTGACGTCACCGCAGATCGTCAGGCAATCATGAAGGACCTTGGACGCTCAGTCGGGTCAATTGCTCCGATGATCAAGGGTGAGAAGCCATTCGACGCCACCACAGCGCTTGCTGCGCTGGAAAAGATCGATGCCGATGCCAAGAAGCTGGATGTGGATGCGTTGTTCCCGGCAGGTTCGGATCAGGGCGATACTGAAGCTTCGCCGAAAATCTGGGAAACCAAAGACGACTTCGTCAAGCACGTCGAAAAATTCCGGACCGACGCCGCTACGGCACTGGCTGCCAAACCGCAGGATCTTGATGCGCTGAAGCCAGCCTTCCAGCAGGTCGCCGCCAATTGTGGTTCCTGCCATCAAGCCTATCGAGTCAAGAAGAACTGACCTTCGCTGTTGACAGAGAGCACACCGAACGGAAACACTCGGTGTGCAAAAAAATTTGCAGCAAAAGTGCGTTGCAATTCCAGTGCATCCGTACTTTGGAACTGTCACGCTGAATAACGGTCATAAGAGCGGTCTGGCTCGTCCTGGAACCGCCTCACGGGAACAGATGGAATGGTCCGAAAACTGGCATATGCCGCAGGCGCCGTGGTCGTCCTTGGAGCCGCTGCCTTCTGGATTCTGACCGCTCCGCAGAAGGTGGACGCGACCGTGTTGGACGCGATGAAGCCGGGCGATCCCATCAAGGGCGAACAGGTTTTCTGGGCAGGCGGCTGTGCCTCCTGCCATGCCGCGCCAGGTGCCTCCGGCGATGCACGCAAGGTTCTGGCAGGCGGACATGAACTGGTTTCAGATTTCGGGACATTCATCGCGCCCAATATTTCCCCGTCAGAGCAAGGTATCGGCACATGGACCATACAGGACTTTGCCAATGCGATGCTGAAGGGGGTCGGCAAGCAGGACGAACATCTTTATCCATCGTTCCCCTACACTTCTTATACCAAAATGCAGCCGCAGGATGTGGCCGATCTCTTTGCGTTTATGAAAACATTGCCGCCCTCCGATAATGTCGCAGCGCCGCACAAGCTTTCCTTCCCCTTCACGATCCGACGGGGGCTCGGCCTCTGGAAACAGCTTTACCTGTCCGACCAGCCTGCGGTGGAAATCGCAAATGCTTCCGACCAGGTGAAGCGCGGCCAGTATCTGACTGAAGCCCTTGGCCATTGCGGCGAATGTCACACACCACGCAATGCTATTGGGGGAATAGACACAAGCAAGTGGCTCGCCGGAGCATTGTCGCCCGAAACCGGCAGTGACGGGAAAAAAGGCATAGTGCCGAACATTACACCGGATGAAGCGGGTATCGGCAGCTGGAGCGAGAAAGACATTTCCTATGCCCTGCAAAGCGGCTTTACCCCGGATTTCGATTCGCTCGGCGGATCGATGACCGACGTGGTTGCGAACATAGCCCATCTTGCCGAAGCAGACCGCAATGCCATTGCCGCCTATCTGGAAGCTATTCCGGCGCATCCAAACGGCTATCCTGCGCGTTGAGGGCCGCTATCCGACACAATCTTACCGATCCTTGATTCACTCCGGCCGGATTTTGCTCTATATCATAAGTTAAAGTTGAACAGAGGGAGCAAGCTGCCTGATGACTGCCGAAGACGCTATTTTTCTTGGCGCGAGCCGCAAGCCTGACGACTCCTACCAGCAGCCGGAATATCTAGCGCTGAAATACGGCAACCGGCACGGTCTCGTCACCGGCGCGACCGGCACGGGTAAAACGGTCACGCTGCAGGTTCTGGCCGAAAGCTTTTCAGCGGCTGGCGTTCCGGTTTTCTGCGCCGACATCAAGGGCGATCTTTCCGGCATTGGCGCGATCGGCGTTCAAAATGACGGCCTTCTGAAGCGTGCAGCGGAAGTGAAGCTCGATCCGTACGAAATGCGCGCCGCGCCTGTGATCTTCTGGGATATTTTCGGCGAACAGGGACACCCTGTCCGCGCCACCATTTCCGAAATGGGGCCGCTCCTCCTGTCGCGCCTGATGAGCCTGACCGAGGCGCAGGAAGGTGTGCTGAACATCGCCTTCCGCCTGGCGGACGAAGAAGGCTTGCTGCTTCTGGACCTGAAGGACTTGCAGGCCATCCTCGCCGAAATGGCGGAGCGCTCGGCAGAACTTTCGGGCAAGTACGGCAATGTGAACAAGGCTTCGGTGGGTGCGATCCAGCGTTCGCTTCTGGTCCTCGACCAGCAGGGCGGCTCGAAATTCTTCGGGGAACCGGCGCTCAAGATTTCAGACCTGATGCGCACCACGACCGACGGGCGCGGTGTAGTGAGCGTGCTTGCTGCCGACAAGCTGATGATGAGCCCGCGGCTCTATTCCACTTTCCTGCTTTGGCTGATGTCGGAACTCTTCGAGGAACTGCCGGAAGTCGGCGATCCCGATAAGCCGCGGCTCGTCTTCTTCTTCGATGAAGCCCATCTTCTCTTCGATGAAGCGCCGAAGGCTCTGGTCGACCGTGTCGAACAGGTGGTGCGCCTGATCCGCTCCAAGGGTGTCGGCGTTTATTTCGTGACGCAGAATCCGCTCGATGTGCCGGAAACCGTTCTGGCGCAGCTCGGCAATCGCGTGCAGCACGCGCTTCGCGCCTATACGCCGCGCGAAACCAATGCCGTGAAGACGGCAGCCGATACATTCCGTCCGAACCCGGATTTCAACACGTTTCAGGCGATCACCAATCTCGCCACTGGCGAAGCACTGGTGTCGACGCTGCAAGCCAAGGGGGTGCCTTCAGTCGTGCAGCGCACGCTTATGCGCCCGCCTTCATCGCGTATCGGCCCGCTGACGCCGGAAGAACGCGCGAAGATCATCGCCGCAAGCCCGGTTGCCGGGCAGTACGATCAGGTACTGGATCGCGATTCCGCTTTCGAAATGCTGGCCCGCAAGGCGCAGAATGCTGCAGCAGCCCAGCAAAAGACCAAGGAAGAGGAAGAAGGCGGCGGTAGTATCCTTGGCGATCTCGTCGGCACCGCACTTGGTACTGGTCGCCGCTCCGGTCGCCAGACGGTCGCGGAAACGGCCATGAAGTCCGTTGTCCGCTCGGTCGGTAATTCGCTTGGCCGCGCACTTGTGCGCGGCATTCTCGGCGGCTTCAAACGGTAGAAAGTGCCAGTGTCACGCCTTCGCCGGTTTGGCGAGGGCGTAGGCGACAAGGGCATTGGCATGGCCATGCCCCATCTCGAATTCCGACTTCAGCCAGTTGACGATTTCCATATGCTTGTCGCCCTTTCGCTGCTCGATCAGCGAAAGCCAATGCTGGACAGGCTGCCCGTATTTTTTCTCGATGGACGGGAAATAGGATGCAGGGCCCTTCACGACTTCCTTGGTGGCTTTTTCCTCGGACATGACTTCCCTCCCCTTGTTCCGACGATTTGTCCGCGCGGAAAGTGACTTATTTTCAATGCGGCGGCAAGTTGGCGCGCGGCACAATGGAAAAAGCCCCGGACAGCCAGCTGTCCGGGGCTTTTGCAATCTGTCGTTCAGACAATCGCTATTACATCACGAGAATCGGCGACTTCGCCGGAACGCGATCATAGAGATCGATGATGTCCTGGTTCAGGAAGCGCACGCAGCCCGACGAGACCGCCTTGCCGATGGACCACCATTCCGGATTGCCGTGCAGGCGGTACAGCGTGTCCTTGCCATCCTGGAAAATATAGAGGGCGCGGGCGCCGAGCGGGTTCTTGAGGCCCGGAGCCATGCCGCCGTTCCTGGCGCTGTACTGCACCAGTTCCGGCTGGCGGGCGACCATTTCATCCGGTGGGGTCCAGCGCGGCCACTGGCGCTTGTACTGGATCACAGCGCGACCCGACCAAGCGAAACCTTCGCGGCCGATGCCCACGCCGTAGCGCATTGCCTGTCCGTTTTCGAGGACCAGATAGCAGAAGCGGTTGGCCGTATCGATGACCAATGTACCAGGCAGTTCGCCTGTTGGATCCTGCACAACCTGACGCAGGAAGCGCTTGTCCATCTTCTGGATCGGAATTGCCGGAAGCTGGAAGCCGCCATCCTCGACGGCGGCATACATCTGCGCCCATCCGCCATAGGAAGAGTCGACATTAGCCTGCGGGGTGCGGTTGATCGGGTTGCCCGACTGATCCACATCAATGATTGGAACATTCTGCCCCAACTGAGCGCAACCGGCCAGACCGGCGGCCGCTGTTGCTGTCATTGCCGTCAGAAAGGAACGGCGGGTAAGGGTCGTTTGCATATGAAAACCAGTTTAGTGACGGGAGGAGTTACAGATACACATTCAGGGTTAACGAATTGCGACCCGGCCAATTGTGGCAGATACGCAGTGAGCCATCGAAAAGGCCGTAAACGGCTGTTTCCGGTGTTTGGTTGCACGGAAAACGCCCGAAAAATGTGGCGTACGCCCGTTCGTAATGCGGCCTAAACGTGGCGAAAGCCCACCAGCATGGCTCGTGTTGCAGCCGCGACACAATTTTGGGTGCAGGAGCCAGCTTTCCATAAACCCGGCAAGTTCAAATTTTAGTGAGAACTCAATCAAGCAACTGGAGGCTTGGCAGAATCAGTGCCGGAGCAAACTGTTTATATTCGTCGGGCTGGTTGGTCCGATTGATCCAGACCCCGCGCATGCCGAACCGCACCGCCCCTGCCACGTCCCAGCGGTTCGAGGACTGGAACGAGATTGCGGAAGGATAAAGCCGCCATTGCAGAGTGATGAGCTCATAGACCGCCGGGGCAGTCTTGTATTTCCTGACTTCATCAACCGAAATCACGTCGTCCAGCAGGACGTCGAGCGCTGCCGAACGCACTGCGGATTCGAGCATGGCGGGCGAACCATTGGAAAGGATCGCAAGCCGTGCGCCCTTCTCCTTCAGGCTTTTGAGAGCAGCGGGCACTTCCGGATAGCAATCGAGCTTCCAATAGGCATCGAGCAAATCATTGCGCAGTGCCGGATCAACGGACGGGTAACGCGCGAATGCGAAATCGAGCGACTCCTCGGTGAGTTTCCAGAAATCGCTATAGGCACCCATCAGGCTGAGCACCCAGGAATATTCGAGCTGCTTGGCTCGCCACAGTTCGGAAAATGCCCGACCGTCCGGCCCGGCTTTGTCTGCATGTCGCCGCACCGCCGAATGGACATCGAATAATGTGCCATAAGCGTCGAAGACATAAGAACTGTGGGACACCGTTTCCTCCTGTGAGGGTCCGCCACGCATCGCGAAGCATAAAATCTAGAATTGCGCCATCCTACTGTGATTTCAATAATAATTCATTGTCTTGAAACTAAATTGCTCATTCACGCCATTGCCGCCCGCACCGATGCGGCCTATGTAGATTCCGCACGCAAGTTTTGAGGCAGCATCTGCTCGGCCCGCCCGCAAGCTGCCCATGTAAGCTCAAAGAAAAGAGGAGAGTTTCCAATGGCTTTCGAACTGCCCGCCCTGCCGTATGACTATGACGCCCTTGCGCCTTTCATGTCGCGCGAGACGCTTGAACTTCATCACGACAAGCACCATCAGGCCTATGTCACCAACGGCAACAAGCTGCTCGAAGGCTCCGGCCTCGAAGGCAAGAGCCTGGAAGAGATCGTCAAGGAAAGCTACGGCAAGAACCAGGGCCTCTTCAACAATGCCGGCCAGCACTACAACCACATCCTGTTCTGGAAGTGGATGAAGAAGAACGGTGGCGGCAAGAAGCTGCCGGGCAAGCTTGAAAAGGCAATCGAGTCCGATCTTGGCGGCTACGACAAGTTCCGTGCGGATTTCATCGCTGCTGGCGTCGGCCAGTTCGGTTCAGGCTGGGCCTGGCTGTCGGTCAAGGACGGCAAGCTTGAAATCTCCAAGACCCCGAACGGCGAAAACCCGCTGGTTCACGGTGCAACGCCGATCCTTGGCGTCGACGTGTGGGAACACTCCTACTATGTCGATTATCGCAATCTGCGTCCGAAGTATCTCGAGGCCTTCGTCGATAGCCTCATCAATTGGGAATTCGTCGAAGAACTGTACGAAAAGGCCTGAGCCTTCATACAACAATAAAGAAAAACCCCGGTTTTGCCGGGGTTTTTTGTTGCTGCTATTCCTTGATTACCTGCACACCTACATGTTGCGCGCGCCCGGCTCCCCATCCGGCGATGGCAGCCCCCAGCCCCAACACAGCGAAGAAAAGACCACAGGCGGTAAAGCTGCCCGTTGCGCTGTGGATCAGCCCGACGATGAGCGGGCCGATTGCGGCAAGCGTATAGCCGACGCACTGCGCCATGCCGGACAGATGCGCCGCCGTGTGTGAGTCCGGCGCCCGCAGCACGATCACCATCATGGCGGCGGCGATGAGACCGCCCTGCCCGATGCCCTGAATGACCGCCAGCCCCCAATAGGTCCATAGCGGCAGATAGAGAAAGCCGATCAGCGGCAAGGCCGCACAAGCGCAGAGAATGACATTGAGCAGGCTCTGGTTCTTCTGGCGGGTAGCAATCGACGGTACCGCGAGACAGGTGATGACCTGAGCCAGGATCGAAAAAGAGACCAGACCGCCGGCCGCTGCCGGGCTCAGGCCCTGTTCGCGCAGGATCGGCGCCAGCCATCCGAAAACGATGTAGGCGGTGGAGGATTGCAGACCCATGAACAGGGTTACCTGCCAGGCCAGCTTATCCTTCCACAAGCCGATCACCTTGAAACCCGAATGGGCGACATTGTGTTTCGCACGCATGGCCTGCGGCAGCCACAACAGCAGAACGACTGCCGCCGGAACAGCCCAGAATGCCAGAGCAAGATTCCAGGAACCGCCGAGCATCCCCTTGATGGGAATGGTGAATCCGGCTGCGGAGGCAGCGCCGCCGCATAGCGCCATCGTATAAAGACCGGTCATGATGGCCGCAGTTTTCGGGAAATCACGCTTGACGACGCCCGGAAGCAGCACGTTGCCAGTAGCAATTGCGGCACCGGCCAATGCTGCGCCAATATAAAGCGAATAGAACGAACCGAAGCCGCGAATGGCGGTGCCGACAGTCAGCACGACCAGCACGAAAAGCAGAACGCGTTCGGCGCCGAAACGCTGCGCCAGCCGTGGTGCGAATGGCGCAAAGACGCCAAGGCAGACAACCGGCAACGTGGTCAGGATACCGGCTGCAACGGATGACATGCCGGTGGCATCGATGATTTCCGGCAAAAGCACGGAAACGCTGGAAAATACCGGTCGCAGATTGGCGGCGATCAGCACGAGGCTCAGACCCAGCAAAATGCGCATCGCCTTGCTTGGCGGTTGCTGGACTGGCGGCGGCGGAACGCTGTCCGCCTCAGCGTCGACCAGCGCCTCGGGCTGAAATATCGCCTCAATTTCTGCCGCTTCCGACAGGCCTGTGTTCGTGTGGCTCATGATGCCAGCAACCTTTCAAGTTCTTCAATCAGGGGCGCCATGAAGCGGCGAACCGTTGCACCGGCCTGGTCAGGATCGCCCGAAGCGATAGCTTCAACGATCTGGCGGTGCGCCTCATGGTTTGGCTCGGGCAGTTCGCCGTCGAGCGTAGCTTCTATGGATTCGCGAATGGAGGCGGAGAAAAAGGCATAGACCTCGATGAGTGCGCTGTTGCCCGAGGCAGCGACGATGGCCTCATGAAAGGCAAAGTCCCGGGCCACGAAAGTTGCCCGGTCGAGTTCATCGCGATTGCCGCGTTGTGCCAGCATTTTCTCCAGATGCACAATCCCCTTCGGCTTGATGCGTAAGGCGGCCAGACGTGCGGCTTCCGTTTCGAGAACTGCCCGGGTCTCAAAGCGGTCGCGCAGGCTGGTATGGCGGATGCGGTCGAGGCTGCGTGCCGTGTCGGCAGTGGAACGGACATAGGTTCCCGACCCCTGCCGGGTTTCCAGCATTCCTTGTGCCACCAGCGCACGCACGGCTTCCCGTACCGTACCGCGGCTGACATCAAGCGTTGCAGAGAGTGCTGCTTCATTTGGCAGCTGATCGCCTATCGTCCAGCGTCCCGACGTGATTTCGCCTCGCAATGCCTGCGTGGCCGAATCCGTCAAAGTCTTGCGGGATATCGCCTTCATATCTTCACCAAAGTCATCTGATGACTTGATGAATTAGACCTATGTAATGGAGCTGTCAACCGTCGTGAAGAAAGCTGATTGCGGGCTGGAAACCACTGCCGCATTCCGTTAACAATTTTCGCGCACAGTGCCCCATAATCCAGCCGCTCGAGATTTCGGGCCAGACTTCAGGTGCCAATATGATCACACTTTACAGCCTTTCCGGAGACCATCTCGAACAAGTGGAAGTCGAGCCCGGCACTCCGCTGCCCGAAAATGTTATCTGGATCGACCTGTTTGCTCCTGGCGTCAATGAAGACAGTATTGTCGAAGCATGGATGGGCATTTCGATCCCCACCCGCGAAGACATGACGGAAATCGAGGAATCGAGCCGATTCTACATGGAAACCGGCGCGCAATATCTCACAGTGCCGATCCTGCACGCGGTCGATCTCGACCATCGGGAGCTGGCGCCCGTCACCTTCATCCTGCATGGTTCGCGGCTGATCACTGTTCGTTATGCCAATCCGAAATCGTTCAGCACCTATATCCTGCGCTCCACCAAACCGGGCAACGGGTTGATATCACCCAAATGCTCGGGCCTGTCGATCATGCTTGGTATTACCGAAGCCACGACGAATCGCCTCGCCGACATTCTTGAAGGTGTCGCAGGCAAGATCGATGCTGCCTCGCATTCCATCTATCGCCGTCAGCCGAAAGCGCGACCGATGACGACGGAGGATTTCCGTCACATACTGACCCAGATCGGTGGACAGGGAACATTTCTCTCGCGAATGCGCGAAAGTCTGGCGGGGATCAGCCGTATGCTGGTCTATCTGTCGGCCATCAACAATCCCGCAGCCGGCAAGAAGGAAACGCGCAGCTGGATCAAGTCGCTGGAACGCGACACGCAATCCCTGACCGCCTATGTGGATTTTCTGTCCAACAAGGTCACATTCCTTCTCGATACGATCGTTGGTCTGATTTCGGTAGAACAGAACGCCATCATCAAGATTTTCTCTGTGGCGGCGGTCGGTTTTATGCCGCCGACGCTAGTGGCTTCCATCTACGGCATGAACTTCTCCTTCATGCCGGAGCTGCAATCGCCATGGGGTTATCCAATGGCGCTTGGTCTGATGATCGCCTCCGCCCTGCTACCGCTTTACTATTTCCGCCGAAAGGGTTGGCTGTAGCTTGTGGTGACAACGCAGGCGCACCATGTTATATCATGCGTTATAACATAGGAGAGCAGCCATGAACGTAACCCTGCGCAAGATCGGCAATTCCGACGGTGTGATCATCCCAAAGGAAATGCTGGAGCAGTTGAACGTGCAAACTGGCGACACTCTGGTCCTGACCGCAGACAAGGATGGACTGAGACTGACCAGGAGCACGGAAGATCCGGAGGTCTTCGAGAAGAAAATGAAGATTGCCCGAGAGCGGATGAAAAAATATGAGACCGCTTATCGCGTGCTCGCTCAATGATCGACTTTCATTCGCGGGCTTTCATAGAAGCGCTGCATCAGGAGCAGTTGCGTCTGCATGGTGGTGCAGCGGGTATTCGCGATTCCGGTTTGCTTGATTCAGCGCTTGCGCGTCCGTTGCAAAAGGAAGCCTATGGCGATCCGGATATCTTCGATCTGGCGGCGGCCTATCTGTTCGGTGTGCTGAAGAACCATCCTTTCGTGGACGGCAACAAGAGAACTGGACTGGCTGCCGCTGACTTGTTTCTTTATTTCAACGGCTTCAGTCTTGAGGCCGTACAAGAAGACATTATCCAGCTCGTCCTGATGGTTTCGAAAAGTGAAATCGATGAAGCCGGCGCAGCAGCGTTTTTCCGTGACCATACCGTCGCTATAGACGAAGACTAAACAATCTTCAGCGACACGATTTCCCACTCGACATTATTGATTTTCACGACATCGCCGACCGGCTTGCCGAACAGCAGAATGGCAACGGGCGCGACATGGGAAATCTTGCCGTTTGACGGGTCAGCCTCATCCTCGCCCACGATGGTCCAGCGGCGAACCTTGCCGTCGTCCAGATTTTCCAGATCTACCGTCATGCCGAAACGCACGACATCGCTGTCGGCAGCGGGAACGGAAAGCTCGGCATTTTCACGCCGCGCCACCCAGTAACGCAGATCGCGTGAGATACGCGCAATCGCCGAACGCTCGCCCGCGACATTGGCGTCCGCCAGCTCGCGCTGCAGCCGGGCGATTTCATCCTCGATCATCGTCAAGCCCGTCGGCGTGACGAGATTGCGATGCGGACTAACCGGGCGCTCGCCGAGGTCGGTCGGTGCATCATCCTGTTCTTTGGTGAAAGCTCTGCTCATTAGTTGAATGTAAGCGGTCGGCACCTCCCCGACAAGCCTCCCCGTCATGCAGACCGCCCGCTGTTGCGCCGGCAAATGCATGATTTGCATATCCGGTTTTTATTGATTGATGAGTCAATCAACGTTAAACTGACCGCTCAGTTAGACTGAGAACGGACGAGGATTATGCCCAAGATCGGGATGGAGCCCTTGCGGCGGCGCGAGTTGATCGATGCCGCCATTCGTACCATCGGCCAGCGTGGTTCGCTGGACGTGACCGTCGCGCAGATCGCGCATGAGGCGGGTGTTTCGCCAGCGCTTGCGCATCATTATTTCGGCGGTAAGGACAAGCTCATCCTGGCCACGATGCGCCATCTGCTGCGCGAACTGAGGCAGGATCTCAACGCTGCCATCCGAAAGACCGAGGCGCCGCAGGAACGTATCGCGGCCATCATTGCGGTCAATTTTTCCGCATCGCAGTTCGCGCAGGAAACCATTGCCGCCTGGCTTACCTTCTATGTGCATGCACAACAGTCGGAGGACACCCGCCGGCTCTTGCGCATTTATGCACGCCGCCTGCATTCAAACCTCGTCTTCGCACTTGAACAGCTGACCTCGCGCGAGCGGGCCAGCCGCATTGCCGAGGGTGCAGGTGCCATGATCGACGGACTCTACATTCGTCACGCACTTGGCGCCGATGCGCCCAATGCTGCCTCAGCCATTGCGTTGGTGGAAGACTACATCGCGGTTCAGCTTATGGGGGAGAAATGAGTATGGAAGCGGATTTCGTCATCATCGGCTCCGGATCCGCCGGATCCGCCATGGCCTATCGCCTGTCTGAAGACGGTCGCTATTCGGTGATCGTCATCGAATATGGCGTGCCCGATGTCGGTCCGTTAATCCAAATGCCAGCCGCCCTTTCTTTCCCCATGAATATGGAAACCTATGACTGGGGTTTTTCGACCGAACCAGAGCCGCATATTGGCGGGCGCAGCCTTGTAACGCCGCGGGGCAAGGTGCTTGGTGGTTCATCTTCAATCAACGGCATGGTCTATGTGCGCGGCCATGCACGCGACTACGACCACTGGTCGGAAAGCGGTGCGCGCGGCTGGGCCTATGCAGATGTACTGCCCTATTTCAAGCGGATGGAAAATTCGAGCGGTGGCCAGGAAGGCTGGCGCGGCACCAATGGCCCGCTTTATATCCAGCGCGGCAAACGCGACAATCCCCTGTTCCATGCCTTTGTAGAGGCTGGCCACGAAGCGGGCTTTGAAGTCACCGAAGACTATAATGGCGAGAAGCAGGAAGGCTTCGGCCCGATGGAGCAGACGATCCACAACGGTCGTCGCTGGTCTGCCGCCAACGCCTATCTGAAACCCGCCCTCAAGCGCCCGAATGTCAAGCTGGTCAAGGGCCTTGCACGCAAGATCGTGCTGGAAGGCAAGCGCGCGGTTGGCGTTGAGATCGAGGCGGGCCGCAGCTTCTCGACCATCCGTGCGCGGCGTGAAGTCATCATTGCCGCCTCGTCGATCAATTCGCCGAAGCTCCTGATGCTCTCTGGCATTGGCCCTGCCGCACAACTGAAAGAACACGGAATTGAAGTGGTCGCCGATCGCCCCGGCGTCGGCCAGAACCTGCAGGACCATCTGGAAGTCTATATCCAGCAGGAATGCACGCAGCCAATCACGCTCTACTCCAAACTGAACCTGTTCTCGAAAGCGAAGATCGGCGCGGAATGGCTGTTCTTCAAGACCGGCGACGGTGCCACCAACCATTTCGAATCCGCAGCATTCCTGCGCTCGAAAGCTGGTGTGGAATATCCAGATATCCAATATCACTTCCTTCCTGTAGCTATCCGCTATGACGGCAAGGCGGCAGCGCAGTCGCACGGCTTTCAGGCCCATGTCGGCCCGATGCGGTCGAAATCACGTGGCAGCGTGACGCTTCGCTCAGCCAATCCACGTGAAAAGCCTGTCATCAAGTTCAATTATATGTCGCATGAAGACGACTGGGCCGACTTCCGCCATTGTGTGCGGCTGACCCGTGAAATCTTCGGACAGGCCGCATTTGATGCTTATCGTGGCGCGGAAATCCAGCCCGGTGCGCATGTTCAGAGTGACGATGAAATCGACAATTTCATCCGCGAGCATGTCGAGAGCGCCTTCCATCCGTGCGGAACTTGCAAGATGGGTGCGGTTGACGATCCAATGGCAGTCGTTGATGCTGAATGCCGGGTGATCGGTGTCGAAGGCCTGCGCGTTGCGGATTCATCCATCTTCCCGCGCATCACCAACGGCAATCTCAACGGCCCGTCGATCATGGTCGGCGAAAAGGCTTCCGATCATATTCTCGGCCGTACGCCGCTGGCGTGCTCCAATCAGGAGCCTTGGATCAATCCGCGCTGGCAAGTTTCCGACCGCTGATAAAATTTAAGGGATAACAATGAAAGCACAACCCAAAGCCTCGCATTTCATCGGCGGCGCATTCATGGAAGACAAGGCGGGCAAGCCGTTGCCGGTCATCTATCCAGCAACCGGCGAGGAAATTGCCAAGCTATATTCGGCGACACCCGATGTGATCGAGGCGGCTTATGCAGCAGCGCTGAAAGCGCAAGGCGAATGGGCTGCGCTTAAGCCCGTCGAACGCGGACGCATCCTGCGCCGCACTGCAGAAATCCTGCGCGAAAAGAACAAGAAGCTGTCGAAGCTCGAAACGCTTGATACCGGCAAGGCGCTTCAGGAAACGCTGGTGGCGGATGCAGCTTCGGCCGCGGATGCACTGGAATTTTTCGGCGGCATCATTTCGGGCTTCAACGGCGAGTTCGTGGAGCTTGGCGGTTCGTTCGCCTATACGCGCCGCGAAGCGCTCGGCATCTGCGTCGGTATCGGCGCATGGAATTATCCGATCCAGATCGCCGCGTGGAAATCCGCGCCTGCACTCGCGATGGGGAATGCCTTCATCTTCAAGCCGTCCGAAAACACGCCGCTTTCAGTGCTTGCATTGGCGGAAGCATACAAGGAAGCGGGCCTTCCCGATGGCTTATTCAATGTCGTGCAGGGCTTCGGCGATGTCGGCGCCGCACTCGTCAATCATCGCTTGACGGCCAAAGTTTCACTGACTGGTTCTGTGCCGACAGGCCAGCGCATCATGGCGCAGGCAGGCGAACACCTGAAGCACGTCACCATGGAGCTTGGTGGCAAGTCGCCGATCATCGTGTTCGATGACGCCGACCTTGAAAGCGCTATCGGCGGCGCGATGCTCGGTAACTTCTATTCGACCGGGCAGGTCTGTTCGAACGGCACCCGCGTCTTCGTTCACAAGAAGGTGCGCGAACGTTTTGTCGAACGGCTGGTCGAACGTACACGCAAGATTCGCATTGGCGATCCGCTGGATGAAGCAACTCAGATGGGGCCACTAGTCAACAGTGCACAGCGCGACAAGGTGCTGTCCTATATCGAAAAGGGTAAGGCAGAAGGGGCGAAGCTTGCCTGCGGCGGTGGCGTGCCGAAACTGCAAGGCTTCGACAAAGGCTTTTTCATCGAGCCTACCGTCTTCACGGATGTGACCGACGGCATGACCATCGCTCGCGAGGAAATCTTCGGTCCGGTGATGAGCGTTCTGGAATTCTCCGACGAGGACGAAGTAATCGCACGCGCCAACGATACCGAGTTCGGTCTGGCGGCGGGTGTGTTCACCTCCGACATAGCACGGGGCCATCGCGTAATCAGCCAGATCAAGGCCGGGACCTGCTGGATCAATGCTTATAACCTGACGCCAGTGGAAGTACCGTTCGGCGGCTATAAGCAATCTGGCATCGGACGCGAGAACGGTATTGCCGCGCTGGCCCATTACAGCCAGATCAAGACTGTCTATGTTGAGATGGGCAAGGTCGACAGCCCTTATTGACCGCTGTAATCGGCCCGCGGAATTGAAGTTGGTTCTGCGGGCGTCGGCGTACAGTCATAGCGGTAAAGCTGTGGCGACGGCACTGCCTGCGGATAGACGATGGCACGTTGCGACCGTTGGCTGGCTGGAACCGATGGTGAATTCCATAACGGCATGGCCCAAGACGGCCTTGTCACCGTATCGGAAGCACCTGTCCCTTGAACGGGAATACGTCGACACTCGGTCCTGAGAGTACCGTTTAATCCGGCTGAGGTCGCAACACTGGTGAAGCTGATCAGAGCAAGCGCCAAAGCGGTAAAAAACAGTCTCATATCGAAACACTTTCAAAACAACACTGCCAAATGCCCAAAGGTCGATCAGGCTCACGACTATAAAGCGCCTCCCCAACCCGGCTCCATGGGTACCGACAAGGCCATTCGGGACATCTTCAAACCTGAAACCAAAGATAGAAGATTTATCCAGGCGTTCAACAGCGCCCCCTGCACGAGACGTTCAAACTTCTGCGAACAAGCAGAAGTTCTATTCTGGCATTCTATCGAGAATAGTTCCTGTCCGGCATCAGACAATATATGGTGATAGTTCCAACAAGGTTGATTTTATCAGTCAAAATCGGGAGATTTCAGTTATATTAGAGATTAATAATATACGCCTTGGGTGGCTAGCTAAAATCAAAACCCCATGCAAAAGAATTTATTTGTTCAAGTACAAAAATGCATAAAATATGCACCTAACCAAAAATATTGATAATAATACATGCTATCAATATTTCACACATCGTGCGATTTCATATCAACAACCTGTCGTGGACTGAATGACTTGTGATGGCTAATGAGATTTCAATCTCGACCGACATGGTCGACGACAAGCTTCGCAATGATTTTTGGCGATCTGCAATCAAACCCATATACGAAATCGTGGCAGAGAACGGGAAGTACCAGTTTTCTGGAACAATTGCTGCTCGCGCTCTCGGCACTTTCCATGTCGGAACGACTTCCTTCAACACCCAGAACTACTCACGCACACGCAAACTCATCGCACAGGGTGGGCTTGATCACTACGTTCTGCAGCTTATTACAGCAGGCAGTTTACGCGGCGATTTCAACGGGGTCGATGTCGTGGCAAAGCCCGGAGATATCGTTATTATCGATCTGACACAGACCGTGGAGAGCCAGGCATCCGCCGGCTCGCGCATCACAGTAACAATACCCCGCAATGAACTGGAGAGGATGGTAGGCTGGCGTAATTTGCACGGCCTTATCTTGTCAGCGAATGCTCCCCTCACGCGACTGCTTTTTGATTATCTCCATAGTCTGCAATCGTTGACCGGCAAACTGGGCAAGGCCGAAGCAAAATCAGCGCAGGAAGCAATGTTGACACTGCTTGGTGCAGGCATCAACGGCGTTGACAGAGAAGATATACAGAGCCTTCCGGTCAATATTCCCATGCGCAAGAGCATCCTCGCCTATATCGACGATAACCTGTTCAATCCTCTGCTGGGGCCAAATCTCATCGTCCAGAATCTTCGCGTCTCTCGCTCACGCCTTTACCGGACATTTGATACAGAGGGTGGTATTGCCACAATCATTCGTGAGAAGCGGCTCGATCATGCCTATCGCATTCTGGTCGGCGAGCGTAGCAGACACGTGTCATTCAAGGAAATCGCTTATCGCTGCGGATTTCATGACGGCGCACAGTTTACCAGGGCATTCAAGGCTCGTTTTGGCGTGTCGCCGAAGGAGGCTCGTGAGATAAAAGCCCCGCTGTTATCGTCAGATATGGGCAACTTCGATTATACGGTACATCTTGCGGAAGAAGCCGCCAAACTCGGCGATGTCAAACCGTAACCCGTCAACCAGGGGAAAGTCGGTCCAGAAAGTCATCGCACCAGTGATTGACGTCGTGGGTGATCAGAAAAGCCATCATGCCTTCAAACCGCTCCTTACGTTCCTCAAGCGGCATAGCAAGTGCGCGCGCCATGGCATAAGCCATCGCCTCGGTATCATAGGGGTTGACCAGAAGCGCGCCGTCCAGTTCCTGTGCGGCACCGGCAAAGCGGGACAGAACCAGCACACCCGGATTTTCGGGATCCTGTGCGGCGACATATTCCTTGGCGACAAGATTCATGCCATCGCGTAACGGCGTAACCAATCCAACAGCGGCAAGCCGATATAGCCCTGCCAGCACTTCCCGGTTCAAAGAGCGATTGATGTAACGGATTGGTGTCCAGTCGACGGTAGCGTTCGCACCATTCACTCGCCCGGCAAGTTCCGCCACCGCGCGTTGCATGTCCTTGTACTCTGGCACTTCGGAGCGGGATTTCGGCGTGACTTGCAGGAAAGTGACCTTGCCACGATTGCCGGCATCGACCTTAAGAAAATGCTCGAAAGCTTCCATTCGGTTGGTGATGCCCTTGGAATAATCCAGCCGATCGACACCGATGATAAGATCGCGGTCCAGCATGCTGTCGCGCATGCGCTTTACCGTCGGATGGCGTTGGGCCTTGTTCGCTATCTCGGCGAATGCGGCTGTCTCGATACCGATGCCAAAGCGCTCGGCACGGAACTGATGTCCGAAAGCCTTGAACAGACCGTTGTCATCGAGACGCTTGCCGATTTTCTCCCGCCGCAGACAGCCGATGAAATTATCGACGTCGTTCTCGGTCTGGAAGCCCACTACATCATATGAAGCAAGGCCACGCATGATCGTTTCATGCACGGGCAGCGTGAATAGAATATCAGCGGGAGGCCAGGGAATATGCAGGAAGAAGCCGATGCGATTGGTGACACCGAGATTGCGTAGTTCGGCGGCCAGTGGAATGAGATGGTAATCGTGAATCCATATCACATCCTCCGGCTCGATCATCGGTAGAAGATGCTTCGCAAACAAGCGATTGACCCGGAAATATCCCGCCATGTCCTTGCGCGTGTAATCGATCAGGTCGAGACGATAATGACAGAGCGGCCAGAGCATGCGGTTGGCGAAGCCAGCATAATATTCATCGATATCCTTCTTGTGGAGATCGAGCAGCGCGTAGCGAATGGAGCCCACATCGCGGATCGCCAGTTCCTGTGTCTGGCGATTGGGAAGGGTCTTTCCGGACCAACCTAGCCAAATACCGCCGCGTTCGCTGAGCGCAGCCTGTAACGCAACTGCCAAGCCGCCCGCAGGCGCCTTGCCCTGCTCATCAGGCAACGGAACACGATTGGAGACCACGATCAGTCGGCCCATACGTCAAGTCCTTTCAGTATTATTCTCATTCACGATCCCAGAAAGCCAAAGCCAAAGCTCACCCGGGCTTGCCAGTCTGGCTGCGCCCGGATCGTCGATCGCACGGCCGATCACGACGGCTGTACCGCCAAGTTTGCGCGCCGCGCCAAGCATCGGCAAATCTGTCAGGTCGTCGCCGAATGCGATCGGCACCCTCCCCGCAAATGGCTCTTCTTCCATGAAGCGGCGCAAGGCAGCACCCTTGTCGCTGATTGCCGGGCGCAGCTCGAAAACCATCTTGCCTGATTGCACGATCCAGTCCAGCCCGGCGAGCTTCAGTGCCTTCCCGACGAGATCATGTGCCAGATCGGCTTTTTCTGGCGCGGAGCGATAATGAAGGGCAACCGCATTGCCCTTGTCTTCGACGAGAAAGCCGCTGACGCGAAGTGCAGCCTGTCGTAGAAAATCCTTCGCAATCAAAAAATGTTCGCCGGGCTCGATCAACTCAACCAACCCGGATGCGTACCGGAACTCGGCACCATGCAACGCGGCTATGGGGCCGCGATAATCGGGAAAGCGTTCTTCGATGAACGCAATTGCCCGGCCAGTGACCAGCGCCATTGCACCGGACAGCTGGTCGGAAATGAGCGAAAGCGATTTTTGCAGGCCAACTGGAACGATAACGCCATCGGGATTGGCAGCGATATCGAGCAGTGTTCCGTCCACATCGAAAAAAAGGGCGTGTTTTTGAAAGTCGATGACCGGCATACCGATCAGATCGGTAGTCGGGTCCTGTTCCATGCTGGGCATGTAAAGGCAAACATCCGCGGCAGCGAATGGTTCCCGAATAAATGCAGCACGCACCGATTCCCTATTTACGTCTCGTCGGTCAGGCGGTCCTACGTGCGCCCATAGACATCATCGAAACGCACAATGTCGTCTTCGCCCAGATATTCGCCGCTTTGCACCTCGATAAGCACAAGTGGCAGGATGCCCGGGTTTTCCAGCCGGTGGCGGAAGCCGCAGGGGATATAGGTCGACTGATTGGTCGTTAGCAGGATCTCGCGGTCGCCGTTCGTAACTTTCGCCGTTCCCGAAACGACAATCCAGTGCTCGGAACGATGATGATGCGCCTGAAGGCTCAAGCGCCGTCCTGACTTCACTTCGATCCGTTTAATCTTGAAGCCATCACCTTCCTCGAGAACCGTATAAGTGCCCCATGGACGATGCGCAGTGCGGTGAAGCTTGGCCGCTTCATGACCGCTTGCCCGCAGCTTGTTGAAGACCTTTCGCACTTCCTGCGCCTTGTCGCGATGCGCCACGAGCAAAGCATCCGGTGTGTCCACGACAAGCAGATCGTGAACGCCGACGAGGCTGACGAGCCGGGTTTCGGACAAGACAAAGCTATCGGTCGTGTCTTCTATAACCGTTTCGCCGCGCAGACGATTACCCTCACCGTCCGGCGCAATAAGATCCGCCATCGCGGCCCATGACCCGATATCAGACCAGCCGCAAGACACCGGAATGCAGGCAATATTTTCGGCCTTTTCCATGATCGCGTAATCGATGGAAATCGCAGGAACCGCCGCAAAATCGTCCTTTGCAATCTCGACGGTCTTGGTCTCACCGTTGACGCCGCGCCGGGCATGTTCGAGCGAAGCCTGCACGGCATTGAAGATTTCCGGCGCAAAATGCTGCATCGCTGCCAGCATGGTTCCAGCCGTGAAGCAGAACATGCCAGAATTCCAGAAGTAACGGCCGCTTTCGACATAGGCCTGCGCGGTCTCGACATCAGGTTTTTCGACAAAGCGCAGCACGTCCGTGCCTTCAGCTTCAATATAGCCGAAGCCGGTTTCCGGATGATCGGGCAAAATACCGAACGTGACGATACGACCGGTTTCGGCAAGCTGCCGTGCCTTTGACACAGCCTCGGCAAAAGCAGCCTCATCCTCGATCAGATGATCGGCGGGCATGACAAGCAATGTCGCGTCCGGGCCGTAAGTCGCTGCGGCATGAAGCGCGGCGACGGCAACAGCAGGTGCTGTATCACGCCCGAGCGGCTCCAGCAGAAACACGTTGTCAACCTTGGGTGCCTTCGCGTCTGCATAGGCATCAAGCGTCAGGAACAGGAAGTCGCGATTGGTCACGGTGAGGATATGGTCCACACCGTCGAGATGAGCCGCGCGCTTGTAGGTCTTGCCGATCAGGGTGCTACCATCGGGCAGCTCGATGAATGGCTTCGGATGTGCATCGCGCGAAAGCGGCCACAATCTGGAACCGGAACCGCCGCTGATAATGACAGGAATAAAGCTCATTGCTCAGTTGTCCTTCGTTGCGTTGCGGGCGATGGCAAGTCCCGTTTCCAGAAGCTTCGCTGCCTGGTTCTCATCTGAAGCTTCCACATAGCATCGCAGTTCCGGCGCGTTACCGGAAGCGCGATAATGGATTGCGTTGCCTGAATGAAAGAAGAGTTTCACGCCGTCAATCGTCTCGGAACGAACAATCGGATCGTCCATTTGAAACAGTGCACTTCGTGCCGCTTCGTTCTTCAGCAAGGACAAAAACGCGAGGCTCTTTTCCTGCGGGACGTTCTGCAACCTGTCGCTCAGCGCAAAACGGAAATGGAAGCCGGCTGCGATTTCAGACAATGGCTTGCCAAGCTCCTTGATGGAACCAAGGCAGCCAAGAATTGGCAACAATGCATCGCGGGTCGGCAAGGCAGTCAACTTACGGTCGCCGCGACTGATATCCGTACCGAGCAACACACCGCCATTGGCCTCAAAGCCGACCACTGCCTGCGTATCCTCGGCGATGGCCTGCGTCATGCCTTCAATGACATAGGGCGACCCCACACGGGTTCTGATGACACGATCAAAACGCTCCTCGACGGCAGAATTGGATGTAACCGGCGTCACAAGCGTTTTGACGCCAAGCCAGCTCGCGGTAATCGCCCCCACCAGATCGCCCCGAACGAAACGCCCTTTCTCGTCCGCGATCAACGGACGGTCGGCATCCCCATCGGTAGAAACGATAGCGTCGAAGCGGCTTTCCTTCGCCCACTGGTCGAGAAGCTCGATATCCTCGGAACGAAGGGCTTCTGTATCGACTGGCACGAACACATCGGATCGACCGAGCGGCATCGCTTCGGCGCCAAGCTCGGTCAGGATGCGGACAATGAGATCGCGTGCGACAGACGAGTGCTGATAGACACCAATCCGCAACCCCTGAAGGCTCTCAAGCCCTAGGAAACCGACATAGCGCTTCACATAGCTGTCGGCTGCATCATCACTATGGGGCGCATTATGCAGATGACGAAAGGCAAGGTTTTCAGGCAGAGCGGCATAGACGGCACTGATTGCGCTCTCGTCGTTCTTGTCGATTTCTCCGTCGCCGCGATACAATTTGAGCCCGTTGCGATCGTCCGGGATATGGCTGCCAGTAACCATGATGCTTGGCGCTTGCTGCGCGATCGCATAATAGCTCAGTGCCGGGGTCGGCAGAACGCCACAGTCCACTGGCTGGAATCCGGCATCTTCGATTGCTGCCATGCAGAGTGCTGCGATTGCCGGACTGGACGGGCGAAGATCGCGACCGACGAAGACCCTGGCACCCGTCGGCAACTTTCCGGCGTCTGACAGCATTCCGACGAAAGCAAGGGAATAGGCATAAGCGGGCAAACCATTCAGTTCGTCCGCCAATCCCCTAAGACCGCTTGTGCCAAATTTAAGCGATGTGCCGCGCATGCTTTCCGCCAGATCTTTTCCAATGTCGAAGAGACCGCCCCTGCGAGCGCCCCCAGCTCAAAAGTTTTGTCATCTTATAATGTGAACATGAAAACTATCATTCCCACAATGGTGCAATCATATGCACCTTATTGCTGGTGATAATCCGTATATGCAGGCAATTTCAAATCCTTAACGTCGTCTGAGTTAACAATTGCTGTTGAGCTTGGCACGATGCTCTAACGACAATGAAATTACTATGTTCTCAAATACTGAAACGGGCCACGGTATTTTTGCCTGCCGGGACGGTTGGATCCCCAGCCAAATCCAACTCCTCAATGATTTTGACCTACCACTGAATTTTCATCCGGCGGCGATTAGAGCCTCGGTGGTTTTGGTCTGCCCCCTGAAAAGTGGTCCTCCCTGAAGTAGGCTATTGAGCCGTAGGAGGACGTTGGAATGCCCCAGAAGAAGCACAAACCCGAAGAGATCGTGGCGAAGCTGCGCC
>Ga0209369_1000409_pt1 | contig 62834 bp, 61 predicted proteins | sample EBPBio142010_DNA_FD_185865 | JGI IMG/M metagenome (GOLD analysis project Ga0209369, IMG submission 185865) | Wastewater treatment Type I Accumulibacter community from EBPR Bioreactor in Madison, WI, USA - Reactor 1_10/4/2010_ DNA (SPAdes)... | ecosystem: Engineered > Bioreactor > EBPR >...
GTACAATCAGCCGGTTTTGGATTTCATTTCCGCACGGGACGGCGGCGCACCAAAACAATCTTCGCAATAGCGCCGCTCCTCAGCGTTCCGTCATTGCAGATATTCCATGGCACTGTTCGTTCATAAATACGGCGGCACCTCGATGGGCTCCACCGAGCGCATCCGCAACGTCGCCAAACGCGTAGCCAAGTGGGCGCGGGCCGGTCACCAGGTGGTGGTGGTTCCCAGCGCCATGAGTGGCGAGACCAACCGCCTGCTGGCCCTGGCCAAGGAGCTCACACCCGCACATGCCAACACGGCTTACTTCCGTGAGCTTGACATGCTGGCCGCCACCGGCGAGCAGGCCTCGTCGGCCCTGCTGGCGATTGCGCTGCAGTCCGAGGGCATGCCGGCCGTGAGCTATACCGGCTGGCAGGTGCCGATCCGCACCGACAGCAGCTACACCAAGGCGCGCATCGAGTCCATCGACGATAAGCGCGTGCGCGCCGACCTGGATGCCGGCAGGGTGGTCATCATCACCGGCTTCCAGGGCATCGACGACGAGGGCCACATCACCACGCTGGGCCGTGGCGGCTCCGACACTTCGGCCGTGGCCGTGGCTGCGGCCATGAAGGCCAGCGAGTGCCTGATCTACACCGACGTCGATGGCGTCTACACCACCGACCCGCGTGTCGTGCCCCAGGCCACGCGCCTGAAGACCGTGAGCTTCGAGGAAATGCTGGAAATGGCCAGCCTGGGCAGCAAGGTGCTGCAGATCCGCTCGGTGGAATTTGCCGGCAAGTACAAAGTGCCCATGCGCGTGCTCTCCAGCTTCACGCCCTGGGACATCGACATCAACGAAGAGGCCGCCTCCGGCACCCTGATCACCTTTGAGGAAGACGAACAAATGGAACAAGCCGTCGTTTCCGGCATCGCTTTCAACCGCGACGAAACCAAGATTTCCGTGCTTGGCGTGCCCGACAAGCCTGGCATTGCCTACCAGATCCTGGGTCCCGTGGCCGACGCCAACATCGAAGTGGACGTGATCATCCAGAACATCAGCAAGGATGGCCGCACCGACTTCAGCTTCACCGTGAATCACAACGACCACACGCGCACGCTGGAGCTGCTGCGGGAGAAAGTCGTGCCCCAGCTGGGCGCGCTCGAGGTGGTCGGCGACACTGCCATCTGCAAGGTCAGCATCGTCGGCATCGGCATGCGCAGCCATGTGGGCGTGGCGGCCAAGATGTTCCGCGTGCTCAGCGAAGAGGGCATCAACATCCAGATGATCTCCACCTCCGAGATCAAGACCTCGGTGGTGATCGAAGACAAGTACCTGGAGCTGGCCGTGCGCGCCCTGCACAAGGCCTTCGACCTGGATCAGTCCGCTGCCTGAGCTTTCCCTGAAGGGGCCTCAAACTAAGGCATAATAGCGGGATTGGAAACGTGACCGAGTGGCCGAAGGTGCTCCCCTGCTAAGGGAGTATGGGGTGTAGAGCCTCATCGAGGGTTCGAATCCCTCCGTTTCCGCCAGAGATAGCTCCAGTAGCATCCGCTACCGACCAAAAAGCCCCGCTAAGTCGTTGACCTGCGGGGCTTTTTTTGTCCTGTACTGTCCAGTACCGTCCCGTTGTATCCGCATTCTGCTGGGGGCAAAATTGGGGGCATAAATCGGGATTTTCCGATGCCCCCAAGAATGTGCCCCCACATGGCCCTGACCGAGATCGCTTGCAAGAAGGCAAGCTGCCCGCCTGACCGCCCCCATGTCCGCCTGGCCGATGAAAAGGGCCTGTACCTGGAGGTGACCGCCGCGGGTGGCAAGTACTGGCGCTGGAAGTACCGCTTCATGGGCAAGGAAAAGCGCCTGGCGCTGGGGGTGTACCCCGATGTGTCGCTCAAGGCCGCACGCGAGGCCCGCGACGAAGCGCGCACGACCCTTGCCGGTGGCGTTGATCCTGGCCAGGCCCGGCGCGACGCCAAGCAGCAGCGCCAGGCCGACCACGCCAACACGTTCGAGGCCGTTGCGCGGCGCTGGTGGGAGCACTGGCGCCAGGGCAAGAGCGAGCGCCACGCGGGCTATACCCTGCGGCGCCTTGAGGCCGACGTGTTCCCGGTGCTGGGCGCCCGCCCGGTGCGTGATGTGACGGCAAAGCACCTCAAGGATACGGCCCTGACCGTGCAGGCCCGTGGTGCCCTGGATATGGCGCACCGTGTGCTGCAAATGAGCGGCGCCATCTTGCGCTATGCCGTGGCGCACGACCTGGCAGGGCGCAACCCTGCAGCCGACATCCGGCCGGGCGACATCCTGCAGACCCGGCGCAAGACCAACTATGCACGCCTGGAGGAATCTGAGCTGGGCGAGCTGCTGCGCAAGATCGAGGCCTATCAGGGCGGGCCGTACACGCGCCTGGCAATGAAACTCATGTGCCTGACCTTCGTGCGCACCAGCGAGCTGATAGGTGCGCGCTGGCAAGACTTCGACCTGCAGGCGGCGCAGTGGCGCATCCCCGGCCGGGTGGACGATGCCAAGGGCCGCAAGCAGTACGGCATGAAGATGGGCACCGTGCATATCGTCCCGCTGGCGCCCCAGGCCGTGGAGGTGCTGCAGGCCCTGCAAACCCTGTCCGGCGGGCGGGTGCTGCTGTTCCCCGGCGAGCGTGACCATGCCCGGCCCATGAGCAATAACACCATCCTCGCCGCGCTGGCGCGCATGGGCTACAAGGGCGCGATGACGGGGCATGGGTTTCGCGGCATCGCCTCAACCATCCTGCATGAACGCGGCTTTGCCCACCATGTGATCGAGGCGCAGCTCGCCCACCAGGAACGCGACGAAGTGAGCGCGGCCTACAACCATGCCCTGTACCTGCAAGAGCGCCGCTCCATGATGCTGTGGTGGGCGGACTACCTGGACAAGGCGCGCAAGGGTGCCGACGTGATCGAGTTGCACGCGCGCAGTGCGTGAAAAACGCTTGACGCGCGCCCGGCAAGCCATGCCATAATCCGCGCAACCTCGAAAGGGGCCGGTGCTTGAAAACACCTTTCGCAAAGCGTTGCAACCCCCACGATAGCGGGGTTTTGTCACGTCTGGATTTCGTCAATGTGGGCCGCGCCCACATTCATGGTTTCGGGCGGGATGGCCGTAGTGGTAACACCCGGCGCACGTCTTTGCGCGTGTTTTCAACATCCCGTCCACCTGCTTGCGCTTGAAAACGTGGGCAGGTGGTTTCAAGTCTCGCAAAGGAGCATGAAACCATGTCCATGGTGATTCCCCTGGCCAGCCGCAGCGCTGCGCCGTCCCTGCCCGCTACGGGCGCCCCCACCGACCCCCACCAGGCCTTTGCCGATGCGCACAACGCGCTGAGCATGGCGGCCTACTACCTGCGCCAGCCCGCGGCCAATGTGCCCGGCGCCACGCGCAAGGCCGCTCAGGCCCTGGCCGCCCTGCGGCGCCTGGATGCCCTGGTGCAAGGGGAGGGCTGATCCATGCGGCAAACCACACTCAACAATGCGCAGCATGCGGTGCTGCTGCAAGAGATTGCCAACAACGCTTTTCAGATGGCTGAGCTGGCATCGCGCATCGGTGATCGCAGCGGTGATCCGGTTGATGTTGAGGTGCTGACCGCCGCCCTGGAGATCATGGCGCGGCGCGTTGGATGGATGGCTGACTACGCCCATGCGGGCCTGTCTGGCGTTGCATCCGGCATCGACCCTGATGCGGTGCATTGGCTGATGCCTGCACATTTTGCCGCTGAGGCTGTGCCAGTCGGGCTGGAAGGAGGTGCGGTATGAGCGGCATTGCCTTCACCCTGCGCGCCTCGGGCCATATGCCCGGCGCGGTTCTGCATGCCGATGCGGTGTTGCCCGGCGGAAAGTTTCTGACCGTTTCAGCGAGCGGTTTTCATCATGAGGTGCAAATCGGCCTGGCTGTCGGTGGCCTGAATTGCGGCATGTCGTTCAGCCCTGCCCAGGCCCGCGACCTGGCTGCGCAAATGCTGACCTGCGCCGATGCCCTTGATGCCGCACAAGGGAGGGCCTGAGTCATGAGCGAAGCAACGACCGAGCGCGAAGGCGTCACGCTGACCCACGCCAGGATGATTGTCTGCCTTGAGGCCGCATGGGAGATTGATGCGCTGGCGCGTGCCCTGCCCAGCATGGTGGAGCGCGTGGACACGGCAGACGGCCAGGCGCATTTTCTGGCGCGTGGCGTGGCTGGCCGCCTGCTGCGCCTGACAAGCGTCTTGATGTCCGGGCTTGGTGAAAGCGACGTGCCGACGCACAAGCTGGAATCCATCATCAATCTGGAATCTGGGCAGGGGTGAAAGGTGAGCGCAGTTCGCCCTTGAATGTCCTGCTTATGGACATTTGCTGTGAGCCGCGCCCACATTTGCCACGGCTACGACTTCAACGCTAACCGGTTTTAAAAGTTTATTCATTGTTGGTTATTTATTGTCGTTTTGTGCTGTTAATAACAGTGAATGCACTTTAATGAATAAATGCGCTTTACAGGTCGTAGATCCATTCGCAGGAACGGGCAATGCCCTCAATCTGCCTATGAGAGGTTGTGGATAACTTTTCATAGGCAATGCACAGGTTATGCGCGCGTATTCCACAGAGTTGTCAACTAGACGTTTTAAAAATCTCTGATATGTTTGGCGGGTGGTCTTAATCGCCACGCGTGGACGGTAATGGCTTCACCGTTCATGAATCGACACAGCATTCAGGAGGTTTTGTGCTGTCGCTAGAGCAATCTCATAACCGCACCACGCGGAGCATGTTGGACGTGAATCAGGTGGCTGTGCGAATCAGCAGGAGCAAGTCGTGGGTGTGGGCCGCCGTGAAACGCTGCGAATTTCCGGCGCCTATTCGGCTGTCCAGCCGTTGCACCCGGTTTGATTCTTGGGATGTTGATCGTTGGATCGAACAACAGTTTTCGGAGGGCAAAAAGTAGTGACGCCAATCGAGAAAGCGCGGGCCGATGCTCAGGCCGCCGCGCAAAGAACGCTACAGCGCGCGGCGACGTTCGCAGGGCTTCATGCCACATCAAAGCCGCTATTTCAAAAGCCTATGCGCGTGGGCTCGCGTTCCTTGCTGGTGCGCCTGGTGTGGCCCGGCGTGCTGGTGGTGTGCGACCCGGTAACGGGCGAGGTGCTGGCCCAGTCGGTGCCCGGCAATCCGGCGCGGCTGGCTGATGGCTTTGTGCCAGGCGTGCCGTTCACAGAAAAACCAATGGGGGAACGATGACCCACAAAGAGAAAGCCGCCGGGGTGTTGGAAGCACCCGAGGCGGCTGAGCAAAAAACAGGCAGGGCGATTATTGGCGGCATGGTGGTGCCTGTCAATGGCGCGCGGGCCTTGTCCATGCTGGACGCCATGCGGTCTGTAGCCCTGGGGCCGTTCAAAGACATTGACCTGGTGCCCGATGGCAAGCTGCGGCGCTACCGCGTGGAAGGTGACAAGGCGGGCAGCGCCAACGGCTGGTTTGTCCTGCACAGCCATCCGATCCTCGCAGGTGCTTTCGGCAGCTGGAAAACCGGCGAATCACACAACTGGCGGGAGGTGCGCGACAGACCGCCCACGCGGCAGGAGCGCGAGCAACTGCGCCAGGCCATGCAGGCCGCGCAGTCGGCGCGCGTGGTGGAACAGGCCGCAGTGCATGAGCAGGCCCGGCAAAAGGCGGATCGCCTATGGCAGCGCGCCAGGCCGGCGACGAACATGCACCCATACCTTGAGCGCAAGCGCATAGCCGCCATCGGTATTCGGCGGCTGCGCGACATGCTGCTGATCCCGGCGCGGGACGCGGGCGGCACGCTGCACACGCTGCAGTTCATCGGACCGGATGGTGCCAAGCGTTTTCTGTCTGGTGGGCGCATTGCCGGCTGCTACTACGCCATGGGGCGCCCGGCCGGCGTGTTGCTGCTGTGCGAGGGCTACGCCACCGGGGCCACGCTGCACCAGGCCACGGGCCACGCGGTGGCCGTGGCGTTCAACTGCGGCAACCTACCCGCCGTGGCGCGGGCGCTGCGGGCCAAGTTTCCGGCGCTGCGCATCCTGGTGTGTGCCGACGACGACGCACGTACGCCGGGCAATCCTGGCGTTACCAGGGCGCAGGATGCGGCCCGGGCCGTGGGCGGCGCCGTGGTGGTGCCGCGCTTTGCGGGGGGCGGCCATGTCTGAGACCTTTCCCCCGTTGACCGACTTCAACGACCTGGCGGCAGCCGAGGGCTTGGACGCGGTGCATGAGCAGGTAGCCGCGGCCATCGAGCACGCGCAACACGAGCCGCAGGCGCAGCAAGACACGCCAGCCATTGAGTGGCCTGCGCCGATCCTGCCGGGCACGCGCCCGGTGCCCGACATTCCCGCCGCGGTGCTGCCGGGCTGGCTGGGTGGTATGGCCCAGGCCGTGAGCGCGAGCACGCAGACGCCGCCCGCGCTGGCGGTAATGGTGGCCCTGGGGGTGCTGGCCACGGTGCTGCAGCGGCGCTACGTGGTGGCGCCGTTTGGCGACAGCTACACCGAACCGTTGAGCCTGTGGACCCTGAGCGCATCACCCAGCGGCACGCGCAAAAGCGCTGTTCTGTCTGCCATGCAGGCGCCGTTGGTCTATTGGGAAAAGCTGCTGCGCGACCGCATGCGCGGCGAGATTGAACGCGTGAACGCTATGCGGGACGTGGCGGAAAAGCGCATGGAGCGCCTGCGGCAGGACGCGGCCAAGGCCAAGGACGCGCAGGAGCGCGAGTCACTGACCCAGGAAATCGCGCGCGAGAAAGCCGATATGCCCAACGAGCTGCGCGCGCCGCGCCTGTTCACGGGCGACACCACGCCCGAGCGGCTGCAGGCGCTGCTGGTGGAGCATGGCGAGCGCATGGCGGTGCTGAGCGATGAAGCCGGCATCTTCCAGATCATGGCAGGGCTCTACAACGGCGGCGCGGCCAATCTGGATGTGTTCCTGCAGGGGCACGCGGGTTCATCCATGCGCGTGGACCGCGCGGGCCGCAGCGCCCATGTGGATCGGCCGGCCTTGTCGTTCGGCCTGCTGCTGCAGCCTGGCGTGCTGGCTGATGTGGCGGGCTCGCGCAGGTTTCGGGATACGGGCCTGCTGGCGCGCTTTCTGTTCGCGCTGCCCGTCAGCACGGTAGGCAAGCGGGACGTGCGCAGGCATGCGCCCATACCGCAGGAAGTGCGTGACGAATACGAATACCAACTGCTGCGCCTGCTGGGTGATGAGCCTGCGGCTGCGGGTGAGCCCGTGGTGCTGGTGCTGTCGGATCCAGCGCGCGAAGTCTGGTTGGACTTCGCCCAGGCCATCGAGGACGAGCAGGGCGAGGGCGGGCGGTACGAGGCTATCAGCGACTGGACTAGCAAGCTACCCGGCGCGGTGGCGCGCGTGGCCGCGCTGCTGGAACTGGCCGCAGGCGGGCTGCACACCAGGGAGGTGAGCCATGCATGCATGGATGACGCCATCATCCTGGGGCGGCTGCTGATCCCGCATGCACAGGCGGCGTTTGCGCTGCTGGGTTCCGACCAGGTGGACGTGGATGCTGATGCCGTGCTGCGCTGGGCACGCGGGCGGGGCGAATCGGTGTTCTTGCGCAGCGAATGCCATCGGGCCATGTCGGGGCGCTTCCGCGACGTGGAGCGGCTGAAGAAGGCGCTGGATCGCCTCGAAGTCAACCATGTGCTGCATGGCTTTGTGGTGCGTGAGCGAGGCAGAAAGCCGGCGCATCACTACCGGCTGAATCCGGCCTGTTGTTTGTCAAGTTGACAAGTTTGCAATAAGGCTTTTTTAACCCTTTTTCTTTCTATATCAACGGGTTGCCAGTCAACCCGCGACATAGGACAACTTAACAAATATGACAAATTTCACTCCCCCCAAGTCGGCTGTCGAAGGCATCGGCCAAGCGGGTTTGGTGAGTGAGCAAAGTTTGTCAAATTTGTTAAGTTGTCCTGTGTCGTGGGGTGAGGGTGGCCTGCAACGGAGTTGGAGCATGCAGGGATTTTTGTTGGTGGATGGCACTGACCGAGTCGGGGGTCACCGCGTGATCGCCGTCCTCGGTCGAAGGTACTACCGCAGCTTTTTCCAGTGCGGGTCATTCGCGCCCCGGTGATGCGCTAGCTGCTATCTTTTTTGGAGGGGTAAATCCATCATGGAACTAACAGAACAGGTGTCACAGCGTCAGCTGGCAGCCCTGATCGGGGTATCTCCCGGCCGTGTCTCCCAGCTGATCGCCCAGGACGTTATCCCGAGGGATGGCGGCATGGGTGTTCAGGTGTCCGCGTACTGCGAACACCTGCGCAGCGTGGCCGCCGGGCGTAGCGAAGCGCCCGAGCTGACCGTGGAGCGGGCCCGGCTGGTTTCCGCCCAGGCTGACATCGCGCAGTTTGAGCGCGATGAATTGGACGGTAGCCTGATCCGCGTTGACGCTGTTCGCCGCGTTTGGGCTGGCGCGATGGTGGCCACTCGTGAAAGCCTGCTGCAAGTGCCCGCCCGCCTGGCTGCCGTGGTAGCCGCAGAAAGTGACCCTGCGGCCGTCCATACCCTGCTGGCGCGGGAAGTTCACCAGGCATTGCTAAACCTGTCGCGTGGCTCATATGAGTCCGCCAGCGGCATGGGTGCCGATGGGGGTAGCGATGGCGAGCCCGCTTGAAATCACCCTGCAAGTCGCTGCCGGGCATACCATCGCGCCCGAGCAGGCCCTGGCCGCGCTGCTGGCACGTACTACCGACCCTGAGGCCACACGCCGCCGTGAGCGCAACGCCGCTATTCGTGCAAGGGATAACGCCTTGCGTGAAGCTGCCCAGTGCCTGGCGTATGACGCCCCGGCTACATGGACGCTCGCACAGCGCCTGGCGCAGGCCGTGGCGCGTTTTCGTTCCTGCACCTGGCCGCGCATCGGGGCTGGGCTAGACGTCGTCCTGAGCCCTGCTGATGATGCCCTGCTGCAAGCGTTTTTGACGGGCGCCAACATCCCCAGCACTCAGCGGCACCTGTACGAGCTGCTGAAACTTTGATGCTGGCGATTGCAGTCGCTGGTGGGCATCATGGCGCTATTCCAACTTTGAATAGCGCCATGTCTCAACCCACCCCCAAGCAGATCCGCGAGCAGCAAGCAGCCGTTTCCGACGTGATCGCTGCAGCCTACGGCGAGCCGCCCGCAGCCATGCACCCGCTGGCGCAAACCATGAGCCTGCGCGCTGCTGCAGGCCTCATTGGCCGCCAGCTTTTGAGCGAGCACGAAGACCCGCAACACGCCTTTGCCCGTGGCCTGGCCAGCAGCGACTTTGGCGCGCTGCTGGCACAAGGTGCCGCGCCCGCAACCCTCGCCACATTCGCCCAAGCCGCCGAGCACCGCGCCTATTGCGACATCGTGAGCGTGACCTCATTCCGCCCCGAGTCCATTCGCGCACTGGAGGGCGACACACTCCCGCTGGAGCCGCTGCAAGAGCTGCAGCGCATGCGCGCCAGTGTGCTTTTTCCCGGCGCCCCAGGCCCTGCGGATGTGGCGCTTCGCACCTATGGCCGGGTCGTGGGCGTATCGCGTCAACTGGTTTTCAATGGCGACCTTGCGCACGTCCTGCGCAGCCTCAAGAACGTAGCCGCAACCGCCGCCCGGCAAGAGGCTGCCATGCTGGCGAACACGATGGAAACCGGCATCACCATGGGCGATGGACAGCCCATGTTTGACGCGCAGTTCAAGAACGTGCATGCCGCCGCCCTTGATGCCGCCGCGCTGGGCAAGGCTATAGAGCTGCTGCGCACGCAACCCACGTCGAGCGGGCAGCCTGCAGGCCTGAGTGCCCGACACCTGATCGTTGCTCCGGATCTTGAGTTTTCCGCGCGCCGTCTGGTGCATGAATCTGGTGTACAGATCGAATTGCAAGCCCTGGCCGGGCTGTCCGCTGGCCGCTGGTTCCTGCTGGCCGCGCCCGACGTGTCCCCGGTGATCGGCCTGTTGCAACTGGAGGGCAGTCGTTCACCCGTTCGCGTGGAACAGTTGAACTACATCTTTGAATCCGACGTTCTGCCCATTCGCATCACGGCTGATTTGGGCTGCACCTGGTTGCGCCGTACCGGTGTCGTGAAGGGTGGCGTGTGATGACGCTTTTCAAGAAAGAACCCACGGCGTTGGAGTTTCGCGCCTACCTGCAAGAGCAATACGACGTTGCCGAGGCCAAGCGTCAACGCATGAACATAGCCAACAAATCGACTGAGGCTAACCGCTATGCGCATACCGCTCAATGGCTGCAGGCGGCAATGCAAGAGGTTGACGATTTCTTGAGCGCTAGGTCAGCAAGTGAACATCCGCCGCGCGCCTGACCTGACCGACCTGCGCCGCGTGTGGGCGTGGCAGGCCTGCCCCTTTGGCGGTGGCCCTGCCGACCTGCAGGCCGTTGCCTGGCACGAGGCAGGCCATGCGGTCTATGCCCGCTGGATCGGCTGGGGCATGCGCCGCATAGAACTGCACGACAGTGGTGGTGTCTGCTTTCCCGCTCCTTTTGACCCCGAGGCCACGCCCCAGCCCGAGGACGCGACTGGCGAGCTACGGGCAACCGCTGCCGGGTTGTTCCATGCGGGCTTGGCCGCCGAGCTGCTGCATGCTGGCCTACCCTGGCGTGGCCCAATATCACGCCCGCAGCAGAACGACCACAAGCGAGCCGAGGCCATGCTTTGCCCAGGCTTTGGCGCACGCACCATTGCAGGGCATGCCTACGCGCAGTTGCTGGCCCTGCACGTCCTGAGCGTCCATTGGGGCGATGTCCGCAGGATCGCCAAGACGTTGATGGAAACCGGCGCCTGGACGCTAGAGACACCTCCCGCCCGGCCTGACCGGGCAGCACCCCAGGGACGCCACAGGCGGTGAGGGGTGCACCTCGATTTCAAGAGTTAGGCTTTGGGGCCTATCGACACCAGCCCGGCGAGACAGTGGCGCCATAGCCGGGCTGGTGAAATGCTCTCCCCATGGCGCTACGCCCTGCCGGGTCTCACCTCGCCCGGCACCGACACTGAGGGACGCCCGCGAGGGCCACGAAAGTGTTCAACCCCGACCCCGGCCATGTGCCGGGGTTTTCTTTGGTGGGGGCACATATGGGGGCATAACTATTTTCAAATCGTCTTAAATCAAGCATTCATGCGGGTTCCAAGGTATTTTGTGAATGCCTCCGTTGCCAAGACAAGAACCCAAGTGATTGATTCACTTGGGTTTTTTCTTTTTGTCACCGATTTCCCCATGCTTCTACCGATGCCGGCATGGAATGCCTGGCCCATCCACCAGCAGATGCTGCCGGTGCGCCCACAGGGTACTTGCGCGCAAGCAGTTTCTTCCGTCTCCTTGAGGTGGCAATGCCATCGCATGCTGGGTGTCGATTGACACCCCGGCATGTCGCGCATCCACGGTCAAGCTGATGAGCCCTGTGCCAGAAAGGTGGGCTGTGTCTGGCGGTGATCCCTGGGTTTCTTCAGGGCGGCGATGCGTGGCGGTTGACCAGCGGTGTCTGCCATCGCGTGGGTCGAGCGATCGGCCGATGCCAGCTCGGCCTCCAGTCGTGCGGCGCGGTGGCGGTACATCTTGGCCAGGGCCATGTGATGTTCCGCGGCATTTTCATGCTCCAGTGCCGCCATACGGGCATCGTCCAGACAGCGTTGTGCGCGGCGCGCATAGACGGATGCAGGATCAAAGAATCGCATGAGCATGGCCTTCCTCCTGACGAGCTGGGATGTGTGAACGCACGATTCGGGCCTTGGCGTTGCGCCTTGGGCAAAAGCCCTCGGGTGCGATCGACACAGTCAGTATCAAATTTTCATGCCGGCGAGGCAATGCATGCCCGGTGCGTAACCGACTGCTTGCGGACTTGTCCTACATGTGAGGGCGGGACTGCTCGTCCAGGGCCGAATTGTCTCTACGGCTGTGGGCGCCACGGTGATGTTTTCCAGCCGCATGGCGGGGTGTTTGGCGCGACGTGAGGGGATCGAACCCCCGACCTGCGGTTTAGAAGACCGCTGCTCTATCCAACTGAGCTAACGTCGCTTAGGTGCCCCTGAGGTTCCGCCGGGGTGGGCGTGTGGTTCAAAACGCCTTGTCGTGCAACCGATTCCAGCTTGCCGACCAAAGGCTTTGCAGGCATGCGCACCGTGGCCGGTTGAGCCACCGGCGGTTAGCGTCGCCAAGGGGCTGAATCATAGCGGGTTGTACTGCCCGTTCAGGCGGATTGGCGTGCGCTTTGATGGGTATCGCGAGGCCATGATCCTGTGGCAATCAAATATCAGAGAAAACCTGCTCAAAGGCAATGCAGTAAAGAGCAAGCAGCTATATTTATCATAGTAAATTAACCTGGTGTGCGGTGACTTTCACTCGGTTTCCTCAAATACCAGGGCGGGTGGTGTCATCACGCGTGCCAGGTCGCCCAGGTTGGTGATCAGGTGATTGGCGAAGTAGCTGTTTTGCGTATCGGGCTCCAGTGCGGCCACGGCCAGGTTGGCCAGGGGTTGGTTCAGCGGCACGTAGTAGCTGCCCGCGGGTACGTCGATGGCGCTGCGGGTGGGGGTGACCTGTACGCGGATGATGGGCGCGGCGCCGGCCACGGTGCCGCGCAGGTCTTGGCGGTCGGCGCTTTCGCGGCGGGTTTCATGGTAGGTGTCGGCCAGGGTGGAGCCGGCTTCGGCCACGCGCATGACCTGTATGCCCAGCAGCTTCAGGCGCTCGACGGCCTTGTCGTTGTGGCCCGCAAGCCAGTAGCCGCAGGGGCGTGGGCGTTTCTTCAGCGTCTGCAACTGCAGTGACGAATTCCAGTCCACGCGCAGCGGACGATCGGCGCCGGTTTCCGGGTCCAGCATGAGCAGTTCGCGCTGGGTCGGCGTGGGGCCGGCCTCGACCACGATCTCGCCACGGCAGGCCTGGGCGGCGATGTCGCGCGTTTCGTAGGAGCGCACCTGCTCCAGGTTGCCCGCGCGATCGACGGTGCTGCGCAGCGCGCTGGTAACGGCTGTGACATGCGAGTGCACGCGGCGCTGGATATGGCTGCGGCCTATGCCTATGCCGCGCGTTTCCAGCAACATGCTGACGGTGTTCTTCAGGCCGTTCACGTTGCGCCCGGTGTCGGGTTGCGTGCCGCCCATGGACAGGCGCAGATCCTCCGGCTGGGTGGAGGTGGTGTAGTACCACTCCTGTGTCAGCCCCTGGGTGTCCAGTGCCTTGAGCATGGGCTGGCGGTACCACTCCAGCGCGGCCTTGCTCATGAACTCCGGCAGGTTGGCGGTGGTGGCATGTTGCAGCAGCATGTCATAGCGCTGCAGGGCGTGGAACTTCTCCAGGAAGCGCCCGGCCACCGTGTATTCGTGTGCGTCGATGACGGCGATGGGGCGATAGTCGCGCACCAGCCTGGCCAGGGCCTGGGCCTCGGGCGTTTCCAGCAGCAGGTGGTCGCGGTTCATGTCGATGCCGTTGGCGGTGACGCGCTTGCCGGCGTCGGCGCCGTCCGGATTGGCGCGCGGTACGACGATGACGTTGATGCGGTCGAGCATGGGCTCCAGCAGCCCCTGGGCCAGCTCGCGCGCCACGACCAGCAGGGCCTCGCTGCCCGCGGGCTCGTCGCCGTGCTGCTGACCGATGAGTAGCACCGTGGGGCGGCGGCTGGCAGCCAGTGCGGCGGCATCGGTGGCTGCGGTGCGTGTGATCACCAGTGCATGGATGGGCGTGCCGCGCTGCGAAAGACCCAGATCGAGCAGCTGCGTGCGCGTGGCGCCGCGCTGTGCTGTCGCCAGCTGGCGCAGCCATTGCGTGAGCTCGGCATTGGTGGTGAAGGCCCGGCGCCCATCGGCCAGGCCGGGCGTTTCGTAACGCACGGACGGATCGGGAAAGCGTGCCGCCACGGCCGCGCCGTAGGGCTGTTGCGGCATGGGGATTTCTGCCGCAGGGGGCGTGCCAGGCAAGGGCGTAACGGTCACCGGCGAGGCAATGGCCTCGGTGCGCGCAGGCGCCGTGCTGGCGCCCGTGCCAAGCGGCGGCGGGACTTGCCGCTGGGCCTGCGGAGCTGCCGCGGATTGGCTGGTCTCCTGCGCCGGCCAGGGGGGCAGTGGTGTGCTGGAGCATGCGGCCAGCAACAGGGCGAGGAGTGCTGCCGCGCCGCTGCGACAGGCGGGCGCACTGATGCGCAGGGCCGTGGCGGCGCTTGGCCATGTGGTGCTGTGGGTACGGAACTTGTGCGTCATCATGGTTGGCAGAGTGAAATGTGCCGATGTTAGCCGGCACTCATCTGATGCCGGCCAGGGCAGGCAGCGCGCGCGGCCCCAGATGCAAACAAGCCCGGCGTGGGCCGAGCTTGTCAGCGCAGTTTGACAGCGCTGTGTCAGCGGCCAAAACCGCCGCCACCGCGCGGGCCACGTCCGCCACCGCCACCGCCGCCGCGATAGCCGCCACGGCGACCACGGTCGGCCATGCTGTCCACGCTGGTGCGCATCGGGTCGGGCTGGCTGGTGCGACCGCTGCCGCCGTGGCGGGGGTCGAGGCTCACATGCCTGAGCTGGGTGCCCAGATGGGCGTTCTCGCTGCGCGGCTGGCTGTCGTCATGGCGGCGGTTGCCCGGGTTGTTGCCGCTGCGACGCCCGCCGTCAGCGCCGCGGGGCTGTTGCTGCTGGCCGCGAGCCGGGCCTGCGGGTCGGCCGGCATTGCCGCCACGGCCCTGGCCGCCCTGGCCATTGGCCGCGCGCGCGCCTTCGCCCTGAGCACCTTTGCCAGCACCGCCCTGGCGGCCGCCGCGCAGCTGACCCTGGCCCTGGCCCGCCTTGTTGGTGCGGATGCGCTCCATCATCTCGGAGCGTGCGGCCTTGGCTGCCGCCTGCATGACTTCGCGGCTCGGCGGCTTGCCGGCGCCCCCCCAGATGGTCTGGCGGCCCATGGCGATGGGTTCGGCCTTCTCGTCCTCGTCGGGGCCAAAGCCGTCGATGACCTGCACCGGGATCTCCTGCTTGGTGAAGCGCTCGATCTCCATCATGAAGCCTTCTTCGTCCATGCACACCAGGCTCACGGCCTGGCCCTCGCGGCCGGCGCGGCCGGTGCGGCCGATGCGGTGCACGTAGTCCTCGGAGACGTTGGGGATCTCGTAGTTGACGACATGCGGCAGGTCGTCGATGTCGATCCCGCGTGCTGCAATATCTGTAGCTACAAGCGCCCGAATCTGGCCGGTTTTAAAGCCTTCCAATGCCTGGGTGCGGGCGCTCTGGCTCTTGTTGCCGTGCAGCGCCATGGCCGTGACGCCGTTCTTCGTCAGGTAGTCGGCCACGTTGTTGGCGCCGAACTTGGTGCGCGTGAACACCAGCACCTGGCTCCAGTCATGCTGCTGGATGATGTGCAGCAGCACCTGCTTCTTCTTGGCGCGGCCGACCGGGTGGATGATCTGGCTGATGCGTTGCACCGTGGTGTTGCGTGGCGTGACCTGGATGCTTTGCGGGTTCTTCAGCAGGTTGCCGGCCAGATCGCGGATCTCGTCGCTGAAGGTGGCCGAGAACAGCAGGCTTTGCTTGGATGCGGGCAGCAGCGCCAGCACCTTTTTCACGTCGTGGATGAAGCCCATGTCCAGCATGCGGTCGGCTTCGTCCAGCACCAGGATTTCGACCGTGGACAGGTCCATGAAACCCTGTTGCTGCAGGTCCAGCAGGCGCCCGGGCGTGGCGACCAGGATGTCCACGCCGCGCTTCATGCGTTCGATTTGTGGGTTCATGCCCACGCCGCCGAAGATCACGGTGGACTTGAGTGCCAGGTGCTTGCCGTAGGTGCGCACCGATTCCTCGACCTGTGCGGCCAACTCGCGCGTGGGGGTGAGCACCAGGGCGCGCACGCCACGGTTGCCAAACTTGCTCGTGGCGGCCGCGCTGCCGGCCAGGCGATGCAGCATGGGCAGCGTGAAGGCCGCCGTCTTGCCGGTGCCGGTTTGCGCGCCGGCCAGCAAATCATGGCCGGCAAGGACGGCGGGGATGGCCTGGGCCTGGATGGGGGTGGGGTTGTTGTAACCCTGTTCGTGCACAGCCTGCAAAATGGCCGGCGCCAGCTTCAGTTCTTCGAATGTCATTATTCAGGTTGGATGCGCCCATCCTGGGCGCTGGGTATCGACCTGTTGCCGGGCGACCGGGTGGGTCGCCGACCAGTTCTGTAGGCCGATGATTTCAAGGGTGGGAGCCAGAAAAATACTTTCGTCGTCCCCAGCTTGTCTAGGCTGATGTCGGGGCAACTGGAACCCCGAGCGGGCGCTATTGTCGCATGCGCCGATAATCCACGGTTGCGCGCCGCATTTTCGGCGCCTTTCTTTGCTCATTTTTTTAAAGAATCCATGGCCCAGTACGTTTTCTCGATGAACCGTGTCACCAAGACCGTGCCCCCGAAGCGGCAGATCTTGAAAGACATTTCCCTGTCCTTTTTCCCCGGTGCCAAGATCGGCGTGCTGGGCCTGAACGGCTCGGGCAAGTCTTCGCTGCTCAAGATCATGGCCGGCATCGACAAGGAGTTCGAGGGCGAGGCCATCCCCATGCAGGGCCTGTCGATTGGCTACCTGCCGCAGGAGCCGCAGCTCAACCCCGAGCACACGGTGCGTGAGGCCGTGGAAGAGGCCATGGCCGAGGTGAACAACGCCAAGGCGCGCCTGGAGGAGGTCTACGCCGCCTACGCTGAAGAAGACGCCGACTTTGACGCCCTGGCGGCCGAGCAGGGCAAGCTGGAGGCCATCATCGCCGCAGCCGGCACCGACAGCGAGCACCAGCTGGAGATCGCCGCTGACGCGCTGCGCCTGCCGCCCTGGGAGGCAGTGATCGGCCAGCTCTCGGGTGGCGAGAAGCGCCGCGTGGCGCTGTGCCAGCTGCTGCTGTCCAAGCCCGACATGCTGCTGCTCGACGAGCCCACCAACCACCTGGACGCAGAGTCCGTCGAGTGGCTGGAGCAGTTTCTGCACCGCTTCACCGGCACCGTGGTGGCCATTACCCACGACCGTTATTTCCTGGATAACGCCGCCGAGTGGATTCTGGAACTCGACCGTGGCCACGGCATTCCGTACAAGGGCAACTATTCCGACTGGCTGCTGCAGAAGCAAAACCGCCTGGAGGCCGAACAAAAGGGCGAGGAAGCGCGCGCCAAGGCCCTGAAGAAGGAGCTGGAGTGGGTGCGTCAGAACGCCAAGGGGCGCCAGGCCAAGTCCAAGGCGCGTATCGCACGTTTCGAGGAGCTGTCCGACTACGAATACCAGCGCCGCAACGAGACGCAGGAGATCTTCATCCCCGTGGCGGAGCGCCTGGGCAGCAAGGTCATCGAGTTCAACAACGTCTCCAAGGCCTTTGGCGACCGCCTGCTGATCGACAACCTGTCGATGAACATTCCGGCTGGCGCCATCGTCGGCATCATCGGCCCGAACGGCGCTGGTAAATCGACGCTGTTCAAGCTCATCGCCGGCAAGGAGCAACCTGATTCGGGTGGGGTGGAGATCGGCCAGACCGTGAAGATGGCCTTCGTGGATCAGCACCGTGATGCGCTGGCGAATGAAAAGACGGTGTGGGAAGACGTCTCCGGTGGCCTGGACATCATCAACGTGGGCAAATTCCAGATGGCCAGCCGCGCCTACTGCGGGCGCTTCAACTTCAACGGGCAGGATCAGCAGAAGAAGGTCGGCAACCTCTCGGGTGGCGAGCGCGGCCGCCTGCACCTGGCCAAGACGCTGATCCAGGGCGGCAACGTGCTGCTGCTGGACGAGCCCTCCAACGACCTGGACGTGGAAACCCTGCGCGCGCTCGAAGACGCGCTGCTCGAATACGCCGGCACGGTGCTGGTGATCAGCCACGACCGCTGGTTCCTGGACCGTATCGCCACCCATATCCTGGCAGCCGAAGGGGACAGCCAGTGGGTGTTCTTTGACGGCAACTACCAGGAGTACGAGGCCGACAAGAAGCGCCGCCTGGGCGAAGAGGGCGCGGCCCCGAAGCGCATGCGCTACAAGGCGCTCAAATAAGGCGCGAAATGCCGTGACGACCAACGGGCCGAAAGGCCCGTTGTTTTTTGCGCCTGCCGCTGGCGGCAGGAACTATCAGCCCCCGGTGCTGACCATGTCCGCGTGGCAGGGCAGCCGCAGGCCATCGTTCAGACGCAGCGCGCGCGCGGTCAGCACGGCGCGCACGGTGGCGCGGGCCACGGCCTCGGCGGCCATGGTGGCCAGCACCAGCATGCCGGGATGCTGCTCCCGCACGCCGGTGGCCAGGGTGAACAGTGTGTCGCCGTCGCTCATGGTGTGCACGGGGTTGATGGCGCGCGCCAGGCCGTCATGCCCGGCCACGGCCAGGCGCTGGGCCTGCACCTTGGACAGCCGCGCATCGGTGGCGATCACGCCAATGGTGGTGTTGCTGCCGGCCAGCAGCGGGTGCGGCGGCTCGCCCGCGAGCAGGGCGCGGCGCGTGTCGCGCAGCCGCAGGCCGTCGGCCGTGCGCGCGCCGGCCAGGGGCAGGCCGGTGGCGGGATCGACCACGTCGCCCACGGCGTTGCAGGCGATCAGCGCGCCCACCGTCACACCGGCCACGGTGACCGACGCCGTGCCCAGGCCGCCCTTCATGGCGTGCTGCATGCCGAACATCTTGCCGACCACGGCGCCGCTGCCCGCGCCCACGTTGCCTTCTTCGGGCGCCTGGCGTGAGGCGGCGGCGCAGGCGGCGTAGCCGGCCGCCGCGTCGGGGCGGATCTTCATGTCGCCCACATGCAGATCGAACAGCACGGCGGCCGGCACCAGGGGCAGGCGGCCCACGCCCACGTCCAGGCCCACGCCTTGCTCCTCCAGCCAGCGCACGGCGCCCGTGGCGGCGTCCAGCCCCCAGGCGCTGCCGCCGGCCAGCAGCACGGCGTGCACCTTGTCCACCAGATTGCCGGGGGCCAGCAAATCGGTCTCGCGCGTGCCAGGTGCGGCGCCGCGCACATCCACGCCGGCCACGGCGCCTGCGCGCGCCATGACCACGGTGCAGCCCGTGGGGCGGCGACTGTCGCTGTGGTGGCCTACCTCTATGCCGGCAACATGGGTGATGGCGCCGTGGTCGGATGGATCATGCATGGCTGGGCATCGGGCAGAGAAAACACCACGATAGCCCATCCGGCGGGCCGCTACCCGTTACCCGTTACCGGTAGCTGGTGAACACGCGGGTAGAGACATCCTTGTTCATCAGGTTCTTGGTCACCAGCAGCACGTCGTAGGCGTCCTTGCGGCCCTTGTACTCGGGGCCGTCCATGCCGGGGCTGCCCACGGGCATGCCGGGCACCGTCAGGCCCAGGGCCTTGGGCTTTTCCTTGAGCAGCTTGTGCACGTCGGCGGCGGGCACATGGCCTTCGAGCAGGTAGCCGCCGACCAGGGCCGTGTGGCATGAGCCCAGGCGCTGGGGCAGGCCCAGCTTGGCGCGCACGGCGGCGTTGCCGGTTTCGTGCACGGTGACCTTGAAGCCGTTGGCCTGCATGTGATCGATCCAGTCCTGGCAGCAGCCGCAGCTGGGGTCTTTCCAGACCTCGACGGCGTTGGCGTTGCTGGTGGCCCAGGCGGGCAGGGCGGCGCAGGCGCTGGCGGTGGCGATGGCCGTGAGCCATTGGCGGCGGGTGGTGTTGTGCATGCTGTGTTCTCCGGGCAGGTTGCGATTAGGGCGTGACGGTGAAGCTGCCGCGCATGCCGGCCTCGAAATGGCCGGCGACCAGGCAGGCAAAGTCGAAGCTGCCGGTGCGGTTGAAGTTCCACACCAGATCGTCCTTGCGGCCCGGTTTGACATGGGCCATGTGGGCCTCGCCATGCTCCATGTCCGGGTGCTGGCGCATCATGGCCGCATGCTCGTCCAGGCTGGCCTGCGTGCCCAGCACCACCTCATGCAGCACCTGGCCCTTGTTCTCGACGCGCAGGCGCACGGTTTCGCCTTGCTTGACGCTGAAGTGCGACGGTGTGAAGCGCATGTCGTCCGTCATGCGCAGGGTGATGGTGCGCGTGGCCTTGCCGGCCTGGCCGGCAATGCCCCAGGCCTGCTGCTGCGGCGCGGCGCCCGCGTGGCCGTGGTCGCCGTGGTGGCTGGTGGGCTCATGAGAAAAACTAGCCGTAGCGCATACCAGTAGGGCGCAAGCAGCTATAAATTGAATAGCTTTCATATGGATTCATTGTTGTTTGGGAGGGATGCATGGGCGCATGCGCCATGCCGCGCACCCGCCACGGAGGGCGGATACGGCTGTCTGCGGACGCACTTCGGGCGTCGGGTCTCAGAAAATGGGTGGCTTGATGGCCTGAGCAGCCAGGGCACTGGTAAACCGCGTGCCGGGAGGTGCTTGCGGGCTGTGCTGCGCGCCCGTGCCGGGCACTGCCATCCAGGGGGAAACAGCCAGCGTTGAATGGCAGACGCCGCAGGCGCTGCAGCCGCCCTGGTGCGCCATATGGCTGTCGCTGGCGTGGTCGCAGCAGTCCTGCGCCATGGCGGCGGCATGGTGCGCGTCGGCGTCCATGGCGTGCGCCATCTGCGCCATCTGCGGCGTGGGCTGCACCGGTGCCTGGCCCAGCGCCATGGCGTCGCCCGGCAGGCCGCGCATCAGCAGCAGCATGACCAGGGCAAGGGAGAGAACGCGGCGCATGGGCTGAATGATAGCGGGGCGGGGCAACAAGTTCCTCAGGCCGCCATGTAGCGCCCGGGCCGGTGGTTGATGGCCAGCACCTGGTTCAGCGCCACGGCGCCGATGACGGACCACAGCACGCGCATGGGCTCCACGGTGACCAGGGCGGCGGCGACGATGCAGAAGTCGGCCGCCATCTGCACTGCGCCTGCGCGCCAGCCAAAGCGGCCCTGCAGATACAGCGCCAGAATGCCTATGCCGCCCAGGCTGCAGTGGTGGCGAAACAGCACCAGAAAGCCCATGCCCATGCACAGCCCGCCCACCAGCGCGGCATACAGCGGCTGGATGCTGCCGACCTGCATCAGCAGCGGCTGCACTTCGGTCAGCACGGCCAACAGGGCCACGCCGGCAAAGGTCTTGACCGTGAAGCCCAGCCTCAGCTTGCGCAGCGCCAGCCAGTAAAAGGGCAGGTTGAGTACAAAGAACAGCTTGCCAAAGCCTATGCCGGTGGCGTAGTGCAGCACAAAGGCCAGGCCGGTGATGCCGCCGGTGAGCAAGCCGGCGCTGCCCACCAGCGCCACGCCCACCGAGACCATGGCCACGCCGGTGACGATGGCCACCAGGTCTTCAACGCGGGTGTGGGGAGCGGGGGCCGGGGTGGTGATGGTGGCGGACATGGGGCGCCATTTTCCTTGCTCGGCATGCCCTTTCGACGGACATGGGCCGCCGGGTGGGTCGGTTTTTACGCCGGGTCTTGCGGTACATCACCTCCGACGGCCTGCATGGCTTCACTGATGCAGCTGCGCAGCGCGGCGCTGGGCACCATGGGGTGCAGCGCGGGCACGATGGCGCGACCGTTGTTGCCGTAGGGCATGCGCCGCACGATATGGCCCACCGGGGCCATGCACAGATGGCTGAGCTGCCCCCGGGCTTCATGCTGGTCGCCAAGCGCCTGCGCAAAGCGCAGCATCTGCCAGTGCGCGCGCAGGTGCAGGGCCAGGCGGTTCTGGCCCAGCACATGGGCGGCCTCCAGGTAGCGCCAGCGCTGGGCGGCGCTCTGGCCGGCGCTGGCGGCAAATTGCTGCAGCAGATAGTCGAAGGCGGCGCGTTGGCGGGTCTGGCTCATGGTCGTGGCTGGTCGGAAGTGGCGGGCAGGGCGTGGCGCAGGCGCAGGCCGTTGGCCACCACCAGCAGGCTTACGCCCATGTCGGCCAGCACGGCCAGCCACATGGTGGCCAGGCCCAGCAGCGCGAGCATAAAGAAAACCGCCTTCACGCCCAGCGCCAGGGATATGTTCTGCCACAGCACGCGGTGTGTTTTCTGCGCTAGGCGCAGGGTGTCGGGTATGCGGCGCAGGTCGTCGTGCATCAGCACCACGCCCGCCGTCTCCATGGCCATGGCCGTGCTGTGCGCGCCGCCCATGGCAAAGCCTAGGTCGGCGCGCGCCAGGGCCGGCGCGTCGTTGATGCCGTCGCCCGTCATGGCCGTGGGGCCGTGGCGGTGCTGCAGCTCGGCCAGGGCGGCCAGCTTGTCCTCGGGCAACAGGCCGCCGCGCGCGTCCTCGGCGCTGATGCCGGCCTCCAGCGCAATCGCCTGCACGGTGGCCGGGTTGTCGCCGCTCAGCACCATGGGCTGCACGCCCAGGGCGCGCAGCTGGGCGATGGCCTGGGGCACATGGGCGCGCAGCGGGTCGGCCACGGCAAACCAGGCATGCACGGCGCCGCCGCCTGCCAGCAGGGTGATGCTGCGACCCTGGCGTTCGTGCTCCTCCAGCGTGGCCAGCAGGGCCGCGTCGGCCAGGCCCTGCTCGCGCATCAGGCGCAGGTTGCCGAGCTGCCAGCGCTGGCCGTCGATGTCGGCCTGCACGCCGCGGCCGGGCAGGGCCTGTAGCTGGGTCACGCCGTTGTGCGCCACGGCCGGCAGGCCCGTGGCGATGGCGCGCGAGACCGGGTGCTCAGAGCGGCTGGCCAGCTGCCAGGCGATGGCCGCGGCCTGGGCGCCGTCAAAACCCGCCAGCGCCTGCCACTGCACCAGTGCCGGGTTGCCGGTGGTCAGCGTGCCGGTCTTGTCCAGCGCCACCGCGCGCAGGCCGCGCGCCGCCTCCAGCGCGTTGCCGCCCTTGATCAGAATGCCGCGGCGCGCCGCCGCGGTGAGGGCGCTGACCACCGTCACCGGCGTGGAGATGACCAGCGCGCAGGGGCAGGCGATCACCAGCAGCGCCAGCGCCTGGTAGGCGGCCTGCTGCCAGCTCCAGCCCATGAACTGCGGCGCCGCCAGCGCCAGCAGCAACGCCAGCACGAAGACGATGGGCGTGTAGACGGCGGCAAAGCGATCCACGAAGCGCTGCGCCGGCGCCTTGCTGGCCTGGGCCTGCTCGACGGCACGCACGATGCGCGCCAGCAGCGTGTCGGCCGGCGCGGCGCTGACGCGCATCAGCAGCTCGCCATGCTGGTTCACGCTGCCGGCGTACAGCTCGTCGCCCGGCGCCTTGTCGGCCAGCTGGCTCTCGCCGGTGATGGGGGCCTGGTTCACGGCGCTGTTGCCCTGCGTGACCTGGCCGTCCAGCGGCACATGGGCGCCCGGGGCGATGCGCAGCGTGGCGCCCAGCGGCACCTGGGCCACGGGCAGGCGCTGCACGCTGCCGTCGGCCTGCAGCACATCGGCCGTGGCCGGGGCGAGCTTGAGCAGGTCGCGGATGGCGTTGCGCGCCCTGTCCATAGCGCCATGCTCCAGACGCTCGGCGGCCACGTACAGCGCCATGACCATGGCCGCCTCGGGCCACTGGCCGATCAGCACGGCGCCGGTCACGGCCACGGTCATCAGCGCGTTGATGCCCAGGCGCAGCCGCGCCAGGTCCTTGAGCCCGGCGCGGTACACGCCCAGGCCGGACAGGGCGATGGCCGCTACGGCCAGGGCCATGCCGGGCCATGTCCACTGCAGCCAGTGGGCGGCTTCGGCGCCCAGGGCCAACACCAGCGCGGCGGCAATGCGCGGCCAGGGCGGCAGCGTGCCGTGGTCATGGTCGTCGTCGGTGGCGCAGCTGCTGCAGGCGCTGCAGGCGGTGTTGGCGGCGCCGTGTTCATGCGTGTGCGGCCTGTCATGCGCATGGCCATGGTCATGGCCAAGAGGGCTGGTGCTATGGTTCATGCGATGATTGGAAACCTTCAAGCCACTTCAAGGTCAAGCATGCCGCAGCAAAGCCCGCAGCACCGCATAGGCGACGCCGCCCGGCTGTCGGGCGTGTCCGCCGCGAATATCCGCTATTACGAGAAGGAAGGCCTGCTGCGCCCAGGTGTGCGGGGCGACAACAGCTATCGTTTTTACAGTTCGGCAGACCTGCACCGGCTGCGCTTCATACGCCTGTGCCGGGCCATGGACATGTCGCTGGACGAGGTGCGCCGCCTGCTGGCCATAGACGCCGCCAGCGACCAGGCCGACCACCAGGCCTGTGCCACGCTGGACGAGCACCTGGCTCATGTGCGCCAGCGCCTGGCCGAGCTGCGGGTGCTGGAAAAGGAGCTGCGCGGCCTGCGCGGCCGCTGCGATGGCCAGGCCGGCCATTGCCAGGTGCTAGAAGCCCTGCACGAGCGTGCCGAGGCGCAGGACCTGCCGCCGCAACCCAGCGCTTCGGCGCTGCGCCATGTTTGACGCCAGCCTGGACCGCCTGTGGCGCGGCGCGCAGCGCTGGGCGCTGGGCTGGTGGCGCATCATCGACCTGGGCGCCGTGGTGCTGGTGCTGCTGCTGTCGCCGTCCAGCTATGGCCGCGGCACGCGCGATCGCCTGGCGCGGCAGATCTACACCGACACGCTGCCCATACTGCCGGGCTTTACCGCCCTGGCGGCGCTGCTCAGCCTGGTCATCACCCATATCGTCGTCGTCACCGCGCTGAGCTACGGCCTGACGCGCTATGCGCTGGAGATGGTGATACGCGTACTGGTGCTGGAGCTGATACCGCTCACCGCGGCGCTGTTCGTCGCCATGCGCACCACCATTCCCAGCGGCGCGCAGCTGGCGCGGCTGCGCCAGGCGGGGGTGCTGCAGGCCTGGCGCGCACGCGGCGCCGACCCGCTGCGTGTCGAGTTGCTGCCGCGCGTGCTCGCCGGCGCCTATGCCAGCGTGACGCTGGCGGCGCTGTCCTGCGTGGTGGCGCTGGTCATGGCTTATCTGGGCGTGTACGGCCTGACCACGGCAGGATTGAGCGCGTACACGCGCATGTTCGGCCAGGTCTTCACGCCCTCGATCACGCTGGTGTTCACGCTCAAGACCCTGCTGTTCAGCCTGGCCGTGGCGCTGATCCCCATGGCCGGCGGCCTGCACCCACCACCGCCCGGCGCCCTGCTGGGCCAGGACGGCGCCGCACCGGCCAGCCTGGCGCGCCTGTTTGCCGTGCTGCTGCTCATTGAGGCGCTGTCGCTGATGGGTAATTACTACTGAATCACGAATGAGCCATGCCTGAAACCCTGCCACCTCCACCCCCCGAGGAGCTGCTGCGCCCCGTGGCGCATCTGCGCCTGAAGGCCGCGGCCCTGCTGCTGCTCACGCTGGCGCTGATCGCCGGCTCGGTGCTGTACCTGCTGTATGCGCGCGGCGCCTTCGAGCCCACCCAGCGCCTGGTGCTGATTGCCGACGACTCCGAGGGCGTGTCCGTGGGCATGGACATGACGTTCTCGGGCTTTCCCATAGGCCGCGTGCGCCGCATCGCGCTGGCGGGCGACGGCAATGTGCGCATCGCCGTGGACGTGGCCAGTCGCGACGCCCACTGGCTGCGCGAATCCAGCGTGTTCACCCTGGTGCGCGGCCTGGTGGGCGGCACGACCATCAAGGCCTACAGCGGCGTGCTGACCGACCCGCCGCTGGCCGCTGGCGCCGAGCGCCCGGTGCTGCGCGGCGACGCCACGGCCGAGATCCCGCAGCTCATGGCCACGGCGCGCCAGCTGCTCGACAACCTGCAGCAGCTCAGCGCCCCGGATTCGGCTTTGAACGACACCCTGGCCCAGGTGCGCCAGCTCACGCAGCGGCTGAACGCGCCGGGCGGCGCGCTGGGCGTGCTCATGGGCAACGAGCAGGATGCGCGCAAGGTGCTACAGACGCTGGACCGCACGCAGCTGCTGCTGGCGCGCATGGACGCCGTGGTGGCCCGGGCCGACCGCCAGGTGTTTGGCGCCGCCGGCCAGCCCGGCCTGGTGGCCGAGCTGCGCGCCACTGTGGCGCAGGCAAGCGGCCTGCTGCAGGACACGCGCCAGAGCCTGACGCGCGTGGACGCGGTGCTGGCCGAGGCCCAGGCCGTGGGCGCCAACGCGCGCGAGGCCAGCGCCGACCTGGGCGCGCTGCGCGCCGAGGTCGAGGCCAACCTGCGCAAGCTGGAGGGCCTGATCAATGACATCAACCGCAAATGGCCTTTTGCGCGCGACCAGGAGCTGAGGCTGCCATGAAACAACACCCCCCTGAGTCGCTCCGCGCCTCCGTGCAGCCGCCAGAGGCGGCAGCTCTTCAGGGCCGTGCAAGCCTGCGCAGGCAGGCTTGGAGCCGCGGCCTTCAGCCCCCGCTCTCGGCTTCGCCGGGCAGGAGGACGCAGCCAGCGCGGCGGGGCGGCCCTTGCGCGGCTGCCCGCGCATGGAGCGCGCCAGTCTCATGCAGGGTTTTTCTGGCCGTCCTGCTGGCGGCGTTATTGGCCTCCTGCGGCAACCAGCCGCCCGTGCCCGACTGGCAGCAGAACGCCCATGGCGCGGCCGAGCGCGCCAGCGCCGCCTACCTGGCGGGCAATGACCGCGTGGCTGCTCAAGAGTGGCAGCGCGCCCGCGCCGAGCTGGCGCGCACCGGCCGCCCCGATGCGCTGGCCCAGCTGGAGCTGCTGCGCTGCGCCGCCCAGGCGACCAGCCTGGTGGCGGCGCCCTGCAGCGCCTTTGACGCGCTGCGCGCCGACGCGACGGCTGCGCAGCTGGCCTATGCCGACTACCTGGCTGGCCGCGCCACGCCTGAGCAGGCGGCGCTGCTACCGGCCGCCCAGCGCGCGGCGGCAACCAGCGCGCAGGCCGTTGCCGGCATCGAAGACCCACTATCGCGCCTGGTGGCCGCCGGCGCTGCGCTGCGCGCCGGCCGCGCCACCGAGGCCACGGCGGATCTGGCAATCAGCACCGCGTCGCAGCAGGGCTGGCGCCGGCCGCTGCTGGCCTGGCTGCTGCTGCGCGTGGCCCAGGCCCAGGCGGCGGGCGATACGGTGCTGGCGGCCGCCTTGCAGCGGCGCATTGCGCTGATCGAGAGCGGCGGCGCGCCCGCCGCTCAGGCGCCAAAGAACTGATTCAGGCGCTGGCCTGGCAGCGCGTCGGCAAAGCCGTCAAAGCGGCCTTCATTGGCCAGCAGGCGCGCGGCGCGGTCAAAGCCGCCCCAGGCGGCGCGCGCCAGACCGCCGCCCACGCTGACGCGGCGCACGCCCAGGGCCGCCAGGTCGGCCATGGTGAGGGTACTGGCCGAGCCCACCAGCACGTTCACCGGCTTGGGCGCTACCGCGGCCACCACGGCGGCGATCTGCTCGGGGGTGTGGATGCCGGGGGCGTACAGGCAGTCGGCACCGGCCTCGGCGTAGGCGCGCAGGCGGCCAATGGCGTCGTCCAGATCCGGGCGGCCGACGAAGAAGTTCTCGGCCCGGCCGATGAGCAGCACATCCTGGCCGCTGGCGTCTATGGCGGCGCGTGCGGCGCGCACGCGCTGCACCGCCTCGTCCAGCGGCAGCAGTGGCGCATCGGGCCGGCCGGTGGAGTCTTCGATGGACAGGCCGGCCACGCCCGTGTCCACGGCCAGCGCCACGTTGCGCGCCACGCCCGCCGCATCGTCGGCAAAGCCATGCTCGAAGTCGGCGTTGACGGGCAGATCGGTTGCCGCCACCAGGCTGCGCAGGTAGTCCAGCACGGCCGGCAGCGGCATGCCGCCGTCAGCATGGCCTTGCGACCAGGCATGGCCCGAGCTGGTGCTGGCCAGCGCCTGAAAGCCCAGGCCGGCGAGCCAGCGCGCCGAGGCCGCGTCCCAGGGATTCGGGATGGCAAAGCAGCCCGCTGCATGCAGCTGGCGGAAGGTGGCGCGCCGGGCGCGGATCTGGTTGCTGTCGGGGTGCATGCTGTTTCCTTATGGGTGCAGGGACTGCGCCAGTCGCGATGCGGTCAGGGCCTGTGGCGCGCGCCAGTCATCGGCCACGGCGCCATGCTGCCAGCAGGCCTGGGTGGCGGCGTCAAAGGCTGCCGCGGCGCTGGCGGCCGGGCCCGCGGCCAGGCGTGCGCCCACCAGGCCGGCGAGCACGTCGCCCGTGCCGCCGGTGGCCAGCAGCGCATTGCCCGTGGGGTTGATGTGCGGCAGCTGGCCCGGTGCGGCAATGATGCTGCCCGAGCCCTTGAGCAGCACCGTGCACTGGTAGCGATCGGCGAGTGCCTGGGCGGCGGCCAGGCGGTCGGCCTGCACGGCGGCGGCGGTGGTGGCCAGCAGGCGCGCGGCCTCCAGCGGATGCGGGGTGAGCACCGTGGCGCAGTCAGCATGGCGGCCGCGTTCGCTCAGCAGGCGCTGCAACTCCGCGTCGGCAGCTATGGCATTCAGAGCGTCCGCATCCAGCACCAGGCGCTGCGCCTGTCGCAGCACGGCGGGCAGCCGGGCGGCCACGGCAGCGCCGCCGCCGCAACCGCAGACCACGGCGCCCTGTTCCAGGCGCAGGGCTTCCACGCGGCGCAGCATCAGCTCCGGCAGCTCGGGCAGGGCGCTGCTGGCGCCGTCATCGAGCAGTGCCAGCAGCACGCGCCCCGCGCCCGCGTGCAGCGCGGCGCTGGCGGCCAGCAGGGCGGCGCCGGTCATGCCCAGGCCGCGCGCGCCCAGGCCTTCGCCACCGATCACCGCCACGTCGCCATGGCTGCCCTTGTGGCTGGCATGGGGGCGCGCGGCAGCGGGTGGCGGGCCGGCGAGCAGGGCGCTGGCGGGGCTGGCATGCGCATCCACGTCCAGATCGTCCAGCCACACCTGGCCCGCGGCATCACGCCCATGGGCGGTGAACAGGCCGGGCTTGAGCGTGAGCAGGCTCAGCGTATGGCGCGCGCTGCGCGCCGGGCCGGCCAGGGCCTCGAAGCCGGGGGCGTACTGGCCGCTGTCGGCGATCAGGCCCGAGGGCAGATCCACGCACAGCGTCGGCGCGGCGCTGGCCTGCATCCGGGCCAGCCATTGCGGCAGACGCGGGTCGGGCGCGTGGGCGCGGGTCTGTGCCGAAAGGCCTATGCCCAGCAGCGCGTCCACGCACAGGTCCTGCGCGCCCAGCTCTGGCGGCTCGCCGGCAAAGTGCACGCCGGCGTCCAGCGCGCGTTGCCAGGACTGGCGCGCGTCGGCGGGCAGCGTGGCCGGTGTGCCCAGCCAGGTGACGACGACCGGATGGCCGGCGCGGTGCAGCAGCATGGCTGCCTCCAGCCCGTCGCCGCCGTTGTTGCCGCCGCCGCAGGCGATCCAGATGCGGCGCGCATGTGGCGCCAGGGCCAGCGCCAGGCGCGCCGTGGCGCGGCCGGCGCGCTGCATCAGGGTGTGCTCGGGTAGGGCCGCGGCCGCGGCGGCCTCGATGCGGCGCGTGGCCGCCGTGTCATGTAGGGCGTAAGACTGGTGGGCGGTGATGCGCTGCATGCCGGCATTGTGGCGCCGGCCGGCCGGCATCAAAAGCGGGTCAGGGCAAAGGGCTGCAGATCGACGGCCGGCGCGCGAGCGGCCACGGCATCGGCCAGCGCGCGGGCGCTGCCGCAGGCCTGGGCCCAGCCGCAGGCGCCGTGGCCGGTGTTCAGCCACAGGCCGGCCACGCCGCTGGCGCCCAGCACCGGCGCGCCGTCGGGCAGCATGGGGCGGGCGCCGCGCCAGACCTGCACCTGGGGCGAGGAGGTCAGCGCCCCGCCCGGGAACCAGCCCGACAGCGCCAGGTACAGGGTCTGCAGCGTAGGTGCGTGTTGCGCGCCACCGCCATGGCCGATCTCGGCGCCGCCCGAGACGCGCACGCGCTGGCCCTGGCGCGTGATGATCAGGCGGTGCAGCGGGTCGATCACGGCGCCCTGCGGCGCGTGCGTGTCCTCGCGCAGCGGTGCGCTGATGGTGTAGCCGTACAGCGCCCGCAGCGGCAGGCGCGGCCCCAGCGGGCGCAGCAGGGCGGCGCTGGCCAGGCCCGCGCACAGCACCACGGCGTCGAAGCGCCGGGGGGTGCTCTCGCCGGTGATCTGCAGGCCCGTGGGGGCGTGGGTGAGGGCGCGCACGGCGCTGCCGAACATGAATTGCGCCCCCAGGTTCTGGGCCGCCTGGCGCAACACCAGGGCAAACAGCCGGCAGTTGCCGGCCTCGCCATCGGGCGCATGCAGGGCACCGGCCAGCGGGGTGTCGGCGGACAGGCCGGGCTCGATGAGGCGGGCGGTGTCGGCATCGATGTCCGTGATGGTGCTGCCCGCCTCGCCCAGCAGCTGCAGCGCCGGCTGCAGGCGCTGCAGGCATTCGGGCCGGCGCAGCAGCACCAGGGCGCCGCGGCTGGTTTCTATGTCCACCTCCAGTTGCTCGGCCAGGGCTCGTGTGCGCGCCAGGCTGTACTGGCCCAGCTGCTGCAGGGCCGACAGCAGGCCACCGGCCGTGGGGCTGCGGCCAGCCTGGGCCCAGCGCCACAGCCAGGCCAGGCCGGAGGGGCCGGCGCCGCGCACCAGGCGCAGCGTGGCCTCGCTGCCCCAGAGCTGGCGCAGGGTGCCAGCGCCCATGGCCGGTTGCGCCCAGGGCGTGAGCAGCGCCGGCGCCAGCAGCCCGGCGCTGGCAAAGCTGGCCTCCTCGGCGGCCGCGCCGCGCTGCTCGAAAACGGTGACCTCATGGCCGTCGGCGGCCAGTTCATAGGCTGTGGCTGCGCCGACGATGCCGGCGCCCACGATGGCAATTCGCATGAATATGGTTAAAAGTGCCTGTAGCGCTTGTATGGTAAGCGCCAATAGCTATTGTTTTTGTAGTTCCTGCTCGATCAACAGGCCGATGTTCAGCACCGCGTCGTCGCGCAGCGCCGCGTGCCAGACCATCAGGCCCACGGGCAGCTCGCCCGCCTGGTGGCAGGGCAGCGACAGGGCGCAGCCGTCCAGCATGTTGACCACGCTGGTGTTGCGCAGCAGCAGGGCGTTGACGCGGAAGAACTCGGCGTCGCGCTCGCTGCCCGGCGCGACCGAGGCTATGGTGGGCGCGACGATGGGCACGGTGGGCGAGAGCAGGGCGTCGAAGCCCGCCACGGCCGCTTCCATGCGCGCTATCCAGGCGCGGCGTGCATGCTGCAGGTTGATGTAGTCGCAGGCGCTCATCGTGGCGCCGCGCTCGATGCGCGCCCGCACGCGCGGGTCATAGCTGGCGGCATGCTGCTGCAGCAGCGGGCGGTGCCAGGCGTAGCTTTCGGCGGCCGAGAAGCCGCCGGTGGCGTTGACCTCGGCCAGCTCGCCAGTTTGCGGCAGGGCGATCTCGGTGATCTGCGCGCCGGCACGGCGCAGCTGGTCTAGGCTGCGCTCGAAGGCGGCCGCCACGGTGGCATCCAGGCTGTCCAGAAACAGGGTGGAAGGCACGGCCAGGCGCCAGGCCGGCAGCGGCGCCGGGCTGCGCGTGACGCGGCGCGCGGCCAGTATTTCATGCACCACGATGGCATCGCGCACGCTGCGCGTGATGGCGCAGGCGGTGTCCAGCGTGGTCGATAGCGGCACGGCGCCATCAGTGGGCACCAGGCGCGCCGTGTTCTTGAAGCCCACCACGCCATTGAGCGCCGCCGGGATGCGGATCGAGCCGCCCGTGTCCGAGCCCAGGCCGACAAAGGCAGCGCCCGCCGCCACCGACACCCCCGCGCCCGAGGACGAACCGCCCGGCACGCGCGCCGGGCCGGTCAATGCGCCAAAGCGCGCGTCATGGGCCGCCGGCGTGCCGAAATGCGGGTTCACGCCCACGCCGGAGAAGGCAAATTCCACCATCTGCGAGTGGCCCAGGATGGCGCCGCCGGCGCGGCGCAGCCGTGCCACGGCGCTGCAGTCGGCCGTGGCCGGCGCGGCGCCGGCCAACACGCTGGAGCCGGCGGCCGTGGGCAACCCCTTTATGTCGAACAGATCCTTGACCGACACCGCCAGGCCGGCCAGCGGCAGCAGCTGCACGCCCGGCGCGGCGGCCGCGGCACGCGCCTCATCCAGGCAGGTCTGGCGAAATACATGGGCGCAGGCGGGGCTGGCCGCGGCGGCAATGCAGCGCTCCAGCTCTGCGGCGGCGCTGGACTGCCCGGCAGCCAGCTGGCTGCGCATGGAGACAAGGTCGGTCAACATGAGGCTATGCTAGAATCCTTGGGTTTTGCTGAGTGCTGCCCGGCTTTGATCGGTGCCAGTCATGCGGCAAAACCAATCGCAAACCAGCCCTTTCAAGGTGTTGTGGCCTGCAAAAGTACATGTATGAAACACATGTTGCACGGCGCAATTATTGGGGCTGGATTTTAGACCCAACCTTCGGAGTACTTTCATGTCCGTCACCATGCGCGAAATGCTGGAAGCCGGTGTCCATTTTGGCCACCAGACCCGCTTCTGGAACCCCAAGATGGCCCCCTTCATCTTCGGTCATCGCAACAAGATTCACATCATCAACCTGGAAAAGTCGCTGCCGATGTTCCAGGAGGCGCAGAAGTTCGCCAAGCAGCTGGCCGCCAACCGCGGCACCATCCTGATGGTGGGCACCAAGCGCCAGGCCCGTGAGCTGGTGGCCGAGCAGGCCCAGCGCGCCGGCGTGCCCTACGTTGACCAGCGCTGGCTGGGCGGCATGCTGACCAACTTCAAGACCGTCAAGACCTCGATCAAGCGCCTGAAGGACATGAAGGCCCAGCAGGAAGCCGGCCTGGAGAGCATGAGCAAGAAAGAGCAGCTGATGTTCGCCCGCGAGCTCGAGAAGCTGGAAAAGGACATCGGCGGCATTCAGGACATGAACGCCCTGCCCGACGCCATCTTCGTGATCGACGTGGGCTTCCACAAGATCGCCATCTCCGAGGCCAAGAAGCTGGGCATTCCGCTGATCGGCGTGGTGGACTCCAACCACAACCCCGAGGGCATCGACTACGTGATCCCCGGTAACGACGACTCGGCCAAGGCCGTGGCGCTGTACGCCCGTGGCATCGCCGATGCCATCCTGGAAGGCCGCGCCAACGCCGTGGATGAGGTGGTCAAGGCGGTTGCCGCCGAGGGCTCCGACGAATTCGTGGAAGTCCAGGACTCCGCCGCCTAAATACCGGGCCGCGCGATGCGTCGCAAAAGAAGCGGGGCCCCTGTGAGCCCCCTTTTTTTTAGCCCTTGTTCCACTTCTAAATCACCCGTGTCGGCGTTGCTTTGCCTTGACAGGCATGATTTGGAAACGGAATTAATCTTGTAACGAACCGAACTGAAACCTGGAGAAATACCGATGGCTGCTATTACCGCAAGCATGGTCGCAGAACTGCGCGCCAAGACCGACGCCCCGATGATGGAATGCAAGAAGGCCCTGACCGAGGCCGACGGCGACATGGCCAAGGCCGAGGAGCTGCTGCGCGTGAAGCTGGGCACCAAGGCCGGCAAGGCCGCCTCGCGTGTCACGGCCGAAGGCGTGGTGGCTGCCAGCATCAGCGGCAACCTGGGTGCGCTGATCGAAGTCAACAGCGAAACCGACTTCGTGTCCAAGAACGACAGCTTCATCGCCATGGCCAATGCCGCCGCCAAGCTGGTGGCCGAGCACAACCCCGCCAACATCGAGGCCCTGGGCCAACTGGCCTACGAACAAGACGGCTTTGGCCCGACGCTGGAAGACGTGCGCAAGGGCCTGATCGGCAAGATCGGCGAGAACATGTCCTTCCGCCGCTTCAAGCGCTTTGCCGGCAACAACCTGGCCCACTACCTGCACGGCTCGCGCATTGGCGTGGTGGTCGAGTTTGACGGCGACGCCGTGGCCGCCAAGGACGTGGCCATGCATGTGGCCGCCATGAAGCCCGTGGCCGTGACCAGTGCCGAGGTGCCTGCCGATCTGATCGAGAAGGAGCGCTCGGTCGCCGCCGCCAAGGCCGCCGAATCCGGCAAGCCCGCCGACATCGCCGCCAAGATGGTGGAAGGTTCGGTGCAGAAGTACCTCAAGGAAGTCTCGCTGGCCGACCAGGTCTTCGTGAAGGCCGCCGACGGCAAGCAGACCGTGGCCGCCATGCTCAAGGGCGCCAACACCACCGTCAAGGGCTTCACCATGTACGTGGTGGGCGAGGGCATCGAGAAGAAGACCGACGACTTCGCCGCCGAAGTGGCCGCGCAGGTCGCCGCAGCCAAGGGCGCCTGATCGCCCTTGCCCCCGTCACCACTTTCACCCAACCTCACGGAGAACCAGCCCATGACCAACGCCGCACCAGCCCACAAGCGCATCCTGCTCAAGTTGTCTGGCGAGGCGCTGATGGGCGACGACGCCTTCGGCATCAACCGCAACACCATCGTGCGCATGGTGCAGGAGGTGGTCGATGTCACGCGCCTGGGGGTGCAGGTGGCGGTGGTGATTGGCGGGGGCAACATCTTTCGCGGCGTTGCCGGCGGTGCCGAGGGCATGGACCGCGCCACGGCCGACTACATGGGCATGCTGGCCACGGTGATGAACTCCCTGGCCCTGGCGGACGCCATGAACAAGCAGGGCGTGACCGCGCGCGTGATGTCGGCCATCGACATCCAGCAGGTGGTCGAGCCCTATGTGCGCCCCAAGGCGCTGCAGTACCTGGAAGAGGGCAAGGTGGTGGTGTTTGCCGCCGGCACCGGCAACCCGTTCTTCACCACCGACACGGCGGCCGCGCTGCGAGGTGCCGAGATCGGCGCCGAGCTGGTGCTCAAGGCGACCAAGGTCGATGGCGTGTACACGGCCGACCCGATGAAGGATCCGACGGCCACGCGCTACGCCAAGCTGACCTTCGACGAGGCCATGGTGCGCAACCTGGGCATCATGGATGCGACGGCGTTCGCGCTGTGCCGCGACCAGAAGCTGCCGATCCGTGTGTTCTCCATCCTGAAGCCCGGCGCGCTCAAGCGCGTGGTGATGGGCGAGGACGAAGGCACCTTGGTGTACGCTTGAGCGTTTTTCCGCGCAGTACTGCCCGCTGAAGGATTTCACATGACGATTGCAGACATCAAGAAGACCCTGGACACGAAGATGGACCAGTCCATCACCGCGCTCAAGAACAACCTGTCCAAGGTGCGTACGGGCCGCGCCAATCCGCAGCTGCTCGATTCCATCCATGTCGAGTACTACGGCTCCATGGTGCCCCTGTCGCAGGTGGCCAACGTGGCCCTGCTGGACGCGCGCACCATCAGCGTGCAGCCCTGGGAAAAGAACATGGGCGCCAAGATCGAGAAGGCCATTCGCGAGAGCGACCTGGGCCTGAACCCGGCGTCGCTCGGTGACCTGATCCGCGTGCCCATGCCGCCCATGAGCGAGGAGCGCCGCAAGGAGATGACCAAGCTGGCGCGCAACGAGGGCGAGAACTCCAAGGTGGCCGTGCGCAACCTGCGCCGCGACGCCAACGAGGCCGTGAAGAAGCTGGTCAAGGACAAGCTCGCCTCTGAGGACGAGCAAAAGCGTGCCGAGGCCGACATCCAGAAGACCACCGACAAGCACATTGCAGAGATCGACTCCCTGGTCGCGGCCAAGGAGCAGGACATCCTGGCGATCTGATGGAAAAGGTTGGGCGTTGAGCGTTCAGCGTGCAGCGCCCGAAACCATGACGCACAACGCACCACGTACAACGCCTGACGGCGGCCACGGGCCGCAGCATATTGCCATCGTCATGGATGGCAATGGCCGCTGGGCCACCAAGCGCTTTCTGCCGCGCCTGGCTGGGCACCGCCAGGGCGTGGAGTCGCTGCGCCGCTGCGTGCGCGCCTGTGTGGCGCGTGGCGTGCGCGTGTTGACGGTGTTTGCGTTCTCCTCCGAGAACTGGAACCGCCCGGCGGACGAGGTCTCCGGCCTGATGGAGCTGATGGGCAAGGCGCTGGTGCGCGAGGTGCCGCAGCTCACCAAGGATGGCGTGCGCCTGCGTTTCGTTGGCGAGCGCTCCGGCCTGTCGGCGGGCATGCGCGGCGCGCTCGAGCATGCCGAGGCCGCCACCGCCGCCAATGCGCGCATGACGCTCAACGTGTGCTTCAACTATGGCGGCCGCTGGGACATCGCCCAGGCCGCAGCCGCCCTGGCCGCACGCTGCGAGCCCATTACCGAGGCCAGCCTGCACGGCGCCATGGGCATGGCCCATGTCCCCGACCCCGACCTGTTGATCCGTACCGGCGGCGAAAAGCGCATCAGCAACTTTCTGCTGTGGCAGGCCGCCTATTCCGAGCTGTACTTCAGCGATCGCCTGTGGCCCGATTTTGACGAGGCCGCCCTGGACGAGGCGATTGCCGACTACGCCGCGCGGGAGCGCCGCTTTGGCCTGACCTCCGAGCAACTGCAGCCGGCGCAACCCGACCCGCTGCGCGCCTGAACGGCGCGGTGCGCCGCATTTTCATTTCGCGAAAGGGCTTGGATGCTCAAGCAACGTGTCATCACCGCCCTGGTTTTGCTGGCCATCCTGCTGCCGGCGCTGTTCTATCCCTCGTTCGTGCCGTTTGCCGTGGTCACGCTGGTGATGATGGCCGCGGGCGCCTGGGAATGGGGCCGCCTGAATGGCCTGGGCCACGGTGCCAGCCTCGTGCTGGGCGCGCTGTGCCTGGCCCTGTGCTCGCTGAGCTGGGCGGCGGGCTGGCTGCAGCTTGCGCTGCCCTGGCTGTGGACGCTGGGCGGCGCCGCCTGGGTGCTGGGCGGTGCCTGGCTGCTGCGTGTGGGTGTGGACGGCTGGCCGCGCGTGCCGCGCGCCCTGCGCATCGTCGGTGGCGTGCTGGCACTGTGGTTGGCCTGGCTGGCCGTGGCCCAGGCACGCGTGGCAGGCATCAACTTTCTACTGTCGGTGTTGACCCTGGTCTGGGCCGCCGACATCTTTGCCTACTTTGCCGGCCGCGCCTTCGGACTGCGCTTCACCAAGGGCAAACTGGCGCCCAGCATCAGCCCGGGCAAGAGCTGGGAGGGTGTCTGGGGCGGCATGGCTGGTGTGCTGGCGCTGGCTCTGGCTTGGGTATGGGCTGACGCCCACTGGCAGACCGCCGTGCCCAGCCTGTACACCCACCTGGCGCGGCGCGGCTGGTGGCTGCTGCTGATCGGCGCGCTGTTCATGGCGGCGATGAGCGTGGTTGGCGACCTGGTGGAGTCGCTCATCAAGCGCAGCGCCGGCGTCAAGGACAGCAGCGGCCTGCTGCCCGGCCATGGCGGCGTGCTCGACCGCATCGATGCGCTTTTGCCCACGTTGCCACTGGCCATGATGCTTTCTCACTATTCCTGACGCATGAAGCAACGCCTGACCGTGCTCGGATCCACCGGATCCATAGGCACCAACACCCTGGACGTGGTGGCGCGCCACCCGGATCGCTACGAAGTCTTTGCCCTGAGCGCGGCCACGCAGGTGGATCTGATGCTGGCGCAATGCGCGCAATTTTGCCCGCGCTACGCCGTCATGGCCAGCGCCCCGCATGCCCGCCTGCTGGCCGAAAGGTTAAAGCAAAATGACCTGTCAACGCAGGTGTTACAAGCGCCAGATGCTCTTGAAACAATAGCGTCACACGACCAGGTGGACGCCGTCATGGCCGCCATCGTCGGCGCCGCCGGCCTGGCGCCCTGTCTGGCGGCAGCGCGCGCCGGCAAACGCCTGCTGCTGGCCAACAAGGAGGCTCTGGTGGTGGGCGGCGCGGTCTTCATGGCGGCGGTACGCCAGGGCGGCGCCACGCTGCTGCCCATCGACAGCGAGCATTCGGCCATCTTCCAGAGCCTGCCCGAGGATGCGAGTACCTGGGCGCGGCGCGTCGATCACATCCTGCTCACGGCCTCGGGCGGGCCGTTTCGCACGCGCGACCCGGCCACGCTGCGCGCCGTGACGATAGAGGAGGCCTGCGCCCACCCCAACTTCTCTATGGGGCGCAAGATCACCATCGACTCGGCCACCATGATGAACAAGGCGCTGGAGGTGATAGAGGCGCGCTGGCTGTTCGACCTGGCGCCCGAGCACATCAAGGTGGTCATCCACCCGCAGCAGATCATCCATTCGATGGTGCAGTTCAAGGACGCTTCCATCATTGCCCAGCTGGGCACGCCCGACATGCGCGTGCCGATTGCCTGCGGCCTGGCCTGGCCTGAGCGCATCGCCAGCGGGGCTCCGCTGCTGGACTTCACGCAGCTGGCGGCGCTGACCTTCGAGGAGGCGGATGCGCGGCGCTTTCCCGGCCTCCACCTGTCCTGGCAGGCACTCGCTGCCGCGCCCGGCACCACGGCGGTGCTGAATGCGGCCAACGAGGTGGCGGTGGAGGCCTTTTTGCAGCAGCGCATACGCTTCGATCAGATCCATGCGCTGAATGTTGCAACTTTGGCGGCCGTCCAGCCCTCCAATCCGGATACGCTGCACGCCCTGTTGGCACTGGATGCCGAGACCCGCGCCGTGGCGCAGGAACTGGCGCAGCGATTCAATTAAGTGAGCTGCCAGCGCTTGATAAATAAGGGTTTCAAATCGTTTTGATGATGGAATCGTTGTTTATGAAGCGTCAGCAGCTATGTTTTTTTAAGGAAGCCCCAGCATGCTCACCATCGCCGCCTTTATCGTCGCACTGGGCGTACTGATAGCCGTGCACGAGTACGGCCACTACCGCGTGGCGGTTGCCTGCGGCGTGAAGGTGCTGCGCTTCTCGGTGGGCTTTGGCCGGCCGCTGCTGCGCTGGCAGCGCCAGGGCTCGCCGACAGAATTCGTCATCGGTGCGTTTCCGCTCGGCGGCTATGTGCGCATGCTCGACGAGCGCGAGGCACCCGTCGCCGCTGAAGATCGCCATCTGGCCTTCAACACCCAGCCGCTGCGCGCGCGCGCGGCCATCGTCGCCGCCGGGCCGCTGGCCAACCTGCTGCTGGCTGTGCTGCTGTATGCCACCGTCAACTGGAGTGGGGTGGACGAGCCCAAGGCCGTGCTGGCCAGCCCCGTGGCCGGCTCCATCGCGCAGCAGGCCGGCTTGCACGGGGGCGAGCTGGTGCTTGGCGCCGCCCTGGGCGAGGGTGACTTCGAGCCCGTGCGCTCGTTTGAGGATCTGCGCTGGACGCTCACCCGTGGCGCCCTAGATGGCGAGAGCGTGCGCCTGCAGTTCCAGCCACAGCGTGGCTCGGCCCAGCGTGAGCTGGTGCTGCCGCTGAACAAGCTGGAGGTGCGCGAGGCCGATGCGCACCTGTTTCGCAGGATTGGCATCGTCGGCCCCTGGACGCGCCCGGTGCTGGGCGAGCTGGTGGCCGGTGGCGCGGCCGAGCGCGCCGGCCTGCGCGCCGGTGACCTGGTGCTGCGCGTTGGCTCCGGCGATGTGGTTGACGGCAGCCAGCTGCGCGAGCTGATCCGCACCAGCGGGCGCGGCGGCCAGCCGCAGGCACTGGCCTGGCGCGTCGAGCGCGATGGCCGGCAGCTCGATCTGTTGGTGCAGGCCGATGTGGTGCAGGAGGCCAGTGGCTCCGTGGGGCGCATAGGCGCCTATGTGGGCGCAGCGCCCGAGATGGTGAACGTGCGCTACGGCGCCACCGAGGGCCTGTGGAAGGGCGCCGAGCGCACCTGGGAGGTGTCGGTGCTCACGCTGCGCATGCTGGGCCGCATGGTGATCGGCGAGGCTTCGGTCAAGAACCTCAGCGGGCCGCTGACCATTGCCGACTATGCGGGCCGCTCGGCCAGCATGGGGTTGACGCAATACCTGGCGTTTCTGGCCCTCATCAGCGTCAGCCTGGGGGTGCTGAACCTGCTGCCGCTGCCGGTCTTGGACGGTGGGCACCTGATGTATTATCTTTGGGAGGCTCTGACCGGGCGCAGCGTATCCGACGCCTGGATGGAACGGCTGCAGCGCGGGGGCGTCGCGGTGCTCCTGCTGATGATGTCCATTGCCCTGTTCAACGATCTCACCCGGCTATTTGGCTAACTTTTTGCCGCTGCTGCGCGGTAGCGGCGGCTTCAGCTTCACTCATGAGAAAACACATCAATCGCCTGGGCGTGCGCACCGCATCGGCCCTTGTGGCCATGGCCTTTGCCACCCAAGCCGCCTGGGCGCTGGCGCCCTTCAAGGTGCAGGACATCCGCGTCGAGGGCCTGCAACGCGTCGAGCCCGGCACCATCTTCGCGTCGCTGCCGCTGCGCGTGGGTGACGAGTACAACGACGAGAAGGGCGCCGCCGCGATCCGCGCGCTGTTTGCCCTGGGCCTGTTCAAGGACGTGCGCCTGGAGGCCACCGGCAATGTGCTGGTGGTGGTGGTGGAAGAGCGCCCGACGATTGCCGACGTGGAATTCGCCGGCACCAAGGAGTTCGACAAGGACACCCTGAAGAAGGCCATGCGCGACGTGGGCCTGACCGAAGGCCGCCCGTTCGACAAGGCCCTGGCGGATCGCGCCGAGCAGGAGCTCAAGCGCCAGTACATCAACAAGAGCCTGTACGGCGCCGAGGTCGTGACCACCGTCACGCCGATAGAGCGCAACCGTGTCAACCTGACCTTCACGGTGACCGAGGGCGAACCCGCCAAAATCAAGGACATCCGCATCGTCGGCAACCAGGCCTTCAGCGAATCCACGCTCAAGGGCCTGTTCGACCAGGACACGGGTGGCTGGATGAGCTGGTACACCAAGAGCAACCGCTACGCGCGCGCCAAGCTCAATGCGGATCTGGAGACGCTGCGCTCCTACTACCTGGCGCGCGGCTACCTGGAGTTCCGCATCGACTCCACGCAGGTAGCCATCTCCCCGGACAAGCAGGACATCTCCATCACCATCAACGTCACCGAGGGCCAGCGCTACGTCGTCTCGGGTGTGAAGCTGGAGGGCAGCTATCTCGACCGTGACGACGAGTTCAAGTCCCTGATCACCATCCGCCCCGGCGAGCCCTACAACGCCGACAAGGTGGCGGAAACCACCAAGGCCTTCACCGACCATTTTGGCAACTTCGGCTTCGCCTTCGCGCGCGTCGAGGCCGTGCCCGAGATCGACCGCGAGAACAACCGCGTGGCCCTGGTGCTGCGCGCCGAGCCCGCGCGCCGCGCCTATGTGCGCCGCATCCAGGTCAGCGGCAACAACCGCACGCGCGACGCCGTGGTGCGCCGCGAGTTCCGCCAGTACGAGGCCTCCTGGTACGACGGCGACAAGATCAAGCTGTCGCGCGACCGCGTGGACCGCCTGGGCTTCTTCACCGAGGTCAACGTCGAGACGCAGGAGGTGCCCGGGTCGCCCGACCAGGTGGACCTGGTCATCAACGTGGTCGAAAAGCCCACCGGCTCGCTGCAGCTGGGCGCGGGTTTTTCCAGCGCCGAGAAGGTCTCGCTGTCGTTCGGCATCAAGCAGGAAAACGTCTTTGGCTCGGGCAACTACCTGGGCGTGGATGTGAACACCAGTAAGTACCGCCGCACGCTGGTGTTCTCCACCACCGACCCGTATTTCACGCAGGACGGTATCTCGCGCACGCTGGATCTGTACTACCGCACGGCCAAGCCCTACCAGCACCAGGGCGGCGACTACGAACTGGTCACGGCCGGCGCCAGCGTGCGCTTTGGCGTGCCGTTCAGCGAGAACGACACCGTGTTTTTCGGTGGCGGCCTGGAGCAGACACAGATCAAGTCCGGCACCAACATCCCTGCCGCCTATCTGGCCTATGCACGCGAATTTGGCGACACCAGCTGGTCGCTGCCGCTGACCATCGGCTGGTCACGCGACAACCGCGACAGCGCGCTGGCGCCCAACTCCGGCCGTTACCAGCGCTTGAATACCGAGTGGGCCGTGGCTGGCGACGCGCGCTACATCCGCGGCAACTACCAGTACCAGCAATACATTCCGCTGAACAAGCAGTACACCTTTGCCTTCAATGGCGAGCTGGGCCTGGGCAAGGGCATGAATGGCCAGCCCTTCCCGGTGTTCAAGAACTTCTACTCGGGCGGCCTGGGCTCGGTGCGCGGTTTCGACCAGGGTACGCTGGGCCCGCGTGACGTGACCGGCGCCTCGCTGGGCGGCCCGAAGAAGATCACGCTGAACGCCGAGCTGATTGCGCCATTCCCCGGAGCCGGCAATGACCGCACGCTGCGCTGGTTTGCCTTCGTCGATGCCGGCAACGTCTACGGTGAAAATGACAACTGGGAGCTGAGCGAGCTGCGCGCTTCCGCGGGCCTGGGCCTGAGCTGGATTTCTCCGCTGGGCCCGCTGCGTTTGGCCTATGCGCAGCCGGTGCGCAAGTTTGCCGGCGATAGAATCCAGAAACTGCAATTCCAAATCGGAACGTCCTTCTAATGAAATCTCTTTCCCGCCATATTCCCCTGGTTTTTCTGCTGGGTTCCCTGGCCGCTGCCGTGCCTGCCCAGGCCCAGGAGTTCAAGGCCGGCTTCGTCAATACCGACCGTATCTTCCGCGAGGCCAACACCGCCAAGACGGCGCAGGCCAAGCTGGAGCAGGAGTTCTCCAAGCGCGAGAAAGAGCTCGTGGACATGGGCAATGCCCTGAAGAGCGCTACCGAGAAATTCGAGCGCGAGGCCCCCACCATGGCCGAGAGCCAGCGCGTGACGCGCCAGCGCCAGCTGGTCGATCAGGATCGTGACTTCCAGCGCAAGCGCCGCGAGTTCCAGGAAGACCTGGGCGCGCGCAAGAACGAAGAACTGGGCCAGGTGCTCGAGCGCGCCAACAAGGTCGTCAAGCAGTTGGCCGAGGCCGAGAAGTACGACGTCATCCTGCAGGAAGCGGTGTACATCAACCCCAAGCACGACATCACCGACAAGGTGATCAAGGCCATGAACGCTGCCGGCAACTCCGGCAAGTAAAGCGCGGGCGCACCAATACAGGCCAGGCGTGAGTTTGCGGCTCGGGCAAATCGTCGATGCACTCGGGGGCAGCCTTGAAGGAGCCAGCGCAGACACGCAAATCCAGCGCATAGCACCGCTGGAGACGGCCGGTGAGGGCGACCTGGCCTTTCTGAACAACCCGCGCTATCAGTCGCAGCTGGCCGCCTCACGGGCGGCCTGCGTGATTGTGGCGCCGGCCATGCGCGCCGCGGCGCTGGCGCGCGGCGCCTGCATCGTCACCGATGACCCCTATGCGTACTTTGCCCGCGTCACCCAGCTGTGGGTGCGCGCGCAAGGCCAGGCCCCGGTGCCCGGCATTCATGCCAGCGCGGTGGTCGACGCGCAGGCCCAGGTCCACCCGACGGCCACGATAGGCCCGCTGTGCGTGGTCGAGCGCGGGGCCGTGATCGGTGCACATACGGTGCTCAAGTCCCGCGTCACGGTGGGCGAGCGCTGCCGCGTGGGCGCGCGCTGCTTGGTGCATCCGGGCGTGGTCATAGGCGCCGACGGCTTTGGCTTTGCGCGCCAGCGGGGCGAGTGGATCAAGATCGAGCAGCTGGGCGCGGTGCGCATTGGCGACGATGTGGAGATAGGCGCCAACACCTGCATAGACCGCGGCGCACTCGAGGACACGGTGATTGAGGACGGCGTCAAGCTGGACAACCTGATCCAGATCGCGCACAACGTGCACATCGGTCGGCACACCGCCATGGCGGGCTGCTCGGCCGTGGCCGGCAGCACGCGCATAGGGGCGCATTGCACCATTGCGGGGGCGGCGTCCATCGTCGGGCACCTGCAATTGGCGGACAATGTGCATGTCTCCACCAACACGGTGGTCACGCATTCGATTGCACGGCCCGGGCAGTACACCGGGGTGTTCCCCATGGACGAAAATTCCAAGTGGGAAAAGAACGCGGCCACGCTGCGGCAGCTGTACAAGCTGCGCGAACGCATCAAGGCCCTTGAACAAGCACGACAAGGCGACCAGAGCGCTACACAACAATGATGGACATTCACGCAATCCTCAAGCAACTGCCGCACCGCTATCCCTTCCTGCTGGTGGACAGGGTGGTGGAGCTCGAGCGCAACACGCGCATCCGGGCCATCAAGAACGTCACCTTCAACGAACCATACTTCACCGGCCATTTCCCGGGCCGCCCGGTCATGCCCGGCGTGCTGATTCTTGAGGCGCTGGCCCAGGCGGCCGGCCTGCTGGCCTTCGACGCCATGGGCCAGGTGCCCGACGAGAACAACATCTACTACTTTGTCGGCATCGACGGCGCACGCTTCAAGCGCCCGGTGGAGCCGGGCGATCAGCTGATCCTCGAAATCACCATCGACCGCGTGCGCGGCGGTGTCTGGAAGTTCAACGGCGTGGCCCGTGTGGGCGATGAGGTGGCCTGCGAGGCGCAGCTCATGTGCACCATGCGCAACGTCGGCGGCTGATGCAGCAGCCCGTGAGCCAGATCCACGCTACGGCCATCGTCGCGGCCGGGGCGCAGATCGACCCCAGCGCCACGGTGGGGCCGTACGCCATCATCGGCGCCAACGTGCGCATTGGTGCGCGCACCAGCGTCGGGCCGCACTGCGTGATCGAGGGCCACACGACGATAGGCGCGGACAACCACATCTTCCAGTTCGCCTCGCTGGGCGCCGCGCCGCAGGACAAGAAGTACGCCGGCGAGCCGACGCGCCTGGAGATTGGCGACCGCAACACCATCCGCGAGTTCTGTACCTTCAACACCGGCACGGTGCAGGATCAGGGTGTGACCCGTATCGGTGACGACAACTGGATCATGGCCTATGTGCACATTGCGCACGACTGCGTGGTGGGCAACCAGGTGATATTGGCCAACAACGCCACGCTGGCCGGCCATGTGCAGGTCGGCGACCAGGTCATCGTCGGCGGGCTGACGGGGGTGCACCAGTATTCCCGCATAGGCGCGCATGCCATGGCGGGCTTTGCCAGCCATATCTCGCAGGACGTGCCGCCCTTCATGATGGTGGACGGCAACCCGCTGGCCGTGCGCGGTCTGAACCTGGAAGGGCTGCGCCGGCGCGGCTTCTCGGCGCAGCGCGTGGCCGCCATCAAGCAGGCCTACCGCCTGCTGTACCGCCAGGGCCTGACGCTGGAGGCGGCACTCTCGGCCATGGCCGAGCTGCCGCAGCAGCACCCTGAGGCCGATGGCGACATCGCCCTGCTGCGCGACTTCATCGCCGCATCGCAGCGCGGCATTGCGCGCTGATATTTTTTCCGGCGCAATGGCTGGCATCTCTCCCCGCGTTGCCATGGTGGCCGGTGAAACCTCGGGCGACCTGCTGGCCGGCCTGCTGCTCGACGGCCTGCGCGCCCAGTGGCCCGGTGTGGCCAGCATGGGCATAGGCGGGCCACGCATGGCTGAGCGTGGTTTTGACGCCTGGTGGCCCAGCGAACGCCTGGCCGTGCATGGCTACAGCATCGAGCTGGTGCGGCGCCTGCTGGGCATCCTGAAGATCCGCAAACAACTGCGCACGCGCCTGCTGGCCGACAGGCCCGATGTGTTTATAGGCGTGGATGCGCCCGACTTCAACCTGGGCCTGGAGGCCGATCTGCGCAACTCCGGCGTGAAGACCGTGCATTTTGTCTGCCCGTCGATCTGGGCCTGGCGCGCCAACCGCGTGGACAAGATCCGCGCCGCGGCCGACCATGTGCTGTGCATCTTTCCATTCGAGCCCGAGCTGCTGGCGCGCCATGGCATAGCCGCCACCTATGTGGGGCACCCGCTGGCCAGCGTCATCCCCATGCAGCCGGACAAGCTGGCCGCACGCGCCCAGCTGGGTCTGGCACCGCAGGACGAGGTGCTGGCGATACTGCCCGGCAGCCGATCGGCCGAGGTCGCCTACATCGCAAAACCATTTTTTCAGGCCGCAGCGCTTATCAGTAAAGCGCGGAATGCTATCAAAATAGTAGTCCCTGCGGTGCCCGCACTGCGTGCGCGCATCGAGCAGATCGCGCGCGACTGCGGCGTGCTGGAGCAACTGCAGATTGTCACCGGCCAGTCGCACCAGGTGCTGGCCGCCTGCGACGTGACGCTGATCGCCAGCGGCACGGCCACGCTGGAGGCGGCGCTGTTCAAGCGCCCCATGGTCATTGCCTACCACATGCACCCCATCAGCTGGCGCCTGATGCGTGGCAAGCAGCTGCAGCCCTGGGTGGGCCTGCCCAACATCCTGTGCCGCGACTTCGTCGTGCCCGAGCTGCTGCAGGACGCTGCCACGCCCGAGGCCCTGTCGGGTGCGGTGCAGCAGTGGCTGGACGCGCCGCCGGCGCGCCTGGACGCGCTGCATCAACGTTTCACCGCGCTGCATGAACAGCTGCAACGCGACACGCCACGACTGGCCGCCAATGCCATCCAAGAAATCCTGGCTTGAGCAGGGCAACCTCAACTGGCATGCGCCCGGCCTGTTGGTTGCCGGCGTGGACGAGGCCGGCCGCGGCCCGCTGGCCGGCCCCGTGGTCGCCGCCGCCGTCATCCTGGACGAACTGCAGCCCATTGCCGGCCTGGCCGACTCCAAGGCCCTCACGGCGGCGCGCCGCGAGCGGCTGTTCGATGAGATCCGCGCCAAGGCCCTTTGCTGCAGCATTGCCGAAGCCAGCGTGGAAGAGATAGACCGGCTCAACATTCTGCAGGCCACCATGCTGGCCATGCGCCGCGCCGTACAGGGCCTGCGCCTCAAACCCCGTCTGGCGCTGGTGGACGGCAACCGGCTGCCTGTGCTGGATGTTCCGGCCGAGGCCGTCGTCAAGGGCGATGCCAAGGTGGCCGCCATCTCGGCCGCCTCCATCGTCGCCAAGGTCACGCGCGACCGCTGGTGTGCCCAGCTGCACGACCAATATCCGCAATACGGCTTTGCCGGCCACAAGGGCTACGGCACGGCCGAACACCTGGCAGCCCTGCAGGCGCATGGCGCCTGCCCGCAGCACCGCCGCTCCTTTTCCCCCGTGGCGCGCGCCCTGCAGGCTGCGCCCGCACAACCATGACGCGCCAGAAGCCCACCCTCATCCAGTCGCGTGACAACCCGTTGCTCAAGGATCTGCGGCGCCTGGCCCTGGACAGTACGGCCTACCGCAAGCAGGGTAGGGTGTGGCTGGAGGGCGACCATCTGTGCGGCGCCGCCCTGGTGCGTGGCCAGCGTCCGGCCATTGCGGTGTTTTCTGAAAGTTTTTGGCCTCTTGCGCCCGCTGAATATGCGCAAGCAGCTATTAAAACAATATTGATGCCCGATGCCCTGTGGCGGGACATCAGCGGCCTCGAATCACCTGCGCGCATGGGCTTCGTGCTGCCGCTGCCGGTCGAGCAGGGGCTGGATGCGCAAGCGCCCACGGTGGTGCTCGACCGCCTGCAGGATGCGGGCAACGTGGGCTCCATCCTGCGTAGTGCCTCGGCCTTCGGCTTCACGCAGATCGCCGCGCTCAAGGGCACGGCGGCCCTGTGGTCGGCCAAGGTGCTGCGCGCCGGCATGGGTGCGCATTTTGCGCTGCGCCTGCTGGAAGGCCTGGAACTGCAGGACATCGACCGCCTGGCCGTGCCGCTGCTGGCCACCAGCTCGCACCAGGGCGACTGGCTGCACCGTGCCGCCTTGCCCTGGCCCTGCGCCTGGATCATGGGCCACGAAGGGCAGGGCGTTTCACCCGAGCTGCAGCTGCGCGCGCGCCAGCACATCCGCATCACCCAACCGGGCGGCGAGGAGTCGCTCAACGTCGGCGCCGCCGCCGCCATCTGCCTGCATGCCAGCGCTGCGGCGCGTGGCTGAACGGCCCGGCAAGTACGCCAAACCAATGATTGACGCCCTGATATCCGGCAAGCTGCACGCCCACCCTGAGCAGCGCACCAGCAAGACCGGTAAAACCTATGCCACGGCCAAGATGACGGCCGCCGGTGGCGACGGCCAAAGCCTGTTCGTCAACTGCATTGCCTTCGACGAGGCGTCGGTGGAAGCGCTGCTGGCGCTGGTTGCCGGGGACAGCCTGGCCGTGGCCGGCAGCATCACCCCCAAGGTCTGGACCGATCGCGAGGGCCAACACCGCCCGGCGCTGGACATGGTGGTCGCGCGCGTGCTGACCGCCTACCACGTCACGCACAAGCGCCGTGCCATGCAGCAAAGCGCCGCTCCACAGGCGCGGCAGCAGTCCATGGACGATGGCGAGCCACTGGACTTCTGACGGCAGGCAGCAAAGCAAAAAGGCCCTGATTCTTGCGAATCAGGGCCTTTCATTTGGTGCCGGAGACATGAATCGAACACGCGACCTTCTCATTACGAATGAGCTGCTCTACCGACTGAGCTACACCGGCTAAAGACCGCGATTATATACTGTTGTGGTAGCTGGTTACGCGTTCAACTTCGTTCTTGGAGCCCAGGATCACGCTCACGCGCTCGTGCAGCTGCGTGGGCTTGATGTCCAGGATGCGCTGTTTGCCGTTGGTGGCGGCGCCGCCGGCCTGCTCCACCAGCCAGCCCATGGGGTTGGCCTCGTACATCAGGCGCAGCTTGCCGGGCTTGTTGGGTTCGCGCTTGTCCCAGGGGTACATGAAGATGCCACCGCGGCTCAGGATGCGGTGCACGTCGGCCACCATGCTGGCCACCCAGCGCATGTTGAAGTCCTTCTCGCGCGGGCCTTCCTTGCCGGCCAGGCATTCGTCGATGTAGCGCTTCACCGGTTCGTCCCAGTGGCGCATGTTGCTCATGTTGATGGCGAATTCCTTGGTGTCCTCGGGGATGCGCACGTTCTCGCGGATGAGCACGAAGGAGCCCTGTTCGCGGTCCAGCGTGAACATGGCGACGCCGTCGCCAACGGTCAGTACCAGGGTGGTCTGCGGGCCATAGACGCAGTAGCCGGCGGCCACCTGGCAGGTGCCGGGCTGCAGGAAGTCGTTGTCGTGCACGCCGGGGTGGCCCTCGGGCTTCTTCAGCACGCTGAAGATGGTGCCGATGCTGACGTTGACGTCGATGTTGGACGAACCATCGAGCGGGTCGAACATCAGCAGGTATTCGCCCTGCGGATAGCGGTTGGGCACGACGTAGATGCCCTCCATCTCCTCGCTGGCCATGGCCGCCAGGTGGCCGCCCCATTCGTTGGCCTCGATCAGGGTTTCGTTGGCGATGATATCCAGCTTCTTCTGCACCTCGCCCTGCACGTTCTGGCTGCCGGCGGTGCCCATCACGTCGCCCAGTTCGCCCTTGTTGACGGCCTGTGAGATGCGTTTGCAGGCGCGCGCCACCACTTCCAGCAGCAGGCGCAGCTGGGGCGGGATGCGGCCATCGACGCGCTGTTGTTCGACGAGGTAGCGGGTCAGGCTGATGCGTTCGGTCATGGGTGGGTCCTTTTCCTTTTCAATCAATCGGCGAGAGCGCGCGTGACGACTTCACGCACATCGTTGGACAGGTCCGCCTTGGCGGCGACGCGGGCGATGGCCTCGCGTGCGGCCGTGCGGTAGGGCTCGGCCAGCTTGCTCCAGCGATCGAGTGCGCGCGCCAGGCGGGCCGCGACCTGGGGGTTGAGGGCGTCTAGCTCCAGCACGCGCTCGGCCCAGAAGACGTAGCCGGCGGCGTCGCGCCGGTGGAAGGCACCGGGGTTGGCGCTGCAGTAGCTAAAGATCACGCTGCGCGCGCGGTTCGGGTTCTTGATGTGGAAGTCGGGATGCTTCAGCAAAGCCTTGACGGCGGGCAGCACGTTGCCGCCGCGGTCGGTGCTGCCGGCCTGCAGGGCAAACCATTTGTCCAGCACCAGGGCGTCGTCTTTGAACAGTGCATGAAAGCGCGCCAGCGCCGGCTGGGCCAGCTCGTGGCCGCTCATCACCAGGGCCGACAGCGCGTTGAAGCGGTCGGTCATGTTGGCAGCAATCTTGAAGCGCTGGTAGGTCTTGCCGGGCCACACCTCGTCGCCCGTGGCGCGCGCGGCCAGGCACAGCATGGCCAGGGCCAGGCCGGCCAGGGCGCGCCGGCCGCTGCTGGTGGCGTCGGGGCGGTAGGCGCCGCTGGCCTGGTGCTCGTCCCAGGCCCAGGCCCAGTCGGCCTGCAGGGACAGCGCCAGCTGCAGGCGCAGGGCCTCGCGCACGGCATGCACGCGCTGCGGATCGACTTGCGTCAGCTGCTCGGCGATGTAGCTCTCGGAGGGCAGGGTCAGCACCAGCTCCTTGAAGGCCGCGTCCAGCTGCGGGTGGCGCAGCACGGCGCGCATGGCCTGCACCAGGGCGTCGGGCAAAAGGTTTTGGTCTATTTGGCCGTTTGCGCCCTCTGTTATTGTGCTGTCAGCTATTGCGTTGATAGCAATACGCAGCATCAGGCGCTGGCCGGCCTCCCAGCGGTTGAAGGCGTCGCCGTCATGCGCCAGCAGGGTCAGCAGTTCGGTGTCGCTGTAGTCATGGTCCAGCACGACCGGGGCGCTGAAACCGCGCAACAGCGAGGGCACGGGCTGGCTGGTGACGTTGACGAAGCCCAGCGTCAGGCTCTCCTCGGTCAGCACTACGGTGCGCTCGGTGCTGCCTGCCGTGGCCTCGCCATCGAGTTGCAGGGGCAGGGCCTTGCCCTGCGCGTCCAGCAGGCCCAGGGCCACGGGGATGACGAAGGGCAGCTTGCTCGGCTGGCCCGGTGTGGCGGCGCAGCTTTGCGACAGGGTCAGCGTGTAGCGGCCGGCGTCCGCGTCGTACTGGCCCACGGCCTTGACATGGGGCGTGCCGGCCTGGCTGTACCAGCGCTTGAATTGCTCCAGGTGCAGGGCCAGCGGGCTGGCCGGGTTGGCGTCGGCAATCGCCTGGGCAAAGTCGTCGCAGGTGACGGCCTGGCCGTCGTGGCGCTCAAAGTACAGCTTCATGCCGCGGGCAAAGCCTTCGCGGCCCACCAGGCGGTGCTGCATGCGCACGACCTCGGCACCCTTTTCGTAGATGGTGACGGTGTAGAAGTTGTTGATCTCGACGTAGCTGTCGGGGCGCACCGGGTGGGCCATGGGGCCGGCGTCTTCGGGGAACTGCGCGGTGCGCAGCACGCGTACGTCCTCGATGCGTTTGACGGCGCGCGCCGACGGGCTGCCCGCCATGTCCTGGCTGAACTCCTGGTCGCGGAACACCGTCAGGCCCTCTTTCAGCGAGAGCTGGAACCAGTCGCGGCAGGTGACGCGGTTGCCCGTCCAGTTGTGGAAGTACTCGTGGCCGACGACGGATTCGATATTGGCGAAGTCGGTGTCGGTGGCCGTGGCCTCGCTGGCCAGCACGTACTTGGTGTTGAAGATGTTCAGGCCCTTGTTCTCCATGGCGCCCATGTTGAAGTCGCTGGTAGCGACGATCATGAAGCGCTCCAGATCCAGCGTGAGGCCAAAGCGCGCCTCGTCCCAGGCGATGGACGCCATCAGCGAGTTCATGGCGTGCTCGGTCTTGCCCAGGTCGCCCGGGCGCACCCAGACCTGCAGCAGGTGCTTGTTGCCGGCGCGGCTGGTGACCTGCTGCTCGCGCGCCACCAGCTTGCCGGCCACCAGGGCGAACAAATAGCTGGGCTTTTTGTGCGGGTCTTGCCAGCGGGCGAAGTGGCGGCCGTCTTCGAGTTCGCCGGACTCCACCAGGTTGCCGTTGGAGAGCAGCACCGGATAGTCGGCCTTGCTCGCGCGCAGCAGCACCTGGTAGCTGGCCATGACGTCGGGACGATCCAGGAAGTAGGTGATGCGCCGAAAGCCCTCGGCCTCGCACTGTGTGAAGAAGGTGCCCTGGCTCACGTACAGGCCCGACAGCTGCGTGTTCTTGGCGGGCGCGCAGGTGGTGAAGATTTCCAGCGCGAAGGGCGCGTCGCCCTCCGGCAGGTTCTCCAGCACCAGCTCGTCGCCCTCGATCTTGAACGAGGTGCCCGCGCCGTTGACCAGCACGCGCGCCAGGTTCAGCTCCTGGCCCAGCAGGCGCAGGGCCTGGGGCGCGGCGGCGCTATTGCGGCGCACCTGCATCTTGTTCAGGACGCGGGTCTTGGCCGGGTCCAGGTCGAACGTGAGATCCACGCTGTCGATCCAGAACGCCGGCGGGGCGTAGTCCAGGCGCTCAATGGCCTTGGCTTGTCCTTCTTTCATCGTGCTAGTCCTTCTTTTTTACAGGCCCTGCTTGAGCGAGGCCTCGATGAACGCATCCAGGTCGCCATCGAGCACCTTTTGCGTGGCCGATATTTCGACGTTGGTGCGCAAATCCTTGATGCGGCTGTTGTCCAGCACATAGCTGCGGATCTGGTGGCCCCAGCCGACGTCGGTCTTGGTCTCCTCCAGGGCCTGCTGCGCTTCCATGCGCTTTTGCATCTCCAGCTCATAGAGCTTGGAGCGCAGGCGCTGCCAGGCCACGTCGCGGTTGCTGTGCTGGCTGCGTCCGTCCTGGCACTGCACGACGATGCCGGTGGGCATGTGCGTCAGGCGCACGGCCGAATCCGTCTTGTTGATGTGCTGGCCGCCGGCGCCGCTGGCGCGATAGGTGTCGGTGCGCACGTCGGCGGGGTTGATGTCGATCTCAATCGAGTCGTCGATCTCGGGATAGACAAACAGGCTGGCAAACGAGGTGTGGCGCCCGCCCGAGCTGTCGAACGGCGATTTGCGCACCAGGCGGTGCACGCCGGTCTCGGTGCGCAAGAGGCCATAGGCGTAGTCGCCCTCGATGTGGATGGTGGCGCTCTTGATGCCGGCCACGTCGCCCGGGGTTTCCTCGTCGACCGTGGCCTTGAAGCCCTTCCTCTCGGCGTACTTCAGGTACTGGCGCAGCAGCATGCTGGCCCAGTCGCAGGCCTCGGTGCCGCCGGCGCCGGCCTGGATGTCGATGTAGCAATTGAGCGGGTCGGCCTCGCGCCCGAACATGCGGCGGAACTCCAGCTCCTCGATCAGCGGCAGCAGCTTGGCGGTCTCGGCCTCTATGGTGAGCAGCCCGGCTTCGTCGTCTTCCTCGTAGCTCATCTCGTAGAGCTCGCGGTTGTCGGCCAGCTCGGCCGTCAGCTTTTGCAGCGTCAGCACCACGGCGTCGAGGGACTTCTTTTCCTTGCCCAGTTCCTGGGCCTTCTTCGGGTCGTTCCAGCAGGCCGGGTCTTCCAGCGAGGCGTTTACCGTGCGCAGGCGTTCGTACTTGGCATCGTAGTCAAAGATACCTCCGTAGCTCGGCCGTGCGAGCGCTCAGGTCTTCGAGGGTGTTGCCAATCTGGTTGATGTGTTCTGCTTCCATGGTGCGGGTGTCCTGTGTGTTTCTTTGGTGATAACCCGCGATTTTCTCATGACGCGTGATGGCGCCCGTGGCTGCCGGACTTGGCGCCACGCAGGGGCGGGGTATGGTTTGCTGTAACTATCAAAAAAAGAGCTAATGGCGCTTGATGTACAAGCGCCAGAGCCATTTTTGACTGATATTGTCTGGGTTTACAGCAGCCGCTCGCGCAGCTCGGCCGGGCTTTGCGGCGACAGCAGGCCGGGGGCCACGTCGAACACCGTCTTGCAGCCGAACTGCCCGGCCTGGGCCATGCGGTGCACGGCGCGTGCGTAGGCCACCAGCACGCTGGAGGTGAATTCGGGGTTGCTATCGAGCTGCAGCCGGTATTCGATGACCTGCTTGTTGGCGGCCGAGGTGTTGCCGCTGCGGATCACGAAGCCGCCGTGCGGCATCGCGCCATGCTCGCGCGCCAGCTGCTCGGCGCTGATGAACTGCACCGTGGTGTCGTACTCGTCAAAGTAGTGTGGCATGGTGACGATGGCCTGGCGTACGGCCTCGGCGTCCGCCCCCGGGGCCAGCACCACGAAGCAGTCGCGCCGGTGCTTCTCGCGCGTGGTCAGCTGCGGGCGCACGCCGCTGCGCACCTGGTCCACGGCCTCGGGCACGGGGATGGTGTATTGCACGCCACCGGCCACGCCGCTGACGCGGCGGATGGCGTCGGAATGCCCCTGGCTCAGGCCCTTGCCCCAGAAGGTGTAGGTGGCGCCGTCGGGCAGCAGGGCCTCGCCCAGCACGCGGTTGATGGAGAACATGCCCGGGTCCCAGCCGGCCGAGATCAGCGCCGTGGTCTTGCCCGCCTGCGCGGCGGCGTCGACGGCGGCGAAATGCGCGGGGATGCGCGCATGGGTGTCAAAGCTGTCCACCAGGTTGAACTGCGCCGCCAGCTCCGGGCTTTGGCGCGGCAGGTCGTCCTTGGAGCCACCGCAGAGGATGAGCACGTCGATCCTGTCCTTGTGGCCGGCCAGCGCGTCCATGGGGTACACGGACACGCCCGCGGTCAGGGGCTGGAGCTGCGCCGGGTCGCGGCGCGTGTAGATGCCGGCAATGGTCATGTCGGGGTTGTTGGCGATGGCCGACTCCACGCCACGGCCCAGGTTGCCGTGGCCGACGATGGCGATGCGTATGGCTGGCTGCTTGTCGTTCATGGGTGTTTGCTTTCTGTTTGCTTCAAAAATAGTAGCTGTAAGCGCTTGTTGGGTGAGCGCAAACCGGCTGTTTTGCTTAATTTTTTGGCCGCCTCGGCGCAGCCCGAGGCGGGATTGTCAGGCAGGCATCTTGTCTGCCAGAAAATCCTCGATCAGCGCCGCCACGGCCTGGGGCTGGTCGTGGTGCAGCATATGGCCGGCGTCCTGCACCAGCGCGCTGCGGCTGTCGGCCACATGGGCCAGGCGCTGGTGGTAGTCCTGCAGCGTGTAGCGGCCCTTCCACCAGCGGCCCAGGCTGTCGTCGCTGGCATGCACCGAGAGCACGGGGGCGGTGATGGCCGCGTACAGCGCCAGAGCCTCGTCCACGCGGTACAGGTGCGGGTTGACGATCTTGTGCGCCGCGTCGCCCAGGATATGCCAGCGCCCCTGCGCGTCCGCGCCGGCCCAGTGGCGCGCCAGCCAGCAGGCCTTGTCGCTGGCCAGACGCGGGTTGGTCTTCATCAGGCGCAGGGCCACGCCGTCGGCGCTGTCGTAGGGTTTCAGGTCCATCTCGCCGCGCTCCCATTGCCGAATCTCGTCCATCCACTGCGCATAGCGCCCGGGGGCCTGGGCGGGGTTGGAGGGGGCCATGCCAAAGCCCTCCAGGTTCACCAGTCGGCGTATGCGCGCCGGCCGCGCGCCGGCATACATCATGGCCACGTTGCCGCCCATGCTGTGGCCCACCAGGTCCACCGGCTGCGCGCCCGCATAGTGGTCCAGCAGCTGATCCAGATCCGCAAGATAGTCCACGAAATGGTGGCCGTCGCAGGGCGCGGGCAGGCGCGAGCCGCCAAAGCCGCGCCAGTCGGGGGCGATGATGAGGCGCCCGGCGGCAAAGGCCTCGCTGAAGGCATCGACCACGAACTGCCAGGACGCGCCCACATCCATCCAGCCATGCAGCAGCAGCAGCGGCGCCGTGCCCGGCTGCGGCGCGCCCCAGGTGCGTACGTGGTAGTTCAGCGTGCGGATGCGCACGCTGTCGCTGCGGCTGGGGCGTAGAGCTTGGTACATGAGCTGGGCGGTGTGGGCTGGGCGGTGTGGGCTGGTCGGTGCTTGCGTGGCCGGGTTTGCAGGGCGGGAGGGTTGCCGCGCAAACCATGATAGGCAGGCGCGCCGCCCGGGTTATACAGTGCCGGCACATCCATCACGATAAGGAGGCAGACATGCAGCGCAGCATTGTGGCAGCGGCATTCGCGGCAGGTTTTTGTGGGCTGGCGCTACCGGCCATTGCGGGCCAGGTGACGGTGATCACGTCCTTCCCCAAGGAGCTGACCACGGCCTACCAGAAGGCCTTCGAGGCCGCCCACCCGGGCATCAAGATCGAGATCCTGAACAAGAACACCACGGCCGCCGTGGCCTACATCCGCGAGCTGCCCGAGGGCCAGCGCCCCGACGTGATGTGGGCCAGCGCACCCGACGCCTTCGAGGTGCTGGCCAGCTACCAGCTGCTGCAAAAGGCGCCCGAGGTGGTCAACAAAAGCGCGCCGGAGAAGATAGGCAACTACCCGCTCAACGACCCCAAGGGCATGTACTACGGCCAGGCGCTGGCGGGCTACGGCATCTCGTGGAACACGCGCTACATCAAGGCGCACAAGCTGGCGGCGCCCAGGGAGTGGAGCGACCTGACGCGGCCCGAGTACTTCGGCCATGTCGCCATCTCGTCGCCCTCGCGCTCGGGCACGACGCAGCTCACGGTGGAGACCATTTTGCAGGGCGAGGGCTGGGACAAGGGCTGGTCGCAGCTCTTGCAGATCATGGGCAACGCCGCCGCCGTCACCGACCGCAGCTTTGCCGTGCCCGACGGCGTGAACAACGGCCAGTACGGCATAGGCATCGTGATCGACTTCCTGGCGCTGGCGGGCAAGTACTCGGGCTATCCGGTGGACTTCACCTACCCCAGCATGACGGCCGTGGTGCCGGCCAATATCGCCCTGGTCGCCGGCGCCAAGAACGCGGCCGAGGCCAAGCAGTTCATGGCCTACACCATGTCGGCGGCGGGCCAGCAGATTCTGTTCGACCCCAAGATCGGCCGCCTGCCGATACTGCCGTACTCCATGCTCAAGGCCCCCGCAGGCTACCCCGTGCCGCAGGACATCGCCAAGCGCGCCAAGGTGCAGTTCAACACCGAGCTGTCGGGCCAGCGCTACCCCGTGGTCATCAGCCTGTTCGACCAGATGGTGACCTTCCGCCTGAAGGAGCTGCAGGCCGCGACCAAGTCCATCCACGAGGCCACGGCCGCGCTCAAGGCCAGGCCTAACGCCCGGGGCAGCGAGCTACTAGCGCAGGCGCGCAGCCTGGCCTATACGCCGCTGGTGGGCGCGGATAACGTGAAGAACCCCGAGTTCCTGGAGCTGTTTCGCAAGAGCCGGCGCGACGTGGCCGTGGCCAAGGAGCTGACGGGCATGGAGCAGCTGTGGTCGGAGAAGGCGCGCGCCAACTATGTGCGTGCCAAGCAGCTGGCGGACGAAGCGCGCGGCCTGGCCCGATAAATCCATTATTCAAGACCGCCACATCTGCCGCTCTGGGCGGCGGGTGTGATCGAACGCCATGCCCGTTGCTCACCTATCGACCGCCGCGCGTGCGCCGCGCGCATCTGCCGGCCTGGGGCCCTGGATCGCCTTTGCGCTGATCCTGGCCTTCTTGCTGGTGTTTCTGATCCTGCCCGTGGGCACGGTGATCTACACCGCTTTCGTCACCGACACCGGCGCGCTGACCGTGGGCCATTTTGGCAATTTTTTCGACCAGCTGGTGTTTCGCGAGTCCTTCTTCAACAGCCTGTGGGTGGCACTGGCCAGCACCTTTTTTGCCAGCGTCATCGCGCTGCCGCTGGCCTACCTGACGGTGCGCTTCGAGTTCCGCGGTGCGCTGTTGATACAGACACTGGGCGTGCTGCCGCTGATCATGCCGCCCTTCGTCGGCGCGGTGGCGTTGCAGCTGATCTTTGGCCGCAGCGGCTCGGTCAACCTGCTTCTCAATGACTGGTTCGACATCACCATCCCCATCATGGATGGCCTGGTGGGCGTGACCTTTGTCGAGAGCATCCACTACTTCCCCTTCATCCTGCTGAACCTGGTGGCCGCCATGCGCAACATCGACGGCGCCATGGAGGAGTCGGCCCTGAACCTGGGCGCGCGTGGCTGGCGGCTGTTTCGGTGCGTGATCTTTCCGCTCGCCATGCCGGGCTACCTGGCCGGCGCGGCGCTGGTGTTCGTCAAGGTGTTCGACGACCTGGGCACGCCCCTGGTGATGGGCGTGACCAACATGCTGGCGCCGCAGGCCTATCTGCGCATCACCTCGGTGGGGGTGGACGACCCGCTGGGCTATGTGATCAGCGTGATCATGATCGTGTTCTCCATCCTGGCGCTGTGGCTGGCCGCGCGCGTGATGAAGGGCAAGGACTACGCCACGCTGCAAAAGGGCGGCGGCGCGCTGCAAAAGCGCCGGTTGTCCAAGTGGGAGGCGCTGCTGGCCTATGGCTGGATTGCGCTGGTGCTGGCCGTGGTGCTGGCGCCGCATGTGGGCATTCTGCTGATGTCGTTGGCCCAGGTGTGGAGCTTCTCGGTGCTGCCCGACAGCTACACGCTGGCGCACTACGCCACCGTGTTCAGCGACGCGCGCGGCATGATGGCCAACACCCTGCTGTACTGCGTGCTGGCCGCCGGGCTGGACGTGGTCATAGGCACGGCCATCGCCTACCTGATTCTGCGCACGCGGTTGCCGGCGCGCCAGTGGCTGGACTGGCTGGCCTCGGCCGCGCTGGCCATTCCCGGTCTGGTGCTGGCGATTGGCTATCTGCGGCTGTTCAAGGGCGTGACGCTGCCGGGCAGCGATCAGCTCGTCGTTCAGACCTGGGTGCTGATCATGCTGGCCTACGCCGTGCGGCGCCTGCCTTATGCGCTGCGCTCGTGCATGGCGGCGTTGCAGCAGGTGCATGTGTCGCTGGAGGAGGCGGCGCAAAGCGTGGGCGCGTCGCGCCTGTCCACCATACGGCGCGTGACGGTGCCGTTGATGGCCGGCGGCATTCTGGCGGGTTTCGTCACCAGCTTCATCACGGCGGCGGTGGAGCTGTCGGCCACGCTGGTGCTGGTCTCGACCGAAAGCCAGGCGCCGATGAGCTTAGGGATATACCTCTACATGCAAAGCATTGCCGGGCGCGGGCCGGGCGCTGCTTTGGGCGTGCTGGCCGTGCTCGTCGTGGGCCTGGGCACGTATTTCTCGCACCGTTTCGTGGAGCGCTCGCGCGCCACGGTCGCTTCTTCTGCCAAGGCCTGACCATGAACCAAGCCTCCCTTGAGTGCCGCCATATCAGCCTGTCCTACGGCGCCACGCCGGTGCTGCGCGATGTCAATTTGAAGATCGAACCGGGCGAGTTCTTCGCGCTGCTCGGCCCCTCGGGCTCGGGCAAGTCCACGCTGTTGCGGCTGATCGCGGGCTTCAACCAGCACCAGAGCGGCGAGCTCTTGATCGACGGCCAGGACATCTCCGGCGTGCCGCCGCATTTGCGCGGCGTGGGCATGGTGTTCCAGAACTACGCGCTGTGGCCGCACATGACGGTGTGGGACAACGTGGCCTTCGGCCTGGTGGAGCGGCGCGAGAGCCGTGATGCGATTCGCCGCAAGGTGGGCGCGGCGCTGGAGCTGGTCGGCCTGCAGGACTACGGCCAGCGCCGCCCCGGTCAGCTGTCGGGCGGCCAGCAGCAGCGCGTGGCGCTGGCGCGCACGGTGGTCATTGAACCCAAGCTGCTGCTGCTCGACGAGCCGCTGTCCAACCTGGACAAGCAGCTGCGCGTGCAGATGCGCGAGGAACTGAAGAACCTGCAGCGCCAGCTGGGCCTGACCACCATCTTCGTCACCCACGACCAGGAAGAGGCCATGACCACCGCCGACCGCATGGCCGTGCTGAACCAGGGCGTGCTGCAGCAGGTGGGCACGGCGGCGGGGCTGTATGACGAGCCGCAGAACCGCTTTGTGGCCGGCTTTGTCGGCACCGCGAATCTGCTGGAGGGCCAGGTGAGCGCCTTGGACGGCGACACGCTGGTCTTCGACGCCCAGGGCCTGGGCCGCCTGACGCTGCCCTTGCCTGCCGAGCCGCCCGTGCCCGGTGCGGCGGCGCTGGCTTTTCGCCCGCACCAGATCCGCATCGCCGCCGAGGGCGAGCCGGGTGATGCATCGCGCGTCTGGCTGCAGGGCAGGGTGGAGGCGGCCGAGTTTCTGGGCGAGTTTGCGCGTTACCGCGTGCGCGTGGGCGAGGTGGCGCTGGTGGCAGACCAGCCGCATTACGCGGGCGGCGCCATGTTCCCGCCCGGCGCCCAGGTGCGGCTGGGGCTTGCGCCCACGCAGCTGCGCTATCTGCATCGCTGAGCCTGCGCCCTGCACGGGCGGGGGCGAATCCGTACACTGCGGCGCTTGTTTCCTGAAGAAGAGCCCATGAACCTCGTTTCCCTCGGCCAAAGTGGCCTGCAAGTCACCCCCATCTGCCTGGGCACCATGACCTTTGGCGAGCAGGTGGATGAGCCGCTGGCCGACGCCATCCTCGACCGCGCCCTGGAGCGCGGCCTGAATTTCATCGACACGGCCGAGATGTACGCCGTGCCCGCGCGCGCGGCCACCTACGGCGCCACAGAATCCATCATCGGCCGCTGGCTTGCCAGCCGCCCCGGCGCGCGCAGCCGCATCGTGCTGGCCAGCAAGGTGGCCGGCCCCTCGCGCGGCATGCCCTGGATACGCGCCGGCAGTGGCATGACGGCGGCCGACATCCAGGCATCTTGCGAGGCCAGCCTGCGCCGCCTGCAGACCGATTGCATAGACCTCTACCAGATCCACTGGCCCGAGCGCCATGTGCCGGTGTTCGGCCAGCTGTACTACGAGCCCGCCCAGGAGACCTCGCAAACCTCCATCCACGAGCAGCTGCAGGCGCTGGCCGCCCTGGTGCAGGCCGGCAAGGTGCGCCACATCGGCCTGTCCAACGAGACGCCCTACGGCGTGCATGAATTCGTGCGCCTGGCCGAGCAGCATGGCCTGCCGCGGGTGGTGTCGGTGCAAAACCCGTACGGCCTGGTGAACCGCAGCTGGGACAACGCCATGGACGAGAGCTGCCACCGCCTGGGGGTATCGCTGCTGGCCTATTCGCCGTTGGGCTTTGGCCTGCTCACCGGCAAGTACGACCGGCATGCGCCGCATGAACCCGGCGCGCCCCAGCAGGCGCGTATCGCCCGCTACGAGTCGGTGCGCAAGCAGCGCTGGGGCCGGCCCGAGGCCCTGGCCGCCGCGCGCCGCTACAACCAGCTGGCGCGCGACCATGGCCTGACGCCGGTGCAGCTGGCGCTGGCCTTCTGCTACCAGAGCTGGCGCGTGGCCAGCACCATCATCGGCGTGACCACGCTGGCACAGCTGGACGAAAACCTGGACGCCTGGGGCACGGTGCTGTCCCCCGAGCTGCTGGCCGCCGTGGACGCGCTGCGCTGGCAGCTGCGCGACCCCGGGCAATGATTTGAATAAAAAAACGGCTGTAGCGCTTATCCATCAAGCGCAAGCAGCTATGATTTTTATATATGGCCAAGAAAGACAAGAACGCCCATGTGAGCGAAACCCCCGCCACACAGCTGTTGCGCGCGCAGGGCGTGGAGTTCACCGAGCACCCCTACGACTACGTGGAGCATGGCGGCAGCGCCGAGTCCGCGCGCCAGCTGGGCCTGGATGAGCACATGGTGGTCAAGACCCTGGTGATGCAGGACCAGGACGCCAGGCCGCTGATCGTGCTCATGCATGGCGACCGCAAGGTCTCCACCAAGAACCTGGCGCGCCAGATCGGCGCCAAGCATGTACAGCCCTGCAAGCCCGAGGTGGCGAATCGCCACAGCGGCTATCTGGTGGGCGGCACCTCGCCCTTCGGCACGCGCAAAGAGATGCCGGTGTTTATTGAGGAGAGCATCCTGCAGCTGCCCCGCATCGCCATCAACGGCGGGCGGCGCGGCTATCTGTTGCAGCTTGACCCGCAGGTCTGTGTACGGCTGTTGCAAGCGCGGCCTGTGCAGTGCGCCCTGGAAGTCTGACACGCTGTTTGGTGTATTTCGTCGCTGTAAAACTTGCAAGTTACCTAGACATGCGTATGGGCTGAGACGTTAACTTTCGATACTGTGTGGGCGAAAGAAGGGCTGCGGTAGATATGTCCCTTTCGTTGGTCGCCTTGATCGGCGGTGTTCGATACACCTTGGGGTCAAGGCCGATTCCCTCTCAGTGTCTTAAGTGCCTGAAGCACCCCGGAGGAAGCATGTCGTTGAAAGCGATAGGAGCCCTGGTTGTCCTGCTCGGCCTGAGTCTGACGTCGGCAGCTGAAATCGTGTATCTGAAGCGCTCGCAATTGGGGGCGTTTGTGTTGGGCCAGCAGATAGGTGAAGGCGTGGCTCAGATTGCCAATGCGAGGGCATTCACAGCTTACCGGCTGGCCGGTTATGCCCAGCTTGATGCGCTGAAAAAAGAGCTTGCATCTTGCGGCAACTGTGCACACCGCGAGCGGTTGAACGCAGAAATCAAGGCGCTGCAGGCTGCCCAGTTGCGCGAAGACCGGATCATGTGCGGCACCTGGGAGTCTCTGGGTTTCGCCAACCCGAGCGCAGAGGGCATCAAGAAATTGACGGGCTATGTTGATGTGTGCAACCGCTTCAACCAGGAAGCCGGAATAATCGAGGCTGAGCGCAAGAACAGGCAAAACAAGGAGGAGTTCGCGCGGCGAATCAAGGAGGGAGACCTTTCTGCCTATGTCTGGATGGGCCGCAGGACGTTTGTCGTCAACAGGCAGCTGTCGTACGAAGATCAGGCGAACCTAGCCTGCCCCTACTATGCCGAAGGTGCGCGCCGTGGTGTGGACATCGCGGCCATTTTCTTTGCGCAAGAGTGTTTCGGTGCAGGTGAGGCCGAGCGCAGGGAGGGGTTCGAGATGCTGAAATCCTGTGCAGCCGGTTCTGCAAGATGTGCCGGTGAACTCGCGCCGTACTATGAGAGCACGCGCCGCAGCAACGTCTGGTGGCCCGTCCCTGCAGACGACCGTGAGGCCCTGACACTGTATGAGCAGGCGCTTCTCGGCCACCAGAAGAACCTCGCGAAGCAGCCGGGTGATGCGCAGGCAGCACGCTCGGTGACCGAGCTCCAGGCCAAGGTCACAGAGACGAAGGCGCGTCTTGATGGCCATGCTGCCAGCGGGGTAGCGCCTGCGGTTCCTGCAAGCGCTGCGCCCGTGACGGATGGCGCTCAGTCGGGTGGTGCAACCTCCGACGCAACCACGGAAATGCCGGACAGCAATGTTTCTCCAGGCGCTGCGGGCAGTGGTCGCGCGGCAATGCGCCCCAGTCAGCAAGAGCAGCCTCGCAGGCCGGTGAGCTCACGCCCAGAGATAGCTGCAGCCCAGCGTGAACGCATAGACCCCATGCAACGCCGGTGTGAAATCCTGCTGCTTGCCGTGCAGCGCAACCAGGCATTGGCAACGGCGGATGCAAGGCGCTATGGCTCACGCCTGGCGACGGCACAGGAGCAGTATCAGCGGGCCTGTAGGGAGGGGCGATAGTGTTCGGGCAGGAGTCTCTGTTGTCGTGCGAGCCTTCTTTGGCCGGGCGTTGTCTTGGCGGGTTTTGACGGGCATGGCACCACTATTGCCCTCAGACCTCGCTGTGCGTAGCGTTTACCGGCATGCGCCATGGGTTTGCAGCCCTTTCTTTGCTGTAGGGGTGCAGCGCTTTCAATGATTTAACCAGGAGGCGGAAAATGCGAAGCGAAAAAATGAGTTGGGCCATTGTCCTGATGGCAATTGTTTTACTGTCGGGCTGTGGCGGTGGTGGTGGTGGTGATGGCGGCGGGAACAACGCAGTATCGCCATCGCCATCGCCATCGCCATCGCCATCGCCATCGCCATCGCCATCGCCATCGCCA
>Ga0209369_1000410_pt1 | contig 62804 bp, 57 predicted proteins | sample EBPBio142010_DNA_FD_185865 | JGI IMG/M metagenome (GOLD analysis project Ga0209369, IMG submission 185865) | Wastewater treatment Type I Accumulibacter community from EBPR Bioreactor in Madison, WI, USA - Reactor 1_10/4/2010_ DNA (SPAdes)... | ecosystem: Engineered > Bioreactor > EBPR >...
CCCCCGACAAACGCAACCAGGCACCAGCCCAAAACCAAATCAAAACCCGCCACAACGCGGGCTTTTTTTTGACCAAAGCAGCCGGGGCAGCTGCAAAACTTCTTATTCTCTGTGAACTAGCCCCATTTCGACCGGACAGTCGGCATAAGCAGAAAGGCTCAAGCACAGGCTTATGTCTAACGAGTATCGACACGTTGAATTGCTGACGGGTGATGTCCGCCGCAGGCCGGTGGACAACCGAGCAGAAGCTGACAATTATTGAGCAGAGTTTCGAACCCGGCGAGACGGTGTCTTCCACCGCTCGCCGCCATGGCGTTGGGCCCAATCTGCTTTATCGGTGGCGCAGGCTCTTGAGCGAGGGAGGTGCGGCAGCCGTGGATTCTGAAGGGTCGGTTGTCGGCAACTCGGAAGTGAAGAAGCTGGGAGATCGTGTCCGCGAGCTGGAGCACATGCTTGGTCGCAAGACAATGGAGGTCGAAATCCTCCGCGAAGCCCTTTCCAAAGCGGACTCAAAAAACGGATATCGCAGCCGATCTTGTTGCCGAAGGACGGTTACCGATGAAGACCGTTGCACACACCTGGGGCGCGCGCGCTCACACCTCGCGGATCGGTTGAAAGGTAGATCAAAGCCGCGCGGACACTATCACAAGGCATAGGATGCAGAGCTTTTGCCCATCATTTGCAGGCTGGTCGATCAGAGGCCAACCTATGGCTATCGGCGGATCACCGCGCTCCTCAATCGCGAAAGGTGAGCCGCCGATCAGCCTGTCGTCAACGCCAAACGGGTTCACCGCATCATAGGCAACCACCCGATGTTGCTGGAGAAGCATACGGCCGTTCGCAAGGGCTGCATCCATGATGGCCGGGTCACGGTCATGCGTTCGAACTTGCGCTGGGGTTCCGACGGGTTGGAGTTCGCCTGCTGGAAAGGAGAGGTCATTCGCCTCGCCTTCATCATCGAAGCCTTCGGTCGAGAGATCGTCGCCTGGACCGATGTCCCCAATGCAGGCCTCTCCGGCTCCGACGTGTGCGACGCGATGTTGGAGGCGGTCGAGAAGCGCTTCGACGTAACCCGAGCCTCACATACTATCGAGCATCTCGGACAGTCGCTCGACCTACACAGCACGGGACACGAGATTGTTTGCTCAGGCGCTCAATCTGACACCTTGCTTCATTCCGGTCGCGAGCCGCCAGTCCAACGGTATGTCAGAGGTTTTCGTCAAAGCCCTGAAGAGGGATTTCATCAGCATATCAGCTATACCGGACGCCGAAACAGCGCTCCACCGTAATCGACGGATGGATCGAAGACTGCAACGAAATCCATCGACATTCCGCGCTCAAGATGGCCTCCCCTAGGCAGTTCATCAGGGATAAATCAAAATAGCTGAAATGTCCGATGGAACGGGGCACTCCACCATCAATATAAAGACAATAAGAAAAAGCTCAATTAGCTTGATGATGGTCAAAAAAAATGGTATAAATAATTAAATGATACTTGTATGATTAGAATATTGACTTCCATTTATTTGATACTATTTTGGAGATCACGTAACTATACGCGATTATATCTGAAGTTTATGAAATATATGGGGGGGCTAAAACAAAAATATTTAACGATGATCTCTTCATCAATTCTTGGGTCAATTTTTCAAAGCGCAGTTTTTGGGCAATAAGTATGAGCACAAATTATCAAACGTTTGTATGGGACGCCGATGCGGATCAAGTTTATGATCCTGCAGTCTATGGAAATAACCAAATTATTATTGGGCCGCATCGCGACTCGTTCGACAAAAGCAGAACAAGTTTTGAAATGCGTGGTAATTCCACGTCGTCCATTTGCCTGCTATCGGCTCGGTCGAAGATAAAGTGGATACAGAATGGAGAAGAGAATACTCCGCTTTTCCTCATCAATGAAGGAGATGTAAGATTTCGGTTGAACAGTTCTGAAGTAGAAGATTCTTTTAATGATTTTCTCGGTGAAGTTGAAATTATATATACATCAGATACGAGAATAATAATTAACGGTGGAACATTTCAAATCGCTGAATTGAAGTCATTAGTTTACAATAATAGTTCGATACCAGATGCGAGGGCTATTATCGACGTTTCTAACGGTGGTCAGTTTGATTTGAGGGCTCAACGATTTGTGCCCGGTGCTTTGACGATCAATGTCCACGACCGCGCGGCTGTACAGATTGAAGCGGAAAGCCCACACAGCAAATGCCCGATTGATTTCACCGGGGACGACAGTTCCCGTCCAAAACCAGGTTTATTCAATTTCATCTCGGACAAATATGACGGTGGATTAATCTATATCAGTGGTATGAATCCGATATATTTTGCCGCACTTAAAGACCATATCGTTGCTATAGATGGTAATCCCATTGGGGCCGATGAATTTGAGAAGAGGATAAGATATACTTATAGAGCGGACAACCCGATTGTAACAATGCAGTTGATCAGCTGAAGCCTTTCGCATTTATCGTGTTGTGCGCGATGGGAGATTTTCCGTAAGCTTGTAGAGCAGCAGTTTCGACGGCTGCAAAAGCGTTCTACGTCCCAGCCTTCACTTCCGCCACAAGCGGAGCATTGGGAGCAAGTGCATTGCTCGATGGGGCGGCTTCTGTCGATTGCGATACACAAGCCGCTTCCCCTTGAAGTTCGTGGGCGTCGATATGCATCGATGAGTTCTTTTTCCATCCGCCGTGAAAATAAAGGACCGTCGCCATCAGCAGGGTTGATACCATTGCAGCTGGAAAACTCAGCCAGAGCGCATCGGAACCAAACTGTTCACGCAGACCAATGGCGACACCGAGACGCACCGGGTACATGGATACGAAGAGAATGATGAGCGGCCAGATAACCTGGCCGTTCGCTCTTACAGTTCCGAAAAGAACCATCGATACGCCGAAGGCGATGAAACCCCAGGTCGCGATCTGCCCGATGTGCTGGCCGATCGTGATTGCCGGACTGTCCGCGCCGAGAAATATCTGCATGGCCTGTCGATCCGCGAGAAGCAGCAGCACAACCAGGGCTCCGGTCATCAGAACTGCATAAATCGCCCCTATACGCGTTATCGAACTCACGCGATCCCATTTTCCCGCACCGATATTCTGGGCAGCCATGGCGCTGACAGCGGCGCCAAGCGCCATTGCCGGCATCTGCACATAAGTCCAGAGCTGCTGCGTAGCGCCAAACGCGGCTGTCGTATCGACCCCCTCCTGATTGACCAGCCGCATCATGGTCAGCATCGAACTGGAAACCACAATCATCTGGACGCCCATTGGCAGTCCTTTGGTGAAGATCAGCCGCAGTAATTCCCGGTCCGGAACTAGAAGCCATAATTCCTCGCCGCGCAGGCGCAAAGGCAGATCACGGTAGTAGATATAATAAAGCATCGCTGCGAGGCTTATGTAATTGGCGGCAGCCGTCGCCAAGGCAGACCCTGCGATACCGAGTGCGGGCAGCGGCCCCCAGCCCAGAATGAAAAGGGGATTGAGCGCTATATCCAAAAGAACGGCCATTCCCATGAATATGAGCGGGGTCATGGCGTCGCCGCTGCCGCGCAATGCCATCATCAATGTCGTCTGCATCAGAATCGCCGGCATGGCGAGGAACGTAACTTGCAGAAACGCGCGCGCCAGCGGTTCAATTGCTTCAGGCGTTCCGAGCAGATCCAACACCTTTGGGGCGAGTAGCCAGCCGATGATGGCGACGACAATGCTAAGCGGCACGAAAGTACCAACAGTGGTGCCCGCTATTGCGCGCGCTGTCTCGACATCACGCCGCCCGAATGCCTGTCCGATCAGGATCGTCGATGCCATGCCGAAACCGAAGACAAAGGCAGTTAGCAGAAACATGACCAGGTTGCCGTTTGTCGTCGCTGCAAGTGCATTCTCGCCCAGCAACTGGCCGATCCAGATCGTATCGATCGAACCGTTGGCTGATTGCAATATGGAAGAGCCAAGCGTCGGCAACGCAAAAAGCAGCAAAGCCTGATTGATCGGGGCGGTTGTCAGGTCGATGCTTTGTTTCATGAGACCTCGTCATCGGAATGTTTTGTTGTGAAAGAATTGCCTAAATGAAACTGGATGTTCGTCCCCGTTACCGGAAACCTAAATGGTTGTACTCCGGAGTGATGTTGGCAGTTTGCACACCACACGTAAAGTCACGGAAAAGAGTATCGGATGTGACGCAAAGCGATGGTACGACCGTTTTATGCCATTCCCACTAATCAAAAGATTGCTAATATGGTCATGAAAGCATGGAGGGGCTCTATCCATGAAAGGTCTGGCAAATGAGGCATTGCAAGATGCCGATAAGAATGAGGGTGATCTACATCCTGCTCACGCGGGGTGTCAGCCATCACAACTGAACCCGGGCGATCACGCCTGTGCAGGCGAAGAGCAGCTCAATTGGCTCGTCGCAATGATCAATCACGTGCCAGATTTCATCTATGCCAAGGACCTGCAGGGTCGGTTCCTGTTTGCCAATGATGCTGTGGTTCGCAACAACGGACTATCGGACATCAGAGATCTGGTCGGACTGACCGACTTCGAAATTCATGGTGAAGCTGCGATCACTGCTCGCATTTCCGAAATCGAAAAGCAGGTCATGGAAAGCGGCCAGCCGGATCTCGGTTATGAAGAACGCGCCATGCGCGGCGGAGCTGATCGCTGGCTCATGATCTCGCGCGTGCCTTTGCGCGATAGAAGCGGCAATATTATCGGCGTCGTGGGTGTGTCTCGTGACATTTCCATCAAGAAAAGGGCTGAACGCTTCATGCAGGTTCAGGCCCGTATTCTGGAAATGACGGTAAGCGCGGTTGCCATACCGGAATTTGTCGATCAGCTGGCACATTTGCTGGAAGATATTACAGCTGGTGCTCACTGTGTTGCCATGCTTACCGGGGAAACGACTGACGAAGTCGTCATATCCGCGCCTTCGCTGCCTCAACTGGTGACCGGTTTGAGAGGTGGGCTTGAATCGATTTCGGCCGCGAGTCTCGAAGTGGTGTTGAGGACATTGCTTCCAGACAGCCAAACCATATTCTGCATCGAGATTCCGTCTGCGGACGCTGAGGGGCACGGTTTTCTAGGCTTGGTGGCCGATGTTGACGCTTCGAAAGACCTTGATCTCAGGGAGTTTTTCACTACTGCAGCGAGGCTGACCGGCATTGCCATAGACAGGCGCATTGCCGATGAGCGCATCCGCTATCTGGCCGAACACGATACGCTGACGGGACTGGCGAACAGGGCCTTCCTGGAGCGAAGGCTCGACGAGATTCTCCAACAGGCAGCTTCCCGATCTCGGAGGGTGGCTGTTGGCTTTCTCGATCTGGATCAGTTCAAACCGGTCAACGATACGCTCGGCCATGCAGCGGGAGACAAGCTCCTGCAACAGATTGCCGAACGGATTTCGGTGCTCCTGCGCGACGGTGAACTAGCCGGTCGCATGGGAGGCGATGAATTCATTCTGGTTTTGCAGGCGGATGAAGGTGATTTTTGCTCCCGGCTGGACGAGATCAGGCGGAAGATCAGCGAGCCGGTCGAACTGGACGGGGCATGTCTGGAAGTCACCTGCAGTATCGGCGTCGCCTGTTTCCCGAGACATGGCGGGGCGGCGGGGGAACTCTTGGCGGCTGCGGATGCGGCCATGTATGATGCCAAGGCGAAAGGGCGTAATGGCCTCAGTGTCTATTCCGGCGAAATGTCGCGCGGGCCCGCTACAGGCGGGAGCGGCCAGTCATAGTTGTTGCATGATGTTCAACTCAGCTTGGCTTTGACGAACACGTCATAGCGCGTGCTTTTGCCGAGTATCTGGTGGGAAGGTTTGCGCAATCCGGCCATTGGGTCGGCACGCAGGGGCCATTTCAGCACCACGCGGTTCTGCGCGGCTTCCAGCGCCACTTGCATCAGTCTTTCAGCATCCGGATCTGTGCCGACGATCTCGCGGATTTGCCGCATTTCCTTTTTGACGAGCGCACTGTTACCGCGCGGAGGGTGCATCGGGTCAACCAGCACGACCTGCGGCTTCAGATCCGGCAGGAGCAAGCTGGAATCACCCAGCAGAAGTGTCATGCGCGCGACAGTCTCGGCATAGCGACCGCCTTCTGCAGCAGCGCGCGCCAGCCCTTCGGCGAGAAGAGCGTGCATCTTTTCGGAACGCTCGATCAAAGTTACCTTTGCACCCAGCGATGCCAGCAGAAATGCGTCGCGTCCGAGCCCCGCTGTCGCATCCACGATTTCTGGCGTGGCATCGCGCGTCAGACCGGCGGCCTTGGCGAGAGCCTGTCCGCGTCCTTCGCCGGAGCGAAACCGGTGGCCGACAGCGCCTCCGACGAAATCAACGACCAGTTCCGATGTATCGATTTTCTGCGACATGGATGCTCTCAGAAGGGGCAGGGCGCGGTAAAGTTCACGGAACGACCATCGGGATGCTGGAAAGACAATTCTTCCGCGTGCAGCAGAAGGCGATCTGCAGCAGCCAGCGCTTCACCTTCGGCATAGAATTCGTCGCCAAGGATCACGTGGCCGAGCGCTTTCATATGTACACGCAGCTGGTGCGTGCGCCCTGTGAGGGGATGAAGCCGCAGACGCGTTGTGTTCTCGTCCCGATCCAGAACCCGCCAGCGGGTTTGTGCTGGTTTGCCATTTTCACGGTCGACACGATGACGCGGTTTGTTGTCGGGGTCTATGGCTAGAGGCAGGTCGATCAGCCCTTCGTCATCTTCAACAAGCCCCCAGACCACTGCAACGTAGGATTTTTGCGTCGTCCGCGCCTCAAACTGCGAGGCGATGGCAGCATGTGCCTTGCGGTTGAGCGACATCAGCACAAGGCCCGACGTGTCCTTGTCGAGACGGTTGATCATCTGGGCTTGCGGAAACTGTTCCTGAACGCGTGTTGCGAGACTGTCCGACAATGCGGGGTGACGCCCCGGTACGGATAAGAGGCCACTTGGCTTATCCAGCACGAGAAAGCCTGCATCGCGATGAAGGATCGAGAGGTAGGGTTCCAGCGGAGGGTGATAGACGGGAGCAACGGCGGATAACACAGTCATGATACGCTTCTAGCATGGTTTACGTGTCGCGGAGAAGCGGCCCTTTGTTGACAGCACGTCCGGGTCGCTCTACCGTATATAAAGATGCTCTAAAATACGTTTTTTCCCTTTTATTTTCATGGTGATACGATGATGACCCGCCGCCAAACCTTGTTGGGTGCTGCCGCTGCTGCCGTTGCTATGTCTATGCAGTCACAGAGAGGGCAGGCTGAAGGTCAATCGGCTCGTTCTGCCGGTTTTTGGTATCCGGAAGAAACAGAGCCGCATGAACGTACTTTCATGCAATGGCCGGTGAATCCGGCGGTCTATGACGATCCTGATTTTCTGGATGACATTCAGAAAACGATCGCGAAAATCGCCAACACCATTGCTGAATTCGAGCCGGTCGTGATGCTGGCGGCGGCACAGCACCACCGCGCAGTTCGCAAGCTGGTGTCGCGCAATGTGGAATTATGGGACATTCCGACCGATGATTTGTGGTGTCGCGATTCCGGTCCCTCCTTTGTCGTGGATGGCAAGGGTGGTCTCGCCGTCACGCAGTTCAACTTCAACGGTTGGGGCAACAAGCAGACCCATGGGGCAGACGGTCAGATCGCCGCGCGGATAGCCGAGCGGATGGGGGTGCAGGTTTTCGATACAGGGCTGGTGGGTGAAGCGGGCGGTGTTGAAACCGACGGCCATGGCACGCTGATCGCTCATGAAAGCACCTTCGTCAATGGCAATCGCAATCGGGGCAGCAAAGCTGAAATCGAGAAGATGCTGCTGGATACGATGGGCGCCCGCAAGATGATCTGGGCGCCCGGAATCATTGGTGCCGATATCACCGATTATCATATCGATGCGCTTGCCCGTTTTGTTAAGCCGGGACAGCTGGTAATCCAGATGGGAGATAAGATCGATCCCGACGATCCCTGGTCGGCTGCTGCCTTCGAAACGCACGACATTCTGGCCGCAGCCACCGATGCCGAGGGTCGCAAACTCGATATGGTTATTCTGCCGGAGCCTTATAATATCCGCTCGAAAAGCCACGATTTCGTGTCTTCCTATGTCAATTACTACGTTTGTAACGGCGCGGTGATAGCTGCCGAGTTCGGGGATCGTAAAGCCGATGAACGGGCTGCCGCTATTCTTGCCAAACTGTATCCCGGTCGGGAGATTGTTACATTGAATATCGATCCGGTGGGTGAGGTTGGCGGCGGTATCCATTGTGCCACCCATGAGCAACCCAAGGTCTGAACATGTGGAACTGGTTGCGGCGTAATACTGAACCGTTAGCCGCTCTGGGCGGGATTGCTACAGCCTTTGCCGCGCTCTCGGCGCTGGTTATTATTCCCTATCAGGTCGGTCAGGCCGATCTCATTCAGCGCGACCAGACAGCGCGCGAAATATATCGCGAGTTTCTGAATCTGACGGTGCAAAAGCCCGAGCTGGCCCAGGCCGACTATTGTGCGCTGAGAGGCACGACGCAGCTCACCGCCTATGGGGCATATGTCGAATATCTGCTTTATACATCTGAACAGATGATCGAAACCTCGCCTGACTGGCGTGCGCCGATGGCCGGATATTTGAATGATCACATGGAATATCTGTGCGATCCCGAGGGGCTGGGCGCACGTGATGGTGTAGCTGGTTTGCTGGCGCAGGCTGGACTGGTCTGCAAGCCCGAGAATACCTGTCAGGAAGACACACAGCCTTGAAGTGATATGGCGGAGAGGGTGGGATTCGAACCCACGGTGGAGTTACCCCCACGCCGCATTTCGAGTGCGGTACTTTCGACCACTCAGCCACCTCTCCGCATTGTGCACTACGGTAAAACGATCTATAAAAATCGCGCCGTTGAAAAGCATCTAAAGCGAATGCTAAGTGTGTAGCGGCTCATTAACGAGCCAGAGGCAATTAGACAAGACCTAATTTGCATTCCGTTGTGAAAATTCTTGACTTTTCTGCCGCTTCACACCTATAAGCACCAGACCTTAGGCGTGGGGTAATCCGCGCCTATTGTTTTGATTGCAGATTTCGGACTTTTCCGGGCTGCGATCAGGGGCCAAAAGCCCGCTCATCAACCGACTGATAAAAAGACGGCCCATCACTTCGACGCCAATGTCGTGGAAATGAGAGCCGGACCGAACAACCGAAAGGACAACAAATGTTCGCAGTCATCAAGACCGGTGGCAAGCAGTATCGCGTTGCCGCAAACGACCTCATCAAGGTCGAAAAAGTTGCTGGCGAAGCCGGTGACATCGTAGAATTCGCAGAAGTTCTGATGGTCGGCTCGACCATTGGCGCCCCGACCGTCGCCGGTGCTATTGTCACCGCCGAAGTCGTCGAACAGGGCCGTGCCCGCAAGGTCATCGCGTTCAAGAAGCGTCGTCGTCAGAATTCGAAGCGCACCCGCGGTCATCGTCAGGAACTGACGACCATCCGTATCTCGGAGATCCTCACCGACGGCGCAAAGCCTTCCAAGAAGGCCGCCGAGAAGAAGGCTCCGAAGGCAGCGCCTAAGAAGGCAGCAGCCAAGGCCGAGTCGGCTGAGTAAGTAGAGAGATTAAAGGAGAACACCAATGGCACACAAAAAAGCTGGCGGTTCCTCGCGTAACGGTCGCGATTCAGAATCCAAACGCCTTGGCGTGAAGAAGTTCGGCGGCGAAGCTGTGCTCGCCGGCAACATCATCGTGCGTCAACGCGGCACGAAGTGGCATCCGGGCGCCAATGTTGGCCTCGGCAAGGACCACACGATTTTTGCAACCACGAACGGTTCTGTATCTTTCCGTACGAAAGCCAACGGCCGCACGTACGTATCGGTAGACCCGATCGCGGAAGCAGCAGAGTAAGCCGGGCACTCTCTAAAGCACCGGCGTCCCATCGGACCCGGTGCAAATGGCAGCCTAGCCAAAAGATCGAAGGGAAGATGGGGCCACCATCTTCCCTTTTTGCATCTGGAGGAACGAAAAATGGTTGTCGAAGTTCTGGAAGAAGATTGTTACGACGCAAGCAGTAGCGAAAGAAGAGACAGTTACACCGATCTGTCGCCCGGCCAGGCTGTCGGCTTGGCGACCAGTCTGGCTGATGATCTGAGCCCCGATCTGGCTTATGAACTAGACTGTCCTGTCCTCGTCACTGAAAGGCTGGTCCTGCGCCCGCCGCATGTCGAAGACGTGGATGCGATTTCCTATCTTGCCAATAACGCCCGCGTCTCCGGTATGCTTGCCCGCATGCCGCATCCATACACGCGTGAAAATGCGGTCGATTTTGTCGAACGCGTGCGAAAAGGCGAGATGGGCAATTGCATCTACGCCATCACGCAAGCGGAAACCGGCATCTTTATGGGCTGCTGCGGCATTCATGCGCATAAGCATGGCGAGGGGCTGGAAATCGGCTACTGGCTGGGTGAGCCCTATTGGGGGCACGGCTTTGCCACCGAGGCCGCTCACGCCCTGATCGATCTGGCTTTCCGTGCAACTGCCATCGAGCGGCTGCATGTCTCGTGCCGGGCCAGCAATGGCGGCTCCCGCCGGGTGATCCACAAGTGCGGGTTCCAGTTCAGCAGCATGGGCATGGCGGATTCGCTTGCCGCAGGCAATGTGCCGGTCGAGCGCTATGTCCTTGATCGTCGCACCTGGATCGGGCTGAGAAGCTGGCAGTCGTAAACAAAAGGTCCTGCGTGCCAAACCTTGTAGGCCGCAGGACCAATAATAACGGGGAATGAAATGATGGATACTCATGCAATCGCACGCGAGAAGATCGTGGTGCGTGCGCTCGAAAAGGGCGATCTGCATCGCTATCGAGCCATAAGATTAAGCGCTTTGCAGCGTGCGCCAATGGCCTTCGGTTCGAGTTTCGAAGAAGAGAATGCCTATTCGGACAGCGTGTTCGCACGTCGTCTGGAGCAGGTGGACGGTAATGTGGTTTTCGGTGCCTTCGACGGTGAAAACCTGCTGGGAACGGCTGGCCTTTTCCGCCACGACCGCAAGTCCGAGCGCCATCGCGGCACGCTCTGGGGTGTCTATGTGGCCCCCGAAGCGCGCGGGCTGGACTTGGGCAAGGCCCTCGTCAGCAAGGTCATCGACCATGCCGCAAAGCAGGTCGTCGTTCTGGATGCCAAGGTGGTGGCCACGAATGAAGCCGCCAAGCGCGTCTATTATGCGCTTGGTTTCAAGACTTTCGGTGTCGAACCCAAGTCACTTTACGTGCAGGGCCAATATCTGGATCAGGAATTGATCTATATCGATTTCACCGATCCGGTCTGGAAAGACAAACTCGGATGAAATCTGGCCTCCTCGACTGTTTGCAGGAGGCCGCTTTTGCTGTAATTGCAACACACCACATGCGGGCACAGGCCCGCATGTAACAATATTCAGGGCGTCTGCCGCCCAAAAGCCCGCCAGAGTGTGGGCATCCAAGAAGGTTACGTTCAGATGAAGTTTCTCGATCAGGCAAAGATCTACATCCGCTCCGGCAATGGCGGTGCGGGGGCGGTTTCGTTCCGCCGCGAGAAATTTCTCGAATTCGGCGGTCCCGATGGCGGTGATGGTGGACGCGGCGGCGATGTCTGGGTGGAGGCTGTAAACGGCCTCAACACGCTGATCGACTATCGCTATCAGCAGCATTTCCGGGCCAAGACCGGCATGCATGGCATGGGCCGCAATATGACCGGCGGCAAGGGCGACGACGTTATTCTCAAGGTGCCGGTCGGCACGCAGATTTTCGAGGAAGACGACGAAACGCTGATCTGCGATATCACCGAAATCGGCCAGCGCTACCGGCTGGCCAAGGGCGGCAATGGTGGCTTCGGCAATCTGCATTTCACGACCTCGACCAATCGCGCGCCGCGCCGCGCCAATCCCGGACAGGAAGGCATCGAGCGCACCATCTGGCTGCGCCTGAAACTGATCGCCGATGCTGGTCTGGTCGGTCTGCCCAATGCCGGAAAATCCACCTTCCTTGCAAGTGTGACAGCTGCCAAGCCGAAGATTGCCGATTATCCATTCACCACGCTGCATCCCAATCTGGGCGTCGCCCGCGTGGATGGCCGCGAATTCGTCATCGCCGATATTCCGGGCTTGATCGAAGGTGCGAGTGAAGGCGTCGGTCTTGGCGACCGTTTCCTCGGCCATGTCGAGCGCACGCGCGTTCTGCTGCATCTGGTTTCGGCGCAGGAAGAAGATGTCGCCAAGGCCTATCACGTCATTCGTGGTGAGCTTGAGGCCTATGAACACGGGCTTGCCGACAAGCCGGAAATCGTTGCGCTGTCGCAGATCGATACGCTCGATCCTGAAGCGCGCAAGGCCAAGGTCAAGGCGCTGAAAAAGGCATGTGGGCGCGACCCGCTGCTGCTTTCAGCCGTCAGCCATGAAGGTCTGAACGATGCTCTGCGCCAGCTCGCAAGCGTCATCGACCAGAGCCGCGCCGCAGAGGCCGGTACGGCGGAAGCCGAAGAATAAGCGTCGGATTTTATTTGGGCACGCATCTTGTCCGAAAACCGTTTCACACTTTTCGGGATGCGCTTTGGATGCGGCGAGGGGAATGAAAGCATGCTGAAGCAACTGAAAAACTATCGCCGCATCGTTGTTAAAATCGGGTCCGCTCTTCTGGTGGATCGAGCAGCCGGTCTCAAGCGGGACTGGCTGGAAAGCCTCGGGCAGGACATTGCCGCTCTGCATCATGCAGGCGTCGAAGTGCTGGTGGTTTCTTCCGGTGCTATTGCACTTGGACGCACGGTTCTGGGGCTGCCGAAGAAGGCGCTGAAACTTGAGGAAAGTCAGGCCGCCGCCGCCGCAGGTCAGATCGCGCTCGCCAAGGCCTATGCCGATGTGCTTGGCGGTCATTCCATCCGTTCAGGCCAGATTCTCGTCACGCTGTCCGACACCGAGGAGCGCCGCCGCTATCTCAACGCGCGCGCGACCATCGAGACGCTGTTGAAGCTGAAGGCCGTGCCGGTCATCAACGAGAACGATACGGTGGCAACCACCGAAATTCGTTATGGTGACAATGATCGTCTGGCCGCACGTGTGGCGACCATGATGGGCGCGGACCTGCTTGTCCTGCTGTCGGATATTGACGGGCTTTATACGGCCCCGCCACACAAGAACCCGGACGCCGAGTTTCTGCCGCTGGTCGAAACCATCACCCCGCAGATCGAGGCCATGGCGGGAGCGGCGGCGTCGGAACTGTCGCGCGGCGGCATGAAGACGAAGCTCGACGCGGGCAAGATCGCCAATGCGGCAGGGACCGCGATGATCATCACATCGGGCACGCGTTTCGGCCCGCTTTCGGCAATCGATCGCGGTGAACGCGCGACACTGTTTGAACCGGCGCGTGCGCCGGTCAATGCCTGGAAAACCTGGATTTCCGGCAATCTTGAACCGGCTGGCCGTTTGACGGTGGATGCCGGTGCAGCCAGGGCACTGAAATCCGGCAAGTCGCTTTTGCCCGCAGGCGTCAGGGAAATCGACGGCCAGTTCGAGCGCGGCGATACGGTTGCGGTGATCAACGAGGACGGACGCGAAATCGCGCGCGGACTGATCGCTTATGATGCCGAGGATGCGCGCAAGATCGCAGGGCATAAAAGCGATGAGATCAGTGAAATTCTTGGCTATGATGCTCGCGCGGCGATGATCCATCGCAACGATCTGGTTGTGCGTGCTGCCAGCAATGCAGAAGTCGCATAGGGGAGATGGGATGCTGACCAAGGCAGAAACGGTAAACGATATTGCTGCAGTCATGGCGGAAGTGGGCCGCAAGGCGCGCGCTGCCGCAGCCCCTCTTTCCATCGCTACCACTGAACAGAAGAACAGGGCGCTGATTGCTGCCGCCGATGCGATGCTTGAAGCGCGTGGCGATATTCTTGAAGCCAACAAGCTTGATCTGGCCAATGCGGAAAAGAGCGGCATGGCAGCCTCTTTCGTTGACCGGCTGACGCTCGATGACAGCCGGATCAGTGCGATTGCCGACGGTATCCGTGCTATCGCAGCCCTGCCTGATCCGGTGGGCGAAGTGATTGCCGAATGGGATCGTCCGAACGGGCTCCATATCGAGCGTGTGCGCACGCCGCTCGGTGTGATCGGCGTCATTTATGAAAGCCGCCCCAATGTGACTGCGGATGCCGGTGCGCTGTGCCTCAAGGCAGGCAATGCCGTTATCCTGCGTGGCGGTTCGGATTCGGCGCATTCGTCGGCTGCCATTCATAAGGCGCTGGTCAGGGGGCTCGAAGCAGCCAGCCTGCCAGCCGATGCGATCCAGACCGTGCCAGTGACCGACCGTGCCGCTGTTGGCGAAATGCTGAAAGGTCTGGACGGTGCGATTGATGTGATCGTGCCGCGTGGTGGAAAAAGCCTTGTTGCGCGCGTTCAGTCGGAAGCGCGGGTGCCGGTCTTCGCGCATCTGGAAGGCATTTGCCATCTTTATATCGACAAGTCCGCCGATCTCGACATGGCCCGCAAGATTGCGGTCGATGCCAAGATGCGGCGCACCGGCATTTGCGGCGCGGCGGAAACGCTTCTGGTCGATCGTGCCGCAGCTGCGATGCATCTAGTGCCGATCCTTGAAGACTTGGCTGCCAAGGGTTGTGAAATTCGCGGGAGTGCGGACGTGCTGGCGCTCTATCCGGCAGCAAAGCCTGCAACCGAAGAGGACTGGTCGACCGAATATCTCGACGCGATCATTTCCGTTGCGCTGGTTGACGGTATTTCGGGCGCGATTGAGCACATCAACCGCTATTCCTCGCACCATACGGAAGCCGTCGTGGCTGAGGATGCGGCAGCGGTTGCGCGCTTCTTCAACGAGATCGACTCGGCCATTCTCCTGCACAATGCCTCGACGCAATTTGCCGATGGCGGCGAGTTCGGCATGGGCGCGGAAATCGGCATTGCTACCGGCAAGATGCATGCGCGTGGACCGGTCGGTGTGGAGCAGCTGACCTCGTTCAAATATCGCGTTCGCGGTGACGGTCAGATTCGTGGTTAGGTTCGAATGAAATTCGGCTTCGGGCTTTCCGCATTGAGGGAACAATATCCTGGTGTCGATGCGCATTATCTGCGCATGCCTTATGTCGAGAAGGGCATGGCGGTCGGGCTGTTTGGCGGCTCGTTCAACCCGCCGCATGGCGGGCACGCGCTGGTGGCGGAAATCGCAATCCGGCGGCTCAAGCTCGACCAGCTCTGGTGGATGGTGACGCCCGGCAATCCGCTGAAAGACAGTCGCGAACTGGCGCCGCTTGCCGACCGATTGAAACTGAGCGAGGAAATCGCATCCGATCCGCGCATCAAGGTGACGGCGCTCGAGGCAGCCTTCAACGTGCGTTATACGGCGGATACGCTGGCGCTTATCCGCGATGCCAATCCCGGCGTCCATTTCGTCTGGGTGATGGGGGCGGACAATCTTGCCTCCTTCCATCGCTGGCAGCGCTGGCGCGAGATCGCGCAGAATTTTCCGATTGCGGTTATCGACCGGCCGGGTTCGACGCTGGCCTATCTGTCGTCACGCATGGCGCAGACATTCTCCGACAGTCGCGTCGATGAACAATATGCGCCGATGCTGGCGCGTCGCACACCTCCGGCCTGGACCTTCATCCATGGACCGCGTTCGTCGCTCTCATCCAGCGCGATCCGCAAATCCCGTACATGATCTTGATGCTTTCATGACGATTTCGACAAGATATATGCAAAACGGGCGAATAAACTGAAAAAGTGAACGGTTTGGAAAAGCCGATAGTCTTGAAACAAAACAGGGACTCTGCCTATTTTAGGGAGTGTGGTGCTTATAACTGCCACACGGCGTTGTTCTGCTGAGAAAGGGAATACACTGAGAACAGCAATTGAGAAGAAGGCTCATCACGCGCCTTCAACGGTCAGGATGGACGAGTCCAATCTCGTGTCCCAGACCTTCGACGCGGCCTTGGCCAGTCTCGAAAACTCCAAGGCAGAATCCATCATCCCCATCGACATTCGCGGAAGATCAACGATCGGCGATTATATGATCGTCGCGTCGGGCCGTTCGCATCGTCATGTGACGGCGGTTGCCGACCATCTCCTGCAGGCCCTGCGTGAAGCGGGCTGCAAGGATATACGGGTCGAAGGTCTCGAGAGTGGCGACTGGGTTCTCATCGACACCGGCGACATCATCGTCCATGTCTTCCGACCGGAAGTCCGTGACTTCTACAATCTCGAGAAGATCTGGCTCGACGAGGGTTTTGACGCGTTCGACACCGAACGTGCGCCGGGATTGGTGCATTAGAGCATTTTCGAGCCAAAACTGCGAAGCGGTTTTGCGTTGGATAATGCGCGAAAAAAGAAGATTAAAGCGTGAAACGCTTTAGTTCGATGAATTGAGAGCGTCATGCGTGTGAGTGTTTTTGCCGTGGGCCGGATGAAAGCCGGCCCCGAACGGGAGCTGGTCGAGCGTTATTTCGACCGATTTTCGAAAGCTGGACCGCCATTGGGGCTTGAATTCGCCGGTGTGAGCGAAATTCCCGAAAGCCGGGGCCAGACGGCAGAGTTGCGCAAGGCCGAAGAAGCCCAGCGCATTCATGAAGCTCTCGATAATGGAGCTGCCTTGATCCTTCTCGACGAGCGCGGCAAGGCGCTCGGATCCGAAGCTTTTGCGGATCGCATCGGGCGGATGCGGGACGACGGCAAGCGCCAGCTCATCGTCGCCATTGGCGGGCCGGACGGCCACGATCCGGCATTGCGATCACGTGCCGACCTCGTTCTGGCGCTGGGCGAATTGACCTGGCCGCACCAGATCGCCCGCATCCTGATTGCCGAGCAGCTTTATCGCGCCGCCACCATTCTGGCAGGCCACCCTTATCACAGGTCCTGATATGGGGGCTGGTTGTAGACTGCGCCCCTCAGTGTGAAACTCTTGCCGCTTTCGGGAATGAGAACGGTAAGGCCATCTGCTGCTTGCCGGGTGATCTCCAGACCGGCCTTAGCAAGAGTTTCAACGATGAAGGCGCGGTCGGAACGCTTTGCCGCCACGATATGCTCGCAAATATAGGTATGGACATAGCCGCGCCCTTCGCGCCAATCCTCCGTCATCGTTTTCAGTGCTTTTGCATTCATGACGACCGGTTTATCGTGCGAAGGCCGGTTTAACCAGCGATCCGTTATCGGTGGTATTTATGGTTGATGGTTCGTTAACGGGTTCAGTCTAGTTTCGGCTCTGAATTTGGCCTTGTTTCGTCCTGATAGAACACGCATGAGTCCTGAACGCCTTTTCAAAAGACCACGATTGCTTGCTTTCATGCAGGCTGGCCTCGTTTTGGCTGGCGTGTTCGCCTGCGCGCCGTCGGTTCTTGCGCAGGAAGCCTTGCAGCAGCAGCGTGATCAGGCGGCGAGCGAATATGAGAAGCTCAGCAGCGAACTCACCGTCACCGGCGACAAGCTGAAACAGCTTGAAGACGAGGTGGCCGGGCTCAAGAAGGACCAGACGACCATCACCGCAGCGCTGATCCAGTCGGCCAAGACTGACAAGAAGCTGCAGCAGGATATTGCCGATATTGCCGACAAGCTTACCGCGCTGCGCGAGCAGGAAGATGGCATTCGCTCGTCGCTGCGCGCACGGCGCGGCGTTCTGGCGGAGGTGCTGGCCGCATTGCAGCGCATGGGGCTGAACCCGCCGCCTGCCATTCTGGTGCGGCCCGACGATGCTCTGGCTTCAGTGCGCAGCGCCGTGCTTCTTGGCGCTGTCGTGCCTGAAATGCGTGAGCAGGTGGAAGAACTGACGGGCGACCTGAAGGATATGCAGCGGGTCACTGCCTCCATCCGGCAAGAGCAGGAAAAGCTGAAGGCGACGCGCACGGTTCAGGCCGAAGAGCAGAAACGGCAATCACTTCTTCTTGAGGAGAAGAAGAAATTGCAGTCGCAATCGGAACAGGAAATCGATGCGCAGCGCAAGCGTTCGGAAGAATTGGCGGCCAAGGCAGGCAGCCTGAAAGACCTTATCGACGGGCTCGATAAGCAGATGGCGGGCGTGCGCGATGCAGCCGAATCCGCTCGCAAGGCCGAGGCGGATCGCCTTGCCGCAGCAAGGGAAAAAGCCGGAGAAGCAACGCCGAACGACAATCATCTGCGAGCCCAGATTGATTTTGCTTCGCTACAAGGCAAGCTCGCTTTGCCTGCAGCTGGCAAGACGATGCGCCGCTTCGGCGAGAAGGACGGTGTCGGCGGCAGCATGATGGGGCAGGTCGTTGAAACCTTGCCTTCTGCCACGATTACGTCACCTTCCGATGGCGTGATACTTTACGCAGGCACATTCCGTTCTTACGGGCAGCTCTTGATACTCGACGCGGGCAATGGATATCATGTCGTCATGGCTGGCATGGGTCGAATCGACGTATCGCAAGGCCAGTTTGTACTTGCGGGAGAGCCGGTCGGCGCGATGGGAGAAAAACTTCTGGCAAGTGTTGCACCGATAGAGGTGGGCAATGGTGCGCCATTGCTTTACATTGAATTTCGAAAGGATGGAAAACCCGTCGATCCCGCCCCTTGGTGGACCGAACGGCTTTCTGGAAGGACGTGAAAATGATACGTAAACTATCGCTGCTGTTCGCCGGGGCCCTTCTGGGGGCGTCAGCCATGGTGATGGTCCAGGGCGCGCCGGCTTCCACTGCTTTTGCGGCAGGGAAAGATAGCGATGTCTACAAGGAACTGGCCCTTTTTGGTGATATTTTCGAACGGGTGCGCGCGCAATATGTGACGCCGCCGGACGACAAGAAGCTGACCGAAAGCGCGATCAACGGCATGTTGACCTCGCTCGATCCCCATTCCTCCTATCTCAACCCGGAAGCCGCGCAGGACATGCGCGTGCAGACCAAGGGTGAGTTTGGCGGTCTTGGCATCGAAGTGACGATGGACAACGATCTCGTGAAGGTCATCGCGCCGATTGACGATACGCCCGCTTCCAAGGCCGGTGTGCTGGCAGGCGATCTCATCACCAAGATTGACGGGCAGGAAGTTCGCGGTCTTTCGCTGACCGATGCGGTCGACAAGATGCGCGGTGAAATCGGTTCGTCTATCGAGCTGACGATCCAGCGCCAGGGCGTCGACAAGCCGATCACGCTGAAGATCGCACGCGCTGTCATCAAGGTGAAAGCCGTTCGCTATCGCGTCGAGAACGATATCGGCTATCTGCGCGTCATCTCGTTCACCGAACAGACATCCGAAGACCTCAAGAAGGCGATCAAGGATATTCAGGACAAGATTCCGGCCGAAAAGCTCAAGGGCTTTGTGCTAGATCTTCGCCTCAATCCGGGTGGTCTGCTCGATCAGGCTGTGGCTGTTTCCGACGCCTTCCTCGACAAGGGTGAAGTCGTCTCGACCCGTGGTCGCGATCCGCAGGATGTGACCCGTTTCGATGCACGCAAGGGCGACCTGACCGACGGCAAGCCGGTCATCGTTCTCATCAATGGCGGTTCGGCCAGCGCGTCGGAAATCGTTGCCGGTGCATTGCAGGATCATCGCCGCGCCACGGTGCTCGGCACGCAGTCCTTCGGCAAGGGTTCGGTGCAGACGATCATTCCGCTTGGTGAAAACGGCTCGCTGCGTCTGACGACGGCGCTTTATTATACGCCGTCGGGCAAGTCGATTCAGGGCAAGGGCATCACGCCTGACATCAAGGTTGACCAGCCTTTGCCGCCGGAACTGAAGGGTGAGGACGTCGTTCGCGGCGAATCCGAACTCAAGGGCCACATCAAGGGCAATGCCGAGGATGACAATGGCTCCGGTTCGTCGGCTTATGTCCCGGCTGATCCGAAGGACGACATCCAGCTCAACGAAGCCTTCAAGCTCCTGCGTGGTGAGGTGGCCAATGCCGCATTCCCGCCGGATCCGAAGAAGGGTGTGTTGAACTGATCGCTCCATGCTGGATCTGAACAGCCCGTTAGGACTGGATAAGAAACCGCAAAAGCGCGGGGGCTCACGCTCCCGCGCTTTTCGTTCGTTCGTGACAGGCCTTGTCATTTTAGGCGGGCTTTGCCTTGCCGGGGGCGCGGTGTTCGCCATCTGGCAGAGCAATCAGGCAGCTTTTCGCAAAACCGAAACTGCCGCCGTGGACACGACGCAAGTCGAAGTGCCAGTCGCCAACAAGACTGAAGCCAAGCCCGTAACCGGCAATACACCGCCGCCCGGCAGTGCGCTGCGCGGGGCAAGTGGTCAGCCGGGGCCTGCCATCATCAAGGTCACACCGGACATGCCGCCCGGTATGCCAGGTGCCGCCACCGGTATGGCGGAGGGTAATGTGGTCGTGGTGCAGAACACGCATCAATCCGGACAGGATAAGCGTGTCGCCCATCTGCCGGAACAGGCGCTGGTCGAGCAAAGCCCCACCGGCCCGCTGCCGGTACGCGGGGCGGATGGTCTGCGCCCCATGGATGCCTATGCAGCCGGATGGTCCGGCGCGCGGGGCGCGCGGATTGCGCTTGTCATCGGCGGACTTGGGCTGTCACAGACCGGCAGCATGGAGGCAGTCGACAAGCTTCCGCCGGAAGTCACGCTCGGATTTGCGCCGCAGGGCAACAGTTTGCAGCGCTGGATGCAGGCGGCCCGGCAAAACGGTCACGAACTTGTGCTGCAATTGCCGATGGAGCCTTTCGACTATCCGCGCGTCAATCCCGGTCGCAATACGCTGACGGTGGATGATGGTGCCAGCAAGAACCAGGCTTCCTTGCTGTGGGCGCTGTCGCGGATGACCAATTATGCCGGTGTGATGAATTATATGGGCGCGCGTTTTACATCCGAGACGGAAGCCTTTTCGCCGGTGCTGAGCGAGATCGGAAAGCGCGGCCTGTATTATCTCGATGACGGCACCTCGGCGCGCAGTCAGGCTGACCGGATTGCAGGAAGCGATGCGGTGCCTTTCGCGGCGGCGGATATTCTGATCGATGCGGCGCAGGAGCGCGGCGCGATCCTCGACCGTCTCGATGAACTGGAGCGGACTGCGCGTGCCAATGGCAGCGCCATCGGCACCGGCTCGTCCTTTGCGGTGACCGTCGATGCAGTTGCCGAATGGGCCAATGAGGTCAAGAAGCGCGGCATTGAAATCGTGCCGGTCTCGGCGCTGGTCCGCGACCCCGAACGGCAATAATTTGCACATCATGGAGAATGTCATGTCGAAGCACAAAGGTCCCGTCGATCCCGAAAGCTTGCCTTACCGTCCCTGTGTCGGGCTGATGGTGCTGAACAAGGCCGGTCTGGTCTGGGCTGGCCGTCGTATCGTCATTCCGGGCGATGAGATGGATGGCGCGACCCAGCTCTGGCAGATGCCGCAGGGCGGGATCGACAAGGGCGAGGAGCCGCTCGAGGCAGCTATCCGCGAACTTTACGAGGAAACCGGCATGAAGTCGGTATCGCTGCTCGAAGAAGCGTCAGACTGGATCAATTACGATCTGCCGCCGCATTTGGTCGGCCAGGCACTCAAGGGCAAGTATCGCGGCCAGACGCAGAAGTGGTTTGCCTATCGTTTCGAAGGCGACGAGAGTGAAATCGCCATCAACCCGCCGCCCGGCGGACACACTGCCGAGTTCGACCGCTGGGAATGGAAGCCGATGGTCGAGCTGCCGGAACTGATCGTTCCCTTCAAGCGCAAGGTTTACGAGGAAGTCGTCGCGGCTTTCAGGCATCTGGTAGCCTGATTTAACAGGGGGAGGAGCCTCCGCCCCCTTGTGCCGCCGCCCAACATATAGTCAACTCGCTTCAGGCGCACCGAACGGTTGCGTTTTGAGAGGGAGAAAAACGCATGGATGTTGGAAGTCTTCTCGTATTCCTTTTCGTAGGTCTGATCGCTGGCTGGCTGGCTGGCAAGGTCGTGCAGGGTGGTGGTTTCGGCCTGATCGGCAATATCATCGTCGGCGTGATCGGCGCATTCTTTGCAGGCTGGTTGCTGCCGCGTCTCGGATTTTCCGTTGGCGGAGGGATTGTCGCCTCAATCATCAACGCCTTTATCGGCGCGGCTATCCTCCTGATTATCCTGCGCATCGTCAAACGCGCCTGACTTGTAAATATTCTTCTGAACAGGCCCGGCTTCCCGCAAGCCGGGTTTCTTCATTCCGAAGTTCAATCCCATGACACCGAATTCCAAACTTTCGCTCGGTCTGGTTCTGACCGCATCGGCTGGTTTCGTCGATGCGATTGCCTTCCTGCAGCTGGGCGGTTTCTTTGCATCCTTCATGAGCGGCAATACCACGCAGCTGGGTGTCGCGTTGGCGGGACAGCCCGGCGTGCAGGGCACTGTGCTGGTCTGGTTTCCCGCGATCCTGATCGTGCTGTTCTTTTCCGGCGCCTTCTTCGGCACGCTTGCGGTGCGTTCATACGGTCGTGCGGGCAGTCTTTATGTGATGGCAAGCGTGGTGGCGATCCTGCTGCTGGTCGGCGTGCTGCGGCGCGAGGGTGCATTGCTGGTCCAGCCGGTGCTGCTGCTTGCCGCAGCCATGGGCGCGCAGAATGCTGCGGTGCAGCCCATCGGAGCTGCGCGTCTTGGCGTGACCTATGTGACCGGTACGCTTTTCAACGCTGCCGCAGATCTTGCTTGTTCGCTGCGCGGTGAAACGCCAAAATGGCGCTGGCTGCAGCATGTGGCGGTCTGGCTGTCCCTGATGCTGGGCGCTGTCGGCGGCGGTCTCGGCCATTATTTCATCGGCCTCGACGCCTTGTTCGTTCCGGCTGCAATGATTGTCGGCGTCATGGTCGCCTATATGCGGCTCAATTGATTTAGCATGATCTGATCCGAAAACCGGCTTCCACTTTTCGGGATCATGCTTAACTGAACAGCGATTTCTCGCTTTCGACCAGTTCGGAAATGAGTGCCGATATGGCGGTGACGCGCCGCAATGTGCGGGCAGATTCATGATAGGCGAGCCAGTAGGCGCGCCGGATCACCCGATCCGGCAGAATGGGCACGAGATCGGGATCGGCGCGGGCGATGAAGGCGTGCAATATGCCGATGCCTGCACCGGCCCGCACGGCCTCGACCTGTCCCAAAGCACTCGACACTTCGAAGGCCGGTTTCCAGTCACGGCTGATTTCCGGCGCATAGGCCAGCGACGGGTTGATGACGAGATCCTCCACATAGCCGATGAGCCGGTGCCGGGCGAGATCGTCGGTGTTTTCCGGCGTGCCGTTCGCCTCCAGATAGCTGCGATGCGCATAGAGACCGAGCGTATAATCGACGAGCCTGCGCGCGATCAGCCTGCCTTGTTCCGGACGTTCGACGGTAATGGCGATATCGGCTTCACGGCGCGACAGTGAGAACGAGCGCGGCACCGGCACCAACTGGATGGTCAGGTCCGGATATTTCTGTGTCAGCCGCGCCAACCGGGGCGCCAGAAAGTTGACCCCGAACCCGTCCGGCGCGCCGATGCGCACCGTGCCCGACACGGCAATATCCGCATTGCCGACATGCGAGCGGGCGGAAAGCATTTCAGCTTCCATGCGTTCGGCGGCGAGCAGAAACTCCTCGCCCGCCTGTGTCAGCGTCGAACCGTTGGTGCGGCGTGTCAGAAGCGTGGTGGACAGCGCCGTTTCAAGCGCGGTCAGCCGTCGGGCAACCGTGGTGTGGTTCAGGCCGAGCCTTTTGGCCGCGCCCAGAATTTGGCCCGAGCGAGCAACAGCGAGAAATATGCGAATATCGTCCCAGTTCATGATGCTCTCTGCATAAGGATGTATTCTGATTACTATAAAATTTGCACAACGGATACGCTTTTCATCGCCTTGCAATCATGAATTTGCAGAGTCAAGATGATGTCAACGATGGGAGCTTTGCAGGCTCCTCAAAGCGATCATCAGGGAGGTTCTTCGATGCGCAATATCGGACATTTCATCGGCGGCAAGCATGTGGCAGGCAAGAGCGGCCGCACGGCAGACGTCTTCCAGCCGCTCGACGGCTCGGTGCAGGGCAAGGTAGCGCTCGCCACCAAGGAAGAAGTGCGCGCGGCTGTCGAAAACGCCAAGGCCGCACAGCCAGCCTGGGCTGCGACCAACCCGCAGCGTCGTGTTCGCATCCTGCGCAAGTTCGTCGAACTGGTCGAAGCCGAATATGACAGCCTGGCCGAATTGCTGGCCCGCGAACACGGCAAGACCATTGCCGACGCCAAGGGCGACATCCAGCGCGGCCTCGAAGTGGTGGAAGTCTGCCTCGGTGCGGCGCACATGCTGAAAGGCGAGTTCACCGACAATGCCGGTACGGGCATCGATACTTACTCCATGCGCCAGCCGCTCGGTGTTGTTGCTGGCATCACGCCCTTCAATTTCCCGGCCATGATCCCGCTCTGGAAGGCCGGTCCGGCGATTGCTTGCGGAAATGCCTTCATCCTGAAACCATCCGAACGTGATCCGGGCGTACCGATGCGCCTTGCCGAACTGTTCATGGAAGCCGGTCTTCCGGCAGGCATTTTCAACGTCGTCAACGGCGACAAGGAATCGGTCGATGCGCTGCTCGACGATCCGGACGTCCAGGCCATCGGCTTTGTCGGCTCCACGCCGATTGCCCAGTACATCTATGGCCGCGGCTGCTCGAACGGCAAGCGCGTGCAGTGCTTCGGCGGTGCGAAGAACCATCTCCTCATCATGCCGGATGCCGACATGGACCAGACCGTCGATGCGCTGATCGGCGCTGGCTACGGTTCGGCTGGCGAACGCTGCATGGCGATCTCGGTTGCCGTTCCGGTCGGTGAAGACACCGCCAACCGTCTGATGGAAAAGCTCATTCCCCGTGTTGAATCGCTGAAGATCGGCACCTCCACCGACAATTCCGCCGATTACGGCCCGCTGGTCACCAAGGCTGCGCTCGACCGCGTGCGCGGTTATGTGGACCTTGGTGTTGAAGAAGGCGCGAAGCTGGTCGTCGATGGCCGTAACTTCAAGATGCAGGGCTATGAAGATGGCTTCTACATGGGGGGTTGCCTGTTCGACAACGTGACCAAGGACATGCGTATCTACAAGGAAGAAATCTTCGGTCCGGTTCTCTCGGTCGTGCGCGCCAAGAACTACGAGGAAGCGCTGGCTCTGCCGAACGATCATGAATATGGCAACGGCGTTGCGATCTTCACCCGTGATGGTGATGCTGCCCGCGATTTCGCCAGCCGCGTGCAGGTCGGCATGGTCGGTATCAATGTGCCGATCCCGGTTCCGATCGCCTACTACACCTTCGGTGGCTGGAAGGCTTCCGGCTTCGGCGATCTCAACCAGCACGGCCCGGATGCATTCCGCTTCTACACCAAGACCAAGACCGTCACCTCGCGCTGGCCGTCGGGCGTCAAGGATGGTGCGGAATTCGTCATCCCAACGATGAAGTAATAGGCAGCCTTACTGTCCCCCAAGCGAAACCCCGCCCTTGTGGCGGGGTTTTTATTTTACGGATGCGGCAGCGGAAAGCCGTGCCGCTCCGCAAGGACGGCCAGTATCTTGTGAGGGTCGCCGATCAGCGAACGCCCTTCGTACCTCCCGGTCTCGAACGGGGACCGGTCGCCATCCTTCAGTATGAGCAAGGGCAGGTTTTGGTTGTCTTCGCCTGCCAGCTCTATGACGGCCTTGCGCGGGCGCTGCCAGTCGACGCGCTCTATATCCAGCCTGTCTCCCAGTGCCGGAAAAGAAGCCAGAACACCCTCGATGAGGGCGCAATGCCAACAATAGAAAAGCTGGCCGGGATAAGCCGGATCTTCAAAACCCGGTTTCAAGAGAAAAAGTCTGTCCTGATTCATGTCGTTTGTCCCAAGGCGCAAGGCCGCTGCAAAGAGGGTGATGCACAGCGCAAATTCGCTAGCTTTGGAACAGCTTTCCAAGCCAAGCGTTCACAACGGATGTATAGCTTGATTTTGATTGCAAAAGCTCAACTTTTCCGATCATCGCCCTAAACTAATAATATGTAGCTCGAAGCCCGATCATTACTGTCAGGAGTTCCGTTCATGAGCGAAAAGATCAATCGCCGTATCGTGCTGGCATCGCGCCCGGAAGGTCGGCCAACCGCAGAAAACTTCCGGCTGGAGGAAGCGGCGATCCCGAGCCCCGGTGACGGTGAGGTTCTCCTGAGACTGCATTATCTGTCGCTCGATCCTTATATGCGTGGGCGTATGAGCGCGGCCAAATCCTATGCCGCGCCGGTGGCAATCGGCGATGTGATGGAGGGTGGCACGGTAGGCGAAGTCGTTGAAAGCAAGAGCGCAGGCTTTGCTCCGGGTGATTTCGTGCTTTCCCATTCCGGCTGGCAGGATTATGCGGTTGCCGATGCCTCGACCTTGCGCAAGCTCCACCCGAAAGAAGCCCCTGTAACGACGGCGCTTGGCGTTCTTGGCATGCCGGGCTTTACCGCCTATTCCGGCCTGCTCACCATCGGCCAGCCGAAACCGGGCGAGACCGTCGTGGTTGCGGCCGCAACCGGTCCGGTCGGTTCTGCCGTCGGGCAGATTGCCCGGATGAAGGGCGCACGCGCTGTCGGCATTGCGGGCGGAGCGGATAAATGCAAGGCGTTGATCGATGAATTCGGTTTCGATGTGGCTATCGATCACCACAGCAAGAATTTCGCACAGGAGCTGGCTGAGGCCTGCCCGAAGGGCATCGACGTTTATTTCGAAAATGTCGGCGGCAAGGTCTTCGACGCGGTGTTTCCGCTGCTGAACCAGTTTGCGCGGGTTCCGGTCTGTGGCCTGATTGCGCAGTACAATCAGAGCGGCCCGTTCGATGGACCTGACCGGCTGCCGCTGGTGATGCGGGATGTTCTGTCGAAAAGCCTGACCATTCGCGGTTTTATCCAGCGTGATTTTGCCGATCAGAGGCCAGCCTTTTACCATGACATGGTGAAGTGGATTGCCGACGGTCAGGTGCGTTATCGCGAAGACATTGTCGATGGGCTGGAGAATGCGCCGAAAGCTTTCATTTCCCTGCTGGAAGGAGGTAATTTCGGAAAGCTCATCGTGAAGCTCGCATGAGACTGCAATAAACTGCTTGCAGAACTGCGACTTGAGCGTGATGCTGTGCCTGTTTCTTCTGTTGGAAACTAGTGTGGCGAATCCGAAATTCGTATCACTCCGGGGCGGGGTTGCGAACGAATTTCGGTTTCAAAGCCACACTAGGTCATTGCAAAGGGCAGGCAGAGCATGGGCGAGCGCCAGCAGGCAGGCATAGGGGAAGGCGGCGGGCCGGGACGCGAGCGTCAGGAAGAGGCCCGGCGTATTCTCGACAGGCTCGAACGCGAGCAGACCGGTGCCGAAGGCATCGTGCGGCGCGGATTTTCCCGCACTGCGCATCATCTGGCTGCCACTGACGCCCCCGAAAATGATCCCATCGAGCTTTGGGCTACGCGGATCGGGCGCGGGCTCGGCTTCCTCATCACGCTGGCGATCATCGTCTGGCTCATTCTCTATCTCATGCAAAGCTAGGTACTCAATGACGCTTTCTGCGCCTTCGGATGCGACAACCGTTATTGTCATCTCAAGCCATGTCGTGCGCGGTTCAGTTGGCAATAGAGCCGCCGTTTTCGCGTTGGAAACGCTGGGTTTTCCCGTATGGGCCGTGCCGACCGTAGTGCTGCCATGGCATCCGGGTCATGGGCCTGCTGGACGCATCGTGCCACCGGCGGAAGAGTTTTCGCGCCTGATGCAGGATCTTCAGCGCGCACCGTGGCTTGGCGAGGTGGGTGCTGTCCTGACCGGCTATCTCGGTCATCCCGAGCAGGCGGCAGCCGTTGCCGAACTGGTCAAAGCCGTGAAGGCGAAGAATCCGGGGGCGGTCTATCTGTGCGATCCTGTCATCGGTGATGAAAAGGGGCTTTATGTCCCCGAAGCGACTGCCATGGGTATTCGCGACAAGCTTCTGCCGCTTGCCGATATCGCAACACCCAATCGTTTCGAGCTTTCATGGCTGACCGGCGTTCCGCTGGAAGACAATTCCGCCTTGATGGAGGCTGCATTGGAAGCCGGTCCGGCAACCATGCTGGTCACCTCGGCCTTTCCGCTGATGAGCGGCAGCATCGGCAATATTCTGCTCACGCCGACCATGGCGCTGATGGCCGAACATCGCCGTGTCGATGGTCCGACCAACGGTCTCGGTGATCTGACCTCTGCCGTGTTTCTGGCGCGTCGCCTGTCCGGCATGGCGGAGGAAAAGATGCTGCAGAGCACTACTGCGGCAGTGTTCGAAATCATGGCGCGCTCGGCAAAGCGCGGGGCGGACGAGCTGATGCTGGAAGCCGATGCGTCGAGCCTCGCCACGCCGATGGCCATGGTGCAGACGCGGCGGCTGATGCATCCGACCAAGGGGTTCCGCGCTTGACACTTATGGCTCCAGTGCTTGCTGGTGTTGACGGCTGTCCTCGCGGCTGGATCGCCGTGACCGGGGATGGCGGCGGTTTGCGAGCGGAAGTGTTCGGCAGTTTCTCCGCCCTGGTGGCGTCGCTTCCGGATAAAGCGATCATTGCGGTCGATATGCCGATCGGCCTGCCGGAAAAGGGCGGGCGGTCGGCGGAGCGGGCCGCACGAGCACATCTTGCCGGAAGGCAATCGAGTGTTTTTTCCATTCCGCCGCGTGCTGCTGTCTATGCCGAAGATTATCGCGAGAGCTGTTCTTTGTCGCTGGAACACACCGACCCGCCACGCAAGGTTTCCCGGCAGGCTTTCGGGCTTTTCCCGAAGATTTGCGAGATCGATGAATTGTTGCGCTGCGATCTACGGCTTGCCGAGCGTATCATCGAATCGCATCCCGAACTGGCTTTTGCGGTTTTGAATGGCATGAAGGCCATGTCCCTGCCGAAGAAGATCAAAAGCCGGGTGAATCCGGAAGGAATGGCCGAGCGCCGGGCCTTGTTGCAGCACTGCGGATTGCCGGAAGATTTTTTGAAAGGTCGCGTCCCGCGCGGTGCCAAGGAGGATGACTTTCTTGACGCCTGCGCCATGTATCTCGTGGCTGGTCGTCACGCGCGCGGTCAAGCGCACCCGCATCCTGACCATGAAGAACGCGACGCTTTCGGTCTTCGCATGGCGATATGGGCTTGAGAAGCTTGCATGAAAGCGAAAGGGATCATGCGTCCAATTGGACGCAGTCCGTTCAGTGCATTTCGATTGATCTCGGTTTTCGATAGGGATATTGGAAAAATATGGTTGATCTTCCAGACTCACTTCTCGCCGGTTATCGAACCTTCATGCGCGAGCATTTTGCCCACGAAACTTCACGATATCGCCATTTGGCCGACAAGGGACAATCACCGGAAACGCTGGTTATCGCTTGCTGTGACTCCCGTGCGGCTCCCGAAACCATCTTCAACACGGCGCCCGGCGAAATCTTCGTCCTGCGCAATGTTGCCAATCTCATTCCGCCTTACGAGCCCGATGGCGAATACCATGCTGCTTCGGCAGCACTGGAATTTGCGGTTCAGAGCCTCAAGGTGAAGAATATCGTCGTCATGGGCCATGGCCGTTGCGGCGGCATCAAGGCTGCGCTCGACACCGAAAGCGCACCGCTTTCGCCGGGTGACTTCATCGGCAAATGGATGAGCCTGATCGCGCCTGCAGCTGAAGCCATCAGTGGCAATCAGCTCATGACGCAGAGCGAGCGCCAGACCGCGCTGGAACGCATCTCGATCCGCTACTCCATCAACAATCTGCGCACATTCCCTTGCGTCGATATTCTGGAGAAGAAGGGCAAGCTCACCCTGCACGGCGCATGGTTCGATATCTCGACCGGCGAGCTGTGGGTGATGGATCACCAGACGGGTGATTTCAAACGGCCAGACGCGGCCTGATCCAGATTTAAAAAATGCTTCCTGAAACGGCTTCTCTCAGATCGAGAGGGGCCGTTTTGCCATATTTTGGCCAGCCAAAATTGACGTTTTTGTCTTCCAAACGCGAAAATTCGCATCAAAACATACAAAAATAGCCCCAAACTTTGGGGCTATTCTGTGAAACGTGAGGCTTTTCTACGGCAATTTCAGAGAGAAATTGCGATTTCAGCCTTCAGTTCTTACTTGCCGTCGATGGCCTTGCCCATGACGGCGATGGCGCGCTGGTAAACCTGTGCAGCATTCCAGCCCTGGATCGCGCCGTAGTTCGGTTCGCCTGGCTGATAGCCTGCACCGCGCTGCCAGCCATGGCCGACAAGGAAGTTCGCGGTCGAATAGAGAGCATCCGCCTTGGAGCGGGCCATGTCGATATGGCCGCTGCCGTCGCCGTCGACGCCGTATTTCAGGACGTTGACCGGCAGGAACTGCGTCTGGCCGATTTCACCATGCATGGCGCCAACCGCATTTGGATTGAGGTCCTGACGGTCGATCAGCTTGAGCGCTGCATAGAGCTGGTCGGTGAAATAATCGCTGCGGCGGCAGTCATAGGCGAGCGTCGCGACAGCCGACAGCGTATGCTGCTTGCCGAGATAGGCGCCGAAGCCTGTTTCCATGCCCCAGATCGCGAGCAGCGGTCCGGCTGGAACGCCATAACGCTTTTCGATCGCAGCGAAGAGAGCGGCGTTCTGCTGCTTCTGTGCGCGACCGCGCTTGATGATGGTATCAGCGCCGCGCTTCTGCATGAACTGTTCGAAGGAGAGCTTGAAGCTCTTCTGGTTGCGGTCGGCATTGATAGTGGCCTGCGCGTATTTGGTATTGCCAAGCGCACCGATCGCGGCCTTGCCAATGCCACGCGAAGCGGCTTCCTTCATCGTCTGCTGGAGCCAGGCATTATAACCGGCGGCATTATTGCCGCACTGGGCTGCCTCGGCAATGCCTGTTCCCGTCATCATGCCCACTGCAAGAACTGCTGCTGCCGTCCAAGACCGGCCCTTGGCAACCAATGCCATTCGTTTCTCCTTTGGAGTTGATTCGACCTCAACGCGAATTTGCCATTCCTTACACCAAATGTCATGCGGCAACGGCAAAGCGGGACGAGGCAGGTGCGAAATGCCGCGTCTCAAGCATTTTTGCACAAAAACAGCAAGCTTTTGTTGGTCCCAAAACCTTGATCGGAATTTTTCGCTTGGAAGCTGTGGCTTTCATACCTATTGCTTATGGTCTTACTGGTAAAACTTCTTTACCAGCGTTTCATAGTTGACTTTCAAAGTTCGTGACATTGACGGGGAGGACGCCACATGTCGAACGGATTTCTTGCATTATTTGCATTTCTGCCAATTCTCGTAGCCGGCGTGATGCTGGTCGGATTTCGTATTCAGGCCCGCATTGCGATGCCGGTGACCTATGTGCTGACTGTCGTGATCGCAATGGCGGTCTGGGGCATGAGCGGCAACCGGGTCATTGCCTCGACCATTCAGGGCCTGATCCAGACTGCAGGTCTGCTCTGGATCATTTTCGGTGCGATTCTGCTTCTCAATACGCTGAAATATTCTGGCGGCATTTCTGCGATCCGCTCCGGCTTTGCCCAGATCAGCCCTGACCGCCGCATTCAGGTGTTCCTGATTGCCTGGCTGTTCGGCTCGTTCATTGAGGGCGCATCCGGTTTCGGCACGCCTGCTGCGGTCGTGGCGCCGCTGATGGTGGCCGTCGGTTTTCCGGCACTTGCCGCCGTTACTTTCGGATTGATCATCCAGTCGACGCCCGTGTCGTTCGGTGCCGTCGGCACGCCGCTTATCGTCGGTGTCCAGTCAGGTCTCAATCGCGAGGCGCTGACGGCGCAATTGCAGGGCGCCGGATCGAGCTGGGAACAGTTCTTCCATATCATCACATCGGAAGTGGCTATCCTGCACGCCATCTGCGGCACGTTCATGCCGCTGTTCCTCGTGGTCATCATGACCCGCTTCTTCGGGCGCAACCGCTCTTGGACGGAAGGTCTTGCCATTCTGCCCTTCGCGCTGTTTGCGGCCTTCTCGTTCACCATTCCTTATGTGCTGAGCGCGGTTTTCCTCGGTGCTGAATTCCCGTCCATGATCGGCGGTCTCGTCGGGCTTGCGCTGGCGACGTTTGCCGCACGAGCCGGTTTCCTGATGCCGAAGCAGAGCTGGGATTTCCCTCCCGCTTCGGAGTGGCCTGCAGGCTGGGTCGGCACCGTCCAGATCAAGCTCGATGAACTGACCTCGAAGAAAATCCCGCTCGTTCTGGCATGGACCCCTTACATTCTGCTGGCGATCTTTCTGGTGGTCAGCCGTACGTTCCCGTCGGTTGGCAATGCGCTGAAGTCGATCACGTTCGTTGCCAAGGACATCATGGGCGAAACCGGTATAGGTGGTGATTTCACGCCGCTCTTCCTGCCGGGCGGTCTTCTGGTCATCGTCTGTGTGATCACCTTCTTCCTGCATCGGATGAACGGCGGACAGTTCGCCAAGGCTTTCGGTGAAAGCACAAAGACGCTGGTGGGCGCAGGCTTCGTGCTTCTGTTCACCGTGCCGATGGTGCGCGTCATGATCAATTCCGGCGTCAACGGCAAGGAACTCATCAGCATGCCGCTGATGGTTGCCGACTGGGTGGCGGTGGAAGTCGGGAATGTCTATCCGTTCTTCGCGCCGTCCGTGGGAGCGCTGGGTGCGTTCCTCGCCGGGTCCAACACGGTGTCGAACCTCATGCTCAGCCAGTTCCAGTATGGCGTGGCGGAAGGGCTTGGCATTTCCGGTGCGCTGATGGTCGCCGGTCAGTCAGTGGGCGCTGCCGCTGGCAACATGATCGCGATCCACAACGTGGTTGCAGCTTCCGCGACGGTCGGCTTGCTGGGACGTGAAGGCACGACCTTGCGCATGACCATCATTCCCACGATCTATTATGTGGTTCTGGCGGGAACGCTGCTGATGATCGGCCTTTATGTGCTGGGCATCGGCGATCCGCTTGCCGGTGTGGCCGCACAGTAAAACAAAATCGAAACCGGCCCTGTATTGGAGCGCATCCCGAAAAGTGTGAAATGGTTTTCGGAACAAGATGCGCCCAAAACAAACTGGGCCGGTTTCAGTGAGTTTCAGGCCTTTTGCTTGACATTGCGGGCTGATCACCTTAAAGCCAGCTCCAATCTATCCGCGATCTTCAGAACGCGAGCCACCGACCGGGACCCATTTGGTATAAAGCGATCCCGGAGGTCCACATCCGACAGCGCGATGCGCCCTCGGGTGCTGTATCGCTTTGGTTGCTTCTTGAACTGGCAGATAAGCGGGACGATTTATCCCTGACGAAGCATAAGCCTCTTCTCGGATTAAAAGGAAATTCGATGTTTGAATCACTTCAGGAGCGTCTTGGCTCCATCCTGAACGGCCTTACCGGACGCGGCGCTCTTTCTGAAGCCGACGTGGCCGCAGCGTTGCGCGAAGTGCGTCGCGCGCTGATCGAGGCTGACGTTTCGCTGGAAGTGGTTCGCTCCTTCACCGACCGCGTTCGTGAGAAGGCGGTTGGCGCCGAAATCCTGAAAAGCATCAAGCCCGGCCAGATGGTCGTCAAGATCGTCCATGACGAGCTTATCGAGATGCTTGGCACCGAAGGTGTCGCGATTGACCTGAACGCGCCTGCGCCTGTCGTCATCATGATGGTCGGTCTGCAGGGGTCGGGCAAGACGACCACCACCGGCAAGATCGCCAAGCGTTTGACGGAGCGCCAGCGCAAGAAGGTGTTGATGGCGTCGCTCGATACGCGCCGTCCTGCCGCACAGGAACAGCTTCGCCAGCTCGGTATTCAGACCAGTGTCGACACGCTGCCGATCATCGCCGGCCAGTCGCCGGTCGAAATCGCCAAGCGCGCCGTACAGGCTGCAAAGCTTGGCGCACACGATGTCGTCATTCTCGATACCGCAGGCCGCACGCATATTGACGAGCCGCTGATGGTGGAAATGGCGGATATCCGCAAGGCCGCCAATCCGCACGAAATCCTGCTCGTCGCCGACAGCCTGACCGGTCAGGATGCAGTCAATCTGGCGCGCAATTTCGACGAGCGCGTTGGCATTACGGGTATCGTTCTCACCCGTATGGATGGCGATGGCCGTGGCGGTGCAGCGCTTTCGATGCGTGCCATCACCGGCAAGCCGATCAAGCTGATCGCCACCGGCGAAAAGATGGATGCGCTTGAGGAATTCTATCCGAAGCGTATCGCCGACCGTATTCTCGGCATGGGCGACATTGTTTCGCTCGTGGAAAAAGCTGCTGAAAACATCGACGCGGAAAAAGCCGCAGCGATGGCCAAGAAGATGCAGTCCGGCAAGTTCGATCTCAATGATCTTGCCGATCAGCTAGGCCAGATGAAAAAGCTCGGCGGCATGGGCAGCATTATGGGCATGATGCCCGGCATGGGCGGAATGAAGGACAAGGCAGCAGCAGCCGGTCTCGACGACAAGGTGTTCGACCGCCAGCTCGCAATCATTGGCTCGATGACCAAGGCCGAGCGCGCCAATCCCGACCTTCTCAAGCACAGCCGCAAGCAGCGCATTGCCAAAGGCTCCGGCACGACTGCTGCCGATATCAACAAGCTTCTCAAGATGCATCGCCAGATGGCCGACATGATGAAAGTCATGGGCAAGGGCAAGGGCGGAATGATGAAGCAGATGATGGGGGGCCTTGCCAACAAGATGGGTCTTGGTGGCGGCCTGGGCGGAGGAATGGGCGGTATGCCCGATCTTTCCAAGATGGACCCCAAGCAGCTTGAAGCACTTGCCAAGCAGGCGGAAGCAGCCGGTCTTACCAAGGGCGGCGGTTTGCCGGGCCTTCCGGGCGGCGGTCTCCCCGGTTTGGGTGGATCGAAGCTTCCCGGTCTTGGTGGCGGTCTTCCCGGCCTGCCGAAGAAGAAGTGAGCATCATGAGCGACGAACAGAACACTGCACCGGCTGAACTTCTGGCACTGCGCGCTTCCATCGACAATATCGATGCAGCGCTGATCCATATGCTGGCCGAACGTTTTCGCTGCACCAAGGCTGTCGGTGTACTCAAGGCTGAACGCGGCCTCGCACCGGCTGATCCGGCCCGCGAAAAACGTCAGGTGGAACGTCTGCGCGCCTTGGCAACCGATGCCCATCTCGATCCCGATTTCGCCGAAAAATTCCTGAACTTCATCGTGAAGGAAGTCATTCGGCATCATGAGCATGCCGCCGCAAACCACGGCGGAAAGTAAAGCGCATCCCGAAAAGTGTGAAACGGTTTTCGGGTAAGATGCGCGTCAAAACAACAACCGTAGCTACGGTTTAACCCGTTTTGCCCCGACCATCCCTCGGGCGAAGCAATTGTCTAAAGGAAAGAAAAAATGTCTCTCAAGATTCGTCTGGCCCGCGCTGGCTCCAAGAAGCGTCCTTACTACCACATCGTTGTTGCCGACGTCCGCAGCCCGCGTGATGGCCGCTTCATCGAAACCGTTGGTGCATGGAACCCGATGCTGGCCAAGGACGCTGAACGCGTGAAGCTCGATGCCGACCGCATCCAGCATTGGATTGCACAGGGCGCACAGCCGACCGACCGCGTTCTGCGCTTCCTCGACCAGGCTGGTCTTGCAAAGCGTCCGACCCGCAGCAACCCGACCAAGGGTGAGCCGGGCAAGAAGGCTCAGGAACGTCTGGCCATGGCCAAGCAGGCTGAAGAAGAAGCTGCCGCAAAGGCCGCTGAAGCTGCCGCAGCCGCTGCTGCTCCGGCTGAAGAAGCTGCAAGCGAATAATCTTCGCGCAGCTTGCATTTTGAGAAAGCGGCGGAGCAATCCGCCGCTTTTTTGTTGGTGGTTTTGTGGGGAATAGGGGGATGTAAGTGAGGACTGCCTTGAAGCTTGCCGCAGTGCTGTCGGCATTTATTGTTGTCGCCCCTGCCGGTCCGGCGAGCGCGATGGACACGCAGGTACTTGCAACAGCTGCAGCCTCTTATGAGGACGGAGCAGCGGCTCAACAATTGGAAGACCGGCTTGCCGACCTCATTGAGGCAGGGGACAAGGCTGGTCTGGAGGCGCTCGCCACGCAAATCGAGAGGGACGACGGCCCTATTCTTGAAGCTTTGGCGGTACTGATGGAAGAGAATGGACCGGCATTAGATGGGACGAAGCCTGCTCACAGCGACGAGCTGGCGCGGTTGGCCATGGCCATGGGGCCTTGCCATCAAGCGAATATAGCTCTCAGGTCTATCGTTCTACTCGTTTCTGCGGGCGAAGCTGAACCGGTTGTCAGGAATGGTATTGTCATGATCGACGGGAGTGAAATCGATAGCACCTATGCACGCCTGATCCACATATGCGAGAAGATAAAGAAGCTTCCTGCTCATAGGCCGAGGATCGGGTCAAGATGCTCTTTCACGGGTATCTGTGGCGATGATCCCGATATGAATTGAGATATATCGGGACTGACCTTGTGGCATTCCAATGATAAGGTCAGACCATGGAACATTCTGGTGAAATCGGCTGCATCCCTGAAACCCACCGGTCGCGGCTTTACCTTGTTGTTCAAATCGACTGGAAAACGAGTGAATTTCGTCTATCTTGTTGATTTGACGGCCCGCATTCGAGCGAATATGCGCATGCGGGTGATGAATTTGTTTCCCCGGCGCTTGGCAAAGCGCTCTTTTCAGGAGAAGTCCATGTCGGCTGCGACGGTTGCCACTTCTTTCTCTTTTCGCCGTATTTTCATCGCTCTTGGTCTGGCTGTTCTGGTTCCGCTGCTATCGGCATGCGGTTTCAACACGATCCCGACCAATGAGGAAAAGGCGAAGGCTGCCTGGGGCGAGGTGCAGAACCAGTACCAGCGCCGCGCCGATCTCGTGCCCAATCTGGTCGAGACCGTGAAAGGCTATGCCGCTCACGAACAGGAAACCCTGCAGGCTGTGATCGAGGCGCGCGCCAAGGCGACGCAGGTGCAGATCACGCCGGAAACGCTCAACAATCCGGAACTCTTCAAGCAGTTTCAGGATAATCAGGCCAATCTGACAAGCGCACTGTCGCGCCTGATGGTGGTGGTCGAGCGCTATCCGGACCTGAAAGCCAACCAGAACTTCCTTGCATTGCAGTCGCAGCTTGAAGGTACTGAAAACCGCATCGCCGTCGCACGCCGCGACTATATCGAGGCGGTTCGCGTCTACAACACGGCGCTGCGCACCATGCCGACGATGATCTGGACGTGGATCTGGTATCGCGATGCACAGCCGATGCAGAGCTTCAGTGCAGATGCAGGCAGTCAGGCCGCGCCCAAAGTCAACTTCAACTGACGGCGCGTTTCATGATGCGTTTCGGGGCGAGTGCAGCACTCTCGCGTGATCGTCGCGGTCTTGGCTGGTTGGGCTGGCCGCGACATCTCCTTGCGCTCGCTTTCCTGCTGTTTTCCGCAGCGCTGACGCTGCACACGGCGGCCCTTGCACAAGACGCGTCGACGCCTGCACAGGCATTGACCGGTCGTGTGGTGGATGCGGCGGGGATCATCGACCCCGCCGAGCGCCAGCAACTGACCCAGAAGCTTGCCGACTTTGAAGCGAAGTCATCGGATCAGGTGGTCGTGGTGACGGTCCCGAGCCTCAACGGCGAAGACATCGAAACCTATTCCAACCGTCTGTTCCGTGCCTGGGCGCTGGGGCAGAAACAGGAAAACAACGGCATATTGCTGGTGGTTGCGCCCAATGACCGTAAGGTGCGGATCGAGGTCGGCTATGGTCTCGAAGGTGTCATGACCGATGCGCTTTCAAGCGTCATCATCAATGGCACCATCATTCCCGAATTCCGTACCGGCAATTACTCGAACGGCATCGTACAGGGTGTTGACGGCATTCTTTCGGTGCTTTCCGGTGATGCCGCCGAGCTTGAAGCGCGGGCCAAGCGCAATGTGCAGTCGAGTTCCGATGATGTCGACTGGGTCTTTGTCGTCTTCATCGCCTTCTGGTGCCTGATCTTCTTCGGTGGCTTCGGCATGGCGATCCTGACGCCGGTTTTCGGACGCAAGATCGGGCCGGGCAAATATCAGTGGCTCGGCATGGTCGTCGATTACAACAATCGCGGCGGCGGCTCTGGCGGCAGGGGTGGTGGCAGCTGGGGCGGCGGCGGTGGCTGGTCGTCCGGCGGGGGAGGCGGTGGTTTCTCCGGTGGTGGCGGTTCATCCGGTGGCGGTGGCGCCTCGGGTAGCTGGTAGGGAGACGCAACGATGAAGCATCACACGCTGATTGGCGCCGAGGACCATGCCCGTATCGCCGAGGCCATCCGCAAGGCGGAAGCAGAAACCAGCGGCGAAATCTATGCCGTTCTGGCGCGCTCGAGCGATGACTATTTCTTTGCGGCGGGCTTTGTTGCGACTTGCGGCATCCTGATCGCTTCGGTGATCGCGGCCTTTCTCGCCCATTGGTACTGGTTCGATATCCGCCTGCCCATGTTCGGACTTGCGGTGCTGGCGGCGTTCCTGACTGCGATGCTGGTGCTCTGGTTCTTTCCGGCCATTCGCATGTTGCTGGTGCCGCGCCGCATCCGTTACAAGCGCGCCCATCTCAATGCGCTGCAGCAGTTTCTGGCGCGCAATGTCCATATTACGGAGCACCGCACCGGCATTCTGCTCTTTGTCTCAATGGCCGAACATTATGCCGAGGTGATCGCCGATGCGGGCATCCATGCGCGTGTCGAACAGGACGAGTGGAATGCAATCGTCGCGACGCTCATCCATCACGCCTCCCGCGCACAAATGACCGAGGGTTTCGTACTGGCTATCGGTCAGGCCGGGGTTCTGCTGGAAAAGCATTTTCCGGCAGGACCGGACAATATCAATGAGCTGGACGATCACCTGATCGAGCTCTGAGTGTCTGTTCCAAAAGTCACCATGCCGGCTGCAAATGACGTTTTTGCCACGGCCTGACGCTTTTTGATTCAGGCACTGACAGGCCGATTCATTTATCAGAATCATCTGCAACTTTAGTCGGAAATGTGGCGAAGCAGGGCTGCTGCTTGACCCTTTTGGCAGCACTTTTGAGCTGCGCGGAGAAATCCGCTGGCATATTCCGAAATTTCGCGGGAAGTTTTCGAAGTTTTGTTCCAAATTAAATGGATTAAATGCGGTCTTTCTGACTTTCCGGGAAATTTTTCGTTATTTTCAACGAATTGCCATCGAAACCAATGCCTAATCTGCTAGTTTGGCGCGCATTGCCATCATGACAGGAGTATCCGACGTGACTGCAAAGCAGGATCGGTCGAGCAAGGTTAAAGGTTCCAAGGCAAGCAAGGAGGAGAAGAAGGGAGGCAAGTCGAAGGCGCTTACGGCCTTCTCGCAGCTTCTCTTCGAATGGGCGCCGCCAGAAGATCTGGCCGCTTACGATGCTGCCGCTCTCGACAGTTCAGCCCGTCACGGCTATGCCGCCCTCGAATCCTATCGCAAGGGCAAGAGCATCATCAGCGTCGATAATGGTATCGAGCGCCATGGTCGGCCGGTGAGCGTCATCACCATCGTCAACGACAATATGCCGTTCCTGCTCGACTCCATCATGGGTGAGCTGAATGATCATGTCAGCCAGATTTTCATGGTCGTGCATCCGGTTCTGGACATTGCGCGCGAAAAGGACGAGCTGGTCATTCTGGGCGAAGCATCGCAGCTCGCGCCTGCCAAGAGCGTCGAGCGCGTCAGCCTGGTACAGATTCATCTTCCAGCCCTCGACAAGCAGGTCAAGGCCGATCTGACTGCCGCCATCAAGCGCGCGCTCGGACAGGTTCGTGCCGCTGTCAGCGACTGGAAGCCGATGTTGAAGCGCCTCGATGGCGCTATCGCCGATTACAAGCGCGTTTATGAAATGACGAGCGATCCGGCTATGCCGGAGGCCATCGCGTTTCTGGAATGGCTGCGCGATGATCGTTTCATTTTCCTCGGACTTCGCGAACTCACCTTCAAGGGCAAGGGCGACAAGCGCGAACTGGTTCCGGTCAAGGAAACGCTCGGCATTCTCAACGACAATGAAGTCCGCGTCCTGCGCAAGGATGACGACGACACGGTGACGCCGCGTGAGGTAACGGAATTCCTCGACAGCAACGAGCCGCTGATCGTGACCAAGGCGAATTCGCTTTCGCTGGTGCATCGCCGCTCCTATCTCGATTATGTCGGCGTGAAGATATTCGGCGAAAAGGGCGAAGCCATCGGCGAACTGCGCCTGGTCGGTCTCTTCACCTCGGTTGCCTATACGAGTTCGGTTGCAGGCATTCCGTTCATTCGCTCCAAGGCCGATGCCGTCATCAAGCATCTCGGGTTCAACCGCGAGGACCATTCGGGCAAGGCGCTCATCAACGTGCTGGAAGAATATCCGCGCGACGAGCTTTTCCAGATCGATGTGGAAAGCCTGACGGCCAATGCCGAGCTGATCCTTGCGCTTGGCGAACGCCCGCGTGTGCGTGCCGTTCCGCGTCTCGATCGCTTTGGCCGCTTTGCGACCGTGCTGGTCTATATCCCGCGTGACCGTTACGACTCGGTCGTGCGCGAGAAGATCGGACACTATCTCGTTGATATCTATGGCGGCGACAGTTTCGAATTCCACCCGGTCTTCCTGCAGAACGGCCTGACGCGCGTTCAGTTCGTCATCCGCCGTCACGAGCGCTCCACACCGCATGTGGATCGCGAAGCGCTGGAAGCCGAAGTGCGCGCCATTGTCCGCACATGGGACGATGCGGTTCGTGAAAGCTCTGACAGTGCAGACGCAAAGACGGTCGCGCTTGCTGCAAGCTTCCCGCCATCCTATCGCGAAATCTTCACGGCACCGGAAGCGCTGGTCGATGCGGAGCGCATCGCTGGCCTCAGCGCAGAGGCTCCGCTTTTCGTGGACTTCTATCGTTATCGCACCGATGGTCCTGATGCGGTTTCGCTGAAGCTTTATCATCACGGTGCGCCGGTTGTTCTGTCGCAGCGTGTGCCGCTTCTGGAAAACATGGGCTTCCGTGTCGTCAGCGAGCAGACCATCGACCTGCCGCATGCTGGCAAGGACGGCGCTGCCGTTTACGTGCACGACATGCAGCTCGTGAACGCCTATGGCGCTCCCGTCGATCTTTCCGACGATGGCGAGATGCTGGAAGATGTGTTCCGCAATGTCTGGGACGGTCTGGCTGACAATGACGGCTATAACGCGCTGGTGCAGACCGCACGCCTGACGGCACGCCAGATCATGATCCTGCGTTCCTATGGCCGTTATCTGCAACAGGCGGGCATTGCCTATTCGCAGGGCTTCATCGCGGCCGCACTGAACCGTTATCCTGAAATCGCCAGCGATCTCTATTCGCTGTTCGATCTGCGCTTCAACCCATCGGCCAAGCGCCGTGATGCGGCTGAAAAGAAGCTGGTCGATGCTATTGAGACCGCATTGCTTGGCGTGCCGAGCATCGATGACGACCAGATTTTGCGCCGTTTCCGCAATCTGATCGAAGCGACGCTGCGCACCAATGCCTATCAGCCGGATGCCGACGGCAAGCCGCGTGTCACCTTTGCCTTCAAGCTCAATCCGCGTCTGGTCGAAGGCCTGCCGGACCCGCGCCCTTATCGCGAAATCTTCGTCTATGGGCCGGAAGTGGAAGGCGTGCATCTGCGCTTCGGCGCTGTCGCCCGTGGTGGTCTGCGCTGGTCGGACCGCGCACAGGATTATCGCACCGAAGTGCTGGGCCTCGTGAAGGCACAGCAGGTCAAGAATGCGGTGATCGTGCCGGTTGGTGCCAAGGGCGGCTTCTATCCGAAGCGTTTGCCGGTTGGCGGCGATCGCAATGCCGTGTTTGAAGCTGGTCGCGATGCCTACAAGGTGTTCATCTCCACGCTTCTGTCGGTCACCGACAATATCGAGGACAATCATGTCGTGCCGCCGGCGGAAGTCGTGCGCCATGACAATGATGATCCTTATTTCGTCGTTGCTGCCGACAAGGGCACGGCCACTTTCTCCGATACGGCCAATGCCATCAGCCAGGCACATGATTTCTGGCTGGACGATGCCTTCGCATCCGGCGGTTCCGCCGGTTATGACCACAAGGGCATGGGCATTACCGCGCGCGGCGCATGGGAAGCCGTGAAGCGGCATTTCCGCGAATTCGACACGGATATCCAGACCGAGCCTTTCACTGTTGCCGGTGTGGGTGATATGTCGGGCGATGTGTTCGGCAACGGCATGCTGCTTTCCGAACAGATCAAGCTGGTGGCTGCGTTCGACCATCGCGATATTTTCATCGATCCTAACCCGGTTCCAGCCGACGGCTTTGCCGAGCGCAAGCGTCTGTTCGAATTGCCGCGTTCGAGCTGGCAGGACTATGACCGCTCCAAGCTTTCGGCTGGCGGTGGCATCTATAGTCGCAGCCAGAAGACGATTACCTTGTCGGCAGAAGCTGCTGCGGCCATCGGCCTTGGAAAGACCTCCGGCACGCCGCAGGAAATCATGACCGCGATCCTGAAATCGAAGGTCGATCTCCTCTGGTTCGGCGGTATCGGCACCTATATCCGCTCCTCCGCTGAAACGGATGCACAGGTTGGCGACCGCGCCAATGACGCGATCCGCATCACCGGCTCGGAAGTCGGTGCACGGGTGATCGGCGAAGGCGCCAATCTCGGCGCGACCCAGCGCGGGCGCATCGAATATGCGCTGGCGGGCGGTCGTGGTAATACCGATGCCATCGACAATTCGGCAGGCGTCAACTGCTCGGACGTCGAGGTCAACATCAAGATCGCTCTGGCTGCTGCCATGCGTTCGGGTAATCTCAAGCGCCCGGCACGCAACAAGCTTCTGGTCAGCATGACCGACGATGTGTCTGAACTGGTTCTGCGCAACAACTATCTGCAGCCGCTGGCGCTTTCGCTCAGCGAAAGGCAAGGTCTGGCGGAGTTGCCCTATCAGGCACGGTTCATGGCGGAGCTGGAAAACCGCAAGCTTCTCGACCGCAAGGTCGAGTATCTGCCGTCCGATGCGCTGCTGGCCGAACGCCAGAAGGCAGGCCAGCCGCTGACGCGTCCGGAACTGGCGGTTCTGCTTGCTTATGCCAAGCTGTCGCTGTCGGATGATCTGGTGGCAAGCCAGCTTCCGGACGAACCTTACTTCCAGTCGCTGCTGTTCGGCTATTTCCCGAAGCGCATGACCAAGACTTATGCCGAGGAAATCTCCGGTCATCGTCTGCGCCGTGAAATCGTCGCTACTTTGCTGGCAAACGATGTCATCAACCGTGGCGGTATCACCTTCATCAGCCGTCTGGCCGATACGACGGGCAAGTCGCCTGCCGATATCGTGCGTGCCTATGTGGCGGTGCGCGACGGTTTCGAGATCGATGCGATCTATGACGCCATTGATGCGCTCGACAGCAAGGTGCCGGGCGATGTGCAGAACCAGTTCTACCATCTCGTCGGCGAAATGCTGCAGGCGACGACGGCCTGGGTGCTGCGCAACGATACGACACGCGCCAACCTGACGGAACTGGTGGATACGATCACCAGGGCACGTGCCGAACTGGAACCGCGTTTCGACGGCCTGATGCCGGAATATCTGAAGAGCACGCTTCAGGCCGACAAGGCCGCTTTCGTGGAAAAGGGTGCACCAGAAAAGCTGGCTCAGCGTCTTGCCAATCTGCAGCTTGCAGGCATCATGCCGGACATTGCCCTGATCGCGCATCTGGCCGGTGCCGACCGGGTGGTGACCGCCAAGACCTATTTCGGTGTTTCGGAAGCCTTCCGCATTGGTCGCATCGAGGAAGCCGCGCGTTCCATCCCCGTCACGGACTATTATGACGGGCTTGCTCTGTCACGAGCAAGCGATACGATCACGCAGGCCGCGCGCGGCATCACCATTGCGGCGCTCAAGCGTTTTGCCAAGGACAAGGACCCGGCAGCAGCCTGGTTCGCAGCCGATGGTGCGCGTATCGAGCAGGTGAAAAACCGTATGGTGGCGCTGACGGAAGGTGGTGACCTGACAGTCTCGCGACTGGCGGTTGCAGCGGGCCTGATGTCCGATCTGGCGCAATAGAAAACAACGACATAATCTTGCAAAAGGGCGGCTTCGGTCGCCCTTTTTGTTTCTTTTGAAACAGCATTTCGGGTTATATGGTACCGCTGATAAAAGCGAAGTATCCAACCGACTGGCCGGTCAATGGTTGGACCAACTTCTTGTCCGGGGGAAGGAACAAACAATTGAGCGATCAGGTTCTGCCTGCTCGGGGCTATGCCTCGCGGCGCGGCATATGGGGCTGGATATTCTTCGACTGGGCGGCACAGCCATTTTTCACGGTTATTGTCACCTTCATTTTCGGTCCATACTTCATCTCCCGCATGGCCGACACACCTGAAGCCGGGCAGATTGCCTGGGGCTATGGTATCGCTGCCGCAGGTTTTGTGATCGCTGTTCTTTCGCCTGTTCTGGGGTCGATTGCCGACAAGACAGGCTCCCGCAAACCATGGATCGGCTTTTTTGCTGTTCTCAAGATCGTTGGACTCATGACGCTCTGGTTTGCGGTGCCCGGTGCGAACCTGTTCTGGGTGCTTCTGGCTTTCAGTATCGCGATGGTCTCGGCGGAGTTTTCAATCGTTTTCAACGATTCCATGATGCCGCGGCTCGTCCCGCGCAGCGAGATCGGCAGGGTGTCCAATCTGGCCTGGGGGCTTGGCTATCTGGGTGGTGTTCTGGTGCTGATCTTCGTGGTGGTTTTTCTGGCTGCATCACCCGACACAGGCAAGACGCTGATTGGGCTTCCGCCACTCTTCGGCCTCGACCCCGTCAGCGGCGAAGATGCCCGCATCACCGGCCCCATAGCGGCACTCTGGTATCTTGTTTTCATCATGCCGATGTTTCTGTTTACACCCGATCAGGCGCGCGGGCAGCCGCTGCGTCAGGCAATCGGCAGCGGTCTGGCGGAACTCAAATCGACGCTGCGGGAAGTGCGCGAACATCCGGGGATCACGCGCTTTCTGGCCGCCCGCCTTTTCTATCAGGACGGGCTCAATGCCATTGTCGCGCTCGGCGCCGGTTATGCCGCTTCATTGTTTCAATGGAGCATCAACGAGATTGGCCTCTTCGGCATGATCACCAATGTGTCGGCGATCCTGAGCTGCCTTGTCGCGGCGCGCCTCGATATCAGGCTCGGCTCCAAGATCATCGTCATCGGATCGCTGGTGCTTTTGCTGCTGGCTTCGCTCGGTATCGTTTCCACCGGAACGCATTATCTGCTGTTCGGTCTGGTGCCTGTCAGCTATCCGGAGGCAAAAGGCTTGTTCTCGACAGCTTCGGAACAGGCTTTCCTCATCTACGGGCTGACGATCGGCGTCGCGCTTGGGCCTATACAGGCCTCGTCCCGGTCGTGGTTTGCGCGCAGCATCAAGCCGGAGGAATCGGGTCGATATTTCGGCATCTATGCGCTGGCGGGGCGTGCGACGAGTTTTCTCGGACCGTTTCTGGTTGCGACGATCACTGCGCTCAGCGGCTCGGCTGCACTTGGCATGTCGGTGCTGCTGCTGTTCTTCGCCGTCGGGCTCTATCTGGCGGCCATAACGCCTTACCCCGCCGACAAGCCGCTTGCATCCGGCCCGCTGTAACGGGCCGGAATCTGACTTTTATTCGATCCAGCCGAGTGAACGCTGAACCGCTTTTTCCCATGCGTTGAACAAGCGCGTGCGCTCGTCTACGGGCATTCGCGGATGCCAGCGATGGCCCACCTGCCAGTTTTCCACGATGTCGTGCGTGGATTTCCAGTAGCCGACGGCAAGCCCTGCCGCATAGGCAGCACCCAGCGCCGTCGTCTCGATAATTTTCGGGCGCACGACCGGCACATCCAGAATGTCGGACTGGAACTGCATGAGCAGTTCGTTGATGGTCATGCCGCCATCGGCGCGCAACTCCGTGATTTCGACGCCTGAATCCTTCACCATCGCATCGAGCACTTCGCGCACCTGATAGGCGCTCGCTTCCAGGGCCGCCCGGGCAACGTGCCCCTTGTTGGCGAAGCGGGTGAGGCCTGCAATAATGCCGCGCGCTGAATCCTGCCAATGCGGTGCAAAGAGGCCGGAAAAGGCGGGAACGAAATAGACGTCGCCATTGTCCTCGACGGTACGCGCCAGCGTTTCGATGTCGCTGCTGTTCTTGATGATGCCGAGATTGTCGCGCAGCCATTGCACCAGGGCGCCGGTAATGGCGATGGAGCCTTCCAGCGCATAAACCGGCTTGGCGCCGTCGAGCTTGTAGGCAACCGTGGTCAGCAGGCCGTAATTGGAGGGCACCAGTTTCTCGCCGGTGTTCATCAGCATGAAGCAGCCCGTGCCATAGGTGTTCTTGGCTTCGCCCGGTTCCAGACATGCCTGACCGAAGAGCGCTGCCTGCTGGTCGCCCAGAATGCCCGCAAGTTTTACACCGGAAAGGGAGGGCAGGGTGATCTCGCCATAGACTTCGCTTGAAGAGCGGATTTCCGGCAGGCAGGCTGACGGAATATCGAAAAGACGAAGTATGTCTTCATCCCATTGCAGCGTCGAAAGATCCATCAGCTGGGTGCGGGAAGCATTGGTCACATCGGTGATGTGGATGCCGCCATCGGTGCCGCCGGTCAGGTTCCAGACCAGCCATGTATCGATTGTGCCGAAAAGTGCGTCTCCGGCTGCGGCCTTTTCACGCGCACCCGGAACATTGTCGAGTATCCAGCGCAGCTTGAGCCCGGAGAAATAGGTCGAGATCGGCAGGCCGGTCTTGGCACGCAGCTGGTCTGCGCCGCCGTCCTTCGTGTACCGGGAAACAAGTTCGTCGGTGCGCGTATCCATCCAGACGATTGCATTATAGAGCGGCGCACCGGTTTTCCTGTCCCAAAGCAGTGTGGTCTCGCGCTGATTGGTGATGCCGACGGAAGCGATATCACTTGCCTTCAGTTTTGCTTTTTTGAGTGCGGCGGCAATGACGTGCTGTGTGTTGCGCCAGATTTCTATCGGATTGTGTTCGACCCAGCCCGCCTTTGGATAAATCTGCTCATGTTCGCGCTGGTCGCTCGCGACGATATCGCCCTGCCTGTCGAAAATGATGAAACGCGAACTCGTGGTTCCCTGGTCGATGGAACCGATAAACTGCGTCATGGGGCGGGCTCCTCCGTTGATCCGGTCTATGCTGAAAACGAATTTAAACGAAACAATATGAAACTCAATGAAAACGAGGCCCCGGAATGGTTGGTTCCGGGGCCTCGATATATACTTTTTATAAGGGGTTAGAGCATTTCCAGCAAAAGTGCGGAGCGGTTTTGCGCAGGATAATGCGTAAAAGCTCTAATGGCGGAAGTGACGCATCCCCGTCATGACCATGGCGATGCCGTGTTCGTCGGCAGCGGCGATCACTTCATCGTCCCGCATGGAACCTCCCGGCTGGATGACTGCGGTTGCACCGGCCTGAACGGCGGAAAGCAGACCGTCGGCAAACGGGAAGAACGCGTCGGAAGCGACCACGCAGCCCTTGGTGAGCGGTTCTGCAAGACCGGCGGCTTCTGCTGCGTCTTCAGCCTTGCGGGCTGCGATGCGGGCTGAATCCACGCGGCTCATCTGGCCTGCGCCGATGCCGACCGTTGCGCCGTCCTTCACATAGACGATGGCGTTCGACTTCACATGCTTGCCGACGCGGAAGGCGAATTTCATATCGTTGAGTTCGGCTTCGGTCGGCGCACGTTTGGTGACGACCTTGAGATCGAGATCGTCGACCACACCATTGTCGCGCGACTGGACCAGCAAACCACCGGCAACCGTCTTGGCGGCAATGCCCTTGGCGCGCGGGTCCGGCAGGCCGCCGGTGACGAGCAGACGGAGGTTCTTCTTGGCAGCAACAATGGCCTGTGCGCCTTCGGTGGCATCCGGAGCGATAATGACTTCGGTGAAGATCTTTACGATCTCTTCAGCGGCTTCCTCATCGAGCATCTTGTTAAGCGCGACGATGCCGCCGAACGCCGAAACCGGATCGCAGGCGAGTGCCTTCAAATAAGCTTCCTTGATGGTGGCTGCTTCTGCAACGCCGCAAGGATTGGCGTGCTTGATGATGGCGACGGCTGCGGTGCGGGCAGGGTCGAATTCTGCGACGAGTTCGAAAGCCGCATCGGTGTCGTTGATGTTGTTGTAGGAGAGCTGCTTGCCCTGAAGCTGGGTCGCGGTGGCAACACCGGGGCGCTTCTCGCCAGTGAGATAAAAGCCAGCCGTCTGGTGCGGGTTTTCTCCGTAGCGCATGACGGAATGCAGCTTGCCTGCGACCGAGCGATAGACCGGAGTTTCTTCGTTGATCGCTTCGGCAAACCAGTTGGAAATGGCTGCGTCATAGGCTGCTGTGCGCGAGAAGGCCTTGGCGGCAAGTTTCTTGCGGAAGGCAAGCGGCAGGGAGCCTGCATGCTTTTCCAGTTCAGCGACGACGTCGGCATAGTCGGCAGGATCGACGACCGTGGCGACATAGGCGTGGTTCTTGGCCGAAGCGCGGATCATCGCGGGGCCACCAATGTCGATGTTTTCGACGGTCGTGTCGTAGTCGCCGCCCTTGAAGCGGACTTCCTCGAACGGATAGAGATTGATGACGGCAAGATCGATGCCGCCGATGCCGTGTTCTTCCATGGCCGCGACGTGTTCCGGATCGTTGCGCACGGCGAGCAGGCCGCCATGGACCGCCGGATGCAGCGTCTTGACGCGTCCGTCCATGATTTCCGGGAAGCCGGTTACTTCGGATACATCCTTCACCGGAATGCCTTCAGCGGCAATCGACTTGGCGGTGCCGCCGGTCGAGAGGATTTCGACACCTTGCGCGTGAAGCGCTTTGGCGAAATCGATCAGGCCGGTTTTGTCGGAAACGGAAAGGAGGGCGCGGCGCACCCGATGAAGATCGGGAGCGGGAATATGCTTGGAGCTGACAGCCATAGGGAGTTGGTCTCTTCGTTGCTGAAACGGATGCGTTCAGGAAAGTGGACGGCTCGCCCTAACACAGGCGCGCCGAGAATCCTATCGCAAAAGGCCGGAAAAGAACGGTGAAGAGGTATTTCTTGCCCCGCATTCGATCCCATTGACCCTCGACCCTTCGAGACGGCGCTACCGCGCCTCCTCAGGATGAGGGGTTGAGAGCGAATTATACGTAACTGCCGAGTGCGACGCGGCTGAACTGCCAGTTCACTTCCGGCAATTCTGATGCCGGGAAGGAGAGCACGATCTGCTTCGATGTCACGGGGCCACGGAAGCCCGCAAAGAAGATCGAATCTTCCAGTTGCGGCGCAACTTCAAAACAGGAGAAGACCCAGGTATCGTCGCGATCCGCCGACAGAACGATCAATCCGTTCTCATCGAAGGAAATATCGACCGACGGATGCAGATGGAAACGCACCGCAATATTGTCGCGTCCGTTCGCCTTCAACGGACGGCCATCGCCGCGATAAAAGCGGTCTGCGCCCTGAATGACGCTGCCATTGTGCGACAGCACAAGACGACGTTCGTGATAGATGCCGAACAGGCGCGCATAGCCGTCATGGCTGGCAACAAAGCCCTGTCGTCCCATTTCCTCGATCCGGTCACGCTGCACGCGGGTCGGGCCTGCAATGATCGGCGTGCCGATCATGTTGGAGAGACCCGCATTGAGGCTGAAGCGGCACGAGGACGTGTCGTTGATGGTGGCCGTGGAGTGCGCAGCCGTGGAACGGCCTAATGGACGAAATTCCGGCGGACCGAAACGGTCGATACCGGAATTGACGATATAGCGCTGGCGCCCGGAGGACATTTCGAAGGCGAGGCAGCCGGCATGGGCATCCCGCGAAGCTGTGACCGGCGGCGGCAGTCCGGTATCGGCGATGATGGTGGTCGAACCCATCGAAAGCCGTTCATAGCCGGAATAGGGTGCATGGGTCAGCGGCGATCCAGCGGTCTCGTCATGCCGGAGAACCGAGATGATGCGTTCCGGCATGGTGGGGCCGACGCCGTTGAAAAGCGCAAGGCTACCATCCTGATGGCGGAAGAAGCGCAGGGCCGGCAACATGCGCTCGACGGCTTCGATCAGCGCCTTGGGCGGGGCTTCCGTGCCATTGGCATAGGTCTGGCGGAGCGGCAAAAGATCGGCCAGCAGTTCCAGAACCGTAACGGGGTTGCGCGAGATATGTCCGCCATCGGGCAGAATCTGGCGTTTCAGCTCATACTCCAGATTGCGCCGGGCGGCGCGTGCCGTCGGTGGCGAAACGGGCAGAGCCAGAGCGGCGAATGCCAACGCGATACGGGCGCGCAACCGTTCCTCGCCATCATCCATGGCGGCGGCGACGGTGCGCAGATAACGCACCTGCATGGCAAGCGAGCGCATGAAGCGGCGATAGGCGGGGAGTTCGGCGCCCGACAGAATAAGGTTTGAATGCTGAAGCCAGGCGATGATGCGCTGGGCAGTGACTTCCGGCGACCAGGCGATGCCGCCGATGCGCTTGCCGAACATGCGCATCCAGTCATCGACGAGCGCGCGCGCATTAGCGGTTGCCAGTTCGCTATTGGCGCTTTTCAAATGACGCAGCCAGCCGAAACTCTGAAGCGCTGCTTCCCATTCTGGCGTCGGCGGTTCGACGGCGAAAGGCGACAATCCGCCCGTTTCGACCAGACGACCGGCCAGCGCAAAACGGCCATGATAGAATTCCTGTGCCAATTGCGGGTCTGCTACGCGCAGATCAGGCGGTGCGATCAGGATACGGTCGGGGGTGAAGCCGGTGAAGCGCCAGCGATAAAGCGGCCCCATGCGCAGACGGCGGCTGAACTTGCGCCAAGCCTGTGCAACGGCCAGTCCCCAAAGATGTGGGGTTTCGCTGAGGGCGACTGCCACCCGGTCTTTCTCCGTATCGTTTGTCATTATTGTTTGGCCAGATCGAACAGCCAGTTCCTTTGATACAATTGTACAGAAATGGTGAATCGAGCGTTAACCATAACGGGTATCGCGACCCGTTATGGCAAATTATACGATTTGTTTGCTTATATCCGGTCTCAGGCCCGGCGCTTGAAGCGGGCCGCGAAGAAGCCGTCCATGCCAGCCATGTGCGGATTGCCTTCAAAACGATCCGGCGGCAAGTCTGCCGGGGTCGATCGCAGAAAGCCTTCTGCTGTGACCAGCCCATCCAGAAGCCCGTTCAGACTGGGGCAATCCTGCTCCGTGATCGGGAAAGGTTCCAGCAACGGATTTTCCGCTGCCTTGCGCGCCATTTCCTCACCTTCGAGCGGGTGCAGCGAACAATTGGAAAAGACGATTACGCCGCCGGGTTTGACCAGAGTGGCCGCGTGCGCCAAAAGTTTGCCCTGAAGTTCGGCAAGCTTTGCTATGTCCTGCGGCGTCTTGGTCCAAGGCACATCCGGATGACGGCGCACAGTGCCGGTGGAAGAGCAGGGCGCATCCAGAAGCACAGCATCGAACAGTTCGTCCGGCTGGAAATCCATCAGATTGGTGGCAACGGTCTTCGCCTCGAAGCCGAGACGTTCCAGATTGCCGCGCAGGCGCTTCAGCCGGTTTTCGGAAAGGTCGAGCGCGGTCACGTCTGCGCCCTGAAGTACGAGCTGCGCCGTCTTGCCGCCGGGGGCAGCGCACAGGTCGGCAACCCGTTTGCCCTTGATATCACCCATCAGGCGCGCAGGCAGGCTTGCCGCCACATCCTGCACCCACCAGTCGCCTTCGGCAAAGCCGGGCAGGTCGGTGAGATTGCCTTCGACCGTTTGCAGGCGCACCGAACCGTTGGGCAGCGCAACGCCACCGAGCTTTTCGGCCCATGCCTTTGCGTCACCCTTGACCGTGAAATCGATCGGCGGCTCATAGGCATGCATGGCAAGAATGGCTGCTGCTTTTTCCGCGCCATAGGCGTCGGTGATGCTTTTGGCAAACCACTCCGGCACATTGGTTTCCGGCTGCAATGTATGCGCCAGAGCGCGTTCCTTGTTACGCGAAAGGCGACGCAGCAGCGCATTGACGAGACCGGCATATTTGCGATTGCGCGGATCGTTGTTCGCCGCTTCCACCGCAAGATCGACCGCCGAGTGATCGGGCAGGTTCAGATAGAAAATCTGGGCGATGGCGACATGCAGAAGATGCTTCAGTGCTACTGCATTTTCCGGCAATGGCCGGTCGAGCCGCTTGTTGATGGCGCGTTCGATGCTGCCGCGATTGCGGAGCGCAGAGCCGAGAATGGCGCGAACCAGCGCGCGGTCGCGCGGCTCCAGCGCCAGATATTGCGGATGGCCGTGCGTATTGTCGGTCAGGCCGTCGAGCGAGGTGTTCTTTTCGATTACCGCGCCAAGAAGGCGTGCCGCACACAAACGCGCCGCCAGACCGGGGCGCAGGTCTGCGGCGCTGTTATTCGTTTGTGGCTTTTTATTTCCACGCTTTGGCGCGGGCTTTTTATCGTTCACACTGTTCAACTTTATTTATGACCACGGTCCGCGAAAACCCGAACCGCCATTGCTGTTACCGCCTGCATTACCCCATGGACCACTGCTTTGGGAAGGGGCAGCGGCACGCGGTGCCATTCCAGCGGAGCGGATGCCCATTTCGGCAGCCATCTGTTCAAGTGCGGCGATGCGGTTATCGGTATCAGGGTGTGTCGAGAAAAGATTGTCTGCGCCACGTCCGCTCAAGGGATTGATGATGAACATATGCGCGGTTGCCGGGTTGTGTTCGGCTTCCTCGTTCGGGATGGCCTTGGCGCCGCGCGCGATCTTGCCCAGCGCCGAGGACAGCCACAGCGGATTGCCGCAGATTTCCGCGCCGCGCTTGTCAGCGGCATATTCGCGGGTGCGGCTGACAGCCATCTGCACGATCATTGCGGCGAAGGGCGCGACGATCATGGCAAGAATGGTGCCGACCACGCCCATGATGCCGTTGCCGTTCTCGCGGTTGCCGCCCAGGAAGAAGGCGAAATTGCCGAGCATGGATATGGCACCGGCAAGTGTTGCGACGATGGTCATGGTCAGTGTGTCGCGGTTCTGGACGTGCGCCAGCTCGTGCGCCATCACGCCTGCGACTTCTTCCGGCGTCAGGCGGTTGAGGAGGCCAGTCGTGGCTGCAACGGCAGCATTTTCAGGATTGCGGCCCGTGGCAAAAGCGTTCGGCTGGTCTTCGTGGATAATGTAGACCTTCGGCATCGGAAGGCCCGCATTGGCGGCCAGCCCGCTCACCATGCGGTAATAGTCCGGTGCGCTGCGCTCATCCACTTCCTGCGCATTATACATGCGCAGCACCATCTTGTCGGAGTTCCAGTAGCCGAACAGGTTCATGGCGACTGCAATTACAAGCGCAATCATCATGCCGCCGCCGCCGCCCAGCAAATAGCCGATGCTCATGAACATGACCGTCATGAGGGCGATCAGCATGGCAGTTTTTGTCATATTCATCTGCGGCGGTCTCCAAATCTTAGGCTGCATGACCCGCAAGGGTTTTGCACGGCAAGCCTTTCTGCCTATATGATGGGTATGAACAGGCTTTGCTTCAATGTTCGAAGCAAAAACCGAGAACGGGATTGTGACCGATGAGCGAAAAAACCGAAAGCCCGCAAAACGTTGACAAGCGCACGTTCGAAGACCTTCCGCCTGCTGCCCAGCGCGCATTGAAGGAAGCTGAAGCGCGTCGCGCTGCCGAAAAGTCAAACGAAGCGCCCCGCGAAATCGGTGGTCGCGGCGGCAAGGACCCCGCCCGTTTCGGCGATTGGGAGATCAAGGGTCGGTCGATCGATTTCTAGTAAGTTTGGGATATTGTCGCCCTGCTTGCCTGCAAATCGCGCTCTTCTGCGCTTCCGGTGCTCATGTACTTTAAGTACACTCCGCTCCGGTTCTCGAAGATCACGATTTTCGTCTCAGCAGGACGACAATCTCATCAAACTTGGGCGCCTTCTCAGACCGCGTTGTTAAAAAAGCCCCGGTTTCCCGGGGCTTTTTACTATTTTTTGTTCTGGCGATTTTCGATCAGGTCGTCCACGACGCCCGGATCGGCCAGCGTCGAGGTATCGCCCAGTGCGCCGAACTCGTCTTCGGCGATCTTGCGCAGGATGCGGCGCATGATCTTGCCCGAGCGGGTTTTCGGCAGGCCCGGCGAGAACTGGATCTTGTCCGGCGTGGCAATAGGACCGATTTCCTTGCGCACGTGCTGGGTCAGCTCCTTGCGCAGGGCATCTTCGTCCTGAACTGCTTCGCCGGTCATCAGCGTGACATAGCAATAGATGCCCTGTCCCTTGATCGGATGCGGATAGCCCACAACGGCGGCTTCTGAAACCGAGTGATGCGATACGAGTGCCGATTCGATTTCCGCCGTGCCGAGGCGATGGCCGGAAATGTTGAGCACGTCATCGACGCGGCCCGTGATCCAGTAGTAACCGTCTTCATCGCGACGGCAGCCGTCGCCGGTGAAGTACTTGCCCTTATAGGTCGAGAAGTAGGCTTCGATGAAGCGCTTGTGATCGCCGTAAAGCGTGCGCATCTGGCCCGGCCAGCTGTCGATGATGCAGAGATTACCGTCCACCGCACCTTCAATGACAGCGCCTTCATTATCGACCAGTTCCGGCTTGATGCCGAAGAACGGCCGTGTTGCCGAACCCGGCTTGAGGTCGGTTGCGCCGGGCAGCGGGGTGATGAGAATGCCGCCGGTTTCCGTCTGCCACCACGTATCGACAATCGGCGACCGCTGGTCACCAACGACGTTGTAATACCATTCCCAGGCTTCCGGATTGATCGGCTCGCCAACCGAACCGAGCAGGCGCAGCGTCGAACGCGACGAGCGGGTGACGAATTCATCGCCGGCGCCCATCAGGGCGCGGATGGCCGTAGGCGCAGTGTAGAAGATGTTGACGTGATGCTTGTCGACGACTTCCCAGAAACGTCCCTGATCGGGGAAGTTGGGCACACCCTCGAACATCAATGTCGTCGCGCCGTTGGCGAGCGGGCCGTAGACGATATAGGAGTGACCTGTCACCCAGCCCACATCCGCCGTGCACCAGTAGATGTCGCCGTCATGATAGTCGAAGACATATTGATGCGTCATCGATGCATAGACGAGATAGCCGCCGGTTGTGTGCAGCACGCCCTTCGGCTTGCCGGTGGAGCCGGAGGTGTAGAGGATGAAGAGCGGGTCTTCCGCATTCATCGGTTCGGGATCGCAGGTCGGTTCGACGCTAGCAACTTCCTGATGGTACCAGAGATCGCGGCCCGGTCCCCAGCTCACCTTGCCGCCGGTGCGGCGCACGGTGAGAACCTTGTTGACCATGACATATTGCTTGGCTGCAATGTCGATGGCGGTATCGGTGTTTTCCTTCAGCGGAACCGGCTTGCCGCCGCGCACGCCTTCATCGGCCGTGATGACGAAAGTGGATTCGCAGTCGACGATGCGACCGGCAAGTGCTTCCGGTGAGAAACCGGCGAAGACGACGGAATGCACAGCGCCGATGCGCGCGCAGGCCAGCATCGCATAAGCCGCTTCCGGGATCATCGGCAGATAGATCGTGACGCGGTCGCCCTTCTTAACGCCGTGCTTCTTCAGCACATTTGCGAGGCGGCAGACATTCTCATGCAATTCGCGATAGGTGATCTTCTTGTCGATATAGGGATTGTCGCCTTCCCAGATGATCGCAACCTGATCACCACGGCTCTTCAGGTGGCGGTCGATACAGTTATAGGAAACGTTGGTAACGCCGTCCTCATACCATTTGATGGATACGTCGCCGTTGAAATCGGTGTTCTTGACCTTGGTGAAGGGCTTGAACCAGTCGATGCGCCGTCCGTGCTTTGCCCAAAAGCTGTCCGGGTCGCTCACGCTTTCCTGATACCATTCGAGATAGGTTGCGTTGTCGATGAGCGTGTTTCTCTTTGCCTCGGCAAGGACCGGGTAAAGCTTTTCCGACATGATTTCCTCCTTCAGCATTCCGCGAGCCGGACGATATCCCGCTCGTATAAATGCACCCAAAAACTGACCGGCACCTCCCGCCGGATGAGACGGTCCACCGTGAAAGGCGAGACCATCGGGTGCCCTGTCTACCTTCCATTGCGGGCAAGGTAAATTAGACAATCGGCGCGTCTATGATCCACAATGACGCATCGTCAGAAATAGCTACTGGCAGCACTCGCTGTCGAATGGTGCTAATATATTGTTTTTACAGTTTAAAAACCATTTTGAGTGATTGTCTCCTATTCAGGAGCCTGACAATAAGGCTCTTCACAAAAAGGGGAAATCGCCATGACGACGTCCGCTTTGAACGCAAAGTCAGCCTTCGAACTGCAACTCGCCGGTTATGGTCTGACGACGGCGAAAGTTTTCTACCACTTGCCCGATCATCCGCATCTGCTGCAACTCTTCGTCTGGCAGGATTATGACCTCGCGCCCGATTTTCCGGTGCTCAATCATTTCATCGAATTCTGGAATCGGGAAATCGACGGGCCGTTGCATTCGGTCAGCTACACGCATTTCCGGCTGCTTGGCCCCTCGGACTGGAGGAATGTGCGGGGCGAGATCGTCCTGCACTGAAAGCGATCAGTTGGGCGACGGATAGGTCCTGCCGCCGAAGATGGCCGAGCCGACACGCACCGATGTCGCGCCGAAACCGATGGCGGTTTCATAATCGCCCGACATGCCCATGGAGAGTTTTTCGACCTGTGCCTCGCGGGCGAGCTTTTCCAGAAGCGCGAAATGCGGCCCCGGATTTTCATCCGCAGGCGGGATGCACATCAGCCCCTCGATGGCGAGGCCATGTTCCTTGCGGCAGCGCTCGACAAAGGCGACAGCTTCCTTCGGCGCAATGCCGGCCTTCTGTTCTTCAAGTCCGGTATTCACCTGCACGTAGAGCTTTGGGGCCTTGTTCTGCTTTTTGATCTCGACGGCCAAGGCGGCTGCGATCTTTTCACGGTCGACGGTTTCGATGACATCGAAGAGGGCGACGGCATCGGCGGCCTTGTTGGATTGCAGCGGGCCGATGAGATGCAGTTCGATGCCGGAATAATCGTCGCGCAGTCCCGGCCATTTGGCTTGTGCTTCCTGCACGCGGTTTTCACCGAAGACGCGCTGGCCTGCGTCGAGGACCGGGCGGATTTCCTCCGCATCGAAGGTTTTCGATACGGCGACAAGCGTAACGGAACCCCTGTCGCGCTGTGCTTCCTCTTCGGCATTGGCGATCGCGGCCTTGACCGTGTTCAGGTTCGCTACGATATCTGACATGAAACTCTCGCTTTCAGGCTTTTCATCCGCAAAAGGTTGACGCTTTCGCCAATACGTGGTGAAGGTCGCCATTAAACATCGACTCTCCTTATTGCATCACCTTCGTACGAGTAAATACGGTCATGGCAGCCGAACGTTATAATCCGCGCGTGGCGGAAGCTCATTGGCAGAAAGTCTGGGAAGAAGACCGGACCTTCGAAACCGACAATAGCGACAGCCGCGAGAAATATTATGTGCTCGAGATGTTCCCCTATCCATCGGGGCGCATCCATATGGGGCATGTGCGCAACTATGCGATGGGTGACGTTGTCGCCCGTTACAAGCGCGCCAAGGGTTTCAACGTGCTTCATCCGATGGGATGGGACGCGTTCGGCATGCCTGCGGAAAATGCAGCGATGCAGAACAAAGTTCATCCGAAGGAATGGACCTATCAGAACATCGCCACGATGCGCAGCCAGCTCAAATCGATGGGTCTTTCGCTCGACTGGGCGCGTGAATTCGCGACCTGCGATGTGGAATATTATCATCGCCAGCAGATGCTGTTCATCGACCTTTTTGAAAAGGGTCTGGTGACGCGCAAGACCTCCAAGGTCAACTGGGATCCGGTCGACAACACCGTGCTTGCCAACGAGCAGGTGGTGGATGGTCGCGGCTGGCGTTCGGGCGCACTGGTCGAACAGCGCGAGCTGACGCAGTGGTTCTTCAAGATCACCGATTTCAGCGAGGAATTGCTGGTCGGTCTCGATACGCTCGACCAGTGGCCGGAAAAGGTTCGCCTGATGCAGCGCAACTGGATCGGCAAGTCGGAAGGCCTGCAGGTCCGCTTCGCGCTGGACGGCAATACCGCGCCTGCCGGTTTCTCGGAAATCGAGGTCTATACGACCCGTCCGGACACGCTGTTCGGTGCGGCTTTCGTGGCGATCTCCGCAGATCATCCGCTGGCGAAGAAACTGGCCGAAGACAATGCTTCGCTTACCGGCTTCATCGAGGAATGCCATCAGCACGGCACGTCGCTGGCGGCGCTGGAAACGGCTGAGAAGAAGGGCTTCGACACGGGCGTGAAAGTCAGGCACCCGTTCGACGAGAACTGGGAACTGCCGGTCTATGTCGCCAATTTCGTCCTGATGGAATATGGCACGGGCGCGGTGTTCGGCTGTCCGGCGCATGATCAGCGCGACCTGGATTTCGCCAACAAGTACAAATTGAAGGTTACGCCTGTCGTTCTGCCGAAGGGCGAGGATGCGGCAGGCTTCAGCATCGGCGAAACGGCCTATACCGACGATGGCGTGATGATCAACTCACGCTTCCTCGACGGCATGACGCCGGAAGCGGCCTTCAATGAGGTGGCGAATCGTCTGGAACAGACCAGTCTCGGCAACAGCCCGCAGGCAAGCCGCAAGGTGCAGTTCCGTCTGCGTGACTGGGGCATCTCGCGCCAGCGCTATTGGGGTTGCCCGATCCCGATGATCCATTGCGAAAGCTGTGGCGTCAATCCGGTGCCGCGCGCCGATCTGCCGGTCAAGCTGCCGGACGATGTCGAGTTCGACCGTCCGGGCAATCCGCTCGACCGTCATGCAACATGGCGTCATGTAAAATGTCCGAAATGCGGTGCCGATGCGCGTCGTGAAACCGATACGATGGACACGTTCGTCGATTCGTCCTGGTACTATGCACGCTTTACGGCACCATGGGAAAACGAACCGACCGACCGCAAGGTCGCCGATCACTGGCTGCCGGTCGATCAGTATATCGGCGGTATCGAACACGCGATCCTGCATTTGCTCTATTCGCGTTTCTTCACCCGCGCGATGAAGGTGGCCGGTCACGTCGGCATCGACGAGCCGTTCAAGGGCCTGTTTACGCAGGGCATGGTGGTGCACGAAACCTACAAGGCCAACGGCCAGTGGGTGGCACCTGCCGACATTCGCATCGAGGAAACCGACGGCAAGCGCAGTGCGACCTTGCTCTCGTCCGGCGAGCCGGTGGAAATCGGTTCCATCGAGAAGATGTCGAAGTCGAAGAAGAATGTTGTCGATCCGGATGACATTATCGCTTCCTACGGTGCTGATACGGCGCGCTGGTTCATGCTGTCTGATTCGCCACCCGAGCGTGACGTGATCTGGACGGAAGCCGGTGCCGAAGGCGCCCATCGTTTTGTGCAGCGCGTCTGGCGTCTGGTGGCGGAAGCTGCCGAACATCTGAAGGACGTTGCGCCCAAGACCGGGACGCAGGGTGAAGCCCTTGTCGTTTCCAAGGCTGCGCACAAGGCGGTCAAGGCTGTCGGTGACGATATCGAGAAGCTCGCCTTCAACCGTGGCGTTGCCCGTCTTTATGAGCTGGTCAACACGGCTGCTGCATCCCTGCAGCAGGTGGCTTCGGGCAATGCGGATGACGAGTTGAAGAGTGCCGTCCGTGACGTCACTGAAAAGCTCATCCTGATGCTGGCGCCGATGATGCCGCATCTGGCTGAACAGTGCCTGGCCGTACTTGGCGGCAAGATTGCCGGTCGTGAAACGCTGGTTGCCCGCAGTGCCTGGCCGGAATTCGATCCGGCATTGGTGGTGGAAAACGAGATCGTTATGCCGGTGCAGATCAACGGCAAGAAGCGTGGGGATTTGACAATCGCCCGCGACGCTGATCAAGCTAGCATCCAGCAGGCGGTGCTCGAACTTGACTTCGTCAAGGCTGCGCTCAACGGGAGCTCGCCGAAGAAGGTTATCGTGGTGCCGCAAAGGATCGTCAATGTCGTTGCCTGACCGCTTTTTCTCCGCAATCAAAGCCTTCCGGGTTGCGTTTTTCGCACTCGGGGCCGCGGTTCTGATGGCTGGATGCACCGTGCAGCCGCTTTACTCCTCCGGCGCTGGTGCCGGTGGAACCATAGGCGGCAGCGTGACGCCGGACATGCGCACCAAGCTTGCTTCGGTGGCCATCGATCCGGCTGGCGATGTGTTTCAGCAGCAGGTCCGCAATCGCCTGATCTTCCTGCTTGGCGGTGGCGCCGGTGAACCGGCCAACCCGACCTATCGGCTTGGTCTTGGTCTGAGCAGCAATACGATCTCCGCGGTGAGTGTGGATATTGGCGATCAGACCGACCGTACAGGTCGTCCATCGGCTGGTATCGTCAAGGCAACGTCGAACTTCGTGTTGCGTGACAAGGACGGCAAGCCGCTTGCCGCTGGCACCCGCACGGTTGGCGCTTCCTTCGACCGTCCGCGTCAGGAGTTCGCAAACCTGCGTGCCGAACGCGATGCGCGCAAGCGCGCTGCCGAAGAACTTGCCGAACAGGTGTTCCTCGCTCTGGCGCAGAAATTGTCGAAGCTCTGATCGGGCTTCGACCTGACATCGAAAAGCGGTGCCGCAAGGTGCCGCTTTTTTTGTTTTAGAGGTTGGATAATTAGTAATGAATTCAGGAAGGTAACATTGCTGTGCCTACCCAACATTCATGTGTCTTCTTGTTTTTCCTGGAGTGATTAGCAACCTGAATGCTTCTGCGAGCGCATGATGCGTCCGCTGGTTCAAACCAGTTTTTACAGGAGTAGTTGGATGAAGCGGTTTTCCACGACGATGGGCAGTCTCGCGATTTTGGCCGGGCTGGCGGTTGCCGGTCCTGCGATGGCACAGGAAAAGGCGTCGCCGTTGCAATGGCAATATTTCCAGGCGGATGAGAATGGCTTCAATCGTACGCCTGTCCTTCTGACCGGAGACAAGGACGCGATCCTGCTTGATGGCGGCTTCACGCTTTCGGACGGCAAGGCGGTTGCCGAGAAGATCAAGGAAACGGGTAAGAAGCTGACCACGATCTATGTGAGCCAGAGCGATCCGGACTATTATTTCAGCCTTGGCCCGATCAAGGCCGCTTTTCCCGATGCGCGTATCATCGCGGCCCCTGAAACGGTCGATGCAATCAAGGGCAATATCGAGGCGAAACTGAAGGTCTGGGGTCCGCAGCTCAAGGACAATGGCCCGCAGAAACTGTCGGATGTCGTTATTCCCGAAGCTTCCGATGTGAAGGCGCTGGAGCTTGAGGGCAATGAGATTGAAATCGTTCCCGCCGAAGGCATGACGAACAGGCGTTATCTCTGGGTGCCTTCATTGAAGGCGGTGTTTGGCGGTGTCCTGATAACGGCAGGCGAGCATGTCTGGCTTGCCGATACGCCCGATCTTTCCCAGCGTGAGGCATGGATCAGAAATCTCGATACGATTGCTGCACGCAATCCTGAAGTGGTTGTTCCGGCGCATATGAAGCCCGGTTCGGCGACGGATGTTTCGGCAATCAAGTTCACGCGCGATTATATCGCGGCCTTCGACGAGGAAGCGGCGAAAGCCAAGGATAGCGGCGAATTGATCGCAGCAATGAAGAAGCGTTATCCTGATATTGGCGGTGAAAGTAGCCTGGAACTCGGTGCAAAGGTCATCAAGGGCGAGATGAAGTGGGAATAGGCCGGAGCATTTCCAGCAAAATTGCGAAGCGGTTTTGCGTAGGATAATGCGTAAAAACAAAAAGATAGAGTATTTCCGACGATTAAATTTAAACTGGAAATGCTCTAGTCTCAAATTGACAGGCGGCTATAAAGGCGGTGTGTGTTTCACACCGCCTTTTCATTTGCAGGGCCCGATCAAACCATGCGTCTCGTTTCGTTTTCCGCCAAAGGCTATCGCTCGCTGCGTTCCGTCCGGTTTGATCTCGGACAGGTGACGGTTTTCGTCGGAGAGAACGGTGCCGGAAAATCCAATCTCTATCGGGCGTTGCAACTGGTGAAGGCGGCGGCGGAGGGCAATCTCTCGACGGAAGTGGTGCGCGAAGGCGGGATGCAATCGGCCATGTGGAGCGGCAATCGCCGTAAGCACGAATCGGCACGCATCATTCTGGAAGCGGATTTTGAAGACGAGCGGCTCGCCTCGCGTCTTTCCTATCGTGTCGAGGCAGGTCTGCCGCCGCCGGTTTCCGGTGCCTTTCCCTTCGAGCCGCAGATCAAGGAAGAGCAGCTCAATCTCGATACCGGTCGCCGTCCTGTCGATCTGATGGATCGGCGCGGGCCTGCGGTTTTCGCGCGGGATGGGGAAGGGCGGCGCATGGAACATCCGGCACGCCTGCTGACTTCGGAAAGCGGGCTGGCGGTGCTTGGGCAATCCGGCCATTATCCGGAGATAGGCGATCTTTCCGCGCAGATACGTGGCTGGCGCTTTTACCATGGTTTTCGAAGTGACCGCGATGCGCCGGTGCGTCAGCCGTCCATAGCCGCAACTGCTGCGATGCTGGACGAGGACGGTGGCAATCTTGCCTCCGTCTTTGCCACGCTTGCCCATATCCGGCAGGATACGGTCGATCTGGATCGTCTGGTTGCCGACGCGCTGGAGGATGCCAAGCTGGTCATTCCCTATCCGGAAGAAACGGCGACTTTCGGCCTGAATTTCCCGGCTTTCCCGCCGCGAACATTTCGCCCCGGAGAATTGTCCGACGGACAGATTCGCCTGCTGGCTCTGGCGGGTGCGCTGCTCTCCTATCGCCTGCCGCCACTGATCGCGCTCAACGAGCCGGAGGCAAGCCTGCATCCCGATATGATCCCGTCACTTGCCCGCATGATCGCGCAGGCATCCGAACGCAGCCAGATATGGGTGGTGACTCATTCAGCCGCCCTCGCCAGCGCGATTGCCGAACATTGCGGCGCAAGACCGATCCGGGTGAGCAAGCAGGACGGGGAAACGGTACTGGAATAAAAAAGGCGAGCCGATGGCCCGCCTTTTCATTGTCTCTGAAAATCGTCGATCAGGCGATCTTCTGACCGGTCTTCGCCCAATCGGCGAGGAAGGTTTCG